>Ga0182030_10024215_pt1 | contig 11169 bp, 10 predicted proteins | sample 812S3MmetaG_FD_121299 | JGI IMG/M metagenome (GOLD analysis project Ga0182030, IMG submission 121299) | Permafrost microbial communities from Stordalen Mire, Sweden - 812S3M metaG (Illumina Assembly) | ecosystem: Environmental > Terrestrial > Soil > Wetlands > Permafrost | place: Sweden...
AGGGGTTCGAATCCCCTTAGCTCCACCATTTTTCGTGTACTTGTTCGAGTAGTAGTGACAATCAAGTGACAACGGCGCCGGATTTCGCGCCGGGGTCCGCCTGCATGTTGGAGGCCGGACCGGGCCCAGCGATGCGGACAAGAGCGTCCAGCCAGGTCAGCAAGTGAGAGCTTCGCCTCGGCGCGCACTGCGCAACTCCGATCGTATGCGTGGCACGCAAGAGGCAACACCCGACGTGACGTAGGCCCCGATAGGTTCCGCGCTCTCCATCCTCCCTGCCGATATGGTCGGCAACTTGATCGTTAAGTTGACAGCCTGATGCCCAGCCGAATCGGATGATCTGTGCCTGGCTACTCACATGGAGTGTCAACCAGTCAACTCGGGGCGGATTGAGGGGTTCACTCAGCGTCCCCGAACGACGAGGCGAGCGCGCCGAACAGGCTGTCATGGACGATGTTGACCACGTCGACGAGAATCCAGGCCAGATTCTCGGCAGCGATCCCGCAACGTCGGCACGCAGAGGTGCCGACGCTGGGTAAAACCCGGAGCAGGTCTGACCGCATCGCCCTAACGCCGCCGCCGATCCGACTGTCGGGATCTTGAGCGTCTTCCGTGCAGCCTCACTGAGACGGTCGGGATCAAGCTTGGTGATGAGGGCGCAGACGTCGAGGACGCAGTCATCAGCATCGCCGCGGAGTAGCATCCCGTAGGTCGACGGGTTGTCCGGGTCGGCGGAATAGTTCCCTTCTTTCACGTGCACGAGGGCGTCTCGCATCCTCCGAACCCGGACAAACGGCTCCCAGTGGACCGTGCCCTTAATGGATGGTTCACAGTTGATCTCTGGTATCACGCGGTGCAGCTTGTCGGGAGTGCTCAGTCGGCGTACAACTTCAGCCTTTCCGAGTTCTTGCTCCTCGCAATGGGCATTCGAGTGCTTGATCATGAACGCATCGTCCTGCGATTCGATCATCTCGTTGACGACAGCTTCGATGGCCGCGTACGAAAGGAGCACCGCCTTTGTCATCTCCGCAAAGCAGTCCAGGACCGCCTGCTTGTCAGTGACAAGAAGTTTCCCGTCATGGGCAGTCCTCAGCTGCGCCAGGGCGCGCTTCCGCAGCCTCTTCCCACGGTCAAGGTGACCTTTCGCCTCGACCAGGTACAGAGCAGTGAAGCTCGGAGCGGGAAACCAGATGAGCTGTCCGTCCGGCATCGTGACAGGCATCACCGAGCCGACGAGCGCGCCGGCTTGGTGCGGGAAAACCAACGGGCCTCCCGCCGGGACACCTTCGGTGAGGAACGTATGGTTCTGCCTCGGGTCTGGACGGGACTCCCTCACTCTCGTTCTCTTGCTCATGACGAGCAGTAGTACCAGGCATGCTCGGGAGATGCGAGGCGTTTCCGTCTCGTGTCAGGCTGCTGCCCCATGAGCCGACCTCAGGTTCGTGGACACCGGCGTTTCCCGTCCGTGCGCTGCGACCGCCCGAAAGATCGCCGCCAGCGCCGACCTTGATCCAGACGCGCGGCGGCACTGCTGGCCTGGCTGCCGAGCAGTCGGCAGTCCGTAGAGACTGGCCGCAAAGCTCCACCGTGGCGACCGCTGGCCGCATGAACAGGCGTGGTTACGATGGTGGCAGCGCATCCGGTAGCTGTGCCGCGGCTAGGATCCCCAGCGCTACGGCGCGTTCGGCCGGGAAAGGGCGCCAGTGTCTGCGTGAATCATGCTTTCTGCGACCGGACGGCTACGGAAGGGAACCAGGCAAGGGGGATGCCGCGTCCAAAGCGCATCAGTTTCCCGTCAGGGAGGAGCAGTCATGCTAAAGCGAATCCCCGTCATTGCGGCGCTGACTGGACTCGCACTCACCGGGGCGCTGTGCGGCTGCGGCAGCGCCGCCCAGCACAGCGCGGCCGCGGGAGCGGGCGCGAGCATGCCGTCATCTAAGGCCACGCCCGCCAAGCCGTCGTCGCCTGGCCGGAGCAGCTCCCCGGCGTCGGTCTCCGGCGCGCCGGTCATCTTCACGGTCCGGCTCGGCAGCGGCTTCGAGCCCAGCACGCTGCGGATATCGCCCGGCCAGCACTTCGTCGTGACCGTGGACTCCTCGGTCAAGGCCAGCGGCCCCGGCGTGCCCAGCTCGTGCTCGGGCAACACCGCCCGGATCGACGGCGGCATGCTGACCGTGCGCTGCACCTCCGGCGCCTTCTACTACACCGCGCAGCGTCCCGGCACCGCCGAGCTGATGGCCACGGTGCGACCCAGCTGCGCCCGGGGCAGCATGTGCCCGCAGTGGATCGCCGAAGCCACGCTCAAGATCACGATCCTGTGACCATGCAGTCAACGCTGACCGCTTAGGCGCGTGCGGTCCGGCTCCGTGCGTCGCCGGGCATACAGCAAAGCTAGACGTAATACCTGGCAGGGAGGATCGCTCATGCCCTGGATCGCGAGTCGCGGAGCGTTACGATCGCGGGTCGCAGCTGTCGCGCGAATATCCGCGGTTATGATCGGCTGCGGATGTGAGGAAGGCCGCCTCGCAGGCGAGCCAGATGGAACATTCTGTCGCAGGCTTCGGGGATGTGTCGATCAGGGCCCTCGCACGCGGCGGGGCCGGCTCCAGGAGCCTGAAGTCACCGCTCCTCGGAGTTCGCCTCAGGTCTGGCGCTGCGGGCGCGGCCAGGAGGTGGGGGTAGCCGTTCGGGGTGCTGCGGGACGTGCGGTTGCGGGCTGTGGTCAGCAGGTGCAGTCGATCACGAGCTTCATCGGCGGGTGGGCCAGGGCATCGGCGGCGGCGTTTCGGGGTACCACCGCGGAGGTGATGAGCGAGGGGTTGAAGCCTGCGGCCACGAGGTCGAGGACGGACGGGATCGCGGGCCGGGCGTGGGCTCTGCCGGTGTGCAGGGTGCAGCAGCGCGTGTACATCGAGAACAGGGGCAGGGCCGGGTCCTGGAGATAGATGGAAGGGCTGGTGCAGGTGCCGTCGGGGGCGGTGCTGTTGAGCGCGCACCGCAGGCCTTCGGGCGTGCCGCTGGCATCGACGGTGATCGGGAATGCGCCGGCCTTGCGCGGTGGGGCGCTGTCGATGACCCGGGCGCCGAGCGCGGCGGCGATCGCGAGCCTGCGCGGGTCCTGGTCCAGGTAGGTGACTCGCGCCGCGCCGAGGGCGACGGCGAGTCCGGCGGCGTGCAGGCCGATCGAGTGAGGTCCGGCATCGCCCCCGACGACAAGGACCTCGGCGGCCGGGTCGGCGGCCAGTTGCGGGCCGACGGTGCGCCACCCGTCGGGGATGTTGTCGCTCGCGCTGGCCACGGCGACCGGGTCGAGGCCGGTGGGGAGTTTCACGAGCATGGCGTCGGCGTGCGGGACGGTCACGAGGTCGGCGAGAAGCCCGCCCCATTCCAGCCCGCCCAACTCGCCGAGGCCGTACATTGACATCCAGGGGTGGGCCGCGCAGTTGCCGGTGCGGCCTCGCCGGCAGGGCTGGCAGGCACCGCAGGAGATCTGGAAGGGCAGCACGGCGAGGTCGCCGGGAGCCACCCCGGTGACCTGGGCGCCGGCTTCGAGGACCTCCATGACGCCCTCGTGGCCGAACGGATAAGGCCCCTTGAGCGGGTACCGGCCGGTGAGCACGGCGACGTCGAGATCGCAGGTGGCGATCGCGACCGGGCGTACCAGGGCTGCGTTCGGGCCGGGCAGCGCCGGCTCGTCTGCCTCTGCCCAGCTGACGGTCGCTGGTCCCTCGAGCATGAGTCGTTGCACGGCGCCTCCCGGCTCCTTGTTGTAGGACGATCGTCTTGGTAGGACGATCGTCTTGTCAAGGCTTAAGCTCGGGGACATGCCCCGGAGTACCGACACCCGCCCGCGCATGATCCGGGCAGCAGCCCGGCTGATGAGACGGCAGGGGTACGCCGCGACCGGCTGGCGCCAGGTCGTAGCGGAAAGCGCGACCCCGTGGGGATCGCAGTTCCACCACTTCCCGGGCGGGAAGGAACAGCTCGCGGCCGAGGCGGTCGCCCTGGCAGGCCACCGCTACGAGCAGCTCCTGCGCGCTGCCCTGCACGCCAGCCACCCCGCCGACGCCGTCGCGAGCTGGGTCGAGCTCGCCGCGACCGAACTCGAGGCGAGCAGCTGGGCCGACGGCTGCCCCGTCGCCACCGTCACACTGGAGACCGCGCACGCCTCCGCTATCCTCGCCGGGGCGTGCCAGGCAGCGCTCGGCAGCTGGCACGCCGCCATCACCGAGGCCATCACGGCACGGGGGATCGCCAGTACAGACGCGCTCCGGCTCGCCAGCCTTGTCCTGGCCGGCATCGAGGGCGGCCTCCTCCTGGCCCGCGCCTACCGCAGTTCAGAACCCCTGCGAGCGGTAGGAGACGAACTGAGCGCCCTACTCCAGGCCAGGATTCCTGACGCCAGGCGACCTTGAACCCGCCCAGGCCGGCTAACCACCAGCCGCCCCTCCGGCCGGAGCCACCGGTGGGCTGCTGAACGCTGATGCCCACGCTGATGCACCCGGATCAAAGTGCTAGATGAGTTCCCGGGCGCACCGCAATGGTTGATCTGCGCGCTGTCGGTGATTCCGGTCACTGGTTCGCCAGCAGCGCGTATTCGGCAGGATCGCTCATGCTCTCCATCGCGAGTCGCGCAGCGTGACGATCGCTGGTCGCGGCGGTAGCGCGAGATCCGCCGTTATCTGGGCGGCGATCTTGGTCGTCGCCGTTGCCGCTCCGGCCGCGCAGATCGGGCTGTTATGCACTCAACGCGCATTGGGGATTCGTGCCGCCAGCGACCCGGTGTGCGCCCTGGCCAGACCGGGTCCACCGGTGCCGTGACTAGGGCTGGGCTCGGGGTTCGGGTGGGCGGGCCTCGAAGGCGTGTGTGAGGCCGGCTGTCAGCCACTGCCATTCGGGTTCGAGGTGGAGCGGGGCTCGCAGACTGAGCCCCTCGAGTACGTCGAGGGCGCAGCCGTGGACGGCGACGGGGACCGCCGGTGCGCTGTCCGCGGTGATCCGGACTGCCCGGTCGACCTTGATGGTGAAACCTATGGCCGGGTCCTGGGTCGTCACGGTCGCCGCGAGCCGTTGATCGTCGAGGTCGCCGAGGAGGATCCCGAAAGCCGGGCCGAGGGCCGCAGCGCAGCGCAGCGCCGCGTCGACCTCGTCGGCCTCGACCAAGGGCACGAGGCCTACCCCGAGCGTGATGTCGCGCTCGTGGACCCAGGCGTCCCACAGGGCGTGGCGCACGATGGCCGAGACGCTCACGTGGCCGAGCGGGCTCTCGCCGGGCATCGTCCACTCGCCACTGGTAAGGGAGCCGAGCAGGTCCGCCAGCGTGCGGGTCGACTTGACGTAGGCGTCCAGGACCTCCGCAGGAGGCGGGTTCCCCGCGGCCGCGACCAGGCCTGCGGGGGTGGCCGCCGGATCGAAGGCCGCGAGCACCTGGGACGGCGTGCCACGGCGAGCCTGGCTGATCGAGTGGACCCAGAACCGGTTGGCCGACGCGAGGTGCACGACGACGTCGCGGTTCGTCCACTCCGCGCACCGGCTTGGAGCCTCCCACTCCTGAGAGCCGAACCCGGCGAGAGTCCGCGCAAGCCGGAGTCGCTGCCTGACCGTGGGGGTGGCCACGGCGGCCGGGTCACCCTCATAGGTGATGAGGGGGTCTGTTCCATAGCGGGGCCGGATCTTCATACCAGGACTGTCCGGCACCATGGGCCGCACGGGCGAGTGGCGTTATCGCCCTGATTGGGTAGCATTCTCGCCATCGACGCGACACCGATCGACGGGACACCGGCCGATCCGCTTCGGGTGGGCGTACTGGCCTACCCGGGCTGCTTCGGCGTGGGCACCCTGGCGGTCCACGACCTGCTGCTCGTGGCCAATCGGGTGGCCAGCGCGGCGGGCCGAACCCAGCCGTTCCAGCCGGGCGTGGTCGTGGCCCGGCCCGGTCGTTCGGTCACCGCCGCCGGGGGTGTCGTGCTCACCTCGACGACCGCGCCGGCCGGCTGCGACCTTCTCGTCGTGCCCGGGTTCGATCTCGTGCCCGGGGCCGATCTCGACGCGATCCTGGCCGGGCTGACTCCCGAGCTGCGGCTGATCCGACGGCTCGCCCGAGGTGGGGGCCGGCTGGCGTCGGCTTGTGGCGGGGCGTTCCTGCTCGCCGAAGCCGCAGTGTTGGACGGCCGGCGGGCGACGACAACCTGGCTGTTCGCATCGGCCTTCGCGCGACGCTACCCGTCGGTTCACCTCGAAGCGGACCGGATGATCGTCACCGACGGGCCGGTCACGACAGCTGCGGCGTTCAGTGCCTCCCACGACCTGGCCATGGAGCTCATTCGCCGGCACGCCGGCGAGGCGACCGCCCGGCGCACCGCACGGGTGACCCTCGTGCCCGGCAACCGGACCAGCCAGGCGCCCTACATCGGCCCCGTCCAGCGCACCCCGCCGGACGAGTTCGCCGAAGACGTCAAACGCTGGCTGGCCACCCGGCTCGCTGACCCCTACGACCTCGGCCGGCTTGCCGCCGCGTTCCACGTCAGCACCCGCACCGTGCTGCGCCGCTTCGCCCGCGCGTGCGGCCAGTCACCCCTGGAACACCTTCAAGGCCTCCGGGTCGCGCGGGCCAAGCGCGTGCTGGAGGCTGGGTTGAGCGTGCAGGACGCGATGCTCACCGTCGGGTACTCCGACCCCGGAACCTTCCGGCGCCTGTTCACCCGCCGCGTCGGACTGACACCCGCCGCCTACCGGCGGACGTTCGCATCGCCGGGCCGGTAGGGCTCCGCGTCCTCAGAACGGCCATCCGGATACGGGCCTGCCGCGGCATCGCGGTCATCCTGGCGGCTGAGTTCGGATGATCACCTGGCAGGTCATCTCAGCTGCGGATCAGGGGACCCGGCACCTCATGCCGATCTGACCCTGACATTTTACCCGGCTCGGATCCCTTCGAGGACCAGGTCGTGATCCCATTCCTCGGTGAGCACATGATTCACGGTCTCATCAGGGGAGGAAACACAGTAGGGCGTCTGGCTGGGGTCACGGACGGCGGCTTCAACCGGGCAGGCCAGCATCCCCCAGGGCGGAATGGCGTTGGCGAGCCAGGCGCCGAGGTGGAGGTGTTCGCAGGCGGGATCCCACCAGATGTCGAAGGTGGGCTTCCGGTCCTTGGGATGGATGGCCAGCCAGATGCCGAAGGTCACCGTGTGGCCCTCGGCCAACTTCACCGGCGAAGCGCCCGCACGAACGCACCGATGTTCGGGACCTGCATCATGACCGAGTCCTGCGCCGACCCGTGACTCATCCAGGTCCCCGTGGCCGGTTCCCGGCCCGGGCAGAGCCAGCACCGGGTCCGGAAGGACGAACCGCACATGCCGATCATGAAGATCGAGCGGCCTTCCACACCTTGGGCACCAGGGTCGGTCACCCTCGACAGTCTTCCTGCCGATGGCGGCGAGGGCCAGGACGTGCGCTGTGGTGATGCTCACAGGTGTCATATGGACTGCCCTGACGATCTGGCCGCCGGATATCGCTGGCCAGGTCCTTGCAGAATCATCCGAGATCCGCCCGGGCGTATATCAGGTGCGCGGAGTGGCGGCAGCCAGCGAGATGCGTCTGAGCCCGTCACCATCTGACGCCCTGGAACGGGCGCTTCTCGCCGATGCTGGAGGGGATCCTCCGCCCGCTCGCCGGGTGGAGCAAGGCATGGGCGGAGTTTGAGGGGCTGGTGATGAGCGCGCGCCGTGACCCGGGGCCTGAGGGCTAGCGCGAACCTGGCGGCTATTGCTTACTTCCTGGCCGCGATGGCCTGGTCCACTGTCTGGTAGATGCCGAAGACCTTCGTCAGCCCGGTGATCTTGAAGATCTTCAGTATCCGCTCCTGCGTGCAGACCAGATCCAGCGAGCCGTCATGCGGCCGCACCCGCTTCAGACCCCCGACCAGCACCCCCAGGCCGGTGGAGTCGAGGAACCCGACCTTCTCCATGTTCACGACGAGCTGGTAGTTGTTCTTGCTGGCCAGATCGATGAGCAGCTCACGCAGCCGCGGCGCGGTGTAGATATCGATCTCGCCCTCGACGTTGACGACCTCGATGCCGTCTTTGCTGTAGTGACCCAGCTTCAGATCCACAAGTCCTCCAGCCGCCGTGCGCGGCGTCACCGCAACGTCCATCCCGGGCGAATGGGCCGGCGCAGCCGGGGCGTGATCCGCTGCCACATTCAACCACACTCCGTTATCATTTCTATACGAAATCATGCCTTTCGGGTATCCTCCAGCGGGTGACACACTGAAAACATGCGCCGGCGATCACGCCGGTCACCCCAGCCGGGTCCCGGGCCCGGCCGCGGCGGCACGACCGCCGCCGTGCTCATCGCGCGTGATGACTCGCCCGGCCCTCCGTGACCGGACAACGCAGGCTGACCAGCGGGCATGGCCCGGCGCCGCAGCGCCAGGCTCAGCCCTTCATCGCCTCCTTGCCGGCAACCCGGGGACAGCCGTATGGCCGGGGACTTCCGGCGTGTCCTCAACGACAGAAAGGACCAGGCAATGGCCCGGACCCTGCCGATTCTGGCCGAGCAGCCGCCGGACGCAACCCGGAAGGCAGCCGGGCAAGTCATCACGCTGGCCGACGCACAGGCGGTGGCCATGCAGGCGGCAGCCTCCATCACGCTGGCCGCACTGCTGTGGCCGCTGATCCCCGCAGCCCACGCAGTCGCCGGCCTGGCCAGCGCGCTGGGCCAGGGGCTCCCGCCACGCCCGCTCCCGGAGCAGCAGGTCGTGGTAATGCCCGGGTCGGGCGGTGCAGGACGGGGCGCGAAGGTGCCCGACGGCCGACCGGGGGCGGTGCACGCGGCCGGCGCGGTCACGCTGGGGGTGGAGGAGGAGTTCGTGCTCCTGGACCCGTCCACCGGCGCCACCGTGCTGGCCGGCCCCGAGCTGGTGCGGATTCTCGGCGGGGAGCCGGGGGTGCAGCAGGAGCTGATGCGGTTCCAGGTGGAGACCGGAACCAGGGTGTGCACCAGCCTGGACGACCTCGGCCGCGAGCTGATCCGGCTCCGGCGGCTGGCCGCGGCCGCCGCAGCGAGCCTGGGCTGCCGGCTGGTGGCCTCAGGGGTCGCGCCGTACCGCACGCCCGGGCTGGCCGCCGTGACAGGCCAGCCCCGTTACCGGGAGCTGGCGCGCCGGTACGGCCCGGTGGTGGCCGATGCCGGCACCTGCGCCTGCCACGTGCACGTCGGGGTCCCCTCCCGGGACCTGGGCGTCCAGGTGCTGGCCCGGCTGCGGCCCTGGCTTGCGCCGCTGCTCGCCGTCACCGCCAACTCCCCGATCGCCGGCGGGAACGATACCGGATGGGCCAGCTGGCGGTATGTGATCCAGTCACGCTGGCCGACCGCGGTGCCGCCCGCGGTGTGGCCGGACGCCGCCGCCTACGACGCGGCGGTCCGCCGCCTCATCGGGCGCGGCGTGGCGCTGGACGAGCGGAGCGTCTACTTCCTGGCCCGGCTGTCCCCGCGCTACCCCACCGTCGAGGTCCGGGTCGCCGACGTCTGCCTCGACACCGGCACCGCGGTGCTGCTGGCGGGGCTGACCCGCGCCCTGGTCGCCACCGCCCTGGCCGAGGCCCGCCGCGGGACGCCGGCGGCAGCCGCGCCGGCCCGGCAGGTCGCCGCGGCCCTGGCCGCCGCGGCGCGGCAGGGGCTCGCCGGGGCAGGAGCCGACCCGGTCACCGGGCAGGCCGTCGATGCGCCGATGCTCCGCTGCCGCCTCCTCGATCATGTCTACCCCGCGCTCAGGGACCACGGCGACACCGAGACGATCACCAGGCTGCTGCGCCGGCTCGATGACCGGGGGACCGGAGCCGACCGCCAGCGAGCCCTGTTCACCAGCGCCGCATCCACGCCCGCGTTCATCAAGGCACTCGCTCGCGCGACGCTGTCCGGCTATGAGCCGGGCCGCTGGCGGCCCGACGCCCGGGTCCCGGCAGCGGCAGCGGCAGGCGCACGGTAGGGGTCTGAGGAAGAGCAGTCCAGGATCCTCCGCCCTCACCTGGAGCACTGGCAGCCAAGGCAGTGGTGCTGTGCCCGGCAGGACGATCTGCTCCGGCCGGGTGCAGTCGGTACCTTCGCCGGCCAGCGGCAGCGTCTCGCGCAGCCACTTCGCCCGGTCCTTGGGCCGCCCCCGGGCTCGTCGGCGACGACCACGCCCGCTGGCAGCGGCTGGCCCTCCACTCAGGGAGAGTGCTCAAGGTGGCGGCGTGCGCCTTGAGCAGCTGCGTTCTCAGGAGTCAATTCTGCGGGCCGCGCTGCCCGCTGGCTGCGTTCTCAGGAGTTATGCCTGGGCTTACTCCCGAGAATGGCCGGGAAATCGGCGGGCATCGCCCGCCACTGGATGCCCTCTTTGACCAGGTAACGGATAGCGTCCACGATGTCGCGGCGCCATTGCTCCGCCGGGCGGCCACCCCTGCCCTGCTTCCACGCCGGCCCGGGCAGCGCGGGCTCGGTGACCGCCCACTCCGCGTCGCTCATGTCCGAGGGGTAGCGGCGCGCCCGGAGACTGCGACTAATCCCGCCAGGGCAGCACCGGCACGCCACTGCGGTACTGGCCTGGGAAGATGCGTCCTGGCTCGCGGCAGGGTACAACGGCATGGAGGATCCTGGCCGACGTCATGGCTTGATCACCACGCGTCGTACCAGAGGTGTTGGGTGCTGCCGGCCGGACACGCCGGGCATCGTGGGAGAGATCAGGAAACCGTTACCTGCGATCACCACCGGGACGGCCCGTCGTGCCAGCCTGACCAGTTCCGCCACCGGGCTCTGACGGCAGCGGCCAACCGCAAGCACGCGACACCAGCAGCCCGATGGGGCTGCTATAGCTGCGCGAGCTGCTCTTCGATCGTGCCGACGACAGCCGGGTCACCGGGATCGGTGAGAAGACCAAGCGCGTGCCGGAGGCGAAAGGCGGTCTCCAGCGGGCCGGAGCCGACGTCCAGCCCCCGTACCTGGGCATACGCGCGCCACCCCCGCGCCCATAGGACGCTGGAGTCGCGGCGCCGCCACAGCCCGGTACCCCACTGGCCAAGGTCGAAATCCCAGAACGGGTGGTCGACCCGGGCCGTCTCCCAGTCGATGATGCCGGTCAGCCGGCCGCCGTCGGCAAGCAACTGGCCTTGGTGAATGTCGCCGTGGACG
>Ga0182030_10024216_pt1 | contig 11169 bp, 10 predicted proteins | sample 812S3MmetaG_FD_121299 | JGI IMG/M metagenome (GOLD analysis project Ga0182030, IMG submission 121299) | Permafrost microbial communities from Stordalen Mire, Sweden - 812S3M metaG (Illumina Assembly) | ecosystem: Environmental > Terrestrial > Soil > Wetlands > Permafrost | place: Sweden...
ACAGGACATACTCTCCGGGCTACAGCTTGTCTTCGAGGGAAAGGTCTGGCTCCCGGGAGTGGTTCCTCGGACCTGAGCGCCTCCCGACTGTCACCTCACGAAGCTGACACCTGAACAGTTACTACGAGGGGATCACTCCAATCGCTTCTACTGGGTTCCCCAAAGAAGTGCCTGTAGATGCTGGCCCTTGGATCGCGCCCTAGGCGTTCCTGTTCGAGGCGCGTCCATAGATCATCGTCGTCAGGTGCCTCCGTCTCGTCGCGATCGCCGCCCGCACCGCCGCCCGCAGGCGGTTGCTCCGTGACATCCATGACCATGTGCTGGTGCAGCCAGAGGAGTGCTTCCCCCAGTGGGCTTCCCAAGTCAGACGCACTGAGTTCCGTGGGGCGCGAGCTACTGGTCGGTTCACCAGCGGTGAGGATTCGAGCTAGAGCCTCGGGGTCGTCAAGGACGGCACGGTTGGAGAGGACGCCGCCATCGGCATCGACGAGATAGACGATCGGTCCGGCAAGCGGTCCGGCCGTGTCGGCACTTGAGCCACTCGGGACGAGGGGTTGGGTGGCGTTGTGGTCAGCGAGCCTCCAGATTGCTTGCACAGGCTGGCTCGCGACGAGGCGGACCCTGCCGTCGGGACGAAGCGCGACATTGAGAATAGTGACTTGCGATAGCTCTTGGTCGGCCTCGGGGCTGGAGTCGTAGGTGAACGTGGCAAGCGACTCCAGCGGTTGAGGTTCCGCTGTGGTGTCGAGTGGGATGAAGGTCTTTCGCAGCTCGTCAGCTGACAAAGCACTAAAGACGGCGAGTTCGACATTGCCGGGACCGGCAGCCAATGTGAGCGCAGCGTGCGACAGGTTGGCTGATCCGGAGAGTAGCCAACCGCGGGAGCCCGAGGTGACCCCGACGAGCTTTGCATGGGTGAAGCGATCAGGCTGATAGGCATAGACCTCGATCGATACGCCGAGCCCACTGAGGCGTCTTGCAAGCTGACTCCCGTCGACGCTTGTTGAGATCGAGGTGTAGAGCCGAACGGTCTTCGGTGAAAGGCGGTCGGCAAGCCGGCCAAGCGCCTCTCCATTCTCGTCGTAGAACGGCGCCGTCACAATGAGTTCGTCGATGGTTTCGGTCCGCTCGGCGATCGCGTTGCAGAACTGGTCGGCGAATGGGACGTCGAGGTTGTGCCACAGCGGGCTATCGGCGGGCACGGAGAGCCGGGGTGCTGGGAGTCGTTCTTCGAGGTCTGCGAATCGCTCGGCAAGACGGACGTCATCGACGTGTCGAACCAGTCGACGCATCCACTGCCACCAGATCGTTATGGCGGCATCCCCCGTGGGGGAACCGGAGTTGAAGACGGTGAAGACCTCACGGCCGCCGTCGAGGCCGCTTCCGCTGAGGTTTCCAGATCCGACCAGGAGGCGGGCCGTTCGAGCGGTCGCGGTGAAGTAGCTCTTCGGATGGAACCGACCTGTCCCGAGCTGAACGGAACGGAGGAGCCAACGGCTGTTCACCGGTCCGACAAGGTCGAGACGGTCGGCAGGGATCGCCGCCAGGGTGTCGTCGACGCAGCGGCGATCGGCAAGAACGGCGATGTTGAGTGGAGGGTCGCCTAGGCGGCGCAAGAGGTATTCGTTGAAGAGTGCTAGCTGGATGTTGTACGTCGTGGCCCAGAAGGCGACTCGATCGCTACGAAACAACGCGGCTGGCAGCTGATCAACCGTGGGGGCAAACCCTTCGCCCGAGAGACGGAGGTCCAGCTCTACTTCGGCCTGATCTGGTTCGGTAGCGCCTTCGACGTGAACCGCGAGCCGAACAACGGCCGGGGCCCGGTGGACTACAAGGTGAGTATCGGTGCCGCTGACAAGTCGCTCATCGAGTTCAAGCTGGCCAGCAACAGTCAGCTCAAGCGCAACTTGCAGAAGCAAGTCGCGATCTACGAGCGAGCCAACCAGACGGCAACTTCCGTCAAGGTGATTCTCTGTTACACGCGCGCGGACCAGGCAAAGGTCGCGCGAATCCTTCGAGAACTAAAGCTGACCAAGCGAGCTGACATCGTGGTGATTGACGCGCGTAGTGACAACAAGCCTTCAGCGTCGAAGGCCTAGAGGGGAACGCATCGATGATCCAGGTCGCGACCTACCCAGCCGATTTGTCGCAGTGGAAGCAAGACATTGACCCTTTCTATCTCGAAGTCTTCGGCGAGGCAGAACCGATGCTCGACATGGACTACGCCGAGACCGTTCCTGCAGGTGGTCATGACGCTCAGACGTCCCAAGCCACCCCCATTTACGAGTACTGGTGGACGATCGGGCACGGTGGTCATGGCCCCGTTCATCGCCACCTCTTCGACGGCCGCAAAAAGGATCAGCTCTGGGGCAAGCTCGACGACGTTGCCGCGCGGGTCTATCTCTACTTCCCAATTTCTGGGGGTTGGAGGGCCAAAGAGTTGGTAGCGACGGTCAAGTACCTGAGCCCAGTATCGGATCAGAAGAACTGGACGGCGAAGGCCGCCGCAGATTGGCAAAAAGCCGAGCCGTTGTTGGCTGGCGCCGGTCAAGTGGCGTCGAGTCTCGGCGCCGTAGTACCGATAGCTGCAGGTGCCGCGCCTGTCCTATCCGCCCTGTCGAAGCTTCAGATCGGGAGTGTGCCGCAAGGAGTCAAGGGCTTCAACTGGTACGTCGAGAAGGTGACTTTCGGCCCGGGTGCCGACCATGGCGTCATGCAGGGAGTGGTGTGGGCGCTGCCGAAGCCGATGTTCGAGCTGCTCGGCGGCCGACTGACCGGGAGCCTGGCCTTGAGCTTCATCCCGAGCCAGTCACAGTCCAGAGCTGGTGAGATCTGGACTCCGGAAGCCCTCCCAATGCTGGCGCACGCTGTCGTGTACGCGGCTGGCAAAGAGCAGTGGGTGCCTGCGAAGAACAAGTTCGTCGAATTGAAGCTGACCCCCGTGGACACCACGCCAGCAACCTAGAGATCGGACGCCGGAGCGGGCGCCTCCGGCCTCCGATCGAGTTGCGCCGGCTCGGGACAGATGGTCTAGGACGCGCCCGCCATCGAGCTCAAGGAGGTTAAGCGCGACATCGAAGTGATCTGCACTGCCGGGTCGCCGACTCCATTCGCATCCAGCGTTCGCCAACCGGTCGTAACACCCACGCGAGTGACTTGGCTGAACGCACAACGCCAAGCCGCTGGGTCCAGCGGGAATAGAGCCGGCCCCGCGTGGGTGCCCCGCCTACGATCAGTACTCGTGTCCAGTTCGAATCGGCGACTCGTAAGCCAACGCAAATCCCATGTCGTTCGAGCGTTGCCATGCCGTCCTTCGACCTTTCGCGGAGTCCACTCCTGACGACCGTTCATGATGTTCTCGGCGAGCTGCGCGACGCAGCGTGGGATGAACGGGACAAGGGCGATCGCTTCGAGCGTCTGATCGCGTCGTACCTTCGCACCGACCCGCTCTACGCGCAGAAGTACGACGAAGTCTGGCGCTGGAGCGACTGGCTCGGCCGGGAGGCACGCCCGGACACCGGAATCGACCTCGTCGCACGTGAGCGCGAGACGGGTGAGCTGTGCGCCATCCAGTGCAAGTTCTACGACGCGTCCCGCACGCTGGAGAAGGGTGAGATCGACTCGTTCTTCAGCCTCGACGATGCGTTGGCGCAAATCCTGCAGGAGATCGAGCTTCGGGCGGGATTTGCCGAAGACGCTCGCCTGGAAGCAGAACGGGCTCGGATCGAGCACGAACGTCAATGGGAAGCCGCCATGGAGCATGCCAAGGTGAAACTGGTCGAATCACACCGAGATGACATCTTCCTTCAACAAGCGGAAAACTGGCGTCAGACCAAGTTGCTTCGCGACTATGTCGCGGCGATGACCAGTGCCGTCGCCGACCTGGAAGACGTTGACGAGCGAGCAGCGGTGAAAGCCTGGATCGATTGGTGCGCCGAGAGTGCTGAACAAAACGATCCGCTCGCCGGGCCACTACGGATGCCGGACGATCCGGAGGCGAAACCCGATACGCTCAAACCGTTCCTTCAGGGTTGGAGTCCGTACGGACCGGAGGCCGGACGAAATGGCTGGTAGCGCCGAGGGCATTGACCGTCACAAGCTTCGGGGAGCGCCTCCAAGACACCTCTTCGATACGGTCTCGTTGTGGACAACGATTACCTCGCGGATGCGGTGGATGTAGCGCGCCGAGTGAGCCGATCGCCATGACCGCGCTCGCACAGTTCGGGCTCTTTCTGTCGTCCTACGCACCGCTTTTTGGGGTCTTCGCGCTCCTCGACAGTTTCGGCGCCGGGTGGCCAACGAAGGTCTGCATCGGCCTCGCCATCCTGGGCATTGTCCTCCCGCTCGTCATGCTCATCGGAGTTAAGCGGCTTGCCCCACAGGCGTTGCGGGTGGAGCAAGCTCAGGTCAGAGACGGTGACGCTCTGGCATACATCGCCACGTACCTCGTGCCATTCGCCGCCGTAACTGCTACCACGGCGCGAGAACGCGGAGCTTTGGGACTCTTCGTGTTGATGATCACAGTGCTCTATGTGCGGTCCGAACTCTTTTATATCAATCCTCTTCTCGCGCTCGTGGGCTATCGGTTGTTCCAGGTCACGAGTCCGGGCGGGTCGTCGGTGGTGCTGCTAACGCGCCGCCGATTCGTTCAGGCGAACATCACGATCAATGCTCGGCGACTGAGCGATTATGTCTATTGGGAGGAACGGCAATGACCTCTGACCAGCCAGATGGGGCCGACAACCGCCAGGCTGCAATCGCCGCGCTTGCATCGCTTACCCAAGTTGCTGAGGCCCAGGTGACGGGCGTGATGCTCATCGTCCAGGAACGCGACGAGCCCGCCGACGTCTCCCAGCTTCGTCCAACAGAACGGGCGCTGCCCGTGCTTAACGGCGTCACGAGCGCGGCGGCAAGCTCGTTTGCTGAATGTGAGGTGATCGACTACGAACCAGCGACCTCGCCAGCGGATGGCGAGATCATGTGGATCAGCGTCGATGCCGTACCGCTCCTGAAGGCCATCGTTGACGAATCGGACGACCTCGCTGGTATGCCCGTCTTCGACCCAGGCAATTCGAAGCTGTCCAACCTTCAACTGGCCGCCATGCGAGTCGAGGCCGGCAACCTGTCGGCCGTGTTCGTTCAATCCCTCCGCGGCAATCAAGTTGTGGCCCGCTCCCGTCGAGTCGGCGTGATCGTTCGCCGGGGGGTCATCGACCTACCGCCCCAAGGACAAGTCTTGCTATTTAGTAGGGATGTCGCGGTGGTTGTTGTTGGCGGCATCGCGTTCTTCAGGGACCGGCCCGGTTTCCAACGCCTATTCGGATACCTCGACGAGCTGCGACAAAAAGCCGATGCAACTTTTCGCGAAGTGACCGCCGATCTCCGAATTGATGGTTTTGATCTCATGGCGACAGCAGTCACTGGCAGTCCAGCGATGCTTGGCAAGATGGCGTCCATCCAGCGCAAACTGGACCAGTATCCGCAGTACCGGGCGGCGCTCACGATGCCCAAGTTGGTTGAATTTGTGCGGTCGCATCCCGAATGCGAAGTCGAGTTGACCGGCGAGGAAGATGCGGCACAGTTCGTCTTCCGCAACGATCCTCAGAGTCGCTTCAAGATCCTGAAACTCCTTGATGACGACTATCTGCGTTCAGAGCTGACCTTGCTCGAATATGCTGCGAACTCCAAGAGCGCACCGATCGGCTGAGCTAAACTGTGGGCGCCACCCATGGGCCGCTGAGGCCCGATGGCATCGGGCGGTTGTGTCATTTTGGCTTTCGCCGTATGATGGTCTTGCAATCTCCTCACAAGGAGGCCTGCAAGGTCTTTGTAGCAAGGTTGCCCGGGACGTATGAGCCCGGGGGGCTAGCTGACGGAAGGTCAGCCTGCAGGACGGCTGAGGAGTCGTCCTAGCGGGAGCGGACTGCGAGTCCACAGACCTCCAGAGGTTCCTCATAGAAACCGTCGGAAGTACCCGGGGCACTCCCCAGGTACTTCCTACCGTCATCTGGAGGAACACTTATGACCGTTACTTCGACCGAGCGTCCTACGCTCGAAACCGTATTCGAGAAGCTCACCGAGGTCGTTCAGGAACGAGCTGCTCAAGGCCTCTCCCAACGATCCGCAGGCGTGAAGTCGGTGCTCGCCACGAGGCTCGGGAGTGCGTTCGACGAGAAGGCCTACGGGTTCGGTTCATTCCGACGCTTCCTTGAGGAAGCTGAGCGCCGAGGCCTGGTGATCATTTCGCCGGCCGCGACTGGTCCTGATGTTGACGTGGCTGTGTCTACACAAGCCCGAACCGCACTCGCTGCCAAGTCGACGCCCGCAGGAGGCTCGTGGGTAAGGAGTGATCTCTGGCATGCGTTCGTTCACTGGGACGCCGGGACGCGCCGCTTCTGGGACTCGACGAGGCGAGCGATCATAGAGCGCAACCCGACCGAAGTGGAGGCAGTAGCGGAGGAAGGCCTTGTGCCTATCCAAGCCATCACGGCCGAGGAGGTGAAGGGCTGGATGCGGGACTTCGCGGCCACGGTGCCCGACACCGTGAAATCCGCGCTCCTCGAGTCGCTTGATGACGCGAGTCCATTCCGGCGGTTCCGCCAAGTCACGGACGACCTGCAGCGTACGAGGGAGTGGCGTCGCTACATGCAGACGAGCGTCGCGGGCGCCATTCGGGCGTGGGTAACTGAAAACGACCTCGACTTGAACATCTACGAAACCAGGGCCGTAGAGCGACCGGACTCTCCCACGGCCTCAGCGAGACCGTCCACGGAAGAGGACATTCGCAAGACCGTCCAAAACTATGTAAGTCGTATGACGCTGCCCGAACTGCTCGCCATCCCGGTCCCTGTCCGACTTTTGCAGCGCTAACGCGCACCCGAGATGCGGAGCAAGCCGGTTACGACCGGAAGGTTGAGCGATCTCACGCGGTGGAGGCTCATCGAGGACGCCGTCAGGCTGCCTCGCGCCGGTGCGCCGGTGCTTGGGCTCGACCGCAAGCCTCTCCAGCGGTCGTTCATCGCGGTGCGAGCCGAGGCCTCTGAGAAGATCGCCGCAGTGCTGAACAGGCTGGTAGAGGAGAACGAAGGTCTCGTCACCTACGGGGCCGAGTCGATTCGTCTTCTGCACGAGCAGCCGTTGCGGAGGATCGAGCTGCCCGACGAGCACATTTTACTCTCCGCGTTCACCGGGGACCAGGGGACGCACATCCTTGAGTCTCGCTGGTCTGCGACGCACAACCCAGGAGTCGCGGGCGTGGAGCTTGAGGGCGGAGACCTGGATGAGCTGTCCTTTCCGGTCGCGACAGCAGCTCTTACGACCGAGCTCCGTCGTCTGGCAGCCATAAGTGGGTTCGTGCCGTGGAAAGGCTACCGAATCGCTCTTGTAGTCGGTCCTCGGGCAGAACGGATGATGTCCGGTATCACGCAGCTCCTCCTCGTTGCTGGAGCTGTCGCCGGCGCGGACGTGCAGCTAATGCCGCGTGGGGACCTCACGGACGAGACTTTCCTGGCGAGGCTGGCGAAGTTGGTTGAGGCGAATCGTCATCAGGCGGTGTTCTCAGTCTCGACTCCTGATGAGCGCTGGGTGACGCGCCTGATGAGCAAGCATTCTGGACGCGTACCGTGGATTCGGCTCCCGTTCCAGGATGCCGAACTCGCCGTTGAGCAGTTCGACGCCGCCATCTCGAGTGCACTGGATGCGGCGCCCGGGTATCCATTGTTCGCCTGGGGCGACGAGACATTCCAGCGGGTCCACGCCTTCGAGAACGCGGCGTTCCAGGTGAGTGACCATGCAAGGAAAGACCTGCGACGCAACCCCTACCCGGATGTGGAGCGAATGCTTCAGCATGTAGAACTGCTGGCCCTATTCGCTCACCGCTGGCACGAAGAGGGAAGCGGTGGAGCCCGCGTCGAGGACTGGGTCCTCGAGCAGTTCGAGCTAGACATCGCCCTCACGGATGCGAGTCTCCCCACCTCCTGGACCGTGCCTTACGTGCGAGGCGATAAGCGCGTCGTCGACCTCGACGCACGCCCGCACGTGAGGGTTGACGACGCGACCGACCGCCTTCACTGTGGGCGTATCTACTTCGCGCTTGAGCGGACGGAGCGTGTCGTCGTCCTTTACCAAGTCGGAATCCATCCCTGACAAACGTGGGCATCCAAGCGGTCGTGAGTTAAGTGCGCTGCTGCTCCATCGAACGCCTCATCGACGACTTTGCCTTTTGGCAGTGGCAAGAGCGCGAACCCTCTCCCGACAGTGGGCACGAACCAGCGTCTCTACCCTCGGTATCGCGATCATCTTGGACTCCTTGAACATGCCTTTGGAAATACGAGGGGCACCTTGGCAGGCAAATCCGCCTCCTTCGCTCGATGGCCTCGTAATCTTGTTCACAAAGGGCCTTGTAACTGTCATGACGATGGGAAACTAGCAACGTGCGTGACACAGACGCCGCAAGGCCTTCGTGAGCGAGTGAGCAGAACGCGAAACTAGTCGGCATGACGATCCTGCCCCCTCCCGGTCCCGACTTCGAGCTTGAGCTGGCCCATATCTGCGAGGGTGCCGCTGTCCTCTTCGTCGATCGAACGCCCCTCCGCCCATTCTCTGAAAACCAGGAAGCCCCTTGGTACATCGACCACTTGGCATGGAAGACAAAGTTCTCGAGTGATGAAGCGACCAACTGGCTTTACGAGATCGTCTCCGTCTATTCGGCCGAAGCGGCCCACGAACTCCGCGCCGTCAGTCGACTGCTCGCAGAGGGAACGACTACGGCCTCGATCGACCTCATCGTTCGCGGCGTTCTCGAGCGTGCCGGAAAGGTCATGTGGCTTCTCGACCCAAAGTTGCATCTCGGAACCAGCACGCGAGCCGCGCGCGCTGGTCTCGAAGTCGCAATCTCATACGGCCACTACAAGGAGACCCTCAGCTACCTCGGCTTGGAGGGAGAAGGTCGTGCGACCGTGCGCGCCAACGCTTCGGCCCATCGGGCACTACTCAAACGTTGGTTCGACATCGACGGTCCACCCGACAATCCCGAGGACCCCAAGTCCGGCCTCACCGGCGACGCCCAGAAATGGACTCTCGATGGTGAGCCGGCGATCACTTACACCGCTTCGGCGGTGATCGCTGCAGAAAGAGCGGGCCTTACGCCAGAGGGAGGGTCGGGGGCCTACGGTGGTCTGAGCGGGTTTTCTCACCCGTCGGTGATCTTCTCTCGAGAAGTGCGATCTATCGATGAAAATGGGATCGTGGAGTTCGTCGTCCGTAGCGACGACTTGGAGAAGAGCGTTCGAACCGCGGTTCTCTCGTACCTCAATGCCGTCGACGCTGCGGTGATCTACTACGAAGCCAACGTGGAGTCGTTCCGTGCATATACCGACCTGCTCCGACGACGCATCGATGAGATCTCGGTCATAGCGCCTTCCGACGATCGAGCCGTCTCGGACGAGGCGTCCACGCCCCCGTCGCTCGAAACATGAGCCTCGAGGCACCGGATCAGCGACCTTATTTCCAACCAGGCGGCCAACGGTCAGGCTGTCTCACCCGGGAAGGGTCTCTCTGTATCGCCCTTCGGGACAAGCGATCTGAGGCGTTCTCGCAGCTCAAGCTGGTTCGAATAAGAGAGCGTCTTCTCCACGCCGTTGTCGGAATCACAACGTCTTCCCTGTTCAGGGGCAGTATTTCGTTGGCACTTGCCAACCAAGGCAAATGGCCATGTTCGAACCCCTTCGTGTCGGCATCTCAGTAGAGAGAGGCTCGCGCCCGCAAGCAGTTGTCGGCGCCCTCGGCCGGAAGGTGTCTCCGCGACCCGGCGTTGGATGCTCCTGCAGCACCGTGAACGACGCGCGTTATGAGACACCTGCCGCATGCCAGATCCGTCTGATCGGTGCGCCATCGTGAGCGCGGAAGTGCGTCGTTCGGCGCTGCCATTCTGTACTCGAGATGGTCTCAAGAAAATGTTCAGAGCGCTTTGGCTCCCAAGGCGATGTCGAAGCCGGCGCCGTTGCGTGCCAGGCCCACCAGGAGGATGCCGGCCCATTCAAGGACGTAAGCCATTTCGAGCCCTCCTGCGTCGAGGGGCCGCATGTTCAAGCTCTCCAGAAACGCCGCGACGCGTGTCTTCGCCTCGGCGCTGTCGCCGGCGAAAAACACGTCCACGGGCTTGTCTTCAGCAAGGACGCCGTGCAGGATCGAATTGAACGCCTTCACGACGTGTGTGCCCTCGGGCGCGGCGGCGGCAATCTGCTGGGACACCGAGTCGCCCGCGGTAGTCACGAGTCCGCTGACGTCGGCGTTGAACGGGTTAGTGATGTCGACGAGGATCTTGCCTGCCAGCGCATCGCCGTAGTGCGCGACCACTTCAACCGCGCCGGTGTACAGGACGGCGACGATGACGATGTCACCCGCCGGCCTTGCGCCGAACGTGCCGACGGTGGCTCCGTTCCCGATCTGGTCAGCAAGTGCCTGAGCCTTGGCGGTGTTGCGGCTCATGAACTCGATGGTGTGGCCGTGCTGCGCCGCCCGGGTGCCGATGGCGGTGGCCATGTTGCCCGAGCCGATGATGCTGATGGTGGTCATGACGTGTGCTCCTTCGTGGTGTCTGGATTAGTTGGTCGTGGGGGTCTTGCTCGCGTGATGGCCTGGCGTGTCGAAGGTTCGCCCACGCCTAGGCGACGCGCTCAGATCACTGTGGTGCCGCCGTCGACAACCAGCTCCATCCCACTGACGTAGCTCGAGTCGTCCGAGGCGAGGAACAACGCGACCGACGCGATCTCCTCAGGGCGGCCCATCTCTCGCCTCGGGATCACGGACTCGAACTGCGCCTTCATCTCCGCGTCCATCACCTCCTCCATAAGCGGTGTGGCGACCTGGCCGGGGGTCAGCACGTTCACCCGGATTTTCCTGTCTCTCAGCTCGGACACCCACACTCGTGCGTAGGCGGGCAGCACGGCCTTGCTCGCTGCGTACACACTCCAATTGGGGTAGCCCCGGAGCGACGCGTTCGACCCGGTCATGAAGATCGAACCTCCGTCGTTGAACAGCGGCAGCGCCTTTTGAACCGTGAACAGCGTGCCGCGGGCGTTCAGCGAGAAGGCGGCATCGAACTGCTCCTCGGTGATCTCGCCGAGCCTGCCCTGCTCGCCCACCCCGGCACTTGCCCACAACACGTCA
>Ga0182030_10024218_pt1 | contig 11169 bp, 11 predicted proteins | sample 812S3MmetaG_FD_121299 | JGI IMG/M metagenome (GOLD analysis project Ga0182030, IMG submission 121299) | Permafrost microbial communities from Stordalen Mire, Sweden - 812S3M metaG (Illumina Assembly) | ecosystem: Environmental > Terrestrial > Soil > Wetlands > Permafrost | place: Sweden...
AAGATCAAACACTACCGAGCCGTCGCCACGCGTTATGACAAACGCGCCGACAATTTCATCGCCGGCGTGAAGCTCGCCTCAATCCGAATTTGGATGCGGTTTAACGAGTCGATGACCTAGAGCATTTTCAAGCGAAGTGGATACCGGTTCGCATGAAGAAAATGCGAGCAAATAAAGAACTAGAGCATTTTTCAATTCAATGGGATCGAAAATGCTCTAGGGCGGTCCAAACGCCAGGATCTCGCTCGTATAGGTCTCGTTGACTTCGGAGAAAGGGAGCTGATCGGCGCTGTAGACCAAGGCGCGGTGCTCGAAAAGCCGCCATGGAATTGAAAGCGCGGTCTCAGGCCGATCGGCCGGCGGCGGACCGAGCTCCCACCCATCCGGAAGCGGCTTCCAAAAGATCTCCACGGCGAAGGTCTGACGAATTGGCTTCAAATCCAGCACCGCGCGGCCGAAAGGCGTATCGGTCGTCTCGAGAATCTTATTCGTCTCCGGGCTTAGCCTGCCGGGCACATACCAATTGTCCGCTTCCGAGAGGACATGTTCGCCGCAGGCGAGCTCGACGCGGCGATATTTGACGAGCTCGGTCTCGCCGATCCTGAGCCTCTTGCGCTGCTCCGCGGTAACGGGTTTTTCCATGCCTGGGACGAGCCTAGCTCTAATCTTTTGTTCGTTCGCCAATTTGTGGCTAGCGCACCATTCGTCCAGCGTCGTCGTCGCGCTGTGAGAGGCGAGCAGGCTCGCGTTCAAGGTCTCGACCAAAGCCAGCGCTTCGACGCGGGCGAGAAAAGTGTCCGGCCACAGGCGAGCGGTCCGCGTCGCCGCGGGGTCACCGGAAGTCGCCAAGGCGCCGAGGCCGAGCATCATGCCTATCCCGATCAGCCGACAATACCGCACGCTGGTCTTCCCACATCGTCTTTCGCCGCCTGGAACGCTTTTCGATCGCCTGGACTCATGCAATCGAAAAGGAATCGCTCGAATCCGAAGAACGGGAGCATGTCCTCATCGAAAAGGTCGATCAACTTTTTCAAGGACATGCTCTAGGGCAGATCCCGCCAAGACGGAAGCGCGAAGCGATCCGAGACGATGAGCGAAACCGCTCCAGATCCAAAAGCAGAGCAGAATTATCCATGCCGCCTCGACCGCAAAGCCGATTCCGCGCGAGCGGAATCGGCTTTGCGACAATCGGCCGCAAATTCGTCATAGCACGGTTTGCTTGTCTCGCCCTATCGCTGGGGCCGGCTCGGCGAATTCTCTCTTTCCCGCGCCCAGTTATGGACTTGAGGCATAGAATAGCGCTACACGGACAGGCCACGCAGCCGCGGCTCGGGCGCGTCGGCCCCACGACCAACGGAGAACCATGTTCCAGCGGCTTTATCATTGGACTTTGAGCCTCGCCGAGAGCCGGCACGCGCCCTTCGCGCTCGGCGCGATCGCTTTCGCCGAAAGCTCGTTTTTTCCGCTGCCGCCGGACGCCATCCTGATTCCGATGTCGCTCGCACGGCCCAAGCGCGCCTGGGTCTATGCGTTGATCTGCACGATCGCCTCGGTCGCCGGCGGGCTGCTCGGCTATGCGATCGGCGCGCTTCTCTTCGAGACCGTCGGCAAATGGTTGATCAGCGTTTACGGCTATGGCGCGCGGGTCGATGAAATGCGCGCGCTCTACGCGCAATGGGGCTGGGCGGTCATTATTTTGAAGGGGTTCACCCCGATTCCCTTCAAGATCGTGACGATCACCAGCGGACTTCTGGCCTATAGCCTGCCGCTCTTCATCGCCCTGTCCTTGCTCACCCGCGGCGCGCGCTTTTTCTTCCTTGCGGTGCTTCTGCGGCGCTATGGCGAGCCGATCAAAGCGCTGCTCGACAAATATTTCGCCTGGTTTCTCTTGGGGCTCGCCGGCCTCGTCGTCGGCGGGTTCTGGATCGCCGCGCGGGCCTTTTGATCACTGTCATGCCGGCGCAAGCATCCTTTCGCATCGCCCTCGCCATCCTGCTGATCGCATCCGGGTCGATCATCTCGGCCTGTGTTTTTGAGGCTCTGGGCTATGCGCCTTGCGAGCTCTGCCTCAAGGAGCGGATCCCCTATTACGCAGGCATTCCGCTTTCGGGCCTCGCTCTTTTCCTCGCCGCGCGGGACCAACGACGGCTGCTGCTCGCGGCTTTCGCCGGCCTCGCCTTTGTCTTCACAGCGAGCGCTGGCTTCGGCGCCTATCACGCCGGCGTCGAATGGGGCTTCTGGCCGGGGCCGACGGATTGCACGAGCCCGCTCGACCACGTCCGTTCCGTCGAGGATTTCCTGACGGCATTGCAACGGGTCAAGGTGGTCCGCTGCGACGCCGTCGCAATCCGAATCCTTGGCCTCTCGCTCGCGGGCTGGAACGTGGTTGTTTCGGCAGGATTGGCGTCTCTGGCGCTTATTGGCGCATGGGCGGCGCGGCAATGGCGGGCGGCGTTACGCCGCTCGCCTTGCTGAATCAGCTTCGGGCAATCCCGACAGTCGGGTGAGAATGATTTCTATGCGCGGTCCCGTGAAGCCGGCAATCTTGCGAGGCACATCAAGGACAAAGCGGATTCCGGCGCATTGGGATTCATGCCCGATAGAATTTGTCCCACCCGGAATTTCAACGCGGAGGTCCCGCGCTCACCCTTCAAGACCTCGGCGCCTGTCTTGTGGTTATGTGAAAATATCTCGATGTCAAAGCCCATGGGCCGGAGCGTTTTTTCGAGCAGCTCACGCGTGACCCCGTCGCCGGGGCGATGGTGGAGCTCCGAAGCCAGGACAGCGGCCTGCTCCTCATGCGAGGAGTGGAACCCGCGCTTGCTCCAATAGTAGAGCGTCAGCCGCGCGTTCCAAAGCCACATGCCGAGCCCTTTGAAATCCCATGCGCTGCGCTGCGGGTCGTGATCGCTCACCAGGAGACCGCCCGGAGCAACGAGGCGTCCAGCCTCCTCGATCACGCGGGCCATATGCTCGCAATGGTGAATCGTGGCGTTGAGAATAACGATGTCGGCGACGCCGGAGGAAAGCGGCAGGTTATGCGCATCGGCCAAGAGGGGTTCATAGCCCGTCGCGCGCGCCTGCTCCAGCGCGCCGGCGGCGACATCGACGCCGATCAGAACCTTGGGCTTGACTCCAAGCGTTGAAAAGACATTGCCAGGCCCGCAGCCGATCTCGACGACGACCTTGTCCGTCACGTCTCCGAGCGCCGCAGTCCAACGCTCCCGGAACGCCGGATCGCGATGAACGTAATTAAAATAGCCCATCATCCAGTTCGGATTGCCGAAGTATCGGCTATGCGCCTTGATCCCTTCCGACATCTGAATTGTGGCGTCGATCGGAAACGGTCCAGACCAATCGATCGCGGCGTCGGGTTTTAGCATAAACCGCAATTCAGACACTGGGTCGACATGGCTTTTCTGACTTTCCATGACCTTATTTATGTACCTCAAGAGCAGTATCCTCATGGCACGAATAGGCTAGAGTCACAAATTGGCGATTGTAAGTCGAGTCTATGAAATGAAATTCGTCGGATATATCTATGGATATCGGCGGATCTTTAACAATTTTATTGTGGCTACAATTTGTCAGGCACTCAAATAGATCAATTATATAGCATCTGAAATTTGCAAGACGAAGGTCGTCGGATTTGCGCCAAGATTCATTTGGGTTATCGTCCGGAGATTTAAATTGAGCAAAATATGCTCAAGTTATAATGATTTTTTCCTACTATGCAATTAACTTCTGACAAATACTGAAAATTGTCAATAATTCTACATCTAACTGTGAATATGACAGGCTAAAGCTAAAGAATTCAATCTATTTGGCACAATTATATGGCCAGCAAAGCGTTTCTTGCGCCTGAAACTAAAATTGACAGTTATCAGTGCTCATCTGATTTATCTGCGTCTTAGCCTTAATGGCTTAAACTCGGGCTCGGCGGCTCGTTTGCTTGATTGTGCGGTATGATAATTAGTCTTCTCTCACGGTTCGGTGGAGAGAAGCGCCCTTCCCCGAAGCTTTTCGGTTTCGCTTTTCAACTGGCCGCAGGCGGCCAGGATGTCGCGCCCGCGCGGCGTGCGGACGGGGCTCGCATAGCCCGCGTTGAAGACAATGTCGGAAAAACGCTCGATCGTCGCCCAATCCGAACATTCATAAGGCGCGCCGGGCCAGGCGTTGAAGGGAATGAGATTGATTTTCGCCGGGACGCCTTTCAACAGCCGCACGAGCTCGCGCGCCTCGGCGGGGGAATCGTTTATGCCCTTGAGCATCACATATTCGAACGTGATGCGCCGCGCATTGGAGGCGCCCGGATAGGTCCGGCAGGCCTGCAAGAGATCCTTGATGGGATATTTCTTGTTCAGCGGCACCAGTTTGTCGCGGAGGTCGTCGCGCACGGCGTGGAGAGAGATTGCGAGCATGGCTCCAGTCTCGCGGCCAAGCTCCTCCATGCGCGGCGCGACGCCCGCGGTCGAGACCGTGATCCGCCGCTTCGACAAGGACAGGCCGTCGCCGTCGGATATGACCGCGAACGCGTCGCGCACGTTCTCGTAATTATAGAGCGGTTCGCCCATACCCATGAACACGATGTTCGAGACAAAGCGCGAGCCTGGCGCCGGGCCTTGTCCGCCGTCCAGCGGCGCGCGCCCAGGAAAATCGCCGAGTTTTTCACGCGCGACGATGAGCTGCCCTATGATCTCTTGGGCGGTTAGGTTGCGGACGAGCCTCTGCGTTCCAGTGTGGCAGAAAGAGCAGGTCAAAGTGCAGCCGACCTGGCTCGAAACGCATAAAGTGCCGCGATCAACGTCAGGAATATAGACGCATTCGATTTCGGCGCCGCGGTCTTGCTCATTCACGGGATCGAGCCGGATCAGCCATTTGCGCGTGCCGTCGCTGGAAATCTGTTCGGCCGCGACTTTTGCCCGGTCGAGCGTGAACCGCTCGGACAGCCTCGCGCGCAAGGCCTTGCTGATGTTCAGCATTGAATCGAATGAAGGCGCGCCTTGATTATAGATCCAATGCCAAAGCTGCGCCGTGCGCATGCGAATCTCGCGCTCCGGCACGGCGATCTCGGCAAGCGCATGGGCAAGCTCCAGCCTTGTCGCGCCGGCGAGCGAGCGCCGCCCGGCGTCGAGCGGCTGCGCCGCTTGGGCGGCAGGTTCGGCGAAAAGAGAGGGGTTCATCGCGCGTTCTTAGCACGGCGAGGCGCATTTCTCCAGGAATCCCGAAGCGGAGTGGCTCATGGGCGTGGTAAAAGCGCCAAGACATGAGGCCAAGCTCGCAATCGCGAGCCTGAGATTTCACCAGCTCTCGCCCACAACGAAGGACGCCGCATGCCGATCCCCCGCTTCTCCGACTCGCCTGCATGGCTCGCCGTTTTCCTCGCTCTTGCGATCTATGGAGGAGCGGAGACATTGGCGCGCGGGCAGGAATTCCTCCCGCTGAAGGACGCCGTTCCCTCGATCACGACGACGGGGATGGCGCGCGCCGAGGTGATCCCTGACATCGCGACGATCTCGCTTGGCGTCGAGACCGAGCGGGTGACGGCGGCCGAGGCCGCGAGCGAAAACGCGCGCGCGGCGCAGGCGATTGTCGGCGAGATCAAGGCGCAAGGAATCGAGCCGCGGGACATAAGAACCGTCTCCGTGACGCTTTCCCCCGTTTACGATGAGACGCATGACGCCAATGGCCGCCTCGTCAAGCGGACGTTGCGCGGCTATAGCGCCCGCAACGCCTTGAGCGTGCGCGTGAGGCAGATCGAAAAAGCCGGTCCCTTGGCGCAGAAATTGATGGAAAAGGGCGTCAATCTCTTCCAGGGCGTCGCCTTCGATTATGAGCAAAAGGAACTGAAATATGACGCCCTGCGCGGAGAAGCAGTGCGCGATGCGCTGCGCAAGGCAAATTCTTACGTGAACGGTCTCGGAATAAGGCTTGGCCGCGTCCTCTCGATCGGGCAGCCAGGTCGTTACAGCGGCGAAGCCGACATGTCTCCGAGAGCGCTGAACGCGCAAGCGGCGCCGCCGTCCGTGGCCGTCCCGGTCGAGCCCGGCGTTCAAGTTCTCATGAGCGAGGTCGAGGTCATCTGGGAGCTGGCGCAGTAGCTCCCTTGCCAAAATCAGAATTTTCGTACTGGGACGCGATTTGACGTGCTGCGGCTTGATAGTGGCGTTCAGGCGCTGACTTTCGTATGTTGAAACAAATAATGGTATGTAGACGCATGAACGATAAGCCGACTGAAAACGAGAAGATTGAGGACAAACACGTTCTGAATAAGGACCACAGAATTCCAATTCTGTTTGTTGACGCTAGTCAGCCCTTCCCCGAACTTGCTCTATATATGCTCGATGCGCTGCCTCGCCCCGGCGACATTATCAATATCGCGATCAACGGAAAACTTGTGGGATACACAGTCGCCTTTGTGAATTTCAACCCGTTCAATGAAAGAACTCAGATTACCGTTGGTTGCTCATATACTGCACCAAGGAATGCAGCCACGACTGGGCCCCTCGAATTAAAAGAGCGAATGGATCAAGCCGTTAAGTCACAAATACAGATCTACGAAAAGGCACAGGCGTATTCCAACGCAATGATGTTGGTCGGTTATGCTGGAATTTTTGCTCTGTGGACCTTCGCCAAAGGTGCACTGACAACAAGGACGACGAGCGCTGTCATTGTTTTAGTCGGAGTGTCTCTCCTACTTTACGTGAGTTGGGAGATTTATGGCATGATTCATCGCGCTACCGCTGGCGCAAAATTTCTAGCTCTGTTGGACAAAGCGCCAAATGAGTTTTTTCAAATTCTTGAGCAGCAAGACGTCGAAAATCGTCGCCTCGCGGGACGCTATATCATCGCCTGGAGGATCATCATCGTTCCGACGATTTTCACAGCTTACGTCGGGGCGTTGATGTTGATTTACAACGCAGTGGCCAACATTTTTGGGTTCACGCAATGGCCATGAATGCTTGGTTAAAAGGGGCTGGGTTTTGCGCGTGCAAAATCAGGGTTGCGGCTTGATCTCCGCCCCGCGCAACGCATCGGCGAGCCGCATTTTCGCCGAACCCGGTCGGAGCGGCTTTTGTTGGCTCTCATGCGGCGCCCAGCCGGAGAGAAATATCAGCTCGAAAGTCGCGCGCAGGCGGCCGTCGGGATCGGCGAAGCGCTCGCTATAAATCTGCGCGGCGCGCAGGAAAAACCCGCGCGTCGAGGGCCTTCGCAAGCGCGCGTCGAGCGGATTAGTGGCGCCCATCGCGCGCAAATCCGCCATGAGCCCGAACATATTCGCATAGCGCACGGTCAGAGGCTCGCTATCCGCCACCGGCAAGGCGAAGCCCGCCCTTTGCAGGAGGCCGCCCATGTCGCGCACATCAGCGAAAGGCGCGACGCGGGGGCTTACCCCTCCAAAAAGCTCCGTCTCCGCCGCAGTGAGGGCCGTGCGCAATTCATGCAGGCTCTGGCCGCCGAGAAGGCAGCCGAGGAAGAGCCCATCGGGCTTTAGCGCGCGGCGAATCTGGACGAGCGCGCCCGGGAGATCGTTGACATGCTGAAGCGTCAGCGCCGACACGGCGAGGTCGAAACGCTCCGCTGCTAGAGGCAGAGCTTCCTCATCGCCGACAAGCGCGAGCGCGCGGGCTGCGGCGGGGGCTTCGGCAATTGGCGATAGACGCACAATTTGCGCGGCTTCGAAACGCGCCGAAAGCTGCCGCGCCAGCTCGGGAACAGGCGTTCCGATGTCGGCGATTGCATTGAACTCGCGCCTTATGACCCCGAGCCGCTCGCCCAAATCCGCGATCGCATAGCTCGCCAAAAAATCAGCCGAGCCCGCGGCGGCCGCGCGGCTGAGCCTGCGGCGGATCAAGGCGCGATCGAAGATCTGTATGGGCGATGGGGCCACGCGGGCTCCTTTAGCGCATGACCCCCGGACAGGGAAGGCCAAAGCTCAATCGCTGTTCAAGCAGTGTTCAAGCTGATAAAAGCTGTCTGACTACATTTAATAGTCAATGTGCTGGGGCTTATACGGCGATGAGGGAGCGACGGTGGCGAGACGAGGCCGGCGCGCGGAAACCGCCCTGCGGGAGCCCTGGGCCCGATTTCAAACCACTTTCGCGGCGCGCGCCTTGCCGTTCTTGCGGAGCTGCGGCCGGGCCCTACTTGACATTGTTTTTCCGCCCGCCTGCCTGAATTGCCGCGCGGCCACTGATGCGCCCGGCTCGCTCTGCGCGGCCTGTTGGGGTAAGGTTCGCTTCATCGAGCGGCCTTTTTGCGAGCGCCTCGGCACGCCTTTCGCCGTGGATCTCGGCGGAGAAGGGCTGCTTTCCCCTGAGGCGGTCGCCGACCCTCCTGTTTACACGCGCGCTCGGGCGGTGGCGCACTTTGACGACGGACCCGTGCGGCAATTGATCCATCGCCTGAAATATAGCGATCGGCTGGAGCTTGCCGGACCCCTCGGGGCTTGGATGGCGCGCGCCGGGGCCGAGCTTTTGGTCGAGGCCGATCTTCTCGTTCCGGTTCCGTTGCATCGGCGTCGATTGATTGTGCGGCGCTTCAATCAAGCCAACGCCTTGGCGCAAGCGGTCTCGGCCGCGAGCGGCGTTCCCGTCAATCCATTTGTCCTGGCCCGGGTCAAGTCGACGCCGTCGCAGGTCGGCCTGTCGCGGACGCAGCGCGCGATCAATCTGCAAGGCGCGTTTCGCGCGCCCGAAGATCTGGCGGCTCAGATCGAAGGCCGCGCCATTGTTCTCATCGACGATGTTCTGACCTCGGGGGCGACGGTCAATGCGGCGTCGAGGGCGCTGCTGCGGGCCAAAGCCAAGCGGGTCGACGTCTTGGTCTTCGCGAGAGTCGTGTAGCGCCGGCCGCGCCGTGGCGCCAGAGCTGGCGGCTCAATGTTCAAGCCGCTCTTGTCGCGAGATCCGGCGCAACCTCGAAATGCGCTTCGGTCTTCGCTTGAACCTCATCGAGCGCAACGTCTTCCGCCAGTTCAATGAGAGTCATGCCGGTCCGGCCCTCTTTGTCGATGGTGAAAACGGCGAGGTCGCTGATCACCATGTCGACGACCGCCGAGCCAGTGAGCGGCAATGTGCAATGATGCAGAAGCTTGGTTTGTCCCTTCGCGGTATGGTCCATCACCACGACAACCCGCTTGACGCCGGCGACGAGATCCATCGCGCCGCCCATCCCCTTCACCATCTTGCCGGGGATCATCCAATTGGCGAGATCGCCATGTTCGCTGACCTCCATCGCGCCGAGGATGGCGAGATCGATATGGCCGCCGCGGATCATGCCGAAACTATCGGCGGAGGAGAAATAGCTCGTCGTCGGGAGCTCGGTGATGGTTTGCTTGCCGGCGTTGATGAGGTCCGGGTCCTCCTCTCCCTCAAATGGAAAAGGCCCCATGCCGAGCATGCCGTTCTCGCTCTGCAATTGAACGCTCATTCCCGTCGGGATGAAATTCGAGACCAACGTCGGAATGCCGATTCCGAGATTGACGTAGAATCCGTCGCGCAATTCCTTGGCGGCCCGCGCCGCCATTTGATCCCTGGTCCAGGCCATTCAGAATCCTCCTCGAGCGCCTCCAAGTGGAAGCGCCCAGACTTAATGAGTTGGAGCATGTTCTGATCGAAAAAGTCGAACAACTTTTTCGCAAACATGCTCTAAGCGGCGCGCGGGCGGGTCGTTCGCTTCTCGATCGCCTTGACGATATTTGGCGTGTGGACGATGCTGTGGATGAAGATGCCGGGCGTATGGATTGCGTCCGGATCAATCTCTCCGGCGGGAACGAGATGCTCGACTTCCGCCACGGTCACCTTGCCGGCGGCGGCCATCATCGGGTTGAAGTTGCGGGCGGTCTTGCGATAGACGAGATTGCCTTCCGTATCGCCTTTCCAGGCGTGGACGAGCGAGACGTCGGCGGTGAGGGCGCGCTCCATGACATAGGTCGCGCCGTCGAACTCGCGCAATTCCTTCCCTTCGGCAATGATGGTTCCGACGCCGGTCTTTGTGAAAAACGCCGGGATGCCGGCGCCGCCAGCCCTGATCCGCTCGGCGAGCGTGCCCTGCGGATTGAATTCAAGCTCGAGCTCGCCGGAAAGATATAGCTGCTCGAAAAGCTTGTTCTCGCCGACATAGGACGAAACCATCTTCCTGATCTGCCTTGTCTCGAGCAGAAGCCCGAGGCCGCCGCCGTCGACGCCCGCATTGTTCGAGATCACGGTCAGATTCTTCACGCCCAGATCGCGGAGCGCAAGGATTAAGACTTGCGGGATCCCGCAAAGACCAAATCCTCCGCACATGAGGGTCATGCCATCCTTGACTGCGTCGGCCAAAGCCGAGCGAGCGTCCTTGACTATCTTGTCCATGGGCGTGACCTTGTCCGCCGGCCCTCGCCGGGCCGGATTGAAACGGCCTCGGCTCGACGCGCCGAGCCAGCCTTTTTGCATGATTATGACGCAAAAAGCCCGAGATTGCGCGGTCTCGAGCCTTTTCGCGGTTGAGCCGACGCCTTTGCGCGCGCTGCCTCATTGGCCATTATAGTCCAGGCGATGAAATGATCCAGCCGCGTTTTGGCGGGCTTACGCGGCGGGATTGGCGGCGGTCAGGAGCGTGTTGACGCCGTCGCGGAAATGGACTTCGACCGGAACGAAACCGATCTCTCGCATCTTCGTCAGCGCGGGGCCGAGCCGCATCAGATGATCGGCCGACTCGTCGCTGAAGAGATGAATGATCCATTGCTCCAGCAGATCGTAGCGATTGATGGCGGAAAACGCCTTGAAATAATGGCGCGCCTCTTCCTGAGTCAGGCGCGTATGCTCTGCGGCGTCATCGAGGCCGTAACGGTCGCCGTTCACGAAGACCCCGCCGGGCCGCAGCACACGGAAAATCTCGGACAGCGTTCGGGCTCGATAGCCGTCGAGAAAATTATGCATGGCATAGGCCGAGGCCACGACATCGATGCTTTCGGTCGGAAGCTCCCGCAGGCCGGACAGCGCATCCGCCTCGACCAGCCGCACGCGGCCCAGATCCACGAAGCGCAAGAGATTGCCGCGAGCTTGAGCAAGCATTGTCGGCTCGTTGTCGACGGCGTCGATGGCGAGGTCGGGGCGCGCTTCGAGCAGCGCCTGGGTCGTGATCCCGGTGCCGCAGCCGATTTCGAACAATTCGAGCGGGCGCGTC
>Ga0182030_10024220_pt1 | contig 11169 bp, 13 predicted proteins | sample 812S3MmetaG_FD_121299 | JGI IMG/M metagenome (GOLD analysis project Ga0182030, IMG submission 121299) | Permafrost microbial communities from Stordalen Mire, Sweden - 812S3M metaG (Illumina Assembly) | ecosystem: Environmental > Terrestrial > Soil > Wetlands > Permafrost | place: Sweden...
ACCGAAGCAGTGGTCTCAGTCATTCTCTCAACCGCGTCGACAATAGCTTCAACTGCGGTTTTACGGGCTTCTGTCGAGATGCGCAAAATCGATGGAACATTCAGCGTCACGTACACATTGCTGTCAACCAGTGCGGACTCCAGATCATCGTGTAAATCTCGAACACCCTTAGGGCTCTTCGCGGTGACTTCGATGTGCACTGGAACACCGTCCAAATCACAGTGGAAGTCCGGTTCACTTGGTGCGTTGCCTCCTTGCTGGCCGAAGGAGAACGGAATCTCTGCTTGGGCCACTTGGTAGGCGGCGTTCAGTTCGGCACGGGTGTCCAAGAATTGCTTGACATTTGTGCGGAACGCCTTTCTGCGTCCTGGCAGCCGCAAAAGAGCGGCTGACTCGAGCCGAGAAATAATCTCTTCGAGCGGAGCGGCGTACGCTCCAAATTCTTGCGGGTTGTTCGAAAGTTGAATTATCGGGTGCTCGTCCCTCGCCCCGTCCAACCAGATGGCGAGTGAGGGATAATCGGGGTACCAAGACTTATCGATGCGAACACTCTTCCTCGATCATTGGAAGCATGGTACGCGTCGACACTCCCAACGAATCGAAAATTCATCCTCCGCTGGGCACATAAGAACGTTCGCTCAGCGTCCTTCTCCAGCATCGGATTCGTCACTTCCCGTCTGCTCTTGTACCTGTACGGCAACGGCGAGATAGAGAGCGGCAATGAGAGCCAGTCCTGCGTGAAGTTGGTTCACGTCATCTTCCGAGCCGTGAAGGAGTTCGTTACGGAAGTTCATTCCCTCGGCCCTCGTAAGAAAGGTGGTCAAGAACCGATACCACGATTCATCGAGCCCACGGCGTGTAGGGACTCCAACATCACGCCCAACCCTGAATACTGGCCCGGAGCCTTCCCAAACGGTGGGTGAAACACAGGCGCCTTCATCTTGAGAAGCATCTCCCTCGCCACTCGTTCCGTTCGCGGCACAGCGCGCAGGGCGGCGCCTTCGAAGTCACCCGCGAAGAAACACCCGAACGCACGGCTTAGCGCCAGCGCTACACCCGGTGGAACGTGGCCGTTCTGCGAGAGGAATGTCGCGAGTTCCCTCTCGTCAATTGGTCCCCACCGCTCTGCGATTTTCTTGAGTGCCTCGATGCGTATCGAACCAACGATCTGCATCGTCTCGACTTCGATTTGGGAGAGATGAAAGTCCTCGATCTCATTGTCGGTCGTGGCCTTCTTTCGAACGAGGCCGTCGCGGCCCACGACAGCGACCGGCATCGTCGCTCCGAGAGGCGATGACGCCTGAAGTTCGAGCGTTCGTGATCGATTGCTTTCAAGTCGTCCAGACGGAGGGTCGCGAGTGACGAGTCGTGTAAGAGCGTCCTGCCAACCCGTGGTGCCAACAATGTCGTCAATTTCCGCGTTCACCGCTTCGATCGGTATCTCAAACTTTGTTTCGAATGGAACGAAACCCATGTCGGCGCCAGCCAGCGCCTGTAGCCGGAGAGTGGCCTCTTCGAGCAGGTCGTTGAGGCCAAATTTGCGGGCTCGATTCGCGGCGTCCTCTAAGTGCATCGTCGCAGGAACCGGCGTCGAAACCTCAGCCGCGTCGAGAAGCGCCTGGACTTCTTCACGGCGTAGTCGTTCGCGTGAGGCGTCATCGAGTCCGGAAGCCTTCAATTGCAGTTCAGTTACCGACAGCGTGTTGAACACGTCGTCCTTGTACCTTGCCCGAGCCCTGACAAGCAAGTCGTCGACTCTTGAAGAACCGTCGCGGTCTCCAATCAAAGGTCGAATGAGTCGAAGGACAACTCCCGGGCCGGCCTTCTCATCACCGAGCGAGAAGTCTGCCTTCCGGACGAGAATCTCGATGGCCTTGTTCGCGATTTCATCCAGGCCTTTCATTCGAGCGAGCTCCAGTGCACGTGCCAAATGACGGCCAGCTCCGAGTGCGACCTCGATGTAGACGTACTCCTGGTCAGACCCGCTGGGGTACATCTCGCCCAGTTCAATGTACGCTTCGGCAGCAAGCCGAGCGTGCTCGCGTACGTCGCCTCGCTTCGCCTCAAAGCAGAGATCGTGAAGACGAGCACGGGCCACCGGCGAAATTACACGAGTCGCGCACTCCTCCCAGACTCGAAGCGCCCACTCGGGCATCGCTGCCACTTCGGGCGGATTCGATCCAGTTTCGTACGTGATCATCGGGCGAAAATAGCTTGTCGTCTTGCCATCGTCATTGGCTCGCGGGTAGTAAGAGAACGCTGCAACGACGGCCTCGTCTATCGGCGTCTCAGCTTCGCCCAGTTGACTTCGCGCATCGGTTGCACGCGTTGAGCCGGCCGACGCTGTGTCTATTCGGCGAGCAAGGGCGTTCAGTACATCCTCATCGGGAAACTCCACTTCTTCCACGGCTGTCACTTCCGCTTTATCCCTGCCAGCGCATCGAGCCGGTCGCGAGTAGGCCATCCATGTCCATTGGTCGCGGTGCCGGCCCGGGCCTGCGGCGCCAACCGATGGTGAAATCCTTCAGCGTCGAGCGCATCCAGAGCGGGGTTGCAGTGAGTTCGCGATCCGGCTCGGGGAAGCGGCCGGACTGACGAAGTTGGTGCAGACGTTGTCGCGTGATGCCGAGTACGCCACAGACCTCCGCCGTACCGAGCGATTCCATAACGCTCAACGTTTCAAGTTGGGCGTGAAACACGTCCGCCAGGACGACTTGCTGGGACACCAGTACCGCCGCCGGTAAGGACACCTGGCGGTTGGCGCTCTCCACTAACTTCTTGCCGAGGAACGCGGCCTGCTCAAGGTTGTGCACCACCGCATCAGCCTCGACGCTCACCGACGCCGACCAGCCCTTCGGAGTCCCGGTGGCTCGCCCGCGATGTGCCATCGAGAGCATTCGATTGAGCATTTCGACGCGGCGATCGCCTGTCGGAAGTAGGTCGTCGTCGGACAACGAGTACTCCGCCGTGTAAAACCAACTGTCCTTGACCTGTGCTGACATCGCCAAACATTAGCCGATTCCTTTACTTTTGGTCAAGCAATAGACCAAAATCAACTGTTTTCAAGGATTGCATGAGCACGTTAAAGGTGTGAAGCACCGCCGATCTCGGCCCGAGACCCTCGAGAGAATTGCCAACTACGGCAAACGACGTTTGGCGTCCAAGCCGTTTGACGCTGAGGCGAAGCTACTCCTCGATCTGGTCCGCGCTGCGGTCAAGCCAATGGCGTACCTTCAGGCCGTCGCCATCTACCCGTACCTACGTGGCGCCTCCGAGTTGTTTCAGTGGGCCGACGAGCGGGGCTACGACCTCAGTCTCTCGAAGAATTTGCTCGCATGATCGGCGAGAAACGGACGCTCCGATACCGCTAAAGATTGTTAGAAGAACGAAGCCAATGCCAAGCAACGTACTCCAGTCACCAAGTGTTGAATGCAGGGTGAAGTAACTCTCCCCTGAGACCGGAACTGGCTGAGTTGTTAGCGCAACTTCTGCGCCTACGACCAGCAGCGTTATCAAGCCATACAGCCATACCAAGACCGTCGAACCGGAAACCACTTTGCGCAGATTCGTAACAGAAAGTTCGCCGTGGCGCAGCATCTGTGAAATCACCGCCGGCGTCAAAAGCCAAGCGCACACAAAGAGGCTCAGCCCAATGTAGGCACACACTTCCGCTAACGTAGACGTTGCGTTGTGCTCGCCCAAGAAGAGTGTGGAGATGGTCAACGTGATGCCAACCATCGCGCCACCATTCACGACTCGAAAGAGCTTCGTTGGGATTGCCTGACCTTCGAGACCAGACCGTAATTGGCGCCAACCCCTCAAAGCGATCACAAAGATGAGCAAGATGACGATGCCCGCAACGGACTGCAACTTGTGAGCAATTGTGCCGGCGCGGCTCAGTTGCACCAACGTGCTTCCGGCGGAAGCCTCGTTCTCGCCGATCGAGAGCATGAAGACGATTGACAGAGGAACGATCGTGAACCATGCAAGGGATGCCACGAGGAGTGACTGTTGCGTTCGACGAACCCAGAACTCTCGCGACGCCGGTGCTCCCGCACCTCCGATTCTCGTGGTCATTGAAGATCTCAGAAGATTGGCGGAAATCCACAGCGGTGAACGACCGCCTTCCACCAGACCATCAACAACAGCACCAACCTCGTCCCGATAGCGCTCGCGCCACCAGGACGGGTACGAGTTGAGTGCAAAAGTGATCAGCCTTGATTCACTCGTCATGTTGGCGTGACGCCCAAACGACGAAGTCCAATTGACGCGATGGCCGAATTAGCGAGAAGACGTTCGCGAAGGGCGGCGCTTCCGGCACCCGTGATCTTGTACGGTCGGCGACGATCTTCGGAGGGCAGTGCCTCGACAAGGCCAGCGTCTTCTAGTCGGGCAAGCACCCCGTACAAAGTTCCTGGCCCCAAAGCCACACCCGCGATCTCTTCGATATCGCCAATGAGCGCGTATCCGTGCTTTGGGCCAGCGGCAAGCGACGTCAAGACAAGTAACGCGGGGTCCTGCGCTCGTTGCCAACCCTTGACCGCCACGCGGCCCCCTTCGATATTTTTACTATATCAGATTACGTAGTATATGCTTTCGTCGAGCGTTTGAACCAGCGAAGATACTTTGACTTCAGCCAGTGGAATCGGAATGCAACTACGTGGGAGCGACAATGACATCGAAGTTTTATCGTGGAGCGAATCGGCTGACGTTCCTGTCAGGAATCATCGTGTTGAGCTCCATCATTCTCAGTCCAATTCCATCTGGCGCTCAAACGTCGAAAACTTCTCACACAACATTCACTTACAGTTGTTGCACTGCATCGTTTGTCAACACCGTGTACCACCCAGGTGCTGTTATGACACTCAAATGGAGTCAATCGACGTACCCACCGAATAACTATGCCCGAAGCACTGTCACTCTCTCAGCGAGCATCTCGGGCCCCTTTCAAACTGTCGCTTCACTCAAAAAAGCCTTCGCTCGCTCTCACCCGCAGTTAGGTGTCGTCAATTCCAAGGCATCGACCATCCGACTTTCCGACCGGATATACGCTCACCCCGTCTCGCTAATTCAAATACCTGCTGACGCAGGTAAAGGGTTTTACGAGTTAACGACCACAGTCAAAGAAGGTTCAACGACGACAAGCGGTGGGGCGGTTATTCGGATTGCCCCGCGAGCGCACGATTAGCACGCAAGCAACAGAGGGAGACGCCCGTGCGGTCAGTCACGTGCTCTCTCAAGAGTCATCACCATGATCGAAAACTTACATCCGGTAGGGCCGGTGGGGATCGAAGATCTGAAACTCCGCAACGTCCCGTCGTTCACATCACTTTCTTTGAATCATACGTAGCAGCCATGGACGACTCAATACACGTGTCCACCAACTTTGACGAAATCTTCAAGATCCGTCATTCGAATACGTCGCGAGCGACCGATGTGTACAGAGGGTAAATGGCCTGAGTTGAGAAGACCGTAAAGTTTGGAGCGACTGATGGCGAGGACGTGGGTTGCCTCTGAGATCGTCAAGAGCAACTTCATAGGCACTGCACCCTTATCAGGCATCGCCTCATATTCAACGACCCCGTTTGAGTTCATTTTCCTTCCTCCTGCTCACAAGCCATTGTGGCTTTCACTCGAATGTAGGTTCAACGTCGATATCTAGATGGATAACTTCGAGCTCCCGATCTGCATTCGCCCGAAACGAGAGCGCTGGCTCGTCTCTTTCGTTGCGAGTGTCCGATCCAAGGTCAATCGCAATTTGCAGTGCAGAGTGATCAATCAGTATTGGCTCCTCGTCCTCGCCGACGAAGAGCGCGAGTGTCGGCACGCCTTCGAAGTCACCAAAGATCATTCTCAGTGTTGCGCCAGAGAGTGGATCCTCTGTTTCGAGTGACATGCGTTCGGCGAAATCGATGTCATCAACGTCGCTGGTTAAGGTTGGCGAAGATTGCGACTCACGCAGGAAAGCCGGAGCGCTCGTCACCAACGCTGGCCCACGGGCACCTTCGCCATACCCACGAGTTTCACCTAGTGCCCAATCGTGAACGAATTGGGCGACGAGCGCGAAGGCGCCCTCTATCTCCCAGTTAGTGATCGGATACTCGCTGAGATAAAGCCTCGCCACGTCAGCGAACTCGAGGGTTTCCTCGGGGTCCCAGGCGCAGTCCGGGTCGATGATGTTGAGCGCCAATTCTATGAACTTCGTTTCCACGGGGACGTGAGCCCGAGAACCGGGCGAGGTCGAGCGCTCGTCCGTTCGCAACTGAGCAACAAGTCGCCTCGTGGCCTCATCCGCTAGTCCCGGATCATCCACCCAACGATCCAACTCATCGTCCCAACAGAGCCCCTCGGGAAAACGAGCCGTCGACGCATCGACGTCAACAATTGACGTCTCGCTGTCCGTGTCGTAAGTAACGACCAGTGAGATGCGCTTCGTCACATTCCCCCCTAAATTCCGAGTTCGTGCCACGCCGGCGCGCTCTGCGCTGGTCCGTCGAACTCCCAGTCGTCGAGTGGCCGGAAGTTGCCGGCTGATTCGAGGCTGCGCGAAAGGTCGATTGGTATGACGCTGATCCGTCCGTCGGACACGTCACCAAGCCGTTGAAGGCGTGCCGCTTCACCTCGATCGCCCGCCCAGCGCTCACCGGCGTCGAGCACGACCGTGACGTCACGCCACTGTTCGATCGAGACGCCCGCGCTCACTACGTTCACGGCCTCGACGACGGGTTCTTCTATCTCGAAGGTCTTTAGTACCGCCGCCGCCGCGCGCTGGATCCGTCCGGTGGACGCCTTGATGCCCTGGAGTGCCTGCTCCCCACCGCCGGCCCAACCGACGACGTAACCAAAGGAGTAGTCACTGGTGTCCATGGCCAGCGCGCGACAGATGACGTACGCCGTGGACTCCGCTTCAAGTTCCTTCAGTTCGCGCGACAAGTCCTTGTTCGTCGCGAGACCCGGATCGTGTAGGAGTGCGTGACCAATTTCGTGGGCCAGCGTCTTCACTTGTTGAGCCTCGGCGTTGTTGGTCGCTACCCGGATGAGGCCCTCGGAATGATTCGTGTCACCGTTCGCCCCGCTCTCGAGCAACGATGGTCGCTCCACGCGAAACCCGATCTCGTCGGCGAACCCGGTGAGCTTTTGGAACACGCCTGCGGGAGCGAGTCCGTTGAGCTTGCTCACGATATCGGGTAGGTCGGGCCCCTCGGTTTGGCTGACGTCAAAGACCGGCACCAACTTGAAGCCGCGAATCTCCCGCACAACTTCACCCTCGAGCGCGTCGCCCTTTCGGTACTTCATCGGCGCGAAGATCCGCAGTGCCGACTCCTTCGCCACTACCTGATGACCGAGGGCTTGCCAGGCCTTGTAGCCCGCGACGCGCGTGGCGTCGGGTTTCTGGGTGAGGATCAACAGCACGTTGTTCGAGCTGTAGCGAGGGAAGCGACTCTGGACTTCGAGGTACTGGGTCCAGCGCTCGCTCGTCGTGAGCGCCGCGACGCCCTCGCCCAGTGCTTCGAGTAGTTCCGCGTAGTCGTGATCCATAACTGCATCTCCGTTACCCACTCGGTAGTGAGTTACTCCGAGTGACCTAACGCAACGGTCGCGGCGTGGCGGCGTCGTCGAGCAATATCTTCTTTAACGAAGTCGTCGAAGGATTTTCTCTCGGCGTGCTCGGGTCCGTGACCACAACGCAGATCGGCGGTGAACTGTCGCAGCATTGCGGTGATATCGCGAAACGCGCGGTGCCAGTCCGTGCCCGAGGACGCGGGTGACGACGTCGCGTAGGCGACTCGTTCGTGATCCTTCAGCGCCTGCAAGGCAAGCACCAGCGACTGGTGTTCATACCAACAGGCCGGCACGACGTAACTATCTATTCCCTTGTAGCGTTCGCGCAGTTCGTCAACCCATTCGCGCAGCCCCGACCACTCGCGCTCCGCTGGAATAGCCGCGAGACTCGGCCAATGAATCGGCGGCTCGATCTTCTCCTCGTCGCTGGTCGCCTTCGGACGCGCGTCGAAGCCACGAAGTAGGACCGGGCGCGCTGGCGTCTTCGAGCTCACGCCCGGACTTCCCATCGAGGAAGAGCGCCGAGGCGCAGTAACTCTTCGACTCTCGTTCGCGCGAGAGCGAGTTCGCGAGCGTCAGCGCGTAGCGTCCAGGGCTTCAGGGTCAACATGATGGGTTTGGCCGCGCGCAACATCAATAAGCCGTGACCCACCTGGATGAGCCGGACGCTGCTCGGATCCAGGATGGCTCGTTGGCGTGTGGACTCCGAGATACTCCGTCCACCGCCAGCTTGGTGAGTAGTCGTGACCTCGGGATGTTCTCGATCACCAATGAGCTGTGCCAGATCGCGTAGGTCGCTCGCGTTACTCGAGCCCCCGAGAATCACCTTCGAAGTGGCCGAGTCCCAGATGGCCTGCGCCTGTTCACTCCCCCAACGATCGCGCGCTTGCGCCAGGGACTGCAGGACCGCGACCGTCGTGATGCCCGTACCCCCGCCCTCACTCATTAAAGAACCCAGCGAGGGCAGCGGGTAGTTCGCCGCTTCGTCCAGAATCAGCGCCACCGGCGGATCAAGGCGAGCGCCGGGCGACGCTGCGGCGAGTTGACGCGCGGTCTCCACCACGTCCTCGATCAAGGCAGAGACGATGTTCGACGTGGCGAACGCCCCCGCGCTCGTGCCGAGGAGGAAGAGCGTGCCGTTTTCTTTGAGAAACTGCGCGGGCTGAAACTCAGCGCCGGGTGACGGGGTGAGCTGCTCGATGACCTCGGGACTCGCGAAGGGCGCGAAGACCGAACTGACGACCGACCAAATGTTCGCGCGCTGGCGAGGTTCGAGTCCGACGACGGCCCCGAGCGCTCGCGACCAGAGTGGCGTGGCGACCGATGAGGCGCTCAGTATCTCGACGGCCTCCTTCGCCTCGTCGGGTGACAGGCTCCAGCGATAGAGATCGCTCACGCTGCGCCGATCGACCGCCGCCGCTTGCAAGAGACAACGCACGACCACTTCGGTCTGTTGCTGCCAGAAATTGCCTCCCTCGACGCGGCCCGCGGCGCCCGCGCACAGGGCCCCGGCGCGCAGCATCGCCGTTTGAGGGAGCTCACACCCCCTAATGGGCGACCAGCGCAGCCCCCCCTCGACGCCCTTCGCGAGTCCTTGGGGGTCGAAGACGCCCACGGGGCCGCGCCCCATCCTTGCGCTCATCGTCGCGGCCAAGTTGTCCGGTCGAGTGCTCGTCGTGATGACGGCGCCCGGCGCATCAAGGATGAAGGGGATCACCAGGTTGTACCCCTTGCCGCTACGCGGGGGTCCGAGAATGACCATCGAGTCCTCGACACTGGCGTAACAGTCCACTCCACGACTCGACCCGAGAAAGAGTCCGAGATCGTTCGATGTCGGCTTCGCAACTGACGGCCGCAGGATCGAACCCCGTTGTAGAAGATGCTTCGCCCCGGCGGCGACAATGACGTCGTGTCGATCAGCAAGACCGGGAATACGAGTCGGATCATCAGCCTTGACGCGTATGTCACGTCGCACCATGCGCGTCACGAAGAAGGCGACGATAACGGTAACGGCGAAGACCACTGACGTCGCCGACCAGTAGAGCCACGCGGGACCGACCGGCGTGCGCCACGCGAATGACGGTTCACTTGTGTGCCCAAAGGCCGAGAGCGCACCCGCGACGTGGTGCGTCGGCAGTCCGTGGCCCGAGAGCAACGCGCTCAGCAGCCCTCCCGCGGCCAACGTGAAGAAAATTCCGAAAGCTCCGGCGATGACAAATAACCACACGTCGTCGTCATGGCGTCGCGGTCCCACTATGTCTCCACCATCCGTTGATTTGTGTCAAACAAGGCCAACTCCCCCGGCGTGCAGATATGGCGAACGACGAATGACCGCTCGCCGACGCGCCAAAGCCCTTCGCCTCGCGCCAGACTGGCGAGCTGGTCGATCTCGGTCGACGACAATCCAAGCGCAGCACCGGTCTTCGCGTCTTCGCCCGACTCTTGGGCGTAGATGATCTTGGTGGAACAGTCCGCCAGTAGTCCGAGCGCGAGATTGCGCGCCTCGGAGTCTCTTTCGCCCACGGCGTCGAGATCGCTGAGACGATGTATCACCATCAGGTTGGCAATCCCAAGGGCCCGACTGAGTTTCCACTGGCTCTGCATGCGCGCGAGCAGCGCCGGTTGCTTCAGGACGCGCCACGCTTCGTCGTAGATCACCCAGCGCTGCCCGCCGGCGGGATCTTGCAGTGCGGCCTCCATCCACGAACTCGCGCACGTCATCACCAAACCGATCTTCGCGTCCGAACCTTGTATACGACTGAGGTCGAGACTCACCATGGGGAGAGCCGCGTCAAAGTGCACAGTGGAGGGCCCGTCAAACAGTCCTCCCAGGTCACCACCGACGAGGCGATTGAGCGCGTGCGCAACGTCGCGACCGTCGTCCAACAACTGTGCGCGATTTGAACCGATCACGTCGCCCGGTGGATCGAACATCGCTGATACGACCTGCGGCAACGTCGCCACGGAATTCGTTGCCACCGCCTCGTCGAGCGCCGCGTAGAGCGCCGTGGACTCCACCGGTCCCATCAGTCGAGCGAGCGTCGCCTCAGTGATCGATCGCAGCAGTTCGCGGCGACGTTGTCGCACCATCTGCGCCCACGCCACGTCCGAGAGCGGGACCTGATCGCCGTCGGGATTCGTCAGGTACGCCGGACGCGGTCCTTCGTCGAGGGGATTGAGTCGCGCCGCGACGCCGTCGCCCAAGGCAATCGCTTGGCCGCCGACACTTCGACTGACGGCTGTCCATTCCCCCTTGGGGTCGCCGGGCACGTAACACTTCCGCCCGAAAGCGATCGAGCGTGTCGCGATCGACTTGGCGAGCGTGCTCTTGCCACGACCAACGACGCCCGCGAGCAGACAGTTCGGATTAGTGAGAACACCCAGTCGGTAGAGCACCCACGGGTCGTAGACGAAGGCCGCGCCACTCCACGCGTCTTGACCGATCAGGATCCCTTCACTCCCGAGACCGCTCTCGGCGAGAAAGGGGTACGCGCCGGCTAAGACCTCGCTTGTCGCTCGGTGCGGTTCAACCTTCAACCTTCGATACGTACGCAGCGCCTGCTCCCCGAGTTCGCCATTCCTCGGCAGATACGCAGCTGCTTTAGC
>Ga0182030_10024221_pt1 | contig 11168 bp, 7 predicted proteins | sample 812S3MmetaG_FD_121299 | JGI IMG/M metagenome (GOLD analysis project Ga0182030, IMG submission 121299) | Permafrost microbial communities from Stordalen Mire, Sweden - 812S3M metaG (Illumina Assembly) | ecosystem: Environmental > Terrestrial > Soil > Wetlands > Permafrost | place: Sweden...
AAAGCCCGCGAAGAAGGCAATCTTCCCTCCAGCAAGGAATTCGTTTCTTCCGTGCAGTTTGTCGTTTTCGTCGCGCTCGCCAGCGCGTTCTGCTCGGATTGGTTCCTGGGGATGATCGGACTCACGCGCGCGCTGTTGCGCGAGGCCTTCTCGCGGGCCGCCACGGAAGAGTTCACCGTGCACGCGCTGGTCGCCCTTACGCGCGGCGTCATTCTGCCGTCTCTCGCGCCGTTGCTCATCGGCGGGGGCACGCTGGTGGCGGTGGTCATCGCCGTGCAGCTCGCCAGCACGCGTTTTGGATTCGCATTCGCGAAACTGCTTCCCGATTTCAAGCGCCTGTCCATTGGAAACAAAATCAAAAATCTGCCGGCGCAAAATATTCCGGTGTTGCTACAGGCGATGGTTCTGCTGCCGGTTGTCGCGTTCGTTGTCTACTACGAAGTCAAGGAAAACATCGAGCGCTTTCTGATGCTTCCGTGGATGAACGCGGCCGGGGGCATCACCACCATCGGCATCGTGCTCAAGGCTTTGATGTGGCGTGCCGCGGGACTCTTCCTCCTGATGGGTTTCATCGATTTGTTGTGGCAGCGTAGTCGTTACACGAAGCAGCTCCGCATGAGCAAACACGATATTCGAGAGGAGAGCAAAGAGCAGCAGGGTAACCCGCAAATTAAGATGCGCATCCGCCGCATCCAGCGCGACATGGCGCGCCGCAACATGATGAAGGAAGTCCCCACGGCCACCGCCGTCATCGTCAACCCGACGCACTACGCGGTGGCCATCAAGTATTCCATGGAAGGCGGCGGAGCGCCGAAGGTCGTGGCGAAAGGCAAAAACTACCTCGCACTGCGCATTCGGCAAAAGGCGATCGAGAGCGAGGTTCCCATCGTCGAGAATCCGCCGCTGGCGCAGGCGCTGTATAAATCGGTCGACGTCGGCAAGGAAATCCCCGCGGATCTCTACCGCGCGGTCGCCGAAATCCTCGCGTACATCTACAGGCTCATGGGCGGACGCCTGCCGAACCAATAAAATCGGTTCCTCGAACTATGCTCTTTTTCTGTCCTAAGCTAAGTGTTGAGAGGAAGAGGAACGAGTTCATGGAAAGCCTGAGTGCCATCGAAGTCCGCGTCCTGGGAGCACTCCTTGAAAAGGATATGACCACGCCGGAGTATTATCCGCTCACGCTGAATTCATTACAAGCGGCGTGCAATCAGAAATCGAATCGCGAACCCGTGGTGAACTTCGACGAAGACACTGTCGCAAACGCGCTCGACCTCGGCATGCACAAAGGAGTCGTCACGCGGATCAGTGGAGCCGGACACCGCGTCGAAAAATTCGGCCATCGCCTCGGCGAGAAATTGAATCTGGGACGCCGCGAACTCGCGCTGCTGTGCGTTCTGATGTTGCGCGGGCCGCAAACCGTCGGCGAGTTGCGAGGCCGCACCGAGCGCATGCACGAGTTCAACGACATGGAAGAAGTCGAGCGCTGCCTGGAATCGTTGGCCGCGCACGACCCGGATCCGCTTGTGGCACATGCCGCCCGCGGACGCTGGGTGCAGTTGTTTGGAGGCCCCGTGGAATTTGCCGGCACGGTAGAATCCGCCGCGCCGCTCGAGCACTCCGCCGACAACCCGTCTCTAGAGCGCCGCATCGAAACATTGGAGCAGGAGCTCGCGCAACTCAAGCAACAGTTCGAGGAATTCCGCAGGCAGTTTTGATGCTGTGTGCCGAGTCCCCGCCCTCACGGGACGGGGCTCTAACCCCTGGCGTCAGCCAGGGGATTCAGAGGACGGATGCAAAAAGAATGACCGATCCCAAAAAGCTGAACATCCAAATCTTCGGCGTGAAAAACTCGCAGGCCACGCGCGCCGCCGAGCGCTTTTTCAAGGAACGCCGCGCATCGATTCAATTTGTGGATCTAAAACAGAAACCCATGGCGCCCGGAGAAATCAAGCGCTTCGTCGACCGCTTCCGTCTCGCGGGAATCGTGGATAGCGAAGGCTCGGCGTTCCAGGACGCGGGACTCAAATACCTCAAGGTCTCGGATGCGGAACTTCTGACGCGGATTGAGAAGGAACCCAAGCTCCTGCGACTGCCCCTCGTCCGCGCGGCCAATCAACTCAGCGTCGGTCAGGATGAAGCGGCGTGGAAAGAAATGCTCGCCCCACCCGAAAAATAGCAGCCGCTTTCCGCGCACTACGTAGTCACGGCAGGCGCATCGCCGATAATAGAGATGGACGCTAGTTAACGCTTGTTCAAAACCGAAATAGATCCTGATCGCAATTCCGCATCAACCGACGGTCGCACGTTAGCCGAACGCGTGCACGAAGCGGCTGCTTTGCTCGACGAACTCTCGAACGATCGTGCCCCACTCGATCGGCTTACGGCCGAACTGCGCGAAGGCCTGCACAAAGCCGTCGCCGCGTTCTACAATCCCGATCCTGTCGCCCGCCGCCGCATGGTGAAGGCCGCCGAGCGCGAACGCTCCGCCCGGCAAACCGAACGTCTCAGCACTGTGCTCGAGGAAACCGGCATCCGTGCGTTGCGCCGCAAGCCCGTGTTTACGACTCCGAACTTTCATTCTCCCTCGTTAGAAGAGCCGAACGCCGAACAGCGCAATGCCGAACAGAGAAATGTCGAACAGAGAAATGTCGAACAGAGAAATGTCGAAAATGACACGCCGCATTGCTACGTCTGCAAACAGCACTATTCCGTGATCCATCACTTTTACGATCAGCTGTGTCCCGCGTGTGCCGAGTTCAATTTCAAAAAGCGCACTGAGCTCGCCGACCTGCGCGGCCGCGTCGCGTTACTCACCGGAGGACGCGTCAAGATCGGCTATCAGGCCGGCTTGAAACTGCTCCGCGCCGGAGCGACATTGCTGGTGACGACGCGCTTCCCACGCGACTCGGCCAAGCGCTACGCGCAAGAGCCCGATTTCGACGAGTGGAAAGATCGTCTCGAAATCTTCGGGCTCGATCTGCGCAGCATCCCGAGCGTGGAAGCGTTGTGTTCGCACTTGCTCGCGACGCGTCCGCGGCTGGATTTCATCGTCAATAACGCATGCCAGACCGTGCGCCGTCCTCCCGCATTCTACACTCACATGATGGAAGGCGAGACCGCCGCCGGGCACAACATGCCGGAGCACGTTCGCAAGCTGCTGGGCGCATACGACACTCGCGGTACTCTTCTTCCTACTCTCGAATCGAACCCGGCCATCGCGCTTCGCGAAGCATTGCCCCGCGCCGCCGAGCTTTCGCAGATCCCTTTGGTGGCCGAAGATTTCCTCAGGCAAGAGCATCTCTTTCCCGCAGGCCGCCTGGATCAGGACTTGCAGCAGGTCGATCTGCGGGGACGCAACTCGTGGCGTTTGCTGATGGCCGAAGTTTCCTCCGTTGAATTGGTCGAAGTGCAGTTGATCAACGCCATCGCGCCGTTCATCATCAACGCGCGACTGAAGTCTCTGCTGCTGCGGACGCCCGAGCGCGACAAGCACATCGTCAACGTTTCCGCCGTGGAAGGCCAGTTTTATCGCAACTGGAAAACCACGCGCCATCCGCACACCAACATGGCGAAGGCGGCGCTCAACATGATGACGCGCACCTCGGCCACGGATTATCAAGCCGACGGAGTTCACATGAACAGCGTGGACACCGGCTGGGTGACGGATGAAGATCCCGTAGAGATCGCGGCACGGAAGACGGAAGAGCAGCGCTTTCACCCGCCGCTCGATATTGTCGACGGAGCCGCACGCATCGTCGATCCCATCATCCACGGCTTTAATACCGGCGAGCATATTTGGGGACAATTCCTGAAGGATTACAAACCCACCGATTGGTAGGCGTCCCGCTAGAAAAGAAAAGCGGGCTGAAGCCGGGACCTTGCTGGAACCCGAGTTCAACCCGCCCACTCAGCGAAGCTCGATCGTCGAGCTCTTTAATCGAGATCAGCGATGTCCACCGTGACCGCCGCCACCACCGTGACCAGCGCCGCCGCCGTGGCTAGATCCTCCGCTAAAAGACCCGCCGCTGCGCGCTCCACCGCCCGAGGGCGCATGGAAGCTTTGCGCCGGAGCATGGAAGCTAGGCGCCGCATGCATGCTCGGAGCCGCGCCACGGAAACCGTTCGAGAATCCGCCGTTGACCCGCGGAGCCACATTCATCCGCGGAGCCGCTGCAAAGCCTCGATTCTCGAAGCCACGATTTTCGAAGCCGCGATTCGCGAAACCCGCACCGTAGCCGCCGCGAAATCCGAAGCCCGCGCCGTATCCCGCGCCGCCGCGTCCCCAATAACCGGGGAACCAGCGTCCGCCGACGAACCGCGGTCCGAACCAGAACGCGCCACTGAACGGAGGCACCGCGCAATAGCCGTTCACGAAGTAACCGCTGGCGTCAGAGTAGCCGTCGATCCATATATAGCCAGGACCGCAACCCGTCGCGACCCCATATGCCGGAGCGCCGTATACGGGAGCTTGTCCCGGATATTGCGCCGGCTGACCATAAGCCGCCTGTTGATCGTACCCCGGCTGCGGCTGACCGTACGCACCTTGCGATTGATCGTAAGGAGCCTGCGGTTGGTTAAGGCGCCTTGATTGTAGCCAGCCGGATTTTGATCGTACGGAGGAGCGCCGACACCGCCGCTCATCGAGTACGGATCCTGCGCGAACGCCGACGTCCCAACAACCATCGTCATCCCAACCAAACTGGCGAACAGTGTCTTTTTCATTTTCTTGTCCTCGTTTCCGGCCTGCTTGCTGCCTTACTACGCCCTCTTAAAGGCACTTGGGCGGCCAAACGCAAACCAATGAAACGAAAAACGATGTAGCTTTATTAATGGCCGAGCTCCACCGGGCGTGGTGCTATTGGGCCAAATGTTTTTGAATTCTAGTACCCGGTGGTTCTAGGACGGTTCGCCCGCTTCACGATGCCAAACGATCCGGCCTGAGATTCGAGATCTTCACCCGCGCGATGCGGTTGCGATCCATGCGATCCACGATAAACGTGCGTCCATCGTAGGTGACCGATTCGCCCGGGGCCGGAATGTATCCGAGCCTCTGCAGCAAAAATCCCGCCAACGTTTCAAAGCCCGCGTCGCCCGGAAGCTCGATCGAATATTCGGACGCCAGGTCGCGAATGTTCGTGCTGCCGTCGAGCTCGATCACGGCTGCTCCCGCCGCGGGCGCGGGGCGGCTGACGTCGTGCTCGTCGGAAATATCGCCGAAGATTTGTTCCAGCACATCCTCCAGCGTCACCATTCCTGTAAACGTGCCGAACTCATCCACCACCATCGCGAGATGCGTATGCTTGCGCCGAAATTCGTCGATCAACTGATTCAGTGGTTTGGTCTCCGGCACCACCAGCGGTTCGCGCAGGTAAGGACGCAAACGGAAAGGACGCTGCGGCAAATTGCGATCTGACGCCGCCTTACGCTGCTGCCAGGCGCGCATCAGGTCCTTGTAGTGCAAGACTCCTACAATATGTTCCGGAGTTGCTTCGTACACCGGCATGCGCGAATACTTGTGCTGCAGCGTGAGCCGCAGCAGTTCATCCAAACCCGCGTCAATTGAAACGGAAACAATGCCCATGCGCGGCGTCATAATCTCGCGCGCGTTGATATCTTGCAGCTCCAGCAATTTGTTGATGGCCGCTTCTTCGAAACCTTCCAGATGCCCTTCGCGGCGGCTAGAGGCGATCACGAATTTCAACTCTTCCGCCGAATGTCCTCCGGAAGCGCGGCCGCCTTTCAATCCAATCGCGCGCGAAACGGCCGTCGTACATTTCTCGATCACATAAACAAACGGCGCGGTAATTCTGCGGAACGCCAGCAGCGGAGGAGCCACCAGCAACGCGAGTTGATCGGTCTTCTCCAAGGCCAAATTCTTCGGCACCACTTCGCCGATGACGACGTGCACCAGACTGATCAACAAAAACGCCACGGCAAAACTCGAACCGTGCAGCCATACGGCCTGCGACGCCGTAAGCCCGCGCACGAACGACGGAAAAACTCCGCTCAACGCGGAAATGACTAAACGATAGACTGTGTCTTCGCCCGCCCATCCGAGTCCCAGGCTCGCGAGCGTCACACCCACTTGCGTCGCGCTCAGCAAGTGACTGGGATTCGCAAGCAGCCCCAGCGCCGCTTTCGCCGACACACTTCCTTTCCCCGCCAGCTCCTTCAAGCGCGAGGGCCGTACCGAGACCAGCGCGACTTCGGCGGCGGCGAAAAAGCCGTTCAGCGCCACGATGGCTGCCAATAAGATGAGTCGGAGCGGCATAACTTTATGACATTCCCATGAGGCCCAAAATAGCGACCGCGTCTCAATCACCGCGCGGGGATTCGCTAAACTCGAAACAGTGTTTGACACTCCTCTGCTGCGAGCCTTAAATCTGAGCATAGCCCTTTTGTTGGTCGCTTTTGGCGCCGGCGTGTATTGGTATGGATGGCGCCCTCTGGGCGAAACCTCCGGGGAAATCACGACGGGCGTTTCTGCCGCAGCCACCGTCTTGCGCGACGATCTCGGAGTTCCTCACATCCGCGCGGCGAACATCGACGACGCGATCTTTCTGGAAGGCTACGCCATGGCTCAGGATCGGCTCTGGCAAATGGACGGATTGCGGCGCCGCGCCGCCGGAGAACTCGCGGAAGTTGCCGGGGCTGTAGCCGTGGATGCCGATCGCGAGTCGCGCAGATTGCGGATGCGCCGCATCGCGGAAGATCAAGCCCGCGCTCTTTCGCCCGAGGATCGCGCCACGCTCGCCGCCTTCGCGCGCGGTGTGAACGAATATATCTCCGCGCATCGCGATCGTCTGCCGGTGGAGTTTTCGATCCTGCGCTACGATCCTCGTCCTTGGAGCATTTCCGATACGGTGCTCGCCGGACTGGAAATGTATCGCGAGCTCACACCCGGCTGGCGCGCGGAAATCAACAAGCTGCAAATGCTCGCGGCGGGAGATCGCGCCAAAATCGAATTCCTGCTGCCGGCGGCCGCGGCCGCCGCCCCGCAGCCTGGCTCCAACGCGTGGGCGATTTCCGGAGCGCATTCCTCCACCGGCAAACCAATTCTCGCTAACGATCCTCACCTGGAATTTTCGCTGCCCTCGCCGTGGTACCTGGTGCACCTCGAAGCTCCCGGCTTGAACGTCACCGGCGCGACGATCGTCGGCATCCCCGGCGTCGTCACAGGCCACAACGACCGCATCGCCTGGGGCATTACCAATCTTGAGTTCGACGTCCAGGATTTGTATCGCGAAGAGATTGACCTGAACTCCGGCCGTTACCTTTTTCAAGGCCATCCGGAGCAAGCTCGCCTGGAGCGCGACGTCATCGTCGTAAAAGGCGCTCAGCCGGTGCCCATCGCTACGTGGATCACTCGCCACGGTCCTGTTTTCATCAGCGACGCGGGCAAACAATATTCACTTCGCTGGACCGCTGCCGAGCCCGGCGGAATCACGTTTCCTTTTCTCGATATCGATCGCGCGCACAACTGGACCGAATTCACGGCGGCCATCGGGCGCTTCGCGGGACCGGCGCAAAACTTCGTGTACGCCGACGTCGACGGCAACATCGGCTATCACGCCACCGGACGTCTTCCCGTGCGCACCAAGTGCGCGGGCGACGTGCCCTCCGATGGCGCCAGCGGCGATTGCGAATGGGGAAGCTACATTCCGTTCGGAGAGCTGCCCCAAGCGTTCAATCCTCCGTCGGGCATCATCGCGACGGCGAATCAAAATCCTTTTCCCGATTCTGTGCACGTGAACGGCAACTTCGCGCCGCCTTATCGCGCGCAGCATATCCGCGAGCTTCTGGAATCGCGTCCGAAGTGGCAGCCCGAAGAAATGTTCCGCATCCAGACCGACGTGTACTCGGCCTTTCATCAGTTCCTCGCCAGGCAGATTCTGGCCGCGTGGGATCGCCGCGCGGCACTTGCGCAGCAAAAGGCCGCGCCGAACCCAGGAGCCTTGAGCGTTCAACCGCAGGCCGACGCCATCGCCGAGCTGCGCAAGTTTGATGGCCTGATGAAGAAAGACTCCGCCGCCGCGTTGATCGCCACGCTGACTTACAACGAGCTGCGCAAGAAGATCCTCGAAAACGCAGCGCCCAAGTCTACCAGTGGCTACGCTCCCAACTTCATTTTCGCGTCGATCGAAAAACTCCTCACCGAGCGTCCCTCAGGCTGGTTCCCGGATTACGACACGCTGCTGCTGCAAGCGCTCGAAGCGGGTGTGAAAGAAGGCATCGAGCGGCAAGGATCGAAAATCTCTCGCTGGGAGCTTGGACAATATCAGGCGCTCCGCATTTTGAATCCGGTGGAGGGCCAACTGCCGCTGATCGGAACCTATTTCGACATCGGCCCGGTTTCGTTCGGCGGATCTCCCGTCAGCATCGCGCAATATACCGGTCGTATCGGACCCTCGCTGCGCATTGTGAACAATCTTGGCGATCTGAATCACTCTTTCGCCAATCTGGTCACCGGCGAATCCGAGCAGCGTCTTTCCGGCCACTACAAAGACCAGTGGGATGCCTACTACGCCGGCCGCGGACTTCCCATGCAGTTCGGCAAAGTGGACGCGAAACGTGTGCTGCAAGTGCATCCCCGCTAATAAGGATCGCTATCCTGCAACGGACCTAGGCGGCGGATTCTGCGGTGGCGTTTGTCGAGGCTGAGGAGGTTGGGGCGGCGGCTTCGGCGGCGGCGGCGTCGGCTTGGGCATCGGCGGCCAGCTTTTTTCCAGACGGTCGGTTTCGGACACGTTAGTTAGTCAGATGGTACATCGAAAAAACATGTTGCTGCCACTGACCCAGCAGTTGCTGATCATTCGGCGCTTCCTGCGTTGCCAACTCGGAAGGCTCTCGTTCTTTATCCATGATCCGTGCAAGTTCGCCCTCGGCGTCGTCATCGGCTGTGTGGTTCCAGAGGCGATCATACTCCGCTGCGATCTGGGACCACATCGAATGCAGTTTCGCCATTGTCGCTATCTGCCGATCAAGGCTAACCGCGATGGAATAAGCGTTTGCCAAGGCAACCAAAACCGCCAACACAATCGGAACCCAGCCGGCTGCCTTGCCGATAAGCGCCGCCGCCGCGCCTGACGAAAGGAAAAAGGATACGCCGGTAATCCACTGCTTTCGGCGTGTGTAACGGGACGTCAAATCACCAAAATATAGAGCCCGGGCCTCCGCCGCCAGCATATTTTCCCACACGCGATTCGTTTGGAAATCGTTCAGCATAAGCTGCTCTTTCAATCGTTATTATATCGCGCAAGCCAAACAAGGTTTCGGTCAAGGGCTCCGCGTCCAGTCACGCAAATCCCCGCTAAACTAAAAATAGACATCGGATGATTCAACTCCAAGGGGCCGGCAAACGCTTCGGCCACAAACTCCTCTTCGAAAACTGCGACTGGTTGATCACGCCCCGCGAGCGCACCGGCTTAGTGGGCGGCAATGGCACGGGCAAATCCACGCTGCTGAAAATTCTGTGCGGCAAGGAATCGCTCGATTACGGCAGCATCTCTTACGCCAAAGGCATGACCATCGGCTACCTGCCGCAGGACGGCCTTTCGCTCTCCGGCCGCACCGTGTTCCAGGAAGCGATGTCCGTCTTCGACAACCTTCGCCTGATGGAAAAGGAACTCGAAGAACTGCATCACAGGATGGCCGATCTCGATCCTTCCGATCCCGAGTGGTCCGGAGCCGCGGAGCGAGCCCATCAAATTGACAGCGAATTTCGCAACAAGGACGGCTACTCGATCGAGGCGCAAGTCGGTACCGTGCTCGATGGTCTCGGCTTTCGCAAGGAAGACTGGGCGCGCCGCACGGAGGAATTCTCCGGCGGCTGGCAGATGCGTCTGGCGCTCGCGAAATTGCTGCTCGATCGTCCGAGCTTGCTGCTGCTCGACGAGCCGACGAATCACCTCGATCTGGAAGCTCGCAACTGGCTGGAGACGTATCTCGAGAATTATCCCGGCGCATACATTTTGATTTCGCACGATCGTTATTTTCTGGACGTCACCGTGAAGAAAACGGTGGAGGTCTGGAACAAACACGTTCACTTCTACCACGGCAATTACGACAAATACCTGGCGCAGAAAACCGAGCGCCGCGATCAGCTTACCGCCGCGTATCGCAATCAACGCGAACGCATCGAGCAACTGGAGGCCTTCATTAATCGCTTTCGTGCGCAAGCGACCAAAGCAAAACAGGTGCAATCGCGCATCAAGGAACTGGAGAAGATCGAACGCATCGAAATTCCTCCCGACGAGCAGACCATTCACTTCAAATTCCCGCAGCCGAAGCCGAGCGGCCGCATCGTGACCGAATTCAAGAACGTCAGCAAAAGCTACGGACAGAAGTTCGTCTTCGGCGACGCGAACTTCGTCATCGAACGCGGCGATCGCGTGGCGCTCGTCGGCGTCAATGGAGCGGGAAAATCGACGCTCATCAAATTGCTCGCGGGGACCGAGCCGCTTTCCACCGGCTCCTACGAACTCGGCTACAACACGACGCCCGATTATTTCGCGCAGGATCAATATAAGGAGCTCGATCCCGACGCGCGCATGATCGACGACATCGCGACCGCCGCTCCGCGCTCCACGCAGACCGAGCTGCGCAGCTTGCTGGGATGCTTCCTGTTCAGCGAAGACGACGTCTTCAAGCGGATTGGCGTGCTTTCCGGCGGGGAACGGAATCGTTACGCGCTGGCGAAAATGCTGCTGGCGCCGTCGAACTTCCTGCTGCTCGACGAACCGACGAATCACCTCGACATGCGCGCCAAGGACGTCCTGCTCGATGCCTTGAAGGAATACAACGGCACCGTCGTCTTCGTCTCGCACGATCGCTATTTCATCGATAACCTCGCGCAACGCGTCTTCGAAATCGAAGAAGGCCACGTGCACGTTTATCCGGGCAATTACGAGGATTACTTGTGGCGGAAATCCGGCGGTCCCGAAGCTCTGCTAGAAAGACAGGCGGCCGCGCAAGCAACTTTAGTTAAGGCGGCGGAACTGGCTCCCGCGATCGCGACGGACGCTCAGTCGGCCGACAAACGGGACAAGCCGCGCGTGAATCCCATGAAGGCGCAGAAAATGCGCGACCGCGTGAAAGAGCTGGAAGAAGAAATCGCGTCGCTCGAGTCGCAGATCCAGCAGCACGAAGCGTCGCTCGGCGATTAC
>Ga0182030_10024224_pt1 | contig 11168 bp, 12 predicted proteins | sample 812S3MmetaG_FD_121299 | JGI IMG/M metagenome (GOLD analysis project Ga0182030, IMG submission 121299) | Permafrost microbial communities from Stordalen Mire, Sweden - 812S3M metaG (Illumina Assembly) | ecosystem: Environmental > Terrestrial > Soil > Wetlands > Permafrost | place: Sweden...
CGCGAGCTCGAGCTGGCCACGATGATCGCCGGCCCCCTCGCCGACCGCTTCGGCTTTCGCGGGCAGGACGCCTCACGCACCCTCGCCGTCCTCTACGACCGCGCCGCCAACGCCGGACGCATCGACGCCCCCGCCTCGTCGCGGACCCCGGGCTCATGGCGATAGTCTCGGCCCTCACCGAGCGCGCCTTCGCCGGGCGCCGGCAGCGCGACTGGGAGATCCTCGACTCTCTCGTGCGCACCGTCCAGGCCCGCAACGTGCGCGCGCTCCTGCCCGAGCAGATCGCCCAGCTCTCCCCTCTCTACCGCGACGTGTGCGCCGACCTCTCGCGCGCCGAGGGCGCCCGCTACAGCGCGCCGCTCATCGACTACCTGCAGGGCCTCGCCGCCGCGGCGCACGCCGTCCTCTACGGCCAGGGCCGGGGACGCTGGAGCGTCGTCGGTGGGCGCGGCTCGACGGTGCGCCTCTTCGTCGAGGCCTTCCCTCGCGCCGTGCGACGCCACAAGGTCGCCATGCTCCTCGCATTCCTCCTCTTCTTCGTCCCCTTCTTCGGCGGCTTCTTCGCGACGATGATCGACCCCGGCTTCGCGCTCCGCATCGTCCCCGAGGCGCAGCTCCGCCCGCTGGTCGAGGCCTACCGGGACGGCTTCTCCTCGGCCCGAGGGGCGGGGGTCGACGCCGCGATGGCGGGCTTCTACGTGAACAACAACGTCGGCATCGCGCTCCGGTGCTTCGCCACGGGCCTCTTCTTCGGCCTCGGCTCGGCGTTCTACCTCGTCGAGAACGGCCTCGCGACGGGGGCCATCATGGGGTACGTCGCGTCGCACGGCGCGGGGGACAACATCCTCACGTTCGTGGTCGGACACGGCTCGCTCGAGCTCGGCGCCATCGTCCTCGCCGGCGGGGCAGGCATGGCGATGGGCTGGTCGATCGTGGCGCCCGGCGAGCAGACCCGTCTCGCGTCGCTGCAGACCACCGCCAAGAGCGTCGTCGTCGTCGTGTTCGGCGCGGCGGTGATGCTCTTCATGGCCGCCGCCGTCGAGGGGTTCTGGTCGGCGTCGACCCTGCCGTCCGTCGTCAAGCGCAGCGTCGGCGGGGCGATGTTCCTCATCGTGATGACGTACATCCTCCTCGCGGGCCGCGGCTCCGATCAGGCCGCGGAGGCCGAGCGCGCCGAAGGGATCGACCGATGGACCTGATGCGCGCGCGAGTGGCGCTGCGCGAGCGGCCGCTGCTCGACATCTTCGATCTGGCGATCCGCTTCTGCGCTGCGCACGCGTGGGCCTACACCAAGCTGTCCCTGGTGGTGCTGGTCCCCGCCTTCGCGGTGTCGTGGGGCGCGGCGCGCCTCGGGGGCTGGTGGCTCGGCTGGGGGGTGACGGTGGTGATCACGGCGTTCGCCGGCTCGCCGTTCGTCGCGCTCGCGTCGCGCCTCGTCTTCGCCGACGCGGTCGGGACGCGCGAGGCGCTCCGCATCGCGCTCCGGGCCGTGCCGGGGCTCATCGGGGTGCGCATCCTGCAAACGATGGCGATCGGCGGGAGCCTGGTGATGCTGGGCCTGCCATGGTTCTGGCTGGGGACAATCCTCCTCTTCGTCGTGGAGGTCCTCGTGCTCGAGCAAGGGGGCGTCGGCAGCACGCTCGGCCGGGCGCAGCGCGTCGCCAACGCCCACTTCGCGGACGCCGTCCTCACCATGCTCATGCTCCTCCTGGCGCCGATCGCCGCCGCGATGCTGGCCGACGTCGCGGGCCGGGAGATCTTGCAAGGCCTGCTCGAGTTCAAGCCCCCACCGTCGATGTTCCGGGCGGGAGGCAGCTGGCTCGCGCTCCTCGGCTGGTGGGCGATGATCCCGCTCCTCCAGACGGCGCGCTTCTTCGTCTACCTGAACATCCGCACGCGCACCGAGGGCTGGGACATCCAGACGCGGTTCGCCGCCATCGCCGCCCGGACCGAGGCGGAGCGCGCGGAGGCCGCGGGGCTCGGCGCGGAGAAGGCGGCGAGGCGCCGTGCGAGCGTGGCGGTCGGGGTGGGGCTGATGACGCTCCTCGGGCTCCTCGCCGTGACGCGGCCCGCACACGCCGTGCTCGATCCGACGCGCGCCCAGACCGACGTCGACGCCGCGATGCACGACGGCGACTACGCCTTCTGCCGCGCGCCCCGCCTTCCGCTGTCCTACCAGGCGCGCCAGCTCTGCCCTCACGCCACGGAGATCCCCGCCTGCGCCGGGTTCGCGGCCGAGTGCGTGAAGGCCACCGCGCCGCCGCCGTCGTCCTCGTCGTCGTGGTCCTGGCCCTCCTGGTTCAAGAGCTCCCTCTCCGTGCCGGCCTTCCTCGGCACGGCGCTGGAGGTGCTCGTCTGGCTCCTCGTCGCGGTGCTGGTCATCGCCATCCTCATCCCCATCGTCCGGGCCATCGCGCGCATCCGGCGGACGGGCGACGCGCTGACGAAGGACAGGGACTCGAAGGCGAGCACGGCGACGAAGACCGACGAGCCGATCTCGGTGCTTCCGATGATGACCGACGAGGAGCTGCTCCTCGCCCGGGGTGACGAGCTGGCGCGGGCGGGGCAGTACGGCGCCGCCCTCCAGCACTACCTGGCCGCCAGCCTGCGCGCCCTCGACAAGCGCGGCGCGGTGCGGATCACGCGCGACCGGACCAACGGCGAGTACGTCCGCGGATGCGGCGACCCCAACGCCAAGCCGGCGCTGCGCGACATCGTGCGCGAGGTGGACCGCGTGCAGTTCGGCGGAGAGGACGCGACGCCCGACGGCGTGATGCGCGCGGCGCAGCATGCCGTGGCGATCGTGCGCTCCCTCCAGGTCGTGCTCCTCGCGCTGGCGCTGATGCTGGCGACGGGCTGCGGGGGCGGCGGAGGCAGCAGCACCGCCGTGCCGCGGCCTGGCGACGATCCCGCGGGGGAGGAGCTCTTTCGCGACGTGCTCGTCCGGCAGGGGGTCCACATCGCGGCGCTGGAGACGTCGCTCGCGTCGGTGCCGCTGCCGAAGGCGGGCGAGCGCGCGCCGGCGGTGCTGGTGGACCTGCAGCGCACGGCCCTCGACGACGACACGCGCGACCATCTCGTGGAGTGGGTCGAGGAGGGGGGCGTGCTGGTCCTCGTGGGCAGCCCCTACGCGTGGCCCAAGGCGTTCGGCGCCGCGAGCGCGGAGTCGACGTCCCCGTACAAGCTCACCGTGAAGCGCCTGCTCGCGCGCAGCCCCGGCGCGGGGGGCGACGACGACGACGACGACACGCCGGAGGGGACCATCTACGCGCGCACGACCGAGCGGGGCGTCCTCTCGGCGGGCACGGCGCTCGGCTTCAGCGGCGCGAGCGAGCGGGTCGCCACGTTCGACGGCGGGATGACGTACGCGGCGGTGCTCGCCCACGGCAAGGGCTTCGTCCTCGGGATCGCGAGCAACGAGCTATTGCAGAACGCGCCGCTCGCCCGACCGGGGAACGCGGCGGCGATGGTGTCGATCTTCTCGAACGCCGACCGCCTGGAGCTCCGCATCGCGGATCCCGAGGACGGCGTGTCGCCCCCGTCGACGCCCATCGGGGCGCTCCTGCGAGCGGGCCTGGGAATCGGGCTCGCGCACGCGCTCCTGGCGACGGTGGCGCTCTTCTTCGCGGTGGGCCTCCGCCTCGCGCGTCCCAGGCCCGCGATGCCGCCGCGACGCCGCGCGTTCGCCGAGCACGTCGAGGCGGTGGGCGCTCTCTACGCGCGCACCCGCAACGCGCCGCACGCCCTCGCCGCATATGCCCGCTTCGCCGACGACCGCCTCCGGGCGCGCATGCCACGCGGCTCGGGGGACGTCGCGGCGTTCCTGGCGTCGCGCGCGCGCGTGCCGCTCGACGTGTGCCAGCGCCTCTGGGCGCGCGCGGTGCAGGCGAAGGCGGGGGCCCCCCCGCTGGGAGACGAGCTATCGGTGTTGCGGGAGCTCAGCGCCGTGTATTCGGCGTCGATGGCGCAAGGTGATGGTCTCAGGTGAGCGAGCGATAGGAGCCCGAGAGTGGACGCGAATCAGTTTCAGCAGACGTTCGACCGCATCAAGCAGCAGATGGCGCGCGTCGTCGTGGGCCAGCAGGAGCTCGTCGAGGGGGTGCTCGTCGCGGCGATCGCGAAGGGCCACGTCCTCGTGGAGGGCGCGCCGGGCCTCGGCAAGACGCTGGTGGCGCGGACGTTCGCGATGGTGAGCGGGTGCGCCTTCAAGCGCATCCAGTTCACGCCCGACCTCATGCCGAGCGACATCACGGGGTCCAGCGTCTACAGCCGCGAGACGGGCAAGTTCACGTTCGTCGCCGGGCCGATCTTCGCCCAGCTACTCCTCGCGGACGAGATCAACCGCGCCCCCGCGAAGACGCAGAGCGCGCTCCTCGAGGCGATGCAGGACCACCAGGTCACGGTCGACGGGACGTCGAGGCCGCTGCCCGGGCCGTTCGTGGTCGTCGCGACGCAGAACCCCGTCGAGTCGCAGGGGACCTACCCGCTGCCGGAGGCGCAGCTCGATCGGTTCCTCTTCAAGCTGACGGTGGGCGATCCGCCGCCCGAGGTGGAGCGGACGATCGTGCGTCACCACGCCGACGGCTTCGATCCGACGGACTTGTCGTCGCTGCAGGCGGCGACGTCGGCCGAGGAGCTCGTGGCGATGCAGCAGCACGCGCAGGGCGTGCACGTGGACGACGCGGTCATCGCGTACATCGTGGAGCTCGTGCGGCGGACGCGCGACGACAAGGCGATCGAGCTCGGGGCGAGCCCGCGCGCGAGCATCGCGCTGCTGAAGTCGGCGCAGGTGATCGCGGCGAGCGAGGGGCGCACGTTCCTCACGCCCGACGACGTGAAGCCGATGGTCGCGGCGGTGCTGAGGCACCGGGTGATGCTGCATCCGGACGCGCAGCTGCAGGGGATCTCGGCCGACGAGAGGATCGAGGAGATATTGCGGGCGGTGCCGGTGCCGCGGCTGGCGGCGTAGGGGGGAGCGCATCCCGCCGGCAAGCTCCCGAGCTCCGCCGGGAAGCTCCCGAGCCCGACCGGCAAGCTCCCGAGCCCGTACGGCAAGCTCCCGAGCCCGACCGGCAAGCTCCCGAGCCCGACCGGCAAGCTCCCGAGCCCGTTCGGGAGGGTTTGATCCGAAAGCCGAGTCAACTCGGGACCTTTGGATCGCGTCCTGGACTTCTGGATCTGGCGAAAAAAAGCCTGTGTTCCGTCAGTTTTTGCAGCGCTTTGCGCAGAATGTCTTGTGAGTTTGCGCACGCCAGAGTACCTAGCGGGACGTGAGCGGAGCCGACAAGGAGGAGGACGAGCGCCTTCGTGAGGGCCTGCGCGGCACGCTCTCGATGCTGTCTGGCGAGCGCCTGCGCAAAGTCGGGAAGCAGGTGGGCGAGGCGCTGACCGAGGAGATGAACGCGGCCAATTACGCGACCGCCGTCGCCTCGGGTCGTCTCACCCACATCAACAACGGCAAGGGCGGCGCCTACTGCGGCGACCTCAAGGCGTCCCCGATCGAGACCTTTTTCGGAGTCATCGAGGGGGAGGATCGTCCGGACCTCTGCCCGGCGTGCCGCAGCGCGCGCGCCGTCGCGAACGAGGCGCGGCGCGAGGCAAACGAGACGCGCACGGCGAAGCACATCGCGACGAAGCAACGCCGCCGTGGCACCTCCAACAAGTCCATCGCTGCGGAGGAGTTCGTTCTCGCCCATCCCGAAGGCGTGACCAACGCCGAGGTGGGCGAGCACATCGGCCAGCCGGAGCGCACCGCGGAGAGCACGCTCCGCTACGTCCGCAAGACGCGTGGCACGGTCGAGCGGCGCGCTGATAGCCGGTGGTACACGGTCGATGGCGAGACTCGGAAGGCCCGCTACCAGCAGGCGATCGTGCGCGTGCTGGCCGCCGCGAAGGAGCCCCTCGGTCCCAAGGACGTGCTGGCGCTCGTCGAGAAGGTGCGACCCGACGCGACCCTCAAGGCCGTCGGCGAAGAGCTGCACCGCATGCACGATACGAAGCCGCCGCTGGTCATTCAGCGCGGCGAAGACGAACACGGGCTGCTGTACTGCCTGCCCACCGGAGGTGAACCGCCGTCGGCCGTTCACTAGGCCGAGAGGTCACAAACGACGAAAACCCGGATGCAACCGGGTCTTCGCCTCGTACCGGCGGTGAGGCCAGCACGTCTCCTCTCAGGGATGCGCTACGTCTAACACGCGCACCTCCGGTCGTCCATCCATCGATCGCGTGATCGAGGCACCCGTCATGGATCGCAGGAGAACGGTCTAGCGCTGGAAGCCAACCGGCGCGGATAGAAGCTGGGGGCGGCGGGTGTTCATGCCCCGCCGCCGCTCTTGGACGCCTCTCGTAGGCCGACGGTGAGCAGCCAGGACGAGACGCCGATCCCTGTACGGGCGGCGGCTTCGGTAAGGGTCTTCTTCTGGGCCGCAGTGACCCGGATCCGGATCTGATCGTCCTTGAGCATCGCCTTCGGCTTCCTTCGCTTCACGTCTGCCATGCCTGCCACCGTAAGCCGGTGGCACTAACGTTGCAACGTTTTCGGGCGATGGACGCGACAGCGAACGACTCCCGCCGGGCACGCGGTCAGGCTCTCGCTCAGAGCAAGGGCAAGCGGTTCCGGCACATCGTGGGCAGCAAGTATCTCGTGCCCTCGGCGCAGGATGGCGCGGCCGGCTACGTCGTCGACGTGGAGGCCGGTCAGTGCTCCTGCCCCGACCACGAGGAGCGCGCTGTCCGCTGCAAGCACTTGTGGGCCGTCGAGTTCTTCCGCAGTGAAGTGACGACGCCCGACGGGACCACCGTCGTGACCGAAGCTGTCCGTCTCACCTGCTCGCAGGACTGGGTCGCGTACCACGCGGCGAAGGACGAGGAACCGGACGTCATGCCGGTGCTTCTCCATTCGCTGTGCGCTCGAGTGCCCGAGCCGAAGCAGGGCATGGGCCGGCCCCGGATCCCGGCGCGCGACGCCATCTACTGCTCGGCGATGAAGGTCTGGGCCAAGGACGCGCACTACGACACCGGCAAGATGCTGCGCGAGGGTGCGGCCCTAGGCCACATCCAGCGCGTGCCGTCGCTCGCCTCGCGCATCCGCGCGATGGAGAGGGCCGACCTGACGCCGATCCTGCAAGACCTCGTCACGGTGTCCGCGATGCCGCTGCGGGGAGTGGAGACCGTCTTCGCCATCGACTCGACGGGCTTCGGGACCAGCACCTTCGCCCGGTGGTTCGACGAGAAGCACGGCAAGGGCACGCAGTGCCGCCGGTACGTGAAGCTCCACGCGATGGTGGGCACGCGGACCAACGTCTACACCGCCGTCCACGTGACCGAGAGCGTCGGGAACGGCACGGGCGACTGCCCGAACCTCGTCCCGCTCCTCCACCGCGCCCACGCGGCCGGCTTCCAGCTCGACGAGGTGACCGCGGACAAGGCGTATCTCGCGCACGAGGTCCTCGCCGCCATCGAGCGCTTTCACGGAACGCCATTCATCCCGTTCAAGAGCGGCTCGCTGCCCACCGGCTCGCCGGCGTGGGAGCGCATGTACATCAAGTTCTCCGCCGACGAGGCCTTCTGGGCCCACTACCACCAGCGCAGCAACGTCGAGGCAACCTTCGCGGCGACGAAGAAGCGCTGCGGCGGGAGCGTGATGAGCATCAACCCGGACGCCCAGTACAACGAGGTCCTCCTGAAGTGCATCGTCTACAACCTCTCTCGGCTCATCCACTTCCGCCACGAGCTCGGCATCGAGGCGACGTTCGACGCGCCGCGCCTCCCGCCGAAGCTCCTGACGGCCGGGAGCCCGGCATGAGCCCCGTCGACCTCACGCCGGCAGAGCAGACCAACGTCCGCACCGCGCTCCGGTTCCTGCGGGGGCGCTGTGGCACGTGGGCGAACGTGGCGAAGGCGCTGCGGTTCAAGGAGGCCACCGTGTCGAACGTCGCCGGCGGGCGCACAGTGACCCCCGCGACGGCCTTTCGCGTGGCGCGCTTCGCGAAGGTGAGCGTCGACGACGTACTGGCCGGACGGTTCCCGGCTCCAGGGACGTGCCCTCACTGTGGGCATCGGCCGGATCCGGCATGACGCGACGTTCCATCGCCTCTTCCGATCGTGGCGGACTTGCGTCGTTGAGGCGCTTCGTGGCTAGGTAGTTCCGTGGCGTGGCTCTACGCCAGGCCCGCGGAGGACCGATGAGCGGTAACGAGCGTGCTTGAGGTGGTTCGATCGCAGGTGCAGCACGACGTTCAGCCGCAGGGCTTCGACCCGAGCCTGGAGCTTCCCTGGCCCTCGCCACGGACGCGTCGCGTCCTGCCGGCGCCACGGCCGCGTCGCCTCCTACGGGAGCCTCTCCGCGCGGGCGTCATCGGCCAGGGCGCCCCTCCGGTCTGCTACGCGCCTGGGCAAGCCGCTGGGTACTGCCCGACGTTTGCTCCGACGTTCCTGCCGGGGTGCGTGCTGTGGCTGAGGGCCGACATAGCCGTCGGGTTGAACGGCTCCAACGTTGCGTCCTGGGGCGACCAAAGCGGCCAGGCAAACAACGCAACCACCTCGAACCATCCGACCTACGGGACCGTCGGCGGAGCCAACGGGCAGCCATATCTGAACTTCACGAGCGTGTCGGTTCAGTACCTGGGGGGCACGTCGACCGTCACGGCCTCGCAGCCACTAGAGTACCTGATCGTCTGCCGGCCCACAGCCAGCACCCCGGCCACGTCGTCCTACCTGTTCGACTGCGGGATGAACAATAACGCAATGCTGCAAGGCGGGGTCGGGGTGCAGCTCTCTCAGTACGACGGCATCCAGGGCAACTATACGACCGTCACGCAGAACGCGGACATCGTCGTTGACTCGTACTTCAATGGCGCCAGCTCGACGCTGACCATCAACAACGGGGCGGTGGCTGGCCCGGCGAACACGAGCACCGCCTCGCCATCCGGCGCATACACGATTGGTAACGTCGGCTCGCACTCCGCCCACGCGTGGGGCGGGTACATCTACGAGATCATTGTCTACGCTCGCCAGCTGTTGGCGACGGAGAAGGCGGTCATCCGAGCCTACGTCCTGGCCAGGTACGGCTTCTGATCTGCACGATTGGCTCCTCCGGCAACGGTCAAGCATGACGGATAGGCCCACCTCCTGCCCCCGGTGCCATGGGACGCTGGTGCTTCCGCGAGCCCCAGGAGCGCATGGCGACCCCACGCCGTGCCCCCTCTGCGTGCCGCCCACGCCACCGGTACGGGCGCCCGGTCACGTCATGCGAGACGAACGCTTCGCCGCGATGCTCCGACGGATGGGCGAGACCCGGTGACTAGAAGGTTTCGTTGATCGTCACATCCGCGAGCGTGGGCGGCAGCACGGCTGCCGTTGTGTTGGCCGCGAGGCCCGACGGAATCGTCAGCTGGCGTAGGGCGGCGAAGTCCTCGGCGTGGACGTGCTTCCGATCCTCGGTCTCAGGCAGCGCCATGAACGCCGCGGCTCCGATGACTGCGAACTGAGTGACGACGTAACGAACATGCGTGATGCGCATGACGATCTACTAGGGGCCAGCAGGTCCACGCGCAAGGCGTCGCCGCCTCGGAGGTGGCACGAGCTCCGTCACCGTGACCCCGAGGGCGTTGGCGATCCTTGCCAGCATGTGGACCGTGACGTTCTGCCCGTACTCGATCCGCTGGTAGTTCTTGGTCGCGCACCCGAGGGCCTCCGCCATGAAGTCCTGGGTCAGGTTCTTCTCCCGGCGGACCTCGGCGATGCGGGCGGCCACGCGGCGCACCGCTGCATCGGGGTCGTCGGGCCGCACCCGGCCACCGTGCCGTCCGTTGAGGTTCTACTGGAACCATCGTAAATGGTGGTCCATGGCCCTCATACCGTGCCCCGAGTGCGGTCGCGAGGTGTCCGACGCGGCACCTGCCTGCGTCGGGTGCGGACGTCCGATGGGAGCGCCGGTGGTCGTTGCTGTCAAACGCCGCGGGCCCGCGCTGAGCGAGCTCGTAGGGCTCCTGGCTGCGATCTCCGGCGCCGCAGGCTTCCTCTACTTCTATCGGTACTTCGACCCGTGGCCCGGGCAAGGAGGTCCGGTCCAGGACCAGCAGCGGGGCTTGATCGTGTCGGCGGTAGCGACCGTGGTCGGGCTGGCCATCGCGCTGGTTCCGGTGCCGACCACTGGAGGTCCGAGCCGGCATCGCCGCGTGCTGAGAATCGCGTCGTTGGCCGTCCTCGGGGCGGTCTGCCTGTCCGCTGGATACGAGGTCTGGTCCAACACGGGCTACCGGCCGATTCGACGCCGCCAGCAGGCTTTTGTCGCCGAGGCCTGTCCAGACCTCCAATGGGAGGGCGGCAGGGCCGACGCCGTGCTGACGGAATGCTACGCGCGGGCGGACAGGCGGAACGCCGCGTCACAGCCGGAGTCGTTGCAGAACAGCGAAACACCGACGCTCTATCGGTGACCAGGAGCCACGATGCCGCTCATCAAGTGCCCCGACTGCGAACGCGAGGTGTCGGCCGCCGCGCCCACATGCCCCGGCTGCGGGCGTCTCATGAAGGCCCCAGCGTCGAAGTTCCTGGACCCTGGGGCCAACGCGCGATCGTGCCTCGTCGGGTGCGCGGCGGTGGCCGTCCTCGCGCTTCTGGGCTGGCTCGTCCTCGCAGTGATCGTACACCGATGAGGGGACTCATGTGGGCACGACTCGTTGCGCTCGCGGCGCTGCTCGGCTGCACCATTACGATGGGCGACGGGTTCGCGGCGAAGCTCGCGGCGGGGTGCCACTCGGCACAGGAATGTTCGGCCCTTCGCGCCGAGGCCCAGACCCGGTACTCGGCCTGCGTGTCATCGGGGACGAGTGAGCCGTACGCCTGCGACCAGAAGGCACGGGACAAGTTCGCGGCCGACGCGATGGATAGCCCTCCCGTTGCGACCGTTCCGCGGCCGGTCGAGCCGTCTCCGCCGGCCACGGCGCAGCCGGCAGCGACGGCGAGCCCTCCCGCAACCACGGCGTCGGCTTGGGTTCCGGGCATGGGGGCAGCTCCGCTGCGAACGTGGTCCGTGGCAGCAGCGCCGGAGGCTCCTGAGAGCGGCGTGGCGATAGAGCAGCGACGGCAACGCATACGGGACGCCGAGTACCGCGATGCCGCCGCCCAGTCTCACGCGGACGCTGCGCCGCGTCGCGCCTACGCCAAAG
>Ga0182030_10024226_pt1 | contig 11167 bp, 10 predicted proteins | sample 812S3MmetaG_FD_121299 | JGI IMG/M metagenome (GOLD analysis project Ga0182030, IMG submission 121299) | Permafrost microbial communities from Stordalen Mire, Sweden - 812S3M metaG (Illumina Assembly) | ecosystem: Environmental > Terrestrial > Soil > Wetlands > Permafrost | place: Sweden...
GGTGACGCCGACCGGCTGCTCGAATATTCTCAGTGTGGGAACCGTCATCGGAACCGGCACGCATGCAACCGTGCTCGTCGTCGGCGGTACGGCGATTTCGAGCAGCGGCTGCAGCCTCGCGATCAGCGACGGAACGTACGCCATGAACGTGGCCGTGACGAATACGCTGCGCACCGACAGTGCCACCCACACGATCACCGAATACGCGACCTCGGCAACCGATCCGTTCGGCATCGCGACCGGTGCCGACGGCAATCTTTGGTTTGCCGAGAACAATGTAAGCTCTCCGGCGATCAGCTCGATTTCATCGAACGGCACCGGTTACACGAAGCACACGATGCCGAGCACGTCGCCATCGTGGGAGTCGCCGTTCGGCGTCATTCTCGGCGGGGACGGTAATATTTGGGTCGGCGACGACAACTCGCAAAATGTCGGCGAGGTAACCACGGCCGGGACGGTCACCACGTATCAACTCGCTCACGTCTTCACGAACTTTGACGCTCCGGGACTCGATGGGCTGGTCTGGTTCAGTGAATGCTCCACCGATGCTCTCGCCAGCGTTTCGACGACGGGGCAGCTCACGGCGTATGCTCCGCCCGGTGGCAACAACATTCAAGGCGTCGCACTTGGCCCGGACGGCGCGATCTGGTTTACTGACATCGGCTCCAGGCATATCGGGCGGATCGCGAACGGTACGGCGTCGGAGTTTACGTCGTCATCTTTTACGAATCAGCCTTCGACGAGTGAGGATATCACGGCGGGGTCGGACGGGAACCTTTGGGTCGCGGAAGGGACACGTATCGCGCAAGTCAGCACGTCAGGCTCGTTTCTGAACGAATTCACCGGCGGCATAGGAAACGCGAATTTCATTACGGCCGGGCCCGACGGAGCTGTCTGGTTCACCGATACGAGTAACGACGCAATCGGTCGAATCACCACGAGTGGAACGATCACCGAGTACTCTATACCGACGGGAGCCTCCACGCCGAACGGCATCACGGTGGGCCCCGATGGCAACCTCTGGTTTACCGAAGGCTCCTCACACAAGATCGGGACTCTACAGCTCTAGCGCCGCTAGGCTTAGGCGGAGCGTCTCTTCGAGTGGCACTACGCGGGCCCGCGTAAGAAGCCGGAGATGCGGCAGTAACAACCAGGTCAATTCCCAGATGCGGTCCGGCGTGATCGGTGCGCCGGACGGGAACAGCACTGCGCTCGGATCGTTGCGCGACAAGGCGCTGAGGTCGATCATGATATCGCTCAGAAGCGCCGTCGCATCACCGGCTAACAACGTGAGCTCGAGTCGGCCCCATATCGCTCCGTCGATCTCGACCAGCGCGAATTGCGCGACCGCTATTTTTCCGTGCGCGATGATGTCGTGATCGTTCATGCGGGCCCCGTCCAGTCTGCCGAAATGCTGATCGGCTCGGGGAGCGGTACGAAGTCGGTTGCGCGGTCGAAGCCGCGGCGAATGATCGCGCGCGCGTCGTAGGCGTCCTTCGGATCGGGGGCCAACGGGTTGACCACGGTTCCCCAGCGCCGCTCGAAGAACGCCTTATTGCGGAAGAAGAGGGCCGATGCGTCGAGTTGGTTTGCCTTGAACGATGCTTCGCCGAAATGGTGGACGAACGCATCTGCGCAGAGCGCGATCTCATATCCGGTCGCGCGCACGCGCAAGCAAAAATCGTCGTCTTCGAACCCGCCCAAGCCGTAGCGCGGATCGAGGCCGCCGATCTCGTCGATCACGCGGCGGCTGATGCACAGGCAAAAGCCGACCGCACGGTTCACGCGCAGGCTGCGGCCGCGGAGTTCCGCGCAGCGGTTTGCCGCGTAGGCGTGCATGTCGGCGATCTCGGTGTAGGGCACGCCGGCGATCTGCTGGATGCCGCCGACGTGATTGCTGTACGGCGCGCTCATGCCGACCGTGGGGTTCCGCCGCTGGATGTCGATCAGCGCTTCGAGCCAGCCGGCGGTTACCACGACATCGTTGTTGAGCAGGACGACGTGCGTTCCGCGCGCCGCCGCCAGGCCCTGATTGCAGCCGTAGGCGAAGCCGGTGTTTTTGGCGTTGTAGATGATCCGCACGTCTTGCAGTTGCGCCAGACGTTCCAGCGTTTCGGGCTCGGAGCCGTTGTCGATCACGATGATCTCGTACGGCATCCGCGTGTGCTCGCGGATCGACGCCACCGCGACCTCGGTGAAGTGCGGGGCGTTCCAGCTCAGCATCACGATCGACGCCAGCGCTTCCGGCCACGGGGGCGACGCGGCCGCAAGACGCAGCGGGTCGGGCTGCCGGTAGTTCTCCAGCGGGGTCCCCCAAATGGCGGCGAAACCGCCATCGACTTCCGCCGGGCCGGCGGTCGTATGCGCGTCGCGCACGCGCCGAACGTTGCGGCCGGCGACGACGGCGCGCGCGATCCAATCTCCGAGCGCATCATTGAGCGGGAGATCGCATCGCAGGCGCAGATCTTGCGGCGCGAAGCGCGGCGCGACGAGCGTGCAGCGCGCATCCGCACTGCACGGCATCGCCGCTGCGAGCGGCTCGCTTGCGGGTAGGACCGTGGCGGCGATCGTTTCGGGTGCGTATTCCAGCGCGTCGATGAGTTCGCCGAGCCAATTCGGGCCGAGGACGGTATCACCGCGCACGAACGCGATGTAGCCGTCGCCGCGGCGTTCGGTTAGCCGCTGCGCGGCGGCTAATTCATCGCCGGCCGTTTCCACGCCGGTCGGGGGCGCGCCCTCGCATGCCCAAACGATCGTTCGGAGGCTGCCTTGCGTGCGGTACAACGCCGACCGGAATTCGCTTGGCGCAGCTGGTGCCGGGCCGTGTACGAACACGGTGGTGTCGGGCACGAACGTGAACTCGCGCAGGTAGCCGGACTCGAAGACTTCGTCACGCCGGATCATGTTTGCGCTGCGTTCGGGCCAGAGATTGTCGCGCGGCACAACCGCTTCGCGCCAGCGCGCGGCGAACGCATCGTGCTCGCGGCGGTCCGTCGCTCCGGTGGTCGACGATGCGTCGACGGCGAGCCGCTCGAACGTCGCACCGGCATCGATCATGACGCGTTGCCCGTGCCCGCGCACGCGAAAACAATAGTCTAGTACAGCGAACTCGGCACCGAACGATTCGCTGAAACCGCCGAGTTCGAGGAAGAGCGCGCGCGGTGTGAGCAAACACGCCGGCGCCAGCGCATCGCATTCGGTCCGCGAACCGAGGCCGCGCATCGGCTCGACGGTGAATCCGAATGGGCCGAAGCGATCCGGACGCAACAGGCGTCCGGTTTCTTCCGTGCCCGCAGCATCGATCAGGCGCGGTCCGACGGCGCCCGTTCCGGCGCGTTCCATCGCGCCCGTCAGCCGCGCGAGCCAGCGCGCCGACGCGGGCTTCGCGTCGTTGACGAAGAGCAACATCTCGCCGCCGGCCGAACGTGCGGCGGAATTTGCTTCCGCCGCAAAGCCGTGCGAGCGGATGGTGAGCACCTCGCCGTCACCGGATTCGCGTATGCCGGCGGTCAGCGCGTCGAGCAGCTCGCTCTCCCCGGGCTCGGATGCACGCAGCGTAACGATCGCGGAAATACGCAGCGGAGCGCCCATCGGTGGAGCCCTTTCTCGCCGGCATGCTGCATTACTCTAAGAGGACGCGGGTCGGAGTCTGAGAATCGTGTTAGGTCGTGCCCGAACTCGTCCGTGATATCCCGCCCAAATCCGCCGACCTCTCCGAATGGTACCAGGCCATCTGCTACCGCGCCGAATTGGTCTCGCAGGCGCCCGTACGGGGTTGCCTCGTCCTGCGACCCTATGGCTATGGTCTGTGGGAGCGGTTGCAAGCCGAGCTCGATCGGCGTTTCAAAGAAACGGGCCACGAAAACGCGTACTTTCCGCTCCTGATCCCGGAGTCGCTGCTCGTGCGTGAAGCCGAGCACATCGAGGGCTTTGCGCCGGAAGTCGCCTGGGTCACCGAAGGCGGCGGCGAAAAGCTCGCCGAGCGTCTCGCCATCCGCCCGACGTCCGAAGTGATCATCGGGACGATGTATGCCGAGTGGGTGCAGTCGTACCGCGATCTGCCGATCTTGATCAATCAGTGGGCCAACGTGATGCGCTGGGAAAAGCGCACGCGACCGTTCTTACGCACGCTCGAGTTCTTGTGGCAAGAAGGCCACACGGCGCACGCGACCGAGCAAGAAGCGGCGGAAGAAGTTGCGCGCATGCTCGACGTCTACCGTGACGTGGCCGAGAACGTCGCGGCCGTACCGGTGTATCTCGGTGAGAAGAGCGCGAGCGAACGGTTCGCCGGGGCCAACCACACGTATTCGATCGAAGCGCTGATGCCCGACGGCAAGGCACTCCAAGCCGGAACCTCGCACGAGCTCGGCCAGAACTTTTCGCGCGCCTACGATATCTCGTTCCAGGCCGAAGACCAGACGCAGCAGTTCGCTTGGACGACGTCGTGGGGGATGTCATGGCGCATGCTCGGCGCGCTGATCATGGTGCACGGCGACGATCGCGGCTTGCGCATTCCGCCGAAGATGGCACCGATCGAGGTTGTGATCGTGCCGATCGTCCGCGGTGACGGAACGGCGGTGCTCGATGCGGCGCGCGGCTTGTTCACGGCGTGCAAGAAAGCGGGCTTGCGCGTCAAGCTCGACGATCGCGAGGGGCAGTCGCCCGGCTTCAAGTTCAACGAGTGGGACATGCGCGGCGTGCCGTTGCGCATCGAGCTCGGCGCGCGCGATCTCGAGGGCGGCGTCGCTACGCTGGTCCGCCGCGACCGCGCGTTCAAAGAAGAGGGCCAGAAGCGCACGGTGCCGCTCGATGCGATCGTGGCGGCGATCCCGTCCGTGCTCGATGAGATCCAAGCCTCGCTCTTCGCCCAAGCCAAGGCGTACTTGGAATCGCACACGGTCTCGACCGGCGATCGTGCCGAGTTCTTGCGGCTGCTCGAGGAGCGCGCCGGGATGATCGACATCGCGTGGTGCGAGCGGCCGGAGTGTGAGGCGGCGATCAAAGAAGCGACGAGCGCGACCTCGCGCAACCTGCGCCGGCCGGCGCGCAGCGCCACGTGCGTCGCGTGCGGCGAGCCGGCGACCGCTCAGGCCTACTTTGCGCAAAGCTACTAGACTCGGCATCGCGTTGGCAGCGCTGGTCTGCGGGCTGAGCGCGCCGGTGGGAGCCGCGACGGATTATCGGGCCGTAGGCCGTGCGGCCGGGGGCGATCGCCCGTTGGCGTTGCGCATCGCGCACGTGCTCTTGGCGCGGCCACTGGCTCTCCAGCTCACGCGCGTGCGATGCGAGCGCGCCGCCGGCGCGAGCTTCTGCGGACTGACGCTCTCGGGCGTGAAGTTTCACCGGCGCGTCGACACCGCGGCGTTTCGCGCCGAGATCGATGCGCTCGTCAGCGGCGCGTTCGCCGTCGATCCCGCAATCGCGGAAGTCGACCTGTGGGTGACGGTTCCGGCAGATGCGGGCAAAGGGGCGATCGTGAGCGGCGACTTCGCCTTGCCCTCATCGGCGACGGTGTTCGCGACGACCGTGCCGCGTACGTCGGCGGGCTCGCCCAGCGGTAACGCCAACGTCTTCTGGGATCCGAAGTTTCGCAGCGAGCTCGTGCGCGGGTCGAACGGGTGATTCGCGAGAGCGTGCTGCCGGGCGGCGTTCGGTTCCTGACCGAGACGATGCCGCAAGTGCGATCGGCAACGCTCGGCATCTTTGCAGAAGTCGGCTCGTCGGAAGAGCCGCCCGAGAAGCGCGGCATTTCACACTTGCTGGAACACATGCTCTTCAAAGGAACGACGCGCCGCAGTGCGCGCCGGATCGCCGAAGAGATGGACGCCGTCGGCGGCAACCTCAACGCAGCGACCGACAAAGAACTCACCGTGTTCTATGCCCACGTCATGGACAAACATCTCCCGGTGGCCGTCGACGTGCTCTCGGATATGTTCTTGCACTCGCTCTTCGACGCCGAAGAGCTGCGTAAAGAGCGCGACGTGGTGCTCGAAGAGATCAAGATGTATGATGACTCGCCCGACGAGGTCATCAACGACAGGTTCACCAGCACGCTCTGGCGCGGCGCAAATTTGGGCGATCCGACGATCGGTTTCGCGCACACCGTTTCGGCAATCGAGCGCGATGTGCTCGCGGCCTGGCACGGCGAACGCTACGCGCCCGGCACCGTGCTGATCGCAGCGGCGGGGAATCTCGATCATGACGAGCTGGCCGCGCTCCTGGGCGAGGCCTTCGGCGGGTTCAGCGGTTCGGCGAAAGCTCCCGAACCCGAACGGCCGATCTTCCGGCCGGCCGTGAACGTGACGCACGACGATACCGGACAGGCCTACGTCATGCTCGGCATGCCGGGCCTCTCGATGCGCGACGAGCGGCGCTATACGCTCTCGGTCCTCGATACGATCCTCGGCGGCGGGATGTCGAGCCGTCTGTTCCAGGAAGTGCGCGAGGAACGCGGTCTCGCCTATGACGTCTCGTCGTTCCAGCAGTCCTATCGGTCTGCCGGTCTGTTCGGGGTGAGTGCGGGCACCTCGCCCGAGCGAGTTCAGGAGTGCGTCGACGTGATCGTCGATGAGATCGACGGTCTGGTCGAGGGCGGGGTCAGCTCCGATGAAGTGGCGCGCGCGCGCGAACACCTCAAGGGAAACATGACGCTGTCGCTCGAGAGCACGTCGAGCCGCATGTCGCGGCTGGCGCGCAACGCGATCGTGCACGGCCGGCAGATCTCGGCAGAAGAAGTCGAACAGCGTTTCGATGCGGTCGAAGCGGCCGACGTGAATGCGCTCGCGCGCGAGCTTTTTGCGTCCGAGCGGGGGCTGTGCGTGTTGGGCCCGCTCGCGCCGGACGCCGTTCGGCTGCGCCGCCGCAACGCGGTTTGATCGTGCCCGACATCCCGTTGTGGTCGTGGCAACTCATTGGGGCGCTGATTCTCAACGGCTTCGTGCAAATGGCGGCGGTCGGTGCGTTTGCGGCGCGCATCGCGGGGGTTTCGACCAAGCGGATCGCCATCTCGATCTCGCTGTTCTCTCTCTTCGCGACGGCAAGCCGGCTCGCGAATATGTTTTACGCACCGCTGCTCGGAACGATTTCGGATCGCACCGGCAACCTCGTCACCGCCGCAATCCATGCCGGATCGGCGACCCTGGCCGCGCCACAGGTCGCGCAGTTCGAGTTTCAACTGCGCCTCATCGTCTTCGCCGGCACGATCGGTACGCTCGTGGGCGCGATGTTCTTGCCGACCTTCGAATATCTCTTCGTGCGCGGCATCGGTTCGTTTCAGCGGCTGGATTCGGTACCGAACGCGTTGATGCGAATGTTCGATCCGCGCGTGCTCAGCGACGTCGTCCATTCGTTCCGGTTCCCGCGCCCGGCGCATTGGAGCCAGTACAAACTCGCGAGCGTCCCGGCGAAGTTGTTGTTTTGGAACACGGTGTTGTACGCGGTCTATTCGATCGGTGTGGTCGCAGCCGTTTACGCCAGCGTGCGCGAACCCGCCCTCGCCCGCACCGCCACGCTGCTCTCGGGCATCGTCAACGGCATCGGTACCGTGGCGTTTACGTTGTTCGTCGACCCCACCGCCGCGAATATCGTCGACTCAGCGGTACATGGCAAGCGGACCATCGAAGACGTCCGCTCAATGGTATTCTGGTTGACCGTGACCATGGTGCTCGGCACGTTGCTCTCTCAGCTGCTTCTCTATCCCGCGACGTTGGTGATCGACGTGGCGGCTCGTCTCGTCCATCGGTGATGAGGAGGTTCGTCGTGCGTCGTTTTGCCCTATCCGCGATCGCAGCGGTCCTGTTGGCTACAACCGGCTGCGCCGGGAGCATTTCGACCTGGATCGTCCAGACGCGCAATCATCAGGGCGACGTTGCGCTCGATCACGGCAATTCGGCAGACGCGTCGATTGCCTATCAATTGGCGTTGCGCGTTGACCCGACGAATTCGCACGCCCGCTCGGGCCTCGTCAGGGTGCAGGCGCGCATCGCGCAAGGGCTCTTCACGGCGTCGCGTTTCGACGACGCCGTGAAAGCGCTGGACGTTGCCAATCACTTCGCGCCGGGCGACGCGCGGATCGAAGCTCTGCGCGCGCAGATCGAGCAAGCCGAAGTCAAGCGCGACATCGTCGTGTCGAACTACCCTTCGTACCGCGAGGCGGGCTCGGGATTGCGTCGTTCGTTCGTGCTGCTGCGGACGCAGGCGCAGGATATCGCTACGACGCTCAACCGCTTCGACTACACCTACGATTCGAGCGAATTGACCCATGCGATCCAGCAGAGCTACGAGTTGGGCGCGCAGGTCACGCGCCTCACGGACCGCCTGATCCAATACCGCCAGCTGGTCGATTCGGGCGTTCCGGAAAACGCAGACACGGCCATTACGCCGCCGGCCTCGTTGCTGCCGCTCCCCTGAGGCGAGTGCGTTCTACTTCGCCGGTTACTGGTGGGTCGACAACTTCTCGCTGGTTTCAACCTCGCGATTCGTTAGTCCGGCCGCGCAATGGGAACAACACACCATGCGCGGCCGGTTCGAGTTCACGTTTCACACCATCGCCCCGGCGGATGCCGTGAACGGTGACGTCGACCCCAGCCTAGCGCTTCTCGGCTCGCAAGGCTGGGAGATTCGCAGCATCGCAACGCTGAGCAACGGTTCGCTTGCCGTTGCGTTGCAGCGTCCTTACGACGAGGAGTGCTCGCTGCCGGATGCCCCGGCACTGTCGGCGCGCTTAGCCGAACCGTTGGTTGCCCCGACGACCGAACAGCTCGAGCGCGAAGCGTCATAAGTCCCGTCGCGTTCCTCGCGCCGGAATTCTTGCCAGTGGGCTTCGGCACCGGGCAGTACTTTGGCCGGATCGGTCTCGTAGACCGGCCACTTGGCAGTCGGATCGAGCAGCGGAAAACGCTCGAGCCAATGGCAGAGTTCGATATTGCGGGCTAAGCGCTTCGGTTCGACCGCGATGAAGTAGCGGGCACCCTTGCGGATCGCGCTCTGTTCGTCGAACGGCGTCCACAGATAGGGATCTTCCATCCAGCCTTTGCGCTGAATGTAGTACATCAGCGACGGATCGTAGTGACCGATAACGATCAGCGCGCCCGGGGCGAGCGTTTTGTTCAACGCCAGCGAGCGCGTGTAGACGTTCGAACTCCACGCATAGTACGGGGCGATCTCGCGCCGGCCGATGTAGAGCGCGGCGAGCCACATCACACCGAGCACTGCGGCAGTCGCGACGCGCGCGTTCGCCGTCGTTCCGAACCGTTCCACGGCGCGCGCGATCAGGTTTCCGCCGACGAGTGCGCCGAGCGGCACGAGCGGATAGAGGTAGTAGTCGACGCGCTCGACCGTCAGCACGACATAGGTGTAGATGAGTCCGCCGGCGAGCCAGCCCCAAAGGACGGCGTCGGCTTTCGAGCGCAGGCGAATGCAGAAGCCCGCGATGAGCAATAGGATGCCGGCGGGTCCGAGCATGGTCGTCGCGAGCATGCGCAGGGCTTTCACGAAGTCGATCGCCTTGCGCTCGAAGCCGTGCAGCGAGGTGAACGCGCCGATGAACGACGGGATGACGTGCAGGCGCAAGATGCCGCTCGCCCAGTGCCACTCCGCGTGCGAGGCAACGTAGGGGCCGTAGAGCGCGAGCGGGACGAGCGAGAGGGCGAGCACGGCCAAGCCTTGCCAGCGGAAGCGCCCGATCAGCATCGCGGCGGCCGGGATCAGCGCGATCAGCGCAACTTGTTTCGCCAAAAAAGCGAGCGCGAGCAACCCCCCGGCGATGAGGCCGCCACGCCAGGAACGGCCATCATCGTCCGCCATCCAGCGCGACCACGCATAGAGCGCCGCCACGAGGAAGAACACCATCGCGCCGTCGGGCTGGAACGTGCGCGAGTAGTAGATGCTGCCGGGGAAGATCGCATACAGGGCCATCGCAGCGACGCCGGCGAGCGGGTTCGCGAATAGCCAGCGCGCGAAAAAACCCACCACGGCAATCGTGCCGATGCCGAACGCGATCTCGAGCAGCCGGCCGAAGACTTCGTGCACCCCGAAGATCTTGTAACCGATGGCGGCCAGGAACGGCACGATCTGCAGTTCCAGCTCGACGTAGTTGGGGGGCGCGCCGTTGTATTCGGTCTGCGGGTAGAAAATGTTGAAGTCGAGCTGGGCGAAGTTGCGCGCGATCGCGGCCGTATCGCCCTGACGCCAGCCCGGGTGGTCGAGGAGCGGGTTATGCAGCCCCTTGAGCCGGAGGATGAGGCCGATCAGGCAGAACGCGGCAACGCTGAGCCACCACCAGCGGCGCTCGCTCAAACGGCTGAACGAAACGTCCAATATTTGTTGACGAAGAAGTTCACCACGATCGCGGCGACGGTCGAGACGAACCAGGTGATGTGCCCGTGACCGAACGTGCGGCCCGTGAACGGAATCGGCAACGGTGCCAGGGCCGCCGACACGATCAATCCGACGATGAGTGCCATCACGGAAACCGCCATGAACGAGAGCCCCTCGCGGCCGACGTGGCCGGTGGAACGAAACGTCCACACGCGATTGAGAAAGTAATTCGACACGCCGCCGGACAGAAAAGCGACCGAGTAGATCGCGTTATACCACTCGGGCGCTTCGCGGTTGGGGACCACGCGCTGCAGCAGGGTAAAGATGATGAGGTTCACGATGAACCCCGACGCACCGACGACCCCAAACTTCAAGAACTGGCGCACCCCGCGCTTTTGCGTGAGGCGTTCCATGAGTGTCGTTTCGCTCAAGCGACCCAGTACCAATCTGCGAAGAGGACGGTGAACAGCCCGAGCAACGGCAGCGAGAACGCGACGATGATGTTGTTCACCGTCGATTTGGCGCCCCATAAGCCGAAGAGTGCGAACATCGGAAAGAGCACGAGCGCGAAGCGCGGCATGCTCATCAGGCTCGACGTCGAGAGCGGCACGAGAATCGAAACCGCCATGTAGGCGATATACGATGCGCGCAGGCGCCGGAAACCGACCACGAGCACCCCGAGCATCAGTAGCGTGAACGTCACCTCGAGCAGCTGGTTCGCGATCGTCTGCGGCGCGTAGCCGCCGGTAATCAGGTGCAGCGCGTGGGTGAAGCTCACCCAAGGCGGCGCGAGGTAGCGGTCCCAGTGCGCCTGGACGTGCGAGAAATAGAGCGGATCGCCGCGCAGCAC
>Ga0182030_10024232_pt1 | contig 11165 bp, 9 predicted proteins | sample 812S3MmetaG_FD_121299 | JGI IMG/M metagenome (GOLD analysis project Ga0182030, IMG submission 121299) | Permafrost microbial communities from Stordalen Mire, Sweden - 812S3M metaG (Illumina Assembly) | ecosystem: Environmental > Terrestrial > Soil > Wetlands > Permafrost | place: Sweden...
CGATGCGCTGGCGATTGCGATCTGCCATCTGCACACGGCGGCGACGCGAGAACGACAGGGCAGGGTCAAACGGGCGGACTGCCCGTCTGAGCGAGAGGGCTTGGAGCGAGGCAGAGCTTTGTTGGGGAGTCGGAAGACGGCGGCACATTGATCTACGTTTGAAGTTTGGTGAGGGGCGGGTGGCGCGTCCTCAGCCCTGAAGAGGCGTCTTGTTGGAAGCGGAGTCCGGTATCGTTAAAGCGATATCCTGATACGAATTCTTCGTGTCGCCTAGGGATGCTGATACGAATCCCTTGTGCGCTGTAGAGTTGCCTTGATACCAATCTGAGTTTTTCGGCAGGCTGTAGGCCGTATTTTCTACCCCGACCTCGGGTCAAGTTACCTCTGGTCTCGTCCGAAAACTGTGATCCCTGGGTGAACACTCGTTTGGGCATAGAACCGCGCCTGGCAGGCCTTCTCAGGGTATGCTGAAAGTCACGAAATCAACAAAATCGCTGCTTCGGAAACACCGAACGCGGCTCAAGAAAACACATGAGGATTTCATGAACCTTCCCCGATCCCTGTCTGCTATTGCGGTTGTTTTGCTGTTGCAATCTGGAATTTCCTATGCCGCGCAAACGGCTTCCTGCACATTCGATACGTTCACCGCGCCGACTGGATATACGCTGGGCGAGGTGCAAGGAATCAGCGACGACGGAACGGTGGTAGGACAGTTGATCGATGACAAGACGGCAGCGTATGTTGCCTTCACGCGCTCGTCTGCCGGAGTGTTTACGGAATATTCTGCGCCGAAATCCGCGAATACATGGATGTACGGACAGAATACCGGCGGTGAGAGCGCCGGCTTCTACCAGGACTCGGGTGTTCCGGGAGATGTGCATGGATTCCTGCTGCAAGGCAGCCAAATGACGGAGGTCAATTATCCAAAGGCGTCCAACACGTGGCTCTATGATGTGAACAAGTCGGGCACGGCGGTAGGAAGTTTCAGCGCGAGTCCCTCGGTGGTGAAAGGTTTCTCGCTGACGAGCGCGGGCAAATACACAACGATCGTCTACCCGAGTGCGCAGGTCACGTACGCGCTGGCGATCAACGACACCGGTCAGGTGGTCGGAGCGTACGCCAGCGGCTTCGTTAACTATGGCTTCCTGTGGCAGAACGGAAAGTTCACGAACATCAATTATCCGAAAGCGAAATTTGGGACCATTCTTTCGGGGATCAACAACGCCGGGGTGATTGTTGGCAACCACCTTTCGAGCGACAAGGATTTCGGCTTCGTCTACCAGAATGGTATTTTCAAGAACATCGTCTATGCGGGCGGCAACTACACGATGGCAGGAGGGATCAACAATAATGGAGTGATCTCGGGCCAGATTTATGTGAGTGCCAGCGATCAGTTGGGCTTTACGGCGGTGTGCAAGTAGGGCAGCCGTCAGCCGGCAGCCAAACCGTGAAAACGTTGTCGATTGATGTCTGAATTGAATTGCGAAGCTAGGGACGAACGAATGCGTTCGTCCCTACTTTGTTTGTGGCGCAATCGAACGCGAAAGCCAATAGCCAAGCGCGGTCCTCCCCTTGACAGTGGGCGCGGTATCCCCAATGATTACTGCGAACCATGCCGCGTATTTTCTTGACTGCTCGTCTGGTGATCTTTGCGCTCTTCGTTTGCCTGGGGCGAGCGTACTCGCAAACCGATCCTTTGGCGGTGGTTACGTTTACGCTTGATTTTCCGACCTCGACGCCGGAACACTATTCCATTCGCATTCCATCTGACGGGGCGGCACATTATCAGTCCACCGGGCGGCTGACGGCTGATTCCGAGGAAACGGATAGTTTCGATCTGGAGTTTCCTGTATCGGCCGAAACGCGGGAGAAGATTTTCGCGCTGGTGGCGAAGGCGGGATACCTGCACAAGGATGTCGACTCGCATCACAAGGGCCTGGCTTTTACCGGGAAGAAGACGCTGAGGTACAAAGATGCACAGCGTAGCGGCGAGGCGACATATAACTACACGACGGTCTCCGCGGTGGAGGAACTGACTAGCCTCTTCCAGAGCCTCTCCGCGACGCTCGAATTCGGCCATCGGCTGCAATGGGATCATCAATATCAGAAACTTGCCCTGGATGAAGAGTTGAAGCGGATGGAGCAAATGGCTCGGGACAATCAACTGATCGAGGTAGTGGCGGTCCGTTCGATTCTAGATCCCATCATTGCCGATCCTGCGGTGATCAACGGAACGCGCGCCCGCGCCCAGCGGCTACTGGAAAAGGCGGGCACGCGCTGATGTTTGGTCCAGGGTGGTGGCTAAATTTGAAAACTTTGCTACCACGAAGGGCACGAAGGAAACCCTGCTTGATAATAGTTTTTTTCGACGAGCGGTTTAGGGATAGGATAGGTCATTCCAAAGCAGGATTCGGACCCGCGTCCACAGGAGGAACGTATGGCGAACTTCAGATTCGGGAAAATACTGGCAGTGGTTGCTGCGCTGGGAACAACGTTTCTTTCCATCTCGGCGTTGGCCGAGTCGAATGTGCGGATCGTGCGACTGAGCGAAGTGCAGGGGGCGGTGCAGATGGATCGCGCGACCGGAGACGGTTTCGATAAGGCGTTTATCAACTTGCCGGTAATCGAAGGCTCGAAGATAAAGACGGGCAAAGATGGACGCGCGGAGGTGGAATTCGAGGACGGAAGCGCCCTGCGTCTCGCTCCGAATAGCGAAATCGATTTCGCCCGGCTGGCGCTGGGCGACGATGGTCAGAAAATCAGCACGGTGCAACTGATCTCGGGTGCGGTTTATGCGAATTTACACCCGGCGAATGCGCATGCGACGAAACGGGATGATAATTCCGGCGAAAAGACAGGTGACCATTTCGCATTGAATTTTGCCGATGAATCGATAAGCGTGGCGCAGGCGGCGCACTTCCGCGTGGAACTTGAGGGCGCGAACAAGGCATCCCTGGCTGTGTTCAAAGGAAAAGTAAGCGCGAGCGGACCGTCGGGAGAGTTCGACGTGGCTGAGAAGCATGGGGCGAGCGTCCTGTTTGCGAAAGACGAACTGGCGAAAAACGATGCGGCCGAAGGCATCGACAAGAGCAAGGACGAGAAAGAGGTTTCCGCCCAGAGTGATTCTTCCGCGAAAGATACTTTCACCGTCGCCAAGAATTACCAGACCGAGTCGTCGGATGAGTGGGATCGCCAACAATCGGAGTATCACGACCGGTATGCATCTGTCGGAACTTCGAATGTGCTGACGCCCTACGGATACGGCATGAGCGATCTCAATTACTACGGCAACTTCATGAACGTGGCGGGCTACGGGAGCGTCTGGCAGCCCTACTTCATGGGCGCGAGTTGGAGTCCATTTCAGGATGGGGGCTGGGCCTTTTATCCGGGAGGGGGATATGCTTTTGTTTCGGGCTATCCGTGGGGATGGGCGCCGTATCACTCTGGCAACTGGATATTTATTCCCGGATACGGATGGGTTTGGGAACCCGGGGCGTATGGGAATTCGTTTTATGGTGTTCCGCAACTGGTGAATGCACCGGTCAAAACAAAGTTGGTGACGCCGCCGGTTAGTGGACGACAAATGATAATGGTGGGACGTGGTTTGGCGGCGAATCCGGCAACAGGAGCGCCGCGGCGGTTGACCATTGAGCCGGGGTCCGCGGGTTTTGGCGTGCCGCGTGGAGCGGTGGATCACCTCGATCACCTGGCGAAGACGGTGGAGCGGAGCTCGCGTCCGGTCACAGTTTCGACTGTGGCTCCGGTTTCCACGGCCTCGCAGACGGCGGGCTGGGGCGGGAATTTGGGATCGACACGATCGACAGGAACGATTGCCGCGCCAGCCAGATCCCCTACGCCGGCTACGCGAGCGCACTAGGGCGAAGGTCCCTCATAAGCATAGGCGGCCGGAGGATGGCCGCTTGTTTTACTTCTGCTTGCGTTTCGCCAATGACTTCGGTCAGATGTCGGGAAGTTTCTCCGCAAGTAACGGACGGCTGGTCTTCTACGCCACGATCATGCCCGCGTAACCGACTACGGCCTCGTAATCGCCGGAGACTTCGCCCGAGGTGGCGTACTTCACCAAGGTCGCCGAAGTGGCTCCCAGGAGCTTGGCCGCGGTTAGCATGACGATGGTTGGGCCCAATCCGCACATCGAGATGTTTTCCTTCCTAACGACTTCCCAAAGTGCACGCGCGTCCATCGCCAGAACGCGTTCGATGGCTTTGTGATCTTTGACGCGGGTGATGGCGTGAGGCTCGTAGTGGTTCATGTCGCTCGAAGCAACGATCAGGATCTTGGTGCCGAGACGTTCTTCGTGATCGCTAATGACCACGGCCAGAGCTTCACCCAATTCGCGGAGGACGTCGAAGTCTCGCATTCCAAGCACAATTGGCACGATCTTCAATTTCGGCTGGCGCGCCTGAAGGAAGGGAAGTTGCACTTCGATGGCGTGTTCCGCGCGGTGTGCGGCGCTGTCCTCTTGGAGGGCGGGGAAGCGATGCAGCAGATCGGCGGCCAGGTCTGCATCTGCGACGACATCGCCGAGCGGAGTTTGCCAAGTCGTATGCGCCATTACGGCCAGCGGAACTCCTTTGCCGGTATGGTTGGGACACAGAACGACGCAGTGTTCTGGGATTTCCATGCGGGCGTAGACCGCGCCGGCGACGCCTCCGGAGTAGATGTATCCAGCATGGGGAGTCACACACCCGACGGCAGAAATGGTGGCAGGGGCGACAGACTCGGCGGGCCATGAAGTGTAGTGGCGAATATCGTGCAACAATTCGTCAGCCCGGCTTGGATAGAATCTGCCAGCCACCGCCGGTGATCGTAGATCGGGAGTCATGTGCGGTTCTTGTTAAACAGTTCGCGCCGAAACACGTTTTCCCTCAGGGCTAAAGCCCTGGGATTGAAGAGCAGTTTTCGGCACGGCTGAAGCCGTGCCCTTCCCAAAACCCTTTACTTCAAGCAGGGCTGTCGTGCAACGCGCGAAACAGTGCTGCGGTGCGCTCGATGGGCAATGCTTCGGCGCGAATCGCAGGTTTCACTCCGCTCTTCTCGAGAGCTGCGCGTAAAACATCTTCGGGATACTGGGTCTTCAGATTATTCCAGAGCGTCTTGCGCTTCTGACCGAAGCACAGTTTAAGGAAAGCAATAAAATCCGCCTCAGGAACGCGCAGTGAATCCAGGCGAGGCTTGATGGTGATGCGAATCACACTGGAATGAACTTTGGGAGCAGGGGCAAAGGCAGTTGGCGGGAGCGTAAAAAGCTGTTCAACTCGTCCGTAGAGCTGCGCCGTGGCTGATAGCAAGCCATAGTCACGGCTTCCGGCGGCAGCAGCAAGGCGATCGGCGACTTCCTTCTGGACCATGATGACGATGGTCGAAAAGTAACGGTGGTATTCCAGCAGCCGCAGAAGAATGTCGGAGGTGATGTAATACGGCAAATTTCCGATCACGCGCGCGGGTTCGGGAGTGAAGCTCAGGCCGGTGTGTAGCATTCCCGGTTTCAGGCCAAAGACGGTGTCCAGTTCGATTTTAAGAATGTCGCCTTCGATGATTTCGACATTCGAATGCATGTTGAATTTCATGCGCAGTTGGGCGGAGAGGAGGCGGTCGAGTTCCACGGCAATCAGGCGGCGAGCGCGCCGAGCCAGCAGTTCGGTGATCGCGCCCCGGCCGGGACCGATCTCGAGCACGGTGGATTGCGAAACATCGCCCAGGGCTTCGACAATGCGCAAGGCGGCGGGATCGCTGACCAGAAAATGCTGCCCCATTTTGGGCTTGTGTGGAGTCATTTGTGCGGTCGCGCCCTTTGCCACGTTGACCCTCTTTCTTGACGACGGTTAGACTGGCTAGTCGCGTTAAGTGGAACGCGGTTTGCCGGGTCTTTCCTGTGAGTAATGATAACGTGAGTGGGGCCATTCGGGTTTCGCTCAGGAGGCTCTTTCGCAATGCATATCGCTTTTGCCGCATCCGAGTGCGTCCCGTTTTCTAAAACTGGCGGATTGGCGGACGTAGTGGGCGCTCTGCCGCGCGCTCTGGCCGCGCTTGGACATCAGGTGAGCGTTTATGTTCCCCGTTATCGCCAGACGAAGCTAGCCGATCCGCAAACGGTGGTGCGCAGTATCACGATTCCCTTTGACGACAAGTATCGATTTTGTTCGGTTACGACAGCGGGCACGAGCGCCGGAGTCCGGCACTATTTTGTGGACTACCCGCCTTACTTCGACCGGGATGGGATCTATGGGACCATGGCCGGCGATTATCCCGACAATGCGGAGCGTTTTGCCTTGTTTTCTCGGGCGGTCTTGGAGGCATCGAAGATTCTCGGCGTGCCTCATGTGTTCCATTGTCATGACTGGCAGTCGGCACTGATTCCGGTCATGTTGCGGACCCTCTACGCCGCCGACCCGGCCTTCCGCGACGTGGCGACCGTGTTTACCATTCATAACATGGGATACCAAGGATTGTTCCCGCCGGACACTTTGCCGCTTCTGATGCTGCCGTGGGATCTGCTGACCATGTCGAAGATGGAATTTTTCGGTCAGGTCAATTTTTTGAAAGGTGCGCTGGTTCATTCGGACTACGTGACCACGGTCAGCAAGAAATACAGTCAGGAAATTCAGACAACCGAGTATGGATTCGGGCTGGAAGGAGTGCTCCGGAACCGCGCGGCGACCGTCACGGGTATTCTAAATGGCGTGGATTATGAGGAATGGAGTCCGCAAAGCGACAAATTCACGGTGGCGAAGTATTCGGCGCGAGATTTGAGTGGGAAGCTGAGGTGCAAGCAGGATCTCCTGCATACCTTTGGAATCGCCAATGTGGATGCGAAGATGCCGGTGATTGGAATCGTGTCGCGCTTCGCCGCGCAAAAGGGATTCGACTTGATCTCGCAGATCATGGATCGCCTGGCCCGCGAAGAGATGATCATGGTTGTGCTGGGATCGGGCGACAAACCGTACGAAGAGATGTTCCAGCGGCTCAACCGGCAATTCCCGAACAAAATTGCCACCAAGGTCGCCTTCGACAACGCGATTGCCCACAAAATCGAAGCAGGTGCAGATATGTTCCTGATGCCATCGCGGTACGAGCCTTGTGGTCTGAACCAGATTTACAGCCTGAAGTATGGGACGGTGCCGATCGTCAGGGCGACGGGAGGACTCGACGATACGATCGATCCTTGGGATGCGAGGACGGGTAAGGGGACGGGTTTCAAGTTTACGGACTATACGGGCGAAGCACTTCTTACGACCATCAAACAAGCGTTGCTCGACTATCAGGATCCATCATCGTGGCAGATCCTCATGCGAAATGGCATGACTCGCGACTTCTCATGGGGAGCGTCGGCGCGTGAATACGGGAAGGTCTACGAGCGGGCACGGCAGGTACGAGCAAACGCGGATTACGTGGTAGTCGGGTGATCTGCCTTGAGCCGAACCGTGGCGAAGAGGACTGCGACCAAGTACGGCATGACCCGAACTCACAGAGAGACGTGGAGAACTTCCAGTTTTCATATCCCGAATAGCGGTTTCTTCCATTCCTAGGAGCGCCTCAAGGCTAAGTCGTGGTGTTTCAAGCTTATCGTTTGGTTCGCGGATTGCTTCGTCGTTCTGTTAGGTCCGCACATGCCGCAAGAAATCTCTGTTTCCTATCTCGCTATCAAGAACAAGGTTTACCGACTGATTGATGCCATGGTAGTCGGCGAGAAGTCCGAGGCCGAGGTGCAAGAGTCGGTGCGCCGATGGTGGAGTCTGATTCACCCCGCTGATCGCCCGATCGCGAAGAAATATCTCATGGCAATTCTGGGGCGGTCGATGTCGGCACTGGACATGATTGTCGATACGGTGCCTTCGACGGATGGTCGCGAGGCGAGCTACCCCTTACTGTCGTCCGACCGGACCAAGCTCATGGAGCGGATCATGAAGGACGACAGCGTACCCTCGCCGGTGTAAGAGTTAACCTCCTCATTCCAAGCGAAAAGTTTCTCCCCTATTCCTTGTAGGTTTTGTCGATGACGAGTCGGCCTGCGCGATCGCTCGCGAATGCGGTGCATTTTCGGTCTCGCGCCCATTGACGGGAGGCATGCAGAAGTTTCCTGGCAATCCCTTGCTGACGAAACTCAGGCCGGACGTATAAACCCTCCACGTATCCGACGGCTTCGCCGGACTGGCCAATCAAGTCAGTTCGAACGGCGAGTTCCGCAAACGCAACGATGACGGCAGCGGAGTTTTCGACGAGCAGGACTGCTTGAGGTTCCTGAAGAGCGCCTTGGAAGAAGGCCGCGATCTCTGAGAGGTGGTCGGAGGCGCCGCCGGGCCAGAGGTCAATCCGCAGCGCCAGCCAGGCCGAGGCGTCTGCCGCGACGATAGGGCGAATCTGGAATTCCAATGGGTTTATTGGGTTTTGTGTCAGGCAGGGATCCCTCTTCTTTCTTAAGGACGGCCAAAAGCGAACACACTTGTTGCTTCCGGAAAGTGCACCCGAATTAGAATTATCCGGTCTCGCGATACACTGCTGCAAGGCATTTGGCACTCCGATGAGCACGGCCTTCCAACGTACTATCTTTCACGTCGACATGGACGCGTTTTTCGTCTCGGTGGAAGAGTTGTTTGACCCATCGTTGAAAGGCAAGCCAGTGGTGGTTGGCGGACAGCGGGACGAGCGCGGGGTGGTTTCGGCGGCGTCGTACGCAGCGCGCCGGTTTGGCGTGCATTCGGCGATGCCGTTGCGGACGGCGGCAAAGCTTTGTCCGCAGGCAATTTTTGTGAACGGCCATCCTGAACGCTACCGCGAATACTCCGGTAAGGTACACGAAGTTCTTGGCCACTTTTCTCCGCTGGTGGAGATGGCATCGGTGGACGAGGCGTATCTGGATATGACGGGGACGGAGCGGTTGCACGGGCGTCCGCTGAATTCGGCGCATCGGTTGCATGCGGCGATGAAGTCAGCCACCCAACTCAACTGCTCGATCGGGATCGGAACATCGCGCCTGATCGCAAAAGTGTCGTCTGCCAAAGCCAAGCCCAACGGAGTGTTGTGGGTGATTCCTGGACAGGAAGCGAAATTCCTCGCGCCGCTCGACGTCGGCGCCATTCCTGGTGTGGGCAAGGTGATGGAGGAGAAACTGAATGGGATGGGGATTCGGAAAGTAGGCGACCTGGCGAGGTTGGAAGATCGCGATCTGGAGCAGCGCTTTGGAAAGTGGGGATTGGCGCTGGCCGGGAAGTCGCGCGGGGAAGATGCTGGGGGATGGTTTGATAATGAAGTGGGAGCGGGTGTCGATCCGAAATCGATCAGCCACGAACATACCTTCGATGAGGATACGGGCGACGCGGAGCGCCTGCAGTCGACACTGATGCGCCTGAGCGAGATGGTGGGACGCCGTCTCCGCGAGGGCGGATACTTTGCCCGTACCTTGCAACTGAAGCTGCGCTACAAAGATTTCACGACGATCACCCGAGCCCACTCGCTCGAGCAACCGACCCAGATGGATAATCAGATCTTCGAAAATGCGCGGCGTCTATTTTTTGCAAACTGGAAATCTGATGCACCCGTGAGACTGCTGGGCGTGCAGGCATCGAATTTCGAATCCGGATCAGCGCAACTCGATCTTCTGGAACCGGCGCAGCAACAACGTTGGCAGAATGCGCTCGCGGCCGCTGACCATCTACGCGATAAGTTCGGGGAATCGGCGATCGGCCTGGCGCGTGGAATGAAAGGCGGCTTTCGGGAACGGGTCCATGAAAACCCGGCGGCGCTGCCGGGGAAGCCGACTACAAGGAAGATTGAACAAGGAAAACGGGAAAAGCATCCTGGTCAGAAGGTTCGCCCGGACGCAGACGATTCCTAAGGAAGCCGCTTTGCCCCAAGGAAGTGCCAGACATCTTCATTGATGGTTTCGGAGATCTCGTAATAGTTATGCCCGTGGTCGAAGATTTCTTTGTATTCGACCGGGAAGCCAGATTTCTTCAGCAGGTCGCGCGTCTTTCGGACCTGGGCGAGCGAAACCAAATCGTCGCGGTCTCCGATGGAGATAGCGATGGGAATCTTGCGGGTAGCGCGCTGAATAATTGACAGATAGTCGTTGTCGATTCCCATCGCGTGAATCGCGGCAGCGGCGAAATATTCGGAATCGAGTAGGGCTCCGTCGTATGCCAGGTAGCCGCCCATGGAATAGCCGAAAAGATAAATGCGATGAGTGTCAATGCTTGAGCGTTTTTCAACCTCCGCCACCAGGCAAGGAAGAATCTTGGGTATGTGTTCTTCGAGTGAACGATCGCGAGGCAGTTGCGGCGCGATCAGCACGATCTGCTTCTTCTGGGCGAATGACTTCCACGCGCCGATGAAATTTTCAGCCTGGTCGCCTGCGCCATGTAACAACATCACAACCGGAAGTGGGCCCAACTGATTCGCGGGAACATAAACGAGATATTCCAGGTCGCGACCGTCGCATTGTAAGGTGTGCCGGGGAAGGTCGCTCGCAAGCGCGGGTAACGAGAATGCGAGCGCGAAGGCTGCCAACAGTTTTCGATGATCCCAGACTGGCATGAGCCAGAATTCTCCTACGAAATGTATTCGCGAATATAGTCGTCGCGAGATGTGGCGAGTTGGTGGGCGTCGCCATCAAAGATGACTTTCCCGTCCCGCAAGATCAGGAAGCTCATCGGTACGTCGCAGTGTTGCCCTTTCGGAAGAGCCACCATCTTGTTGGTGGCTTGGTCGAACTGATGAGTTGCCATGGTGAAGGCATCCTGCAGGCGATGGGTCACCATGAGGGCGCTGGTCTTGTAGACGTCGCGCTGCTTGACAATCAATTCGACGATTGTGTTGGAGGTGACGGGATCCAGGCCGCCGGTGGGAGAGTCGTAGAGGAGAACTTCGGGCTTGGTGATGATGGCGCGAGCAATGGCGACGCGGCGCCGCATACCTCCGGAGAGCTCGGCCGGACGCATATCGTACGTGCGCTCGAGCTCGACGAAACGCAGGACCTCGCGGACGCGCTCCTCGATTTCCGTAGCCGAGATGCCTTCTTCCATGAGGCGGAAGGCAACATTCTCGTAGACTTTGAGCGAGTCGAAGAGAGCGCTTTCCTGAAAGACGATGCCCACGCGGCGGCGCAGTTCGAACAGTTCCTGCTCGGACATGTGGGTGATTTCTTCGCC
>Ga0182030_10024235_pt1 | contig 11164 bp, 7 predicted proteins | sample 812S3MmetaG_FD_121299 | JGI IMG/M metagenome (GOLD analysis project Ga0182030, IMG submission 121299) | Permafrost microbial communities from Stordalen Mire, Sweden - 812S3M metaG (Illumina Assembly) | ecosystem: Environmental > Terrestrial > Soil > Wetlands > Permafrost | place: Sweden...
GACTGCGCCGGCCTCGGAAACCGATCCAGCCAAGGAGGCTCAGCCTCCAGCCGCCACACCCCCGGTGCTGGCACCGCCCGCGCCACTGGTCGCGGTGAATAAGTCAGGTGATGAATCGGGGGAGATCGCTGCCCTCCGCAACGAGGTCGCCGCACTGCGTTCGTCCGTCGAAGCGGACCGTCAGAAGCGATCGGAGGAGACCGCTCCGAAGCCGCCTGTGCCCAAGCCTCTCGGATACGAAGCCTTTTGGCCGTGGGTGACTCCGCCGGAGGGTCTCAGCGCTGGCGCCTACGTCCAGTCTCAGTACGAGACTCACCAGGACTCCCAGGACCAGCTCGCCCAGGACGGGACCACTCTCAACAAGGATCGGTTCTCCATCCGTCGAGCTCGTGCAAGCCTGCTCGGTGAATGGGAGTGGGCGGCGATGGCTCTCGAGCTCGACGCCAACACGACAAGTGGTCCGCAGGTCGATCTGCGAAAGGCTGAAGCGTCGATTCAATATAGACCCGATAGGGCAGCTCCCCCGCTTGCGATTCTGACCCTAGGGCTCTTCGATGCTCCGTTCGGTTATGAGCTCGTGGAGTCGCCTCGCACGCGGTTCTTCATGGAGCGCTCGGTCGCGTCGCAGGCGTTCTTCCCCGCGGAACCAGACCTCGGCGTTCGAGTTGCTGGCGCTTGGAGATTCCTGCGTTGGACGGTGGCTGCGCAAAATGGCGAGCCGATAGGCGAGAAGACCTCCTTTGTGCTCCAAGACCCGAATTCGGCGAAGGACGTGTTTGCGCGGGTCGGTTTCGATGCGACGCCGAGCGAGACGTTTCACATCGCGGGAGATCTCTCGGTACTCGAAGGCACTGGTTTCCACGCGGGCACGACTGCAACGAAGACGGGCCTCCAGTGGTCCGATGCGAACGAGACGGGTTCGATCACTGGGTTAAGTGAGCTGGTACCGGTGCCTTCGCGCGCGGCGACGCCGTCTAAGAACTTCAATCGCTGGGCCGTTGGCCTTGACCTTAGGACACATCTTCGAACCTGTCTTGGGGTGACCAAGCTCTATGGCGAAGTCATGGTCGCGCAGAACCTCGATCGAGGACTCTATGTCGCCGATCCAGTCCTCTCCGGCATCGATCAAAGGGAGCTCGGGGCGTATGCGGGCGTCGTGCAAGAGATCACCCGATGGGGTGTCGCGGGCCTCAGGTTCGACTACTACGACCCGAATTCCAACGCGTTCGACAACCGGGGAGGACGGCAGATCCCGTATTCCCAGGCGATCACGACCGTGTCTCCGATGGTCGGTCTGGTTCTCCCCGATCGGGCCCGACTCGTCTTTCAATACGACTTGATACACAACGCCTACGCGATAGGCGCAAACGGCATTCCCACGAATCTCAAAGATAACGTGGCGACGCTGCGACTGCAGGTGCAGCTATGACGTTGCGGATGCGCTACTCGGTGGCTGCGGTCGCAGCCGCATTCGGATGCTCGGGTGGTGAGAAAGCCAATGGTGGGCTCTCCGAGCCCATCGTTGTGCATGCGACGCAGACGACATCGGGCGTCCCATCGGTGCAGTTCATTGCCGGCGAGCTGCCCGGGTCCCCTCCTGCGACCGATGGCACCGCGTCGCTGACGCCGTCTGTGATGAGCTTCAATGCGGCGAACAACCCCGCAGTCGTTCCTGGTGTGTCGGGTAAAAGCTTCACGGGAAGCGCCACGAACGATGGCTCCTCGGTGGGCGTCAGGTTCGCCGATATGGGAACGGGATATTGGGTTCTGCCCTTGGGTATCCCATCTCAGTACGCCGGCCAGCTGAGCTTTGCGTTTTCGGCCGACTTCGCGCCCACGATTCCTCCGGGGAATCATTTGCTGCGGGCCGTTGCGATCGACAGCTCGGGACACGCCGGTACGGCGGTCGACATTTCGCTGTGCGTCGAGTCGCTCATCCCGGACAACCTTCAATCCTGTAATCCGTCTGCTGTGGCCCCGGCGACCGTCATCAGTCTTCACTGGGACACCAACTTCGACGTCGACCTGCATGTCATCTTGCCGGACGGGCGGGATGTCAACCCAAAGACCCCTCTCGTCGTGGACCCAGCGGTCGCGGACGCCGGCGCGCACCCGAGCGAAATCGATCGCGATTCGTTGGGACAGTGCGTCGCCGATGGCATTCGGCAGGAGGATCTCGTCTTTCAGACCCCGCCGCCCCCTGGGATCTATTCCATCTATGCGAGTCCGTTCGCCTCGTGCGGCATGCCTGACGCACACTTCACGTTGACGATCTATATGCGGGGAGACGACGGCAAGCTTCACCCCGCGGGATCCGTCATAGCCGGGGAGCTTCTCGCTATGCAGGCCAACGGAGGAGCCTCGACGGGCCTCTCCGTCCTACAGCAACAGTTTTAACTCCGGAACGCCGAGGGATCGCCGTGATTATCAAGTATCTGCTTCGGATTGCGCTGCTCGGTAGCGCATGGGTCATGTACCTGCTGCTCGCGCTGTCGGTCGTCTCGATCGGTGTGATGATCGAGCGGTGGTGGTATTTCCGCACCAAGGGTGGCCACGGCGAGGAGCTCGGGGACTCTCTCTGCGAGCTGCTCGAAAAGGGTGAACGCGAAAAGGCCGACCGCTTGCTGCGCGCAAGTCCGACGATCGAGGCCGAAATCCTGCTCGCGTCCCTGCGATGGGCTCAAGGCGGTCCTGAGCCTCTCGCGGCGGCGATTGACGGGCAGATGATGAAGCGCCGCAAGGAGATAGAGCGCGGAATGATCGTGCTGGGCACTCTCGGCAACAATGCGCCCTTCATCGGTCTATTCGGAACGGTCATCGGGGTCATCGTCGCGTTCGCGGACCTGGCAGACGGCTCGAGCAAAGTCGCGATGGACAAGGTGATGGGGGGTATCGCGGAAGCTCTTGTCGCCACCGGTGTCGGGCTATTCGTGGCGATACCAGCGGTCGTCGCGTTCAACATCTTTCAAAAGAGGATCGGAGACATCGAGGACAACGTCGCCTCGATCTCCAAGCGTTTGTGCGCGTTCCTAGGAGCCAGCCGCGTGGACGAAGCTCAGGCGAACAGGAGCTGGGGCGTGGCCAAGCGCGCAGCTGACAGCGTGCGGGATCTCGGGAAACTCGAATCCGGGCAGTCCGCTTCGCCGGCTGCCGAGGAGTAGGCCATGGGTGCCGCAGTAGGAAGTGCACGAGGAGGGCGGAGGGCTGGAATCACGGGCATCAACGTGACGCCGATGGTCGACGTCATGTTGGTCTTGCTCGTGATCATGATGGTCGCCGCCACCTATATCGTGTCACGGGCGCTCAAGGTCGAGCTACCGAAGACGGCATCCTCGGACGAATCGTCGCAGAGCCCACTCACGGTGACGCTCACCAAAGAAAATCAGGTTTATCTCAATGGTGACTTGGTATTGAACGAGCAGACTCTCATCGCTCGGTTCCGACATGCCCGCGAGACTGCAGGGGAGCCATCGCTCGTCGTGAGCGCTGATGCGGAGGCGCTCCATGGGCACGTCGTCCACGTGATCGACCTCGCGAAGCAGCAGGGCATCACCAAGTTCGCGATCAACGTGCAAACCCAATAGCCGCCCTCGAGTCATTGTGAGTTACCGTCCCAACTCCTGGGTCCTAGTCCTGATCTATGGCGGCAGCGTGGCGCTGCACGTGGGCATCGGCGTTGGGACGGAATGGATCCCGAAGACGAAGAAGTATGAGTCGGTGGCGATCGAGCTGGCGGACATCAAGAAGAAGACCGAGCCGCCCAAGCCACCGCCCGAGCCTCCCGCTCCCAAAGCGCACGAGGAGAACAAGCCCAAACCGCACGTCGAGGCACCCGCTCCCGAACCGGAGGCGAAGGCGAAGCTCGAGGCCGCACCGGCGCCGGAGAGCGCAGGCTCGCCAGGCGCGGGGGACGGATTTGCAGACTTGGGTATCGCTCTGGGCAACTCTGGCGGACCTGGGATCGCAGTGCCGGGGGTAACGGCAGCCATGCCAACGCCAGGTGCCGCGGCCGGGCCGAAGCCGCCGGCGACACATAAAGTTGAGAGGCTCCAGGCGACCCAAGCGCAAACGTGCACAGAGCCCGACGTAAAGCCGCGGTCCAAGGTTCAGGTCACGCCGAAGTACACGATGCAGGCGCGCCAGTCGGAGATCGAAGGCGCCGTGCGAGTCGAGCTGACGATCGACGAGACGGGCAAGGTGCTCTCGGCGAGGGTTCTCAGCGGCCTGGGCTACGGTCTCGACGAGTCAGCGATTGCGGCCGCCAAGGCCATGGCATTCGAGCCCGCGATGCACTGCGGGAAGCCAGTGGTTGGCACGAAGATCGTCTCCTTCCGGTTCAACCTGACATGATGCAACCCGCGCGCGCCACGCGAACGGTGGCAGTTTTCGCGCTCTTGGCGTCGGTTGCACTCGGCAGCGGGAGGGCCGCATGGGCGCAGTCGGCCGGCGGCGCGCCCGAGGCCAAACGGACCCTCGTCCCGCCGAAACTGCTCCACTTCGTGGAAGCGGAGTTTCCGGCTTCTGAGCAAGCGTCCGGCCGAGGCGCCACGGTAGTCCTCCAGATCTCGATCACCGAGTCGGGTAGCGTCGCCGAAGTCAAGGCCATCGGTTCGGCCGGAGCGTCATTCGATGCGGCGGCGGTGGCGGCCGCAAAGCAATTCATATTTTCCCCCGCGACGGCCGACGGAAAGCCAATTCCCGTCAAGATCACGTATCAATACGTATTTACGTTTACGGAAAAGCTCGTGAAGCGGACGACCGCTGACTTCGGCGGAACCGTGCGGGACCGCGCCACGAAGCAGCCGCTCGCGAACGTTCGAGTCGCGCTCGACACTGGGCAAATGTCGATGACGGGTGACCACGGGGAGTTTTCGATCCCCGAGGTCGTTCCGGGCGAGCACGCCGTGACGCTGTCCGGAGAGCGACTGGTCACGGTCGGTACGACCGAGACGTTCGAAGCCTCCAAACGGATCGACGCGACCTATGAGGTCGAGCCAAAAAAGGAATCCAAGGGCGGGGACGAGGACGAAGAGGAGATCGTCGTCACGGCGCCGCGATTGAAGAAGCAGGTCGTCTCTACCGAGGTCCAAGCCGCTCAGGCGACGCGCGTTCCCGGGACTCAGGGCGACGTGCTGAAGGTGGTGGAGAACCTCCCAGGCGTCGCGAGATCGGCCGCCGGATCGGGGACGCTGGTCGTGTGGGGGTCGGCACCGCAGGATACTCGCGTCTACGTCACCGGCGTGCACGTCCCGCGGCTCTATCACGACGGCGGATACCGCTCGATCGTGAATTCGGATTTCGTTCAATCGGTCGAGCTGGTCCCCGGGGGGTACGGCTCGTCCTATGGTCGTGGCCTCGGAGGCCTTGTCACGGTCGCGTACCGCCCGCTCGACGATGAGGGCATTCACGGGAGCGTAGCCGCCGATACGATCGACGTTTCGGCCGCGGCGCGCGGGAAAGTCGGCGACCGCGTTCATGTCGCTGTAGCGGCTAGGAAGAGCTGGCTCGATTCCGTCGTATCGGCGGTCACCACCGAAAACGTAGGACAATACGTACCGATTCCTCGTTATTGGGACGGACAAGCCCGCGCCGTGGTCGATCTCGGGCCACACGAGACGATCGAAGTGGGGACCATTCTCTCGTCCGACCAGACGACTCGCAATCTCACGAACCCCGACCCTTCTCTCAGCACGAGTCAGACCTCGGGCCTCGACTTCCAACGCGTCTACCTGCGATACGAACGGCACCTTCCGGACAGCTCGATCATCGACGTTGTGCCTTCCTGGGGCTTGAACTCGAGCTCCCTCGCGAATCGGTATGGCTCGACTCTTACGACGGTCGATAACGATTCCAACATTCTTGGATTTCGCGCGGGCTGGCGCGGGCCCGCAACTCAATTCCTTCGTCTGAGCGCGGGACTCGATGGCGAGCTGCTTGTCTCTTCGCTCCACAGATCGGGCTCGCTCGGTTTTCCTCCGCGGGAGGGGGATATCTACGTGTTCGGGCAAGCGCCACCGAGTCAGGTCAGCAGTGATGCATGGAAGACGGTGGTAGGAAGCGTCGGCGCCTATGTAGAGGGCGATGCGTCGTTTTTCGGCGACTCGCTGCACGTCGTGCCGGGCGTACGCTTCGAGCCGTATTTCACTGGGACCAATCGGATCATGCCTCCGCTGCCCGGCAATCCGAATGTCTCGTACAGCCGCGAGGAACCTGTTATCGAGCCGCGCATCTCGTTGCGCTATGCGTTTACGCCGCGCATTTCGATGAAGGCCGCGTATGGCGTCTATCACCAGGCGCCGCAGCCGGAAGATATGTCGTCCCAGTTTGGCACCCCCACTCTGGACCTCTCGACTGCGGAGCACTGGCTCGTCGGTGGCAGCTTTCAGCTGACCGAGCTGCTGTCGGCCGAGGTCACCGGGTTCATCTCGAGCTCGAGCGACCTCGTCGTGCGCAGTCAGTCGGACAGTCCGTTCGTCGCTCAGGCCCTCGACCAGAATGGCGTCGGGCGTTCATACGGAACGCAGTTTCTATTTCGCCAGCAAAAGGTTGGCCCATTCTTCGGTTGGGTGAGCTACAGCATTCTCCGCAGCGAGAGGCGCGACGCGCCGGGGCTCGACTGGCGACTGTTCGACTACGATCAGTCCCACGTGTTTACCGCGTTAGGGTCGTATGATCTCGGTTCGGGGTTCGAGTTCGGCATGCGATTTCGATATTCGACAGGGTATCCGCGCACGCCCGTCATAGGCAGTTACTACGATTCGAAAGCGGGCGCGATCGAGCCCATATTTGGAGCCCATAACTCGATTCGGATTCCGTTTTTCATGTCACTCGACGCGCGGCTCAGCAAGCGCTTCAAGATCGGCCGGAGCGAGGGAGAGGTCTACCTCGACGTGCAAAACGTGACCAATCACTCGAATCCCGAGGAGATAGTATACGACACACGATATACGCAAAAGGCGTATATTACCGGGTTTCCGATCATGCCCGTCATCGGTGCGAGGTGGTCATGGTAAAAGGGCAGTTTGTCCTGGTCTCGGCAGTCGCATTCGCCGTGGCTTGCAAGCCGGATATCACCGACAAGCTCACGCTCGTCGACGTTCCGCGCATCGTCGCAGTCCGGGTCGAGCGCGGGGGCGGAGGCCTGCCGGACGCTGGGGGCACCATCGCCGAGTCGGCACCGACCGCCCCGGTCATGCTCAAGACGCTGCTCGTCGACCCGACGGGAACGGCCGATACGGCGACCATCGACTGGGCATTTTGCAACCAGCCCAAGCCGCTCGCGGAGCTCGGAACGGTCAGTCCGCTCTGTCTGCGGACGCAGGGCGCCTGGTTCACCGACGTCGGAGACGGCATTCAAACGAAGGGAGTGCTGCCCTCGGTAGCGTGTCGCGAGTTCGGACCCGCGGTCCCCGTCGCCCAGGCCGGTCAACCGTCGGGGCGCCCAGTCGATCCCGATACGACGGGCGGATATTATCAGCCGGTGCGTCTCTGGGAGCCGCAATCCGGTCTTCTTGCGATCGGCGAGGCCCGGCTTCTCTGTGGATTGGCGGGCGGGAGCTCGGCCCAAACTACGCAGTTCGCAAAGCAGTATTTGGCGAACACGAATCCGGAGGTCGCGTCGCTCGCCGCGAGCTTGGCGACGCCGCTTCTGCCGGACGACACCGACGGGGGAGGCGCGAACATCGCTCCGGCAGGCAAGGCGCTGCCACTCGAGATTTCCTGGGCGAGCTGCCCTGTGGTCAGCAATCCGCCGAGTTGCGGCGATGGCGTGTGTGGGCCCGATCCGAACGACTGCAAAACCGATTGTCCGGCGCAGCCATGCACGGGAGCGGAGCAATATCTCTATTTGGATTCGTCGACTCTCGTCATTCGGCGGGAAGCGATGCACGTCGCATGGTACGCGACCGCGGGGACATTCGACGACGACAGCACCGGCCGGGCGGAGGATGACACGGCCACAATCAGCGACAACGTGTGGCATGCGCCGGCGCAGCCCGGGACCGTCCATCTCTGGGTCGTTCTTCAAGATGACCGCGGAGGAGTTGGATGGAAGGGTTTCACCATCGCGGTTCAGTAGCGGTTCCTTGAAGCCCGAACCCCGTCGTTTCCCGCGTTTCCATTCACTTTTTTGGCGTGTCCCGGGGTGCGAACCGGGCCGACGGCAGCGCGTCGTGGGCGCCGGATGCGGCGTTCGATGCGCCGGGCTGGGAGGGTCTAGAGAAGGAGATCTCGCGGACGCCGCGCCCATTTTCTCCGCGTTTCTATTGACCAAACGGTGGCAAAGGCGTTCTTCTTGCGATCAAGGAGACTGCAACATGGCGAAGACGACGACGACCGTGAAGAAGAAACCGTTATCGAAGAGCGCGATCATCCAAGAGGTTACCGAAGCGGTTGGGGATGGAATTTCTCGTAAACAGGTGACCTCGGTGATCGAGGAGCTCGTCGCGGTCGGCCACAAGGAACTGAAGAAGAACGGAGTCTTTGTGGTGCCCGGGTTTGCGAAGTTCATCGTGGTCAAGAAGCCGGCGCGCCCGGCGCGCGAAGGGATCAATCCCTTCACCAAGGAGAAGCAGAAGTTTGCGGCGAAGCCGGCGAGCAAGAGCGTCAAGGCTCGACCCGTGAAGGCGATCAAAGACGTCGTCGCATAGCGCCATCCCGAAGTGCCTTGTTGAGTGGCAGGGCTATCGCCAGCGCGCTGTGTCGCCGGGATATGCGCTCGCTCTAAGAGCCCGGACCGAAAGTCGTGGAGACCCATGGGCCCTCACCCCGCAGATCGCGCCATTTCACGGTTGCCCTCTCCCTAGGGAGAGGGCAAACAGTATCGCGGTTCAGCGGGGGTGAGGGCCAATCTCGAGGGCAAGTGCGTTCTCGATGACTTTCGAGGAAGGGCGCTTGGCGACTCCTAGGACCCGCTATGGACGGACTGTGGTGGGTCCAAGCAGCATGGTGGTCTGACGGGTACGTCTGAAACGCGCCGGGAGCCATTCGTTTAGATTGACGTACACTCGACGAGACGATGGCCCAATTCTTTTCCACCGCGTGTCACCGGCGCGCATCCGTGCTTTTCACATGCGGCCTTGTCGCGTGTTGGTTTGTTGGGTGCGCCCGTTCGGTCGCCCCTCGCATCGCAACGGCGCGCGCCGACGGGCTCTCGCAGCCATCGGGACCCAGCGACGACGGCTTCGTCGCGGCGGCGCAAGATCTGTTCGCCAGCGCGCCCGGTACTCGTCAGCGGGCCTTGAGTCTGCGCGCGGTCGAGAATCATCAGATGGCTCGCGCCGAGGCGCGATTTGTAGCTCGGTCCGTGGATGGTGGGCTTGCGGCTCTGACGGGCGCCCTCTACCTGGTTCATACGGGGGAAGCGACCGAGTCTCTGCTGGGGCCCGTCGGTTACGCCGCCGTGGCGGAGGGTGCGAGGGCCCTCGCGCAGCGCGGGGACGAAGGGCGTTCACGTGGGCTCTACGGGCTGCTTTTTCCTCGCTCGGTCGGAAGCGAACGCGTTGATATCGAACGCCATCTGTCCGCGATCGACGCGTGGACGAAGGCTCTGCGATTGAACGAGGGGGCTGTCGCGTCAGCGGGAACCGACGAACGGATAGCGGTGCGTCGCAGGCTGCTCGAACCGAGCCAAGCTGCGCTGGAAGATGCGGTCCGCGCCACCAATTCGTGGATTCTGCAGGCGCTCGCTCTCCGGGATCTATTTCGAAGAACGCGAAGGCCACCGTCGCATGACGACGGAGTGGAAGCGTGGAGGGCGATCGAAACCGGTCCGGTTGTGCTCGCGTCACTTTACCTTCGAGATGGCGATGTCGGTCATGCGTTCGCGGCGGTCGAATCTTCGAGCGCGCGGGCGCTTCTCGAGTCGCAGCGGCCGCAGTTTGCGTCGGCACTTGCAGCCGCCGCAAAGGATGGGACGTTGATCTCCTGCGTCGGATTGCTTCGCCAGCTTCGATCGCTTACGGGAAACGACTCCAGCGAGGATGATGAAGCCTTCGCGGACGAGCGCGACCTTTTTGGTGCGGCGGCCTTCGGTCTCGCGAGCGAGTGCTACAGGCACGATCCCAGTGTCCCCGTGGCTGCGTTCACGCTCGGTCATACGCTCGAGGACTTGGGGATGTCCGAGGTGGCGCCCGCCGTTCTTGTTGCGGCAGTTCGGGCCCATCCCGACCCGCGGTTGGTCGGAGAGGCGCTCGACGTCTCGTTGCGATCCCTCCTCGCTGAAGAAGAACTCGGCGACATCGACGCTGCACGGCACACCTTCCGTGCTGCCCTACCTATTCTCACGGTGGCGTCGGAGCCCGCGCTCCGTGGCGTTGTCCGGCCGACCGCTGCTCGCGTGCGTGCGGCGATGGGGGAGGTCGAGCTCCGCGAAGGCCACGCGGACGTTGCCCATGGGCTTCTCGCTCGTTCGGCCGACGAGGAGCGTTCGGCCGATGTGCTGCTCTCGCTCGCTCACATCGAAGCTCGAAGTGGCGACCTGCGTTCGGCGCTCGGCCGTCTCTCGAGTGCCCTCACTGCACCCGATGCCGACAGCGATGTAGCGCTTCGGGGTGAGGTCTTGCTGTCGAGGAGCGACGTACTGCGAGCTCAAGGTGAGCAGGGACAGGCGCGCGAGGCGCTTACGCTTGCGCTGCGCGAGTTGATAGATGCTCGGGGTCGAATGGCCGGAGGTGCGCTTGCCCGCGTGGAGCGCGTCCTGGCGCGCGTCCTCGACCATTTCGGAGCTTTGGGGTCTGCGGATCGAGCACTCGAGCGAGCCTACACGGCTGCTCCGAGCGACAAAGTCCAGGTCTCGAAGACCGTAGGAGCTGCTCTTCGGCGAATGCTTGTTCGCGGTGACATCGCCTCGGCGCATGACTGGCTGCGGTTGGCAGCGTCTGCCGATGTCGATGGGGACGAGCTCATTCGCGACGCGCTTTGGGTTCGTTTCATCGACCGGCGCCATCATGCCGTACCCGATGGTGCTCTCGAACGAATCTTTGCTTCCGCGCCGGAAGACCGGCGATGGGTCTCGCTCCTCGCGCGGTACGGTGAGGGCCGGCTGAAGCCAGACGAGCTTGGGGCACGAGCGACGACGCCCGCGCAAACGAGTGAAGGCCTGCTGCTCTTGGCTCTCGACCGGATCGTGAGCGGTGACATCGCCAGTGCGAACGATCTTCTGAAA
>Ga0182030_10024236_pt1 | contig 11164 bp, 10 predicted proteins | sample 812S3MmetaG_FD_121299 | JGI IMG/M metagenome (GOLD analysis project Ga0182030, IMG submission 121299) | Permafrost microbial communities from Stordalen Mire, Sweden - 812S3M metaG (Illumina Assembly) | ecosystem: Environmental > Terrestrial > Soil > Wetlands > Permafrost | place: Sweden...
ATTCAGCGCTTGGGTGCTGATTAGTGGAATTGCTAACATCATCGCAGGTTTTGGTGCGGTTGGTCGTGGCGATTCATGGTTTCTAACACTTATTTTAGGTGCATTAGAAGCAGGTGTAGGTGTATATTTGCTACGTCATCCACACGTAGCCTTCCATACACTTATTCTTCTAATCGGATTTACTTTAATAGTAGCTGGATTAGTAGAGTGTGTCGTAGTTTACTTTGGAGAAAAAGCTGGTTCTAAATTAGCATCAGTTAGCTACCTAAGTGGCTTTTTGGGAATTGTAGCAGGAATTATTATCTTGTTTGCAAGCCCAGCACACGGTGTAGCATTTGTATGGCTACTAGGACTTTATGCAATTATTGTAGGAACTTTACAGATTGCAGCTTTATCCGATAGAGCTCTAAAATAATATAGTTCTAAAAAGATAAAATAATTACAGCCCTAAAAAATTTTAAAGTTTTTACCAAAACAGCTTTAAACAAAAAGGGCTGTTTTTTATGGACTAGATATAATTGGGGCTTTTTTAATAAAGCTATTATCTTCTAAGACTTCTAAAACTGCTTCGGCAACTTCTTGCCTGCTAGTAATTACTTTTGTTGGGCCGTTTTCAGTTAATATAAATGGTTTTGGCCGCGTATTTTGAAGCTTTAAAACTCTAATAACTGTCCAATTAGTTTTACTCTTTTTAATTAAGTTAACATGGTCTATGCCATCTTTTACGCGGTAATAATCGACTAATTTAACACTAAAGTTAAGAAAGTGGTCAATAAATCTTATATGATCGCCTTTAAATCTGACACCTGTTCCAGTTAGAGATACCAGTCGTTTAATCTTATTCTTTTTTATTGCAGCAATTGTATTTTTAATTGCTATGGTTTGAACATCTTTTGAAGTATTCTGTCCGTGACCAATAAATGTTACTACGGCGTCTTGGTCTTTTGTAAGCTTTATTAAATCGTCAATATTGTTAGCATCTATTTTAATTACTCTTAAGTTAGGCTTACTTTTGAAAGGATTAGTTGAATGTATGCCGGCGTTGACACTATGACCAGCTTCAAGAGCTGCATAAACAAAAGCTTGGCCACTTTGGCCGTTGGCTGCAATACAAGCAATTTTCATATCATATATCTGGTTATTTAGGCAGGGGCAAAATTAAACGAGTCTTAGACTTATATGCAAGATAATCTTTATCTTTACCCCACCGCTCATTGGCTGACTTTTCTAAAATCGGTACACCACTAACGAAAAGTAGCAGGATGGTTATAAATAACGGGCTCAAAAGTCCTATTAATCTTTGGGGAGTATTTAGTGCCATAAAACTAGCTACGTAAATGCCAATCCAGACAGCTATTTCACCAAAGTAATTTGGATGCCGCGATAAACTCCAGATACCTTCATCAATCCATGGGTGTTTTTTATTTTTTCTCTCATGGAAATTAAATTTTTGCCAGTCAGCTATGCTTTCTGCATATAAACCAATTATGTAAATAACCACACCTACATAAACAAGCACTGCAAGTTTTGATGCCTTAGTAATCGCATACTCAGCCGGAATCATTAAAATCCAAGCTGCAATGGCTTGGCCCAACCAAAACTTACCAAATCTTACAAAGTTGTCCCGCATATCATCAAATCGTCGATCTTTACCTACCTTTAGTACTCTATTAAGCAAAAAGCCACCAATACGAAATGCCCAAACTACCACCATAGCAAAAACTATGTAGCTATAAACATTAGGTCCAGTAGTTTTAAGTAATGCATATATAGCTAAAGCCAAAAAACTTAGAGCATACGATATATCTGTTAATTTATCTGACTTTAAATTAAATGCTATTAAAAATAGTATTAAGTTAATAAGAAGAGATAATCCTAGGGACCACCATATAAGTGAATGCATATAATTACTTTAGCATAAATTTCTTATAAATAATTGCTGGCTATAGGTAGTATAATGCTCTTAACAAATGACAATAAATCCGCTTAGAATTTTAAGCTACTTTATTAATAAACATTACTCTGGTAATAACCGCATAGATGATATTAGCTATGGTAAAAAAATTGATCAAAAATATGATGAATTTCCCAGCCAAGACCTTAATGCTCCACTAGTAATATTTTGGCATGGTGGAAGCTGGAAATATGGAAATAAAAGTATGTACCGTTTTATAGGCGATAGATTACAAAAATGGGGCACTCATGCTTTTATAATTGGCTACACTAAGTATCCAGATCAAACTTTTCCGGGATTTATTCAAGACGCTAAGCAAGCTCTAAAAAATATAAAGGCAACGTATCCTAACCGAAAAGTCATATTAATGGGGCATTCGGCTGGTGCTAACACTGCTCTTTTAGTTGGATTGGATAAAGGTAAACAAGCTGACAAAGTTGTATCTCTTGCCTGCGTATGTAACTTAGGTAAAAGTTGGGAACCAGTGTTTGGTAAAGCATTAAAAGACAAAAGCTATGATCCAAGAGAACAAGTTAAAGATGCATATAAAAAGACTGAGTATATGCTAATTCACGGTAGGTTGGATCATATAGTTTTAGTTAGAGATTCAATAAGCTTATTTAGGCGGCTAAAAGAGTATAACTTTAAGGCAAAGTTGCAGCTGGTTACTTTATCTGAACATGGTTTAATTTTAATTTTTACTTTTATTGGGCCCTTTTATATTACTCGGCACAAACTAAAAAAATTTATATTAAGTTAATTTTTGTCTTTATCGTCAAAGTTTCTAAGAGTTGGCGTTCTATTATCATAAATATAAGCAAATGCTATGGAAAAAATTATTACGCCTACTAATGAGCTAAGAATATTTACTAATGTAAAACCACTAACTGGAGCTTGAGATTGGTGAACTTGTATTAAATGTACGAAAATACTTGAACAAAGTGCACCGATTACACCAATGAATGAGAAAATTAGGAGAATTACATCTCTATGCCGAGTTAAACTAATGCCAACTAATGGTCCTACTATTAAACCTATTATTATCGGAACTATTATAAGCATTGTTTATACCTTAATGTGATGCTTTGGATAATAATATTAACTGATTATATTATTTTGTACAGTAATAATTTTACTTTTAGATTAGTAATTTACAGAAAGCTAAAAATATGTAATAATATGGTTATATATGGAATATGATAATGTCTGTGAGCTAATTGCTGCCGCTAAACCAACTGAACAGGTTGAGCAGGCTCTTAATGGTAATTTAGAAAAAGCTGGTATTATTACGCCACAGTGCCCTGATGCATTAGTTGCTTCTAAATTATTTAATGTTGCGACAGCTGCAATGGATGTATTGAGAAAAGATCCAAGTAATCCACTAACTGAAGAAAAGATCAAACACCTTGATTATGAAGATTGGTTGGCAAAATTTACTTTAAATTTATTTGATTATGCAAGAGATAGAAATCTTAATAAAGGACGTATTAATTTCGCAAGTTCGGCAGCTAAAAAGATCGGTAGTTGTTTATTGGTTGAAGATAGTTTCTCTACAATCGGCCAACCTGAATATGACGATGAAGGTAATGAAATAAAACGTAAGCTATACGCACTCAGAAACGGTGACCCTATACTTTATAAGCGCGGTGATAATCATGCTCTTAGTCTAAAATCTTCCGCTATAAATAATGTACGTTATCCAGCTGGAACTCTTTTTAATGTAGTAGATAACGAAGGCTTTAATAAAAATGATACTATTGATGACTTAGAAGTTGCTCCAATTTTATATAATTCAATTAAATCAATTGTTCCAATTAGGTTTACTCTTTTAGCATTTAAACCAGAAGATAGGTCAGCAATTTTAGAACGTGAAGATGAATATGAGGCGAATCTTATTGATGATGAAATGCTTCTTAATTTTCAACTTTTTGAAATTACAAATTCCCTGCCTAGTAGAAATCAAATAAGTGCCGCCACAAAAGCTGCCGTGAGTAGATACGCTTACAATTAAATATGGTATAGTATATAAAAATATAAGTGCATCACTTACTAGGAGGGTTATATGGCTTTAGAAAAGGAGCAGTTATTTGAAAATTTAGCTTCTCAGGGTATTGCCATAACATTTGATGATGTAAGGATTGTTACGGGAGAAGAAAGAAGCCACGTTAAAGCCAATGAAACGGATATTTCAACTCAAATTACAAAAAACGAGACCGCAAATTCACCTATAATAAGTGCCGCTATGAGTACAGTTACTATGGCCGAAATGGCTATAACTGTAGCTATTGAAGGAGGATACGGAACCATTCCAGCTAGTTTATCTGTCGATCAACAACGTAAAGAAGTTAGAAAAGTTAAAAAATTTATGACGGCCTATATTGATGAGCCTATTACTGTAGGACCAGATTATACAATTGAGCGAATATTAAAAGATAAAGCAGGCTATGATCAAGATTTTTCTACCTTCCCAGTTGTAGACACAGAAAATAGATTACTAGGAATATTAACAAGTAATGACTTTGCTTTTACTAGAACTGAACTAACTAATACGGCATCACAAATTATGACACCGGTTGAGGATATTGTAGTTGTAAATCGAGGCACAAAGTATAAAAAAGCCTATGAAGTAATGAAAGACAATAAAAAGAAAACCCTGCCAGTAATTAATAGTAAGACGGGAAAATTAGTAGGCCTTTATCTGTTTTCTGATGTTGCCCGAATGGTTGAAGAAGATAAGTCAATGTATAACTTAGATGAAAGAGGCAGATTAAAAGTTGCTGCTGCTGTCCCAACTGACCCGGAAGAAGCAGTCATAAGAATGAAGGCATTAGAAAAATATGCTGATTTAATCGTAATTGATTCATCTCAAGGCGATCATGACTACACATTTGAAACTTTAATTGCTATGAAGGAAGCTGGTGCCACTAAAGATATTATGGCTGGTAATGTAGATAATCCTAAGGCTGCACTTCTACTTGCTGAAGCTGGTGCAGATGGTATCAAAGTTGGTAAAGGTGGTGGTTCAATTTGTTCGACAAGACCTAATTTAGGAATTGGTACACCACAAGTTACAGCTGTATATGAATGTGCAAAAGCGGTAGATAGATTAGATGTACCGGTTTGTTCTGATGGAGGTATTACTAATAACGGTGATATAGCTATAGCGCTGGCTGTTGGAGCAAAAACCGTAATGATGGGAAATATGTTTGCTGGGACAGACGAAGCACCCGGTGAAGTAAGAACTCTTAGTGATCAAACTAAATGGAAGGTATATAGGGGCGAAGGTTCACTGGAAGCGTTGCAAGAAAACGCTAGTTCTCGGCAACGATATAATCAAAGTGCCAAAGGCGAGGTTATTGCTCCTCAAGGAGTCAGCGGTCTGGTTCCTTACAAAGGTTCAGCTAGTGAAATATGTAAATTATCTATAGCATACTTAAGACAAACTATGTCTCACACTAACTGTCAAAACTTAGAAGAATTTAATAGAAAAACAAAATTATGGCGAGTTACAAATGCCGGACTACACGAATCAAGAGTTCACGACGTAGCTGTTAATTAAATTATTTTACTATTACTTGATCTCGTCTTGGACCAACACCGATCATATCTATATCTGTTTCAAGTTGCTCTTCTATAAACCTTACTAATTTTTGTGCTTGTTTAGGAAGATCGTAAAATGTTTTTACTCCAGTAATATCTATAGACGGGTCCCAGTTTTCTAATCTTTCGTAAACGGGTTTTGATTGATCTAGTTTATATGCAGCGTCGGGAGCAATATCTATAGTCTTACCCTTTCGCTCATATGCTACACAAACATCTAGTAAAGGCCCAAAACGTGGTATCCAGTCTAATTTAGATAGAGCAATTGTCATATTCTCATCTGTTCCATTTACCATTAGAGCCCGTCTAATTTGCGGTAAATCCAGATTACCTAGACGCCTTACTCTTCCTGTAGTGGTTCCCTTTTCGGCGTCTATTGCACTCATGTCACCATGTAGTGAATTTAATAAATCGGTATCTTTAATTTCTGTAACAAATGGGCCACCACCAACATGAGATGGGACTGCTTTAACTATACCGTGCACTTTATCTATAAAATGAGGAGGCACACCAAGACCGGTAGATACCGCTCCTACGGTTGTAGATGAAGACGTTACAAATGGATACATACCGTGATCAATATCCAGCAAAAAGGCTTGAGCGCCTTCGGCTAGGACTCTTGACGGTCGATCTTGCCTTAAGCTCTTATTTAAATAAAGTACTGTGTCTGTTGTGTATTCGGCTAACTTCATAGCTTTCATGATAAACTCACTGGCAATTTCAGTTTCATTTATTGGGTCTAAGTTATGTTTGGCCCTTTCTAATTTTTGTTCTCTAAGTCCATTTAAGGCAACTTCATAAACATAATGAATATCTCTTTTAAGATCTTCTACCCTGACGTTTTCTCTTGCTGCTTTAAATGAAGCAACTGGTGATATTCCCATTTTAGTGCTACCCTGAGCCTGATCGCCGCACTCTCTAATTACGTCTTTAAAAATATGATGAGGCAGAATAAGATGAGCGGCTCCGCTAATCTTTAAGTTTTCGGTGGATACGTCAACGCCCTTATCTCTTATTTCATCAATTTCATCTACTAATTTATCTGGATTAACAAAAGTCCCACTGCCTATAACATTAACCGTATTTTCGTGAGCAATACCAGATGGAACTAGGTGTAAATCTAGTTCAACATTATTAGGTAGCAGTACTGTATGACCGGCATTATTGCCACCATTAAAACGAGCAACAATATCGTGCTCTTCTGCTAGCATGTCGACAAAGCGACCCTTGCCTTCATCGCCACGTTGCATTCCTACAACTACATTAACTGGCATTAAATAAATCTCTTATATTACCTGGGTATTTTAAACTAATTACCCCTGATTGCAACCATGAGCGGAATTGAATAATCATCCGCCGATATAGCCACCAGCATATTGGAGTAAGAAATAAGTCCAGGATATAGCAAATATAGCAATAACTAAAGGATAAAGTACTGTTCGTTTTCTTAGGTAACCAAAAAGCATAAACTGCATTGGGAATATCATAAGAACATATCTGTTAAAGCCACCAAATTGTTTACCGACAATCGGAATTAGCAGAAAAAGTAAGGAATAAATCGCAAAACTTCTTTTTCTAAACCACCAAAATACAGCCGTTAATAATATTAATATAATGAAAATAATATTAAATAGATCAATAGTAGAAATCATATGTGAATAACTAGTATTAACCCATCCATGATTTTCTTGAGCCGTAATAAAACCAAATGGTTCATTAAACTTCTCAAGTAAATAATATGAATAACTTACTAAACCTAAACTTCCGATTATTCCTACGCTTATAAATCTTTTAATACTGTGCTTATTCTCCCAGGCCATCATCATGATAAGTAGTACTACAAACTCACCAGTTATATGGGTAGCCGAGCCAAACATTGCTACAAGTGCTGCAAAATAAAAACGTTTTTTAATAGCAAGATAGATGGCCGCCAGTGCAATTGCGGCTAGGAGTCCTTCAGTGAAAGTTGCAAAGTAAAATATGGCCGTCGGGAATAGTACAAAAAATAGCAGAGCTCTAATACTTTCATAATTATCCATGTTTTTAAATATTAGTTTGGTAATCTTTAAGTAGAAATAGATTGCGAATATAATACTAATCCATGAAACTATAAGTGCACTAATAAGTGGCGAACTAATTATTTGATTAACTAAATGAACTAGTAAGGGATAAAGTGGGAAAAAATTCTCATATGAATTTGATGTATAACCTAGGGTAGCAATATGTATATAATCTGGCCCGTCCCAATTAGATAGAAAAGACAATTTGTTATGTGGTTCTAAAGTGTATCTAGCTATATTACTAGGAGAATGTATAACAACTTTGTTGTTATACCAACCAAAGAAAGTTCCAGTTAGTATTATTGTAATTCCTATTATGCAAGCTAAGATAAAGTCTCTTTTAGCTACTGCTTTTTTAAATCTAAATAGGTACGAGTTTAATCCAACCATAAATAAATTTATACTACCTCTAACTTATTATTTGATTCTAACTCTCTATTTTTAGAAAGTCGTACGTATAAATGATAAATCGAAATACTTCCAGCAAGTGTAAGTAAAAATACAATAAAGACAGATCTATCTATAATATTGGCTGAAATTATATTAGCCGTAGATATGTGATGGAGTTTTTTACTAAAGATTAAGAAAGATTCTCGAATACCGATTGCTGCCGGAGTAAGAGAAACAAACAAGGCTAAATTAGCCGCACCTGTATAAGTTATAACCTGAGTTAAATGTATTTTTGAATTAATAGTGTGTAGTTCAACACCGTATATAACTGCTTGGATTATTAATTGGATTAGTGTAGCTATAAACAAAAGTCCAATAGTTTTAAAGTTAATAGTTAAATCCCGAGTCTTTAAATGAGAAGTTTTTGTAAAACGTTTAATTACTAGGTAGCTAATTAATAAAATAAATAAAGCTATAAGTAAAGTTTGCCAAATCGTAAGATTAAACATGAATAGAAACAAGAAACTAATTAATGCGTATATACCATAATATATAAGAGTAGCAAGAATATATTTTTTAACTTTTAAGTTATGAATTTTATAAAGGTAAGCTCCCCTATAGGCCGGTCCACCTTGCCCTGGTATAAAGAAATTTACAATCATAGAGTGTGCGTTAAGCTTTATATTCTCAATAATATTTATTTTAAGTCCACATAAAACCAGTGTGGCTATAAGAACTAAAACCAATACAAAAAACATTACAATATTTAAAACGTAAACACTTATTAGTGTATATATATTTGTGTGACCTAGGGGCTTAAATAAGGCTCGGTGGTTATATATGTAAAAACTAGCGTAAGATACGCCAAGTAAAAGAAGAAAAACACTTAAAAATTGTCTTATTTTTTTTAACATAGAAGTCTTATTTATATATTTTACGCCTAAATTACAATGATTACATAATGTATAATTAGATTTATTCAGCTTCTAATCAGATTTAATAAATTATAATCTAAACAAATTGAATAATCATAGAGAAGATAGTTTAAAAAATAGATTTACTTATAGAGTGGTTAAGATCCTTAGCTCTATCAAGTTCTTTTACGTAACAATTTTTATATTTATCTTAGAGTGCATTTGGATTGCTTTTTCTGCACTTTACCCTCAAGCTTTTGATGAAAACTTTCACTTCGGGCTTATAAAAGTTTATTCCCACTACTGGCTGCCTTTTCTAACTCAGCAACCGCCTAATACTTCCCAGTACAGCGCTCTAACTAGAGATCCTTCCTATCTGTATCACTATTTAATGAGTTTTCCTTACCGCTTCATTGCTTTGTTTGTACACTCAATGGATTTAAGGGTCATAATAATTAGGCTTATAGATTCTCTACTATTTATTTGGGCAATCATTCTATTTAGAAAATTACTACTTAAAATTGGATTATCTAAAAGTTTAACTAATCTAACGTTCTTTTTATTTATATTAATACCAATTGTTCCGCAGTTAGCAGCTCAAGTTAACTATGATGATTTATTAATCCTGCTAGTAGCTTGGTTGTTTTTACAAACCTTCAATATTATTGATCAAATTAAAATTAAGAAAGTTTCTTTTAGGTCATTATCCATATTATTTATTAGTGGCACCTTAACCTGTTTAGTCAAATACGCCTTTGCTCCGATATTATTTGGGATTATTTTGTTTCTACTTTTATATGCTCGAAGGAAGTTCGATTATAGTTTTAAAAATTTCTTGAAAGAGTTTAAGAAAAGTTTTAATTCGACTTCATTAATCCAAAGAATAATTTTAATATTTTTTATTGTGCTCTCAATTGGACTATTTGCTCAGCGTGATGGCTATAACTTGATTAAATACCATTCTTTTGCACCAGATTGCTCTAAAGTTTTATCTGTGAAGGAGTGTAGAGCCTATAGCCCTTGGCAAGTAGATTATGACAGGCATCAATTAATTGTAGAACATATAACTTTTGCCAATATGAATATAGTTAACTATACCCATCAATGGTTTTATTGGATGTGGTACCGACTCTTTTTTGCGGTTAATGGTTTAGCTAGTAATTTCTATAGTTTCCCGCCATTGCCACTTCCTAGCATCGCAGCACTTGGAATAATGGTTATTGGGATATATTCATTTATAAGGCAACGTAAAAAACTACTGAAAAATCCATATATTGTAATGCTACTAACTGCCTGCGGTATTTATCTTTTATCCTTATTTATTAAAAGCCTAGCTACTTATCACTACACCGCTTATTTAGAAAATATGAACGGTAGATATTTACTGCCTATACTTCTACCACTGGGTGGAATAATCGGACTAGCGATAAGTTTAGAGTTTTATAAAAAACCAATTAGAAAAGCCCTTCTAGCAGTTTTAGTTGTCCTACTATTTTTAGAAGGTGGCGGAGTTATAACTTTTATAATTCGTTCTGACAATAGTTGGTACTGGCCAAACTCAACGGTTAAAAAAGTAAATGATGATGCTAAAAAAATAACTCGTCATACTTTAATTAGAATAAGAAAATCAGATTAATCTTCTTTAATTTCGTGTACTGTCATATCGTAGCGATCACGTCGAACTTCTTCTAGTACATCTTCTATAAGAATTCTATTAACTCTTATTAAATTAGCGATAATTCCAAGTGTGTAGCAAATAAAAGCAATAAAGAGTAAAACTGCACCAATTATTAAGGATTGTAGGTGGTGGGTTCCATATGGATGTTGACCGATAGCTAAAACGTATAGGTAGTGGATGAATGGAATCAGCCCGCCAATTAAAAATATTGTACCGATACTCATAAATACCATTAAAGGTTGATACATAGTGTATGCATTAATTAGAGCTACGGCAGATTTTCTAACGTGTTCCCAGGGTGACTTAAAAAGTCTAGATTCTCTTAGTTTTGGATTAGTCTTAATTTTAACGTAGCTAAAATTAAGTCTTTTATTAGAAGCTTGAACTGTTGACTCCATTGCAAAGTTAAAGCGGCCAACCAGATTAAATTTAATAGCAGCTTCTTTTGTATAGGCTCTAAAGCCTGAAGTACTATCTGGAATTTTTGTGCCGGCAGCTGAGTTAAGAACGAAAGTTCCAAATTTTTGTAAGAACTTTTTAGTAGGAGAAAAATGTTCAATTTTATTAG
>Ga0182030_10024238_pt1 | contig 11163 bp, 11 predicted proteins | sample 812S3MmetaG_FD_121299 | JGI IMG/M metagenome (GOLD analysis project Ga0182030, IMG submission 121299) | Permafrost microbial communities from Stordalen Mire, Sweden - 812S3M metaG (Illumina Assembly) | ecosystem: Environmental > Terrestrial > Soil > Wetlands > Permafrost | place: Sweden...
CGTGGAATGGAGATGGAGCATAAGAGATGTGGTTGGAGTTGAATAAATACCCACGACTACCTCTAGCGACGCGAAAAGCGAATATCAGCGAGTTTTCAAGCGACCCAAAAATCAACATTTGCAAATAAACTTTTGTACAGATATTTTTTGGAACATCAGAGTTTTTGTTGATATGGAAAGGTGGCATAAGGATTCATAAAAAGGCGGGAGTTCCGCAAGTGAGGGAATGGCGTAGGGTGATTGATTGATATACATGAGTATCGACATATACTTGATGAATGTTATGAATGTTATGACTTGCAAGGCGGGTGTTAGGGTATCTTTGATGGTGTACATATAGGGTGGAGTGGGAATAGAAATATTTTGACTTGGACAACAAGATGAAGAAGATGAAGATGATTTGTGACTTGAGGCGATTGCTGAGGTACCTTACAGGTGAGCTTGATACTGCAACATCCCGCTCATACGCTGTATCCCCCAGACATCTTGGACTACCAGCCATATACCTAAGGTATACAAACAGTGAATTTCTTCTTTCTTCTTTCTTCCGTTTTCAAAATTCCTTTTGTTTGATTCGTTCACCAACTACCACCTATCCACGCTCTTCTCTAAATTCACTTACCACCTCGCCCTCGCCCTCGCCCGCACCCGGATCCTTTCATTCATTCATTCATTCCCTTCCATTAGGGTCCCTTGGGGAGGAGGTACATAAACTACAACCAATGGAATGTAACAATAATGTAACAATATTTCCATTACCTAGGTAAGGTACGCTATATCAAAATTCTACAGTACAAGTATAATCATAATCATAATCATAACTCATACAACATATCTCCTAAACTGTTTTCAAAATGGGCTCTGATTTCTCACAGCTCGGCCCCGCGGAACATGATGGTTTGTACACTGTACACTACTGGCTCACGAGCCGCTTGTTTAAGACTGGTGGTGAATGTGCTGGGGTATGGTCTTTATGCACTGGTTAGAGGGGGAGAATGGGAGGAGAAGGGGGGGTGGGGTCAGGGAGATGGGAGATGGGAGACGGGAGGAGGGGAAGGAGAGGATGACGGAAGATGTAGATTGCAGTTCACTGAGGTGGACGGAGAAGTGGCAAATACAAGGAATAATTGATGGGATGCCAAGACCTTTCATACTTTTTAAGAACTCTACTTCGCTTTACTTGATTTCTTCGTCCCGTTTGTCGCACCGTTGGGTTTCTTGCTCTGATCTCCGATTCTTGCACGTGGATCAATGCCCTTCTTTCGTAACAGGTTCTTCTTCGCCCTTTCGATATATGCTTCATCCTCCTGATCGTCCCACCCGCCAAACGCGTCCTCTTTGCCCTCCCCATCGACATCCATCTCCTCCACCGTTCTCTTATCCACCGCCCCATCGTCCTCCTCCTCCTCCCTCTTCGGTAAATTCGTAACCCCCGCTGAACTGCCACTCGGACTCGGCCCAACTTTCTGGAATTTAGACACGAAGAATCCATCCACGTTGTAGGTGTGTGGATAATAACGACGTGTCATACTTAAAGACTTATGGAATATTTTCCCCTCATAAGCCGTCTTCCCCGGTAACCCAAACGCCAACCCCGTCTCCACAAGCTTAACATTCGGTCTCTTCGTCAATGCGTATTGAACTACCTGCTCATTCTCCTCAATACTAACAGAGCAAGTTGAATACACGATATAACCACCAGTTTTACTGGTATGGTCTACGGAATCGATGGCTGCGAGGAGGAGCTGCTTTTGAAGATGTGGGAGAGCGATGAAGTCTTTTTCCGTTTTGTTGGTTTTGACGCTGGGGTCTTTGGCTATCACCCCAGTACCAGAACAAGGAGCGTCGAGTAACACACGATCGAACCCGCCAATAACTTTTGGGAATTCGCGCGCGTCGTAGTTACATACGATAGTGTTCTTGACGCCCAGACGATGGATGTTACCGATGAGACCCTTGGCACGAGATTTATTACTATCGTTTGCGAAGATGCAGCCAGTATTTTTCATCAATGCGGCCATGTGGGTAGTTTTTCCTCCGGGGGCAGATGCCATGTCGAGGATGCGTTCGTTTTCTTGCGGGGCGAGCGCCATGACGGGGAGGAAGGAGGACGCGGCTTGGAGGATATAGTGGCCTGCTAGATACTCAGGCGTCGCACCTAATGGGACCGCACTCTCGAATATTTGAAGTCCGATTTTAGACCATTTGCCCACGGGTTCCAAAGTAACGCCACGGTTGATGAGCGCTTGTGCTAGGTCACGGCGGTGGGTACGGATTGTGTTTGTGCGGATGACGACGGGGCGGGGAGTTTCGTTTGCTTCGAAGAATGCGAAGGCTTCTTTGGGGGGGAAGAGATTGAAGAGTTTGGTGCAGATGTAGGGGTTGTAGCCGTAGTAGGCGCAGAAGTCTTTGATTGCTTGTGCGACATAGTCTGCTCGCGATCGTCCTTCTTCCGCAAGCTTGGAGAAATCATCCAGAACTCGTATCGTGTCTGATATCCTCTGCCTCAGTAGCTGCAAATCTGGTGCTAGCAAAGCATTTGTTCTGACACCTCCTTCATCCTCGTCTGAGTCGTCGAAGATATGTGGTTGATCTCCAGCAATATTGGTCTGCAACGCAGCTTCCTCCAACTCAGCTTGTGCATCCGCCTCCTGCTCCGCCATTTCCTCGTCCAATTTCCTCGTCAACCCTGCAATATTTGCAGCTGTGAGCTTCTCTTCTGCATCAGATTCATCTTCGTCTTCTGAGAACATTGCTCTATGTGCGTGATCTTCCCCAGAATCATAGACTTCAGACCCAGAGTCCAGAAAATCCTCTCCATCTCGCAACCCTCCGTCTTCTGCATCTGAAACATCGAATTCATCATCCATAAGATCTGCTGCATCCGAATCTCCATCTTCCTTATCAGAGTCAGGTAATGGTACAGCCTCGGGTTTCTTCGATTTCTTGAGCGCAGATTTCTGAGACGGTAAAGCCATTGAATTCGTAAATCCCTTAGCCTTACCATTTTCCTTCTCCTTCTTCCCCGCAGATTTCTTCTCTCCCCCACTCGTCCTCCGCTTCTTCGTATTCAAATATTGTTGGCTCTCTGCTCTCGATTCCGTAACTGACATGCCAGCTTTCCGCTTTAAGTTCGTAAAGTGCGCCTCGTCGAGAGGTTCGGGCGGACCCTGCTTTTTCATACGTCGTCCGACTCCCATTTTGAGTTCAATTGTAGGTTCTTGGGGGAATTGGGTCTAGAGGTTGATTGCGGGAATCTTTTTTTGACTTTTTTTGGTAGAGAATTTCACGATAAGAGTTAGCGGCCGCTAGCGCCATTTAGATTTCTCCCCCGTAATTGAGGGACCCTTATTCTTTGGGGCCTTTCAAAACGTTTGAAAATATCTAGAAGTCACATTTTTCATAAAGGCTCTTACTGGTTTTAAGGTAGAAGAGAATTCTAAATCTTCGTTATACAAGTTCTATAAATATTCACAAAGGATGATCTGGGCCATATCCTATGGCTTCAGATTGAATATGGACAAGGGAATTCAAAGAGCGCCGGAATATCCGTTGCTCCTGAATGAAAGAGCTGAGCCGGAGATAACTTATGGGCTCGTTCCTGCGACAGGAGCACAAGGCCAGAGCTCGTGGGTTTTCTTCATGTGATTGACCTGGGTAGTCCTCTTGTGGGTCAAGAGTCACGTTCTCTCACAAGCTCAAGAGGTGCTTCTCTCCTTGAGCGCTGCTCACAGCTTGATAGTATGGCTTGCTCAAGCTATCGTAGAATAAGCGTCGAAATCGAGCTTCGGCCGAGCGAGCTGAAATGTCATGAAACGTATATGAACTAAGTTACCCCGAAAAGGTGATCGCCTTCACCGGTCATAAGGAGCATTGTTCCTGATGATATAAATCTCGCCAATGAGGACGGTACAGCCGACAGCCATGGCAATCGCAATGATAGGAAGGTTAACGCGCGCAAAGTCGAGTCTTCGAACGCGAATGTGTTTTCTAGCGAGGATATCACGCCACAGGAGACCAGCCAGTGATGCGCTGAAGGCTGTGCTGAATGCCCCAAAGTTGACACCGAGCGCCATGCCGTATACTGTGCCCCAGAATGTCCGATCAGAGATAGGAAGCCCGTTTCTTTGATGAATCTGTTGCCATTCTTGTATCACACGGGAGAGAAGGATGGTAGTGCCAATGTTGGTACCTGCAAACTAGTTATGGGTATACAGATTAGCTAATCAGGATTATAATTATCGTGAAATTCAAAGACTCACATTGCAAAGGATTACGGATAGGAAACCCATGCCACCAATGGCACCGACCGTTCCTGTCTGATTTATCCAATGATCCCATCCATACGCGAAAACTGCGACCCAGCCCTTAGTGACCAATGCTTGTACGAGTACGAACATACTAAAGGCGAAAGGCACGAGCGCAAAAGGCAGATGAGCTACTACTGCTGTAACGGTAGGAAATGTCTCCTGTGACCACCTATACCTATCGGCGATGAGCGATACGAGGGTCATTCGCTTCTGGCCCTGAGGTACTTCGGACGAGCTGTCTTCCCAGAGCTTTTCCTTTTTTTCACCTATCTCTCTGCTCGATGGTTCGCCTAACAACTCTGGGGGCGGGTAGCTGGATTCTTCGCGAGGCACCTCCTGCTTCTCGTTCGTTATGACTGCCGCGCTGTTCATAGATTGGTCGTTCTGCAGCTGATCGTTTCTCGTTACAAGCCTCGACATTGACGAATCAAGCCTAGGGGTTGACACAAAGCTTGAATTATCGGCCGTGGGTTTAATATCGTATTCTGCATCGGGGTTATTATGGCCGCCATCACCAAAGTTCTGGCTCTGTAGTTGAACCTCGGGGGATTGTGCCTGCATCAGAGCAAGTTCGTGCGCTTCTATAGCATCTCGCTCCTCTTGTTCTCGCTGCGCTTCTTCCTCTCTCAAGGCTCGAGCAAGTTTAACTTCCTCTCGACCCTTGCGAGCAATCTCGCGCGTCTCGTGGCGGTGCAACCATCCGAAAGCGAGATCCCAGCAGAACATGACAAATGCTCCTGGCAAGGTCACCCAGTAGACAGGATGTTCGTGTGAGCTTGTACTAACGGCGTTGAGTACTACAACGGTGATAAGGACCGTAGCCATGACTATTGCTCCAAACGCTGCACCTCCCCTGTCCACAAATGGGTTCATAATCTCTTCGAGAGAAAGAAGTTGGCCTTGTTCGGTGTTCGCGAGCTTCTCTTCCTCTGCAGCGTTGCCCCTAGCATTTGGAATATTGGGATTCACTGGCTTCTTAGCTTTCTCTTCCTCAGTGAGTTCATGCATATTGATTGAGATCGGGATGAGGTGCGGATCCGCGAACACGATGTATAGCAAGAAGGGAAACAGGACGATGGCTGTGACCAAGACAGGTACGATCTACCAGTGATTAGATAATTAGTATGTGTGCTAAAGAATTACTCATAAATGCTCATAAGTTGTTTGAAGATATTTCAAGAGTAAAGAATATGGGAAATATTGTCTCAAAAGCTGGAGGGGAATTTCCTCACCATATTGGCGGTATAGACAATGAACTTGATATTGAAAGCCCCAGCAAGTACAAGGTTGGTAGGGTTAGAGGAAACGAGGATCGCCGAGGCAATGTTGGCTACAGCAAATCTATAGGTAAATCAGTATAGGTTTATCACAGATGTTTTAGGAGCCGACGAGCTCTGAAGACATGTTCCAAGAGCTCAGCTACTTAATCATCGTAGAAGCAAGGGTACAATATCACATACTGGGTGTGGATCCATGCTCTTGGGTGGACAATATTGCTTGACACTCGAGTCATGTAAGCCAGGAACGCCGTGCCCGACAAAATGATGGGGTCGTTTCCTATGAAGCTTCCCAAGGCGAAGAAGAATGCGTAGAGGTAGAAGAATAATCTGTGCCCGAGCTTGCCACCCTTTTGAAGCACCTTAAATGCCAAGTACCTAACCAGACCAGAAGCGTCGATCGAGATAGCGATGTAGGCCAATGTGAGGAAGAAGGCCATGATATCAATTGGGGAAATGCTGTCCGCACCGAGCGTTCCATCATGCACTTCTTGCCTACCAATAGCTAAGATTGCAAGCAGGAAGAGATCCGCTATCAAGGGTGCCGTTATAAAATTCAAGGGGAACATTAGTCGCACCCAGGATTTGATTTTGCCATTCTGGTCATCCTCGTCATCGCGCAGAGAGCGGTCTCTTGGCGATATCACTCGCAGGGTACTCAAGAAGTCCAAAAAAGCGTTCCAGACCGGGCGAGGAATCCAAAACCGGATATGAAAGGGAAAGAGGACGGCGAGATCTGTGAGAATGAGTTAATCACCGTGGTGTAACGTGCCCAGGCACATCCTGCACTTACTTGTGAGGACGAACACGATGAGCGTGATGATTGATCGCCAGTTTTTTATTTGATTGGTATCAAGAGGATCGGTTGACATCTTGACGGCTACTTCGTGACAAAAGAAGACCGGTGTGCTCGCTCGGTGATACCTCACGTGAGCCCCGTGGAAAGATAACTGTAGTGAGCAGAGTACGTCAGGTGTGCGGTAGCCTCGTTCAATCCGCCAAAGGATGCCGGCCGATTGTCCGCAGGTGGTATCTCGAGTATAGATATGGTGCCGTGTGCCGCGTAAAGCACACCTTGAAAAGATCTGTGCAGACAGTCGTAGATGGGCATGGAAGAAGTTGACGCTTCCCGAGTCCTTCTCATGCAAGTAATATAGCAAGAAATTTCGCAATGGCTAAATTTTCGAGGTCTCCGCTATCCCGCAGACACAGCCCAGCGGCGATTTTCACCTCAGGCTTAGGTTGCCAAGGAACTCGACGGTCAAATAGAGTGGACACGTGCCTACGAGGCTGAGCACATTTGAAATGTTGCACAGGAGAGTAGAAGGAGCCAAAGAGACATACGGGTAACGCGAGGGTCGGCTGGGTCCGGGGCGGTGCAAGTTCGAAGGCGTTGTGAGGGAGAAAATGATGGGGACGTTCTACTACTACAGTACTAGTACCTCAGTAGGTACCCCGCAACAGCACGTGCCACCAGAAAATCTCTTCTGCAGGGAAAGGTTTTCACCCAGAGCATGTATGATGGACAACAAAAGGGCAGTTCGTAAGAATTTGGGTTCTTGGTATAATCTTGGCTGGCAAATTGCGCTTAATCGGCGCGGGAATACGAATGGAAGAATATGCTCTTATGACGTCGGGGATGGCTTGGTTGCATCGGATGCCGGTGATAGGGAAGAAACTGGTTCGAGGGAATATGAGCAGAAGCAATCACAGGAGGCTTAAATGACGGTTGCCTGTCGGCCCTACAGTGCAAAGACACCATACAGCTGCCGCACTCGTTTTAGTGCATTAAATGGAAGAGCGGTGAAGCGTGTGACAGGGGGCTCTTCAAGCCCCAAGCGCTGTACGAGGTTTAGAACATACCTTAGGTAGGTAGTAGCTACCTAGTAGCTACCTAGTAGCTACCTAGTAGCTACCTAGGGTACCTATTGTCAGCGCTCAAGATAGGGCGTGCTAGCGAAGGTGGAGGGCCTTTCAGCCTCTACCTTACCTGGCTACAACCTTTTCTATCCCGTCCCGTCCTGTAAATCTCAAGGGTGATAGAAATGGTCCTAGTCAATTCCAAAAGACCATTTTTATGCCGCCTTCAGCCACTTAATTTATTCTCAAACTTATATTACGCACTCTAATTGGTCCTTCTACTGATAACACATAAATATGAGGCTCAAAAAAATGGGGTTATTTATATGTAAAAGCGGCGCTGTGAACAAGGACCATCTGCTATCCTTGAGGGGTTTGAGTACCTTACAAGCTGAGCTCTTCTGTCAAACTCCATTGGCGATCGGTAAGCGACCCCCAAACCAACCCCCCAAATACCCCACGGCAATACTTGTACAGCAATGCAGACGCCTAATTCCATTTATTGCGAGACAATTATTTTCAGCCCTGCTCACCTCACCAACCCTTTCACACACCATATAAGGTTGCGGCTCCCCAGATACCTAAATTAATCTGCCTTGGCAATGCAACATTTATTTTGCCTGTTCCTGACCCACGATCTCGAACTACTTATGCTTATATAGTGAACTCAGCCACCTTCCCTTCTCTACAAATGATAGGTCATGCCAGCCCTCTTTCCGACCTCGCTGCTGCATACACTTGTCAATCGAGCTGTCACGAATACTACTACAAGCAACCCTTTGCAAGTCATTTGCGCATTCCCAGTGTCGGGCCAGTATGGCCCTGGCTCTCGGATCTTGTAAGTTCTCCATTCGTTATCTTAAGATTCAGGTACCCAGTAAATCATGGTTCGCCACTTAGTACTAGACTAGAAATTGACACTCGATCGCTCGTTCTAGATACTATGTCCTCATAGCAACCTGCGTCTTTGCTCGCAAAGAAGAGTGGCTTAAAGGCGCTTGTTTGGTAGCGGCGCTGATTTTCCCCGCCGTCGCTGCACTTCATGGCATCGTCCTCGCAGCAGTACACATCAAAGGTGAGACTTCAAAGCTGGCTCTGTGATGCGCCCTAACAAATTATAGGCGCGGTTGACATGGATGTTTTTGGAGCTTTCCAACTCTGCTCGATTGGCATCTTAGCTGGACCGGTAACCGTAAGGCTATCCAAAACCTACTTCAATGATCCTGGGAGAAACGCTATCTTTTTGTGGACCGGCCTTGTTCTTGCTGGTGAGCAGTGCCTCTTCCTCCTTGTAGAACTCTTCTTAAATTTTTAAAGGACTGCTCAGCTTAACGGTTGAGTTCTTTCGGATCAAACTGGAGACCTCCCCCTGCCCATTTGACGACTCTGGCAACCCAATGACCACTAACCCTTCCCTCTTCCCCTACAATGACTCGCCCTCGTGTGGCCTCGTTTGCAACACGACAACAGGACCATTCTCTCCCTTGCGAGGGGGCTCTACGAACAACATTTACGTGATCCCTATCCCGCACCGTCTCACCTTCGGCACCGCCACGCTCATCGCTGCTGCATGCTGCCTCCCCGCTATTCTTTCCCTTGTATTCATGTGGAACAAGATACTCGAAATCAATGGGAGGAAACGCTTTGGTAATAGAAACAAAGAGAATGAAGAAAAATCGATTGATGAGGCAATGGGTGTAGCAAGCCCTGAGAAGATGAAGGGAGTCAACAGCTTAATCAGGCTATTCCTCAGTGCTGTCGAGGTTCCTGTGTTTGGGGCTGCTGTTATGACTATTGTCATACTCGGCGAGTGGAACTTCTGGAGTCAACAAGTCAATTGGCAGACAGAACCCATGGCTAGCGTTGGTAAGTCATACATTTATTTTTTGACAAGACGGGTCGCTGACGTATTTGTGCTGTGGCAGGCCAATGGGCACCCATTGTTGGTACTGGGCTCGCTCTGCTAGGTTCGCTTTACATGTACATAGCAAAAGGTCCTGTTAAAGTTCCAAAAGATGAACTAGACCCGAACGCTTCCCCGCATCACTGCCATTGTGATTGCTCAACGCCAGAAAATCATATAGGCAAATATGCTGCGTCCATGCATTCAGTCGCCACTCCTATCACTACAGACTTACGCCATATCTTTTCAAACGATGAAAGACGAACCTCAATGGATATAGTGCCAACAACCACTCATAACGAAATAATGCCGACAACTACTCACACTACTGTGGGACAATCAGACGCGGGCAATAGGGTCAAAGTAGCTAATGCATTAGCCAAAATCGGCAATTATATTGGCACTCCAGCGCAAGACCGGTTTGACCTCTCCGAGTTTAAGCATGGAAAAGCACTCGACTGGCCGGAGATCCCCGGCGAGGAACAGCGGAATAGCAAATTGACTAAGACAAGGGAGACGTACAATCAGAAACGGGAGGAATTACCTGTGGAACGACCTTCGAGAGCGCCTAGCATTATCGGTAGTGAAGTCTCTGGACTTGAACGTCGTTCGACGACGCCTAGAGCATCATCACCTCATCCACTGCTGTCACCGCATTCTTCGTCACCCAGCACCTTTCAATTGCCGCACGCCAGCACGTTTTCAGTAGGGCGACGTTCGTCCGAGCTACAAAACGATATCTCACCTTCACGTGCTGGATCACCTGGACCTAGGCTCAAACAACGGCGAGACACACTTAAGGTACCTCATCACAGTCATGCGCGGAGCAGCTTATCTACTTCTACTATACCTATTGTCGCCACACCCGAAAGCCCGGTATCGCCTTCCATTATAATCTCTTCCGACGCTGAGCCATCTTCTTCATCACATGCGCCAGTTTTTGACACTGAAACACCTCCTTGAATTTGAGCCGCTATAAACACCGCTAACGACAATACGCGTCTTTCGTCATAGGACGACACATGGCATGGGGTAACTAAAGCTCTGGAATCTCAACTTGCTGCAAAATCACAATGCCCTCCTGGTTCCAGAGTCCACAGAAGGCGATAAAATCTCGCACTTCGCAGCCAAGGCGATCAGACGATGTTCGAACCATAAAACAGAGCATTAACAGTAGGCACGGCAAGAATCAGCCGGTAATGGCTGTTTCGCTCAATACCTACTTCCGCGTCGGCAATGCCTTGACGATATGGTGAGTCACGACACTGCGCTGTGTGTAAATAGTACTGACACATCTTGACAGGGACCAAACTCCAAGAACCAGGGTTTGATTAAATCAACCACCTCACCGCTTGAGGTGTTCAGAAAGGGCATTCTGATTCGAGAGAAGCTCTGGCTTCGTTCAGTGGATGAGCCGACGTCTCGTCAAACATTGAAATTTGGGAATATCTAATTAGTAAATTTCATCAACAAACACACAAGGGCCGGTGGTCTAGATAAAACAAATAGAAGAAGACCAAGCACAATATACAAATCCCACAAAGTTTCTAAAACCAACCACTGAAATCTACCTTCTCACCATACCAATATTCATTCCATAGCCTGCACTTACTAAAGCTCGTTGATGCCCAAGATCTGGGTGTATACATAATATGTCATTTTTCCATACCATCATATCCCACCTATCTATCAATCCGCTTCATGCAAACACCAACTCCTTAACGCCTCGCCAAGCCACGCTCTACCATGCTCATTATCTATCCCCACACCGATCTAAACCCAACCCCTCTTCACTTCACTTCCGGACCTCACC
>Ga0182030_10024239_pt1 | contig 11162 bp, 5 predicted proteins | sample 812S3MmetaG_FD_121299 | JGI IMG/M metagenome (GOLD analysis project Ga0182030, IMG submission 121299) | Permafrost microbial communities from Stordalen Mire, Sweden - 812S3M metaG (Illumina Assembly) | ecosystem: Environmental > Terrestrial > Soil > Wetlands > Permafrost | place: Sweden...
ACCGCGCGCAGGTAGGAACGCGTGGTAGTCTGCGAGTAATTCCGCCGCTCGAGTTCCTCGAGCAGCAACGTTTGTGAATGGGTCACAAGCTTCTCCTTGTGACCCGAACATATCCCCTGCCACGACCAACCCGTCACCCATCAGCACGCGCAGCGTCTGCCGCCCAGGCTTAGTTCAAACGGCGTTTACGGATAAAATCCAAAGGCCGACGTGTAGAGCATGCGGTTCGGTTTGTCCGAAGGGATCAGCATCGCCGAGGCGCCGGCTGCCGCAAGCTTGTCAGCCAGCGCACGGCGCATGACAATGTCGCGCGGCTCAACGAGCACTGCGGCGCCCTTTACGTTTCCGATATCAGAGGTAACTTCGTTGGCTGCCGGGCTGCCGACATCGACCAGTGGCGCCTCGATCCGCCCTGCCGTGCCCGGTATCCTTCGCTCGGTCCTTGAGATCGCGCTTCTTGTGAATGAGGATCTTCTGAGCCAGGAAGCTGACGGGGTTTGCGATTCGAATCCTATTCGCGACCCCATCGGACTCGAAGTCGATCGACCATGGGTGTTGCAGAAGGAGATCGATGTGCCGCAATTGCTGCGAGGCGATACCAGCGATTTCCATCGTGGCTTTTCGCTTGTAGTTGCGATCGTATTCACTGCCGACTAAAGGAGTCAGGAACTCTGCGTAGAACCCAGACCCTCGTGCATGGACAGCTGAGCCCGGACGAGAAGACGAGGCTGCGCACCGCGTTGCTCGCCTACTGCCGGCAGGATACCGAAGCAATGGTGAGGGTGTACGACGCGCTTGAACAGGCAGTCAGCCAGCAAGGCAAGACGCGAGGCGCCCGAGGCTAGGGATAAGCACGTGCGCTGCTTACGTTAAATTCGGGAGCCAAATCGACTGTCCTCAGTCCTAGCAACTCCGCACCCGCCCAGCTTGTGTTGTGTCACCCCCCTCCACGGCATAGACTTGAGTGTTTCAGGCCACCCTATGAGTCTGCCGACAATCTTTGACACCTGCCGTCCGCGCGCCGACGTCGCCGCGGGCACGATCCGCGACGACGAGTTCATGGCGGACCTCTCGCGTGTGGTGAACGGGACGGCCCCAGCTGACTACCTTGAACCCGCCGCGTTCTTTGCCAAGAGCTATCCAACACGTGGGATGAAGGAGTTGCTGAAGGCCGTCTGCCTGCGCCTTTCCGGCCGCGGTGGAGAGGTCTCCTCCATCATCCGTTTGGGCACGCAGTACGGCGGCGGTAAGACTCACTCCCTCATCGCACTCGTCCACGCCGTGCGTGGAATGAAGGGCGTTCCCGAACCAGAGAAGTTCGTCGATCCTGCAATTCTGCCGGTGGGGACTGTTCGCATCGCCGCTTTGGACGGAGAGAATGCCGACCCCGCGAATGGACTCACCCTCGAACCTGGATTGCTCGCCCGATCACTCTGGGGAGAAATGGCCTACCGGCTCGCTGGGCGCGAAGGCTACGAGCGCGTTCGCGTTAGCGACGAGAAACACATCGCGCCAGGTGCGGACACCATTCGCGAGCTTTTCGGCGGCCAGCCCACGCTGATCCTGCTTGACGAGATCTCTGTCTATCTCCGCAAGGTGGAGCGCGCATTCCCGGATGCCTCCAAGCAGTTCGCCGCCTTCGTCCACGATCTGTTCAAGGCCGTAGCATCGACCCCGCAGGTCGCGCTCGTCTACACGCTCGCGATCGGCAAGGACGACAAGGCTGGCGACGCATATAAAGAGGAGAACGAACGCGCCGCTACCGCCATGTCCGAAGCGGAAAGCGTCGCCGTGCGAAGCACCACACCGCTGAACCCGACCGAGGAAGACGAGACGCCGAACGTCCTGCGTGCGCGGCTGTTTGAAAAGGTCGATCTGGATGCTGCAAAGGTGGTGATTGCGGCATACGCCCAGGTGTGGAACTCCAACCGGGACGCCCTGCCCGCAGACGCCGCCGACCCGGAACTTCGGGATCAGTTCGCGCGCAGCTACCCACTCCATCCGAAGCTTCTGGAGATGCTGACCGAGAAGACCGCGTCTCTCAGCACTTTCCAACGCACGCGCGGCATGTTGCGGCTGCTGGCCCGCACGATTCACCATCTCTGGAGAATTCAGCCGCCGGACGCATCTTCGATCCACACCCACCACATGGACCCGGCATTCGAGGCGATCCGCACCGAGATCAACGTCAAGCTCGGCCAAGGCCAGTATGCGCCTGCCGTGAAGTCCGACGTCGCCGCCGTGGCGGGAGACGAGCCGGCTCTCGCGCAGCGCATCGACGCACAGAAGTACCCCGGTCTGCCGCCGGTAACCTCCTATGTGGCGCGCACGATCTTCTGGCACACGCTGGCGTACGGCGATTCCGCAAAGGGCATCACCGCCGAGCAGTTGAAGTTGTCCGTGTGCTCGCCCGCGCTGGAGCCATCGTTCATCGAGCAGGCCCGCGTGCAGTTCGTCACCGATTCCATCTATCTGGATGACCGCCCGGGCGCCCCGCTGCGGTTCATGGTGGAACCGAACCTCACCATGGTCATCCGCCGGATCATGCGCGACATCGACGCGGCCGACGTGCGTGCTGAACTTGCCGAGCGTATCCGCCAGTTGTTCAGCCTGCCTCGTGGTGAATTCAACGCAGTGCTTTCGCCGGCGGGTCCGTATGAGGTACCCGATGAAGTCGGCGACGGACGGCCGCTGCTTGTGGTTATGAGCCACGAGTCCACGGCCGTACCATCAGACCTGCGCCAACCGCCGCCCGACGTCGCCGAGATCTTCGAGTACAAGGGTACGGAGCGCAAGATCCGCGAGCTCAAGAACAATCTCGTGTTCGTCGCCGCCGACGAACGCACGATTCCGAACATGCGCGACCTGGTGCGCCGCCGCCTCGCTCTTGGCTTACTTCAGAAGCCGGAACATCAGCGCGAACTCGCTGACTACCAGCAAGGCAAGGTCAAAGCCGAATGCGAGAGGTTAAAGCTCGACGTGGCGATGGCGATTCTCCAGTGCTACCGCCACTTGTTTTACCCCTCCAGCTCGCGGATGACCGGAGCGCAGCTCGACCTGGGACACACCATCATTGAGCTTTCCGGCGCAGGCGACTCACCCGGCAACGGACAGCACCAGGTGGAACGGGTCCTGCATGATCAGAAGAAGCTCCTCGAAGCCCGCGACATTCCGGACTCGCCGCCGTTCGTGAGGGACCAGACCGGCTTGCGCGTGAAGGGCGAGATGACCACTGCGCAGATGCGGACCGAGTACCGGCGCGCACCCAAGCTTTCCATCCTGTTGCACGATACGCCACTACTCGAATGCATCCGCAACGGCATCGACCAGGGACTGTTCATCTATCGCGAGGGCTCGCAAATATGGGGCCCGGGCGATATGCGGCCGGCGATCCACATCAGCGATAACCACTTCGTTCATACCATCAACGATGCGGAGGAGAAAAAACTGTGGCCGCGTGCGGAACCGCTGGAACTCCGCTTCCAGGCCAATCCCACGACCATCGAGCGCGGCGGTTCGGCCGAACTGGTGGTCAGCGTCAAAGGCGGCGTCTCGCCCTACACCTACACTTCCAACGAACCGCAGCTTTCGGCCACCGCTACCGATCAGACGACGCAGCAACTTCGCGTCCGGCCGGAACAGTCGCTCACCTATACCATCGAGGTAGCCGACAGCCGCGGCCAGCGGCAGCAGGCGATGGCGGTGGTGACCATCCGGGAGAAAACGGGCGAGATTCAGCCCCCGATTCTGCCGGGATTCAAGCCCGCCGAGCCACCGCAGCCCGAGCTCTCTGCGCAAGGGCCGCTCGCGCAGGCCTTGGCCGATCTTTGGGACAAAGCGCGCAAGGCAAAGGTGGCCAGCATCGCGACCCTTCGCGTGCGCCTGTTTGAAGCCGGCGCCACTTGGAAGGTCCATCAAGCGATGGCAACGCTTCAGGAGGCGGATGTCACCTGCCACTTCGAAGTGGGCATCGAAGCCGATGGTGTCGATGAGTTCCAAGTGATCTTCACGGGCCGCGTGGACAAAGCGAACGCAGTGAAATCGTTCCTGGATCCGCAGATTCGAAACGCCGCGGAGACGCAGTTCGAGGCCAGCTACAGCCTGGCGTTCAAGCAGCCGTTATCGCTTAAAGATGGGGTTGCCGACGCTCTTTCCAAACGGTTGACGCAGTATGGGGGTGGCGAAGCCTTCGTGGAGGCGGTCACCGGAAAGGTCTAGATGAAGCCCCAATACGATTTGCGCATGATCGTCGAATCGACGAGCGTGTGGCGCCTGGAGATTTGGCAGTCGCTCTCGCCCTCCACTCCACGGCTGAAAGTGCCGGAGCACGTCGCTACCATTCAGGGACCGGGCTTGCGCATTGCAGAGAATCGTTTGTTGAAGCGCTTGGCGCGGGAGAAGATCGTGCTCGGCTCGCTGAAGCCAGGCAAGACAAAGCGATGGCCGCTCGATGAAGAGGTGGCGCTGACGCTGGGCTTGCTGTTCCGCGCGCTCGCTCCGATGAAGAACCTGGACCGCATCCGCCAGGTCGCAGAGGGGGTCGAAAAGATGTCCCGCGAAGAGGCCGGTTACTGGCTCGGCATGGTAATGCATCGCCAATACCCCCGCCGAGTGCTTGCATCATTGAGGATCTTGTTGACGACGCCATGAGCAATCGTAGGTTAATCGAGGACTGGCTGCCGATCGCACAGATTGGGATTGAGGGTGTGCGCGAGCGCACGCCGATGACGCCGTATCCGGCGCCCAATCGAATGCATGTTTGGTTCGCGCGGCGGCCACTGGTGGCGAGTCGAGCGGCGATCTTGGGAAGCCTGCTAGATGCAAGTGCGGATCGAAAGCAGTTCCTCCACGACCTAGGGATTCATGGCGATCCGGTAGCGGCAAAGGTGAGAATCGCGCAGGCGACCGCGCTTGGTGAACGGCTCGGCGCCGATGCGTATGGCTATTCGCGCGCGTTTCAATACCTTCCTCGGCCTCTGGAGACTTCCGCGACGGTCCTCGACCCGACGGCTGGCGGCGGGAGCATTCCATTTGAGGCCGCTCGTGTTGGATGCACGACCGTCGGCAACGACCTGAATCCCGTAGCATCCCTGCTCCTGAAGACGACTGTCGAGCTGCCTCTCCAATTCGGCACCCCGCTGCAGGAGCGTGTCGAGATTCTCGGCGCGAAGTTCGTGCGGCGCGTACGAGCCGAGATCGAAGAGCTTTATCCGGCGGAGCCCAACGGCTGGGTCTGCGACGGCTACCTTTGGGCGCGCACAGTCACTTGTCCGTACTGCGGCGGGCTGGTGCCGCTGTCGCCCAATTGGAGATTGGACGGCAACGGACACGGCGTGCGGCTGGCTCCCGACGGCGGCCGGATCCGGTTCGAGATCGTAGACCATGAGTCAGAACATTCGCCGGGTACGGTGAAAGGCGGCGACGGCTCCTGCCCGTACCCCAACTGCCGCCGCGCCATCGATGGCAACGAGATCAAGTCGCAAGCCCAGGCTGGCAAGATGGGCCATCAGCTCTATTGCGTGGTCTACAAAGAGCAGCGCGTCAAGGGCTACACCAAGGCCGGCAAGCCAAAGTACGAATACGTGCGCGGGTTCCGCGCTCCTCGCACGGAAGACGACGTCGAGGCGCTGGTCCAGCAGAAGCTCGCCGAGAGGATGCCGCTGTGGCGGGCGCGGAACATCGTGCCAGACGAGGAGATTGATGCGCTCTCTAATTACGACCGCGGCCATCGCATGTACGGGATGTTCCGGTGGGTAGACTTGTTTTCTCCACGCCAGCTTTACGGGCACTGTGTTAGCGTCGAGGTCTTTCAGGATCTGGCACAAGGAGCATCGACGGATCTTGACCGCGCAGCACTGGCTTATCTCGCCCTCGCAATAGATAAGGTCGTCAACTACAACTCGGTTGCATCGCGCTGGGATACGGTTCGCGTGGCGATCCGTGGGAAGTTCGATCAACACAATTACACGATGCAGTGGAGCTACGGCGAAATGGCGCCGACGATCGTAGGGCTTGGCTACGATTGGGCTGTCGAGCAAACGGGCAAAGCCCTTGGCGAGCTAATCGACTTGCTCGGCCAATCTTCAGACGACAAATTCGAATTTGCCGATCGTCGGCCCAAGCCGCCGATCCGCATCACTTGCACCTCCGCCGACATGCTCCCGATCGAGGACGCTTCAGTCGATTGCGTCGTGATGGACCCGCCCTACTACGACAACGTGATGTATGCGGAGCTGTCCGACTTCTTCTACGTCTGGCTCAAGCGGACTGCGGGACTTCTTTATCCAGAGTTGTTCACGTCGCACTTGACGGATAAGGATCGCGAAGCGGTCGCCAATGCCGCCAAGTTCGCGGGGCAAAAAGGTGGCGCGAAGAATCTTGCCGGCCGCGACTATCAACAGCGAATGGCTTCAATTTTCAAGGAGCAGCGCCGCGTCCTAAAGCCCGATGGCATCATGACCGTGATGTTCACGCACAAGGCTGCGGGAGCGTGGGATGCGCTGGCTGGCGGTTTGATCGAAGCCGGGTTCACCATCACTGCCTCCTGGCCGGTGAACACCGAGGCTGAAGGCAGCCTGCACATTCGCGACAAATCGGCGGCGCGATCCACTATCTTCCTGGTCTGCCGCGTCCGTGAGGCCGATACTGCTGCGAGCGAACCCCGCTACTGGGAAGAGGTGGAGCCCACCGTGCGGCAGGCCGTCCGGTCCAAGGTGAAGGAATTCCAGGAAGCCGGCATCGGCGGCATCGACCTGTATCTTGCTTGTTTCGGCCCCGCGCTTCAGGTGTTCACCGAAGCTTGGCCGCTCACTCGCGGGACGGCTCGTCCTCAGCCGAAGACAAAGCAGCGCGATCTGTTCGAGGAGTTCGACCCATATGCCGTCCGGCCTGAGGACGCGCTCGAAGCGGCGCGGCGAGAGGTGAAGCAGTGGCGCATGGAACAACTGGCCACAGTCAAACGCCAGCATCACCTGGACGCTCTGACCGAATGGTACGTGCTGGCCTGGGATGCGTTCCGAGCGCCGCGCTTCCCGGCGGACGAAGCACTCAAGCTGGCTCGCGTCGTCGGGCTCAATTTCGACCAGGACGTGAAGAAGAAAGTCTGTGAGGTGAAGGGCGATGACGTAATCCTGTGGGATAGCATCACGCGCCATCGCAACGGCAGCCTCAGCCACGTGAGCCAAGAGTGCATGCTCGACACGCTGCATTGGGCCGCGAAGGTCGGCCGCGAACAGAACACGGGCGCGGCGCGAAACCTGATCGAAGATGCCCACTTGATCGGCGACCCAACGCTGTTGACCGCGCTCGAGGCGCTGCTGAACGTATTGCCGCCGGGAGTTCCTTCAGCTGGCAAGAAGAAACCCGACGTCAATCTCACGGGCGCGGCGAACGACTTTGAAGCGCTGGAACGCCTACGCAAGCTGGCCTTCTCCGAAACGGTCCCGGCGCCGAAGATTCCCGAGCAGATTGAACTCGGGCTGGCAGCCGAACAGGACGAGGAGGAGGAGTAGCGCTTCCCATGTCGGCCAACCTGAATCCAGAGAAGGCGCTGATCTTTCGCATCGTGCACTACGACAATCTGCCGTGGATTCTCGATCATGGTTTGCATGCGCGCAACGGAACGCTGTTCGATCCGAACTACCGCAATATCGGCAATCCCGATCTCATCGACAAACGCTCAAGGCGTGTGGTCCCCATTCCGCCCGGAGGCACACTGAGCGACTACGTGCCCTTTTACTTCACGCCCTTCTCCATGATGATGTACAACATCAAGACTGGTTACGGGGGTATCAGACACGTGCCCAACAACGAAATTGCAATCCTCGTGTCGTCTCTGCATCGGGTGAAGGAACTCGGTATCCCCTTTGTCTTCACAGATCAGCACGCATATCTGGCAACGGCCGGGTATTACAGCGAACTGACCGAGCTCAACAACATTGACTGGCCCCTCCTCCAGAGCCGCGATTTCAAGCACGACCCCGATAACGATCCCGGCAAGACAGATCGATATCAGGCAGAGGCGCTGATCTGGAAGGCGCTGCCACTTGACGGTCTTCTCGCCATTTGTTGCCATAATGAAACGGCGAGGTCCGCCGTGCAGGCCTCCGTCGATGAGCGACAGCTTGCGCTTCGCGTTCAGACTCAATCGAACTGGTATTTCCAATGATTTCGTTTCGCCAAGGGAATTTGATCGATACGCCGGTGGACGCCCTCGTCAACACGGTGAACACCGTAGGAGTGATGGGCAAGGGCATCGCGCTGATGTTCAAGGAAGCCTTTCCCAGCAACTTCCGAGCGTACGAACAGGCCAGTGAGCGAAGGAAAATCAAGATTGGGCAGATGTTCGTCACCGAGAACGTCGCCCTTGAAGGGCCCCGCTGGATCATCAACTTTCCTACCAAGAAGCACTGGCGTCAGCCGTCGAAGCTGCAGTGGATCATCGACGGGCTCAAGGACCTGCGCCGGGTGATCGAGGAGAAGAACATACGCTCTGTCGCACTACCGCCTTTGGGGTGTGGCAACGGCGGTCTCGACTGGAGCGACGTACGGCCGGAAATTGAACGTGCGCTTGTTCCTCTCGAATCCGTGGAGATCGTGGTTTTCGAACCCACCGCGAAGTATCAGAATGTAGCCAAGCCGACCGGAGTGTCGAAGCTCACCCCGGCGCGCGCGCTGGTCGCGGAAATGGTGCGCCGCTACTGGGTGCTCGGCATCGAGTGCACTTATCTGGAGGTCCAAAAGCTCTGCTGGTTCCTGGAACGGTCGATCGGCCGATTGGGCATCAAAGACCCCATGGAGCTGCAGTTCGTGGCGGACAAGTACGGACCGTATTCAGACCGCCTCCGGCACTTGCTGAACGGTCTCGACGGCAGTTACCTGCACTGCGACAAGAGATTGAGCGATGCGGGTCCCTCAGATACGATCTGGTTCGATGAGGAGCGCCGCACGTATCTGGATACCTATCTCAAGCAGAGTGAGCAACGTCCCTTGTTGGGCGTTCTGGATCGCACTGCGGAGTTGATCGACGGCTTCGAATCCCCGCTGGGCATGGAGCTGCTTGCCACGGTGGATTGGCTGATCGAACGCGAGCACTGCGATGCAAGCCTTCCCGGTATCCGGGACGGACTAAGGAACTGGCCAGCCGGCCCTGCTGCAGCAGAACGTAAGGTGCGACTCTTTAACGATCGGCTGCTCGGACTTGCGCTGGAGCGGCTGACCACGTGAGGTAGCGCTCTTATTGTGCAGCGCGTCGCAAGGCTGACAGCACCATGGGACTACTCAGCGAGATCGAGTGGCGCACCAGCTATCGCCACGAAGATGGCGACCTGATCGAGTTGTTCTACAACCCGGCGCTCGCCTGCGCCGTTCAGTACGATCGCATGACGGGCTACTTCTCCGCCGATGCGCTAGCGCTTGCGTCGCGCGGAATCGACGCGCTCATCAACAACGACGGCCGCATGCGGCTCATCGTTGGCTGCACCCTCCAGCAGACCGAGCAGGATGCCATCGGTGAGGGTTACGACCTTCGCGCGCGGCTTGAAGCGCATCTGCTCGCAGCGGATCTGACGCCCCCCGACGAGAAGGCTGGCCGTGGCGTGGAAATGCTCGCCTGGATGGTAGCGCAAGGACATCTGGATGTGAAGGTGGCAGTGCCCATCGATTTCGACGGACGGCCTGCCCATGCGCCTGGGCTGTATCACGAGAAGGTCGGGGTCCTCACCGATGAAGAAGGCAATCGGCTGAGCTTTTCCGGCTCGATCAATGAAACGGCGGGAGGTTGGGTCAACAACCGGGAAAGCTTCCATGTTCACTGCGGTTGGTTCGGCGGCCGGGAGACAGCCCATCTGGATGACGAAGTGGATGCATTCGCGCGTTTATGGGAAGGGCGCGCGCGGTCTGTGAAAGTGTTCGACTTCCCCGAGGCGGCGAAGAAGAAACTGTTGGAGTTCCTGCCCAGCGATGACCGCTTTGTGACGCCGCCATCTCGCCGGTCTGTCCAGGAACCGGAAACTCACAGGCTGCTTGCTGACGAGTTCCGGCGTATTGTCTGGACATTCATCCAGAAGGCGCCGCGCCTCGCGCACGGACTGCGCGTGGGAGAGATGACAAGTGCCGTCACGCCCTGGCAGCATCAGGTGCGCACCTATACGCGGTTCCTGAACGAGTGGCCGAGCCGGGTGTTGATCGCCGACGAAGTTGGACTTGGCAAGACGATTTCCGCGGGCCTGATCCTCCGGCAGGCGATCCTGAGCGGTTTGGCGAAGCGGGTCTTGATCCTGACGCCCAAGAGCGTCCAGATCCAGTGGCAAAACGAGCTGTACGAGAAGTTCAATCTGAACGTCCCGATCTACGACGGATCGGCACTGGTGTGGAAGCCGGTGCATGGCGCGCGCGGGATCACCGAAAAACCCGTTGGCCGCGACGAGTGGCAGGCCGAGCCGGTCGTGCTTGTGTCGAGTTTTCTCATGCGGCGGACAGACCGTCAGCGAGAACTGCTCGATGCCGCGGATTGGGATCTCATCATTCTGGACGAAGCGCACCACGCGCGCCGCCGCGGCGCCGGCAGTACGCAGGAGAAAGGTCCGAACGCGCTGCTCGGGCTGATGCGGAAGCTGAAGGACAAATGCACCTCTCTGCTGCTGTTGACCGCAACGCCCATGCAGGTCCATCCGGTGGAGTTGCGGGATCTGATCGACCTGCTCGGTCTGCCGGATGAGTGGCGCCTGGACGACAACATCTTCCTGCACTACTTTCAACGCGCAACCGGCAATCCCTCCGCCGAGGACCTGGAGTACCTTGCGTCGCTGTTCCGCTCGACCGAGGCGAGTTTTGGCGAAATGCCGGAGAGCGAAGCGGCTCAGATTCTGCCGGACGTTTCCACGCTGAAGCGCAAGAAGGTGCTGCGGAACCTGCGGGATGTGAGCGCGATACCGCGCAAGAATATGGATGCGGACACCCGACGTGCCGCCACGCGCTTGTTGCAGGCGGCGAGCCCGTTGCGTCACCGGATGGTCAGGAACACGCGCGAATTGCTGCGACGCTACAATTTGCCCGTTCCTAAACGTGATCCGCGCGAGATCGTGGTGGAGATGACCCCGGCAGAGAGCGCGCTCTATACAGCCGTGGAAGACTTCATCGGCGATGCGTACCGGGCGGCTTCC
>Ga0182030_10024241_pt1 | contig 11162 bp, 8 predicted proteins | sample 812S3MmetaG_FD_121299 | JGI IMG/M metagenome (GOLD analysis project Ga0182030, IMG submission 121299) | Permafrost microbial communities from Stordalen Mire, Sweden - 812S3M metaG (Illumina Assembly) | ecosystem: Environmental > Terrestrial > Soil > Wetlands > Permafrost | place: Sweden...
CGCCAATATGGGGCTCTACGGCTGCCCGACGACCGTAAACAATGTCGAATCGATCGCGGTCGCCCCTACGATCCTGCGCCGGGGCGCCGCATGGTTTTCGAGCTTCGGTGCGCCCAACAATGTGGGAACCAAGCTCTTCTGCGTTTCCGGCCACGTCAACAGGCCATGCAATGTCGAGGAGGCGATGTCGATTCCGTTCCGCGAGCTTATCGAGAAGCACTGCGGCGGCGTGCGCGGCGGCTTCGACAATCTGCTCGCCGTTATCCCTGGCGGCTCCTCCGTGCGCATGGTGCCGGCCGCGCAGATCATCGATACGCCGCTGGATTTCGACTCTCTCAGCAAGCTTCGCTCCGGCCTCGGCACGGCTGCGGTCATCGTCATGGATAGGTCGACAGACATCGTGCGCGCGATCGCCCGTCTTTCATATTTCTATAAGCACGAGAGCTGCGGTCAGTGCACCCCTTGCCGGGAGGGCACCGGCTGGATGTGGCGCGTGATGACGCGCATGGCCGAAGGGCGCGCGCAGAAGTGCGAGATCGATATGCTGCTCGACGTGACGAAACAGGTCGAGGGCCACACGATTTGCGCGCTCGGAGATGCGGCGGCCTGGCCGATTCAGGGCCTTATCGCCCATTTCCGGCCGGAAATCGAAAGGCGAATTGACCAATACGCGGCCAATCCGCATAGCGAGCCCGTTCGCGTCGCGGCGGAGTAGAGGGGAAGGGATGCGCGGGATGGCGGTAATGATGCACGGCGTGGCGAACGTCAAATGAACTGCGCGAATATCGGAAAAGCCAGCCCCGCTGGCGCTTCTCTTCAAGACGCGCAGCTCGACGGCGCAAAGATAGACGGGATTTCCGTCACCGATCTGCTCGGCTTCTGGCGCGCGGGCCATGGGGCGATGGACGCATGACCAAGATCATTATCGACGACAAGGAAATCGACGTTCCGCCGGAATATACGCTGCTGCAGGCGTGCGAGGCGGCCGGGGCGGAAGTGCCACGCTTCTGCTTCCACGAGCGGCTGTCCATCGCCGGCAATTGCCGTATGTGTCTCGTCGAAGTGAAGGGCGGCCCTCCGAAGCCGACTGCCTCCTGCGCGATGTCGGTGCGCGATCTAAGGCCGGGGCCGAAGGGCGAGCCGCCAGTCGTGATGACCAATTCGCCGATGGCGCGAAAAGCCCGCCAGGGCGTGATGGAATTCCTGCTGATCAACCACCCCCTCGATTGCCCGATCTGCGATCAGGGCGGAGAATGCGATCTGCAGGATCAGGCCATGGCCTATGGCGTCGATACATCTCGCTACGCCGAGAACAAACGCGCGGTCGAAAACAAGTACATTGGCGCGCTGGTCAAGACCTCAATGAATCGCTGCATCCATTGTACGCGGTGTGTGCGTTTCACGACCGAAGTGGCTGGCGTTTCCGAATTGGGCGCCATCGGACGCGGCGAGGACATGGAGATCACGTCCTATCTCGAGCGCGCGTTGACCTCGGAATTACAGGGCAATGTCGTCGATCTATGCCCTGTCGGCGCGCTGACGTCCAAGCCGACCGAGTTCCATGCGAGGCCGTGGGAATACGTCAAGACCGAGTCCGTGGACGTGATGGACGCTTTGGGATCGGCGATTCGCGTCGACTCGCGCGGGCGCGAGGTCATCCGAATCCTGCCGCGGATCAATGAGGCGATCAATGAGGAGTGGATTTCCGACAAGACACGCCATGTCGTCGACGGGCTCAAGACTCAACGCCTCGACCGGCCTTACGTTCGCATCGACGGCAAACTGACCGCGTCAACGTGGCCGCAGGCCTTCGCCGTTATCGCCGCAAAAGTGAAAGGCGCCAAGCCGGAGCGCGTCGGCGCAATCGCGGGCGATCTTGCAAGCATCGAGGAAATGTTCGCGCTCAAGGGGCTGATGGATAAGCTTGGCGTCGTTAGCGTCGATTGCCGCCAAGACGGATCGAAGCTGGATCCCAAGTGGGGACGCGCCTCGTATCTCTTCAATTCGACGGTAGCCGGCATCGACTCGGCCGATGCCATCCTGATCATCGGCTCCAATCCGCGCCTCGAAGCGCCTGTGTTAAACGCGCGGATTCGCAAACGGTGGCTGAGGGGCGACTGTCTAGTTGGCGTCATCGGCGAAAAAGTGGATCTGACGTATCCTTATCAATATGTTGGCGCCGGGCCGGATACGCTCGCCCGCTTCGCGGACCATCCGCCGGCAAACAAGAACAGGCCGATGTTCATCCTCGGCGCCGGAGCCTTCGCAAGGCCCGACGGCGCCGCAGTTCTGTCGCTTGCGGCGAAGGCAGCGGCCTCGCTGGGAGTCATCAAGGAAGGTTGGAACGGCTTCAATGTTCTAAACGGTGCGGCCTCGCGTGTGGGCGGCCTCGACCTCGGCCTCGTGCCGGGCGCGGGCGGACTGACGGCGTCCGAAATGGTCGCGTCTCGGGCGCTCGATGTACTGCTGAACCTTGGAGCCGACGAAATCGAAATCGAGCCAGGCGCGTTCGTAGTGTATATCGGGACGCACGGAGACCGAGGTGCGCAGCGCGCCGACGTGATCCTGCCCGGTGCGGCCTATACGGAAAAGACCGGGACCTACGTAAACCTCGAAGGGCGAGCGCAATTCGCCGAGCGCGCCGTGTTTCCACCGGGAGACGCGCGCGAGGATTGGGCAATTTTGCGTGCGCTTTCTGAGTCGCTTGGCGCCAAGCTGCCATTCGACACGAGCGGCCAGTTGCGCGCTGCGCTTGCCGTCGCCCATCCGGATCTGGCCAGGATCGACGACGTTGCTCCCGCTAACGCCGCGGCGCTGGCGAATATCTCCAGTAAAGACGAAATCAGTTCGGCGCCGTTTACGTCTTGGGTATCTGACTTCTATTTCACCAACCCGATCGCGCGCGCTTCAAAGGTCATGGCTGAATGCTCGGTCTTGGCGAAGGGGCGTTTCGCCCGCGCTGCGGAATAGGATTATAGATGACTAGCGTCACTCCCGCTCGCCCCGCGCCGGACAAATCGCTGATGATCGTGCTGGCCCTTGTCGCCTTGGCGCTGATCGTCTTTGTCGGCGGGCTCATCTGGGCGTTCATCAGTGGCGGATGGGCGACTCTGATCGGCGACTGGCTGCATTCGACAGCGCTCGGAACCTTCGTTCGCTATGTCCTCGAAAGCCTACTGCTACTCGTCTGCCTGCTACTTTCGACGGCCGCGCTAATCTACGGAGAACGGAAGGTGTGGGGCGCCATCCATCTTAGGCGAGGGCCGAACGTCGTCGGTCCGTGGGGGGTGCTGCAGCCCTTCGCCGATTTCTTGAAGTTCATACTTAAAGAGCCGATCATTCCAGCCGGCGCCAACAAGGGTGTTTTCCTTCTGGCGCCTTTGATCGGTGTCGTATTGTCGATCGCGGCCTGGGCCGTCATTCCCGTCAACGAGGGCTGGGTGGTCGGTGACATCAACGTGGGCATACTCTACCTCTTTGCGGTGTCCTCTCTCGGCGTCTATGGCATCATCATGGCCGGCTGGGCGTCGAACTCGAAATATCCATTCCTTGCGGCGCTGCGATCGGCGGCGCAGATGGTCTCCTACGAAGTCTCTATCGGCTTCGTCATCGTCACAGTGCTTCTCTGCGCGGGATCGTTGAATCTTAGCGATATCGTGCGTGCGCAAGACACCCGGTTCGGTTTCCTCGGCTGGTACTGGCTGCCGCTGTTTCCGATGTTCGTCATTTTCTTCGTTTCCGCTTTGGCGGAGACGAACCGTCCGCCCTTCGACCTCGTCGAAGCCGAGTCGGAATTGGTCGCCGGCCACTCGGTTGAGTATTCGGCTTCCCTGTTCCTCTTGCAGTTCCTCACGGAACTCGTAGCGATACTGACGATGTCGTCGATGACGGCACTGTTGTTCCTGGGCGGCTGGCTGTCGCCAATACCCTTGCCGCCGTTCACTTGGGTTCCTGGTGTGATTTGGTTCCTCATAAAGGCCTGGTCTGTCGTGTTCATGTTCTCGATGGTGAAGGCCTTTGTCCCTCGCTATCGGTACGACCAGTTGATGCGCCTTGGCTGGAAAGTCTTTTTGCCGATTTCGTTGTTCATGGTCGTCGCCGTGGCGGGGGTGCTGCAGGTTACCGGTTGGGGCGGACATGGCTAATTTCGAGCCGATCTACGTAGGGACTTGTCCATGCCGCTGAGACTGGATCAAGCCGCGCGCTCGCTCTTCCTCAGCGAATTTGTCGCCGCCTTCGCGCTGTCCATTCGTTATATGTTCAAACCCAAAGCAACGCTGAACTATCCCCACGAGAAATCGCCGCTTTCGCCGCGTTTCCGCGGCGAGCACGCCTTGCGCCGCTATCCCAACGGCGAGGAACGCTGCATCGCGTGCAAACTTTGCGAGGCGATCTGCCCTGCGCAAGCGATTACAATCGAAGCGGGACCCCGCCGCAACGACGGGACGCGCCGGACAACCCGCTACGACATCGATATGACAAAGTGCATCTATTGCGGCATGTGCCAGGAGGCCTGTCCTGTAGACGCCATCGTCGAAGGTCCAAACTTCGAATTTGCCGCCGAGACCCGCGAGGAATTGTTCTACGACAAGGACCGTCTGCTCGACAACGGCGCTCGCTGGGAACGCGAAATCGCGCGCAACATTTCGATGGACGCGCCGTATCGGTAGAACCGAGCAAGGAAGCATAATGCAGGCCGACGCGATATTCTTCTGGGCGTTTTCGACGGTGCTGATTGCGTCAGCGCTGGCGGTCATTCTAGCAAGAAATCCCGTACATTCCGTGCTGTTCCTAATCCTCGCGTTCGTCTGCGCGGCCGGGCTGTTTTTGCTGATGGGCGCAGAGTTTCTCGGCATGATCCTCATCGTTGTATACGTGGGCGCGGTCGCCGTTCTCTTCCTGTTCGTAGTTATGCTGCTCGACGTCGACTTTGCCGAGTTAAAGCAGGGGTTCGTGCAATATCTGCCGATCGGCGGTTTGATTGCGATCTGCGTCGCCGCGGAGCTCGGATATGCCGCCATTAACTGGACGCGCTCACCGACAGCGTCCGTCCCTGCCGCGCCTTCGGGCATGGTCTCCAACACGGCGGCCTTAGGTCAGGTTCTCTATACGCATTATTTCTATTTCTTCCAGGCCGCCGGCCTGATCTTGTTGACCGCAATGGTCGGTGCAATCGTCTTGACGCTCCGCCACAAGGAGGGGGTCAAGCGACAAAGCATATCCGATCAGGTCGCACGAACGCCTGCAACGGCGGTCGAATTGCGGAAAGTGCCGTCGCGCGCTGGCATCTAAGGACATAATCCATGGAAATCGGCCTTACGCACTATCTCACCCTTGCGGCGATCCTGTTCACGATCGGCATCGCCGGCATCATTCTAAACCACAAAAACATCATCGTAATTCTGATGTCGGTCGAGCTGATACTGCTTGCGGTCAATATCAATTTCGTCGCCTTCTCGACCCAGGCGGGCGACCTGACCGGGCAAGTGTTTGCGCTCTTTATATTGACCGTCGCCGCGGCCGAGGCGGCAATCGGCCTAGCGATTCTCGTTGCCTACTACCGCAATCGCGGCTCGATCGCTGTTGAAGACATCGACGCGCTGAAGGGTTGAGACGCGGATGGTTTACGAATTGATTGTCTTCCTGCCGCTTCTCGGGTTCATGATCGCAGGCCTGTTCGGGCGGCAAATCGGCGCGCGAAATTCGGAATGGGTCACGACGGCGCTGCTCGGCGTTTGCGCGCTTCTATCGTGGATTGTCTTTTTTTCGGTCGCGCTTGGCGGACAGCAGGATGCTTATGTCGTGCCGATCGCCAACTGGTTTACTTCGGGCAAGCTGGCCGTCGCCTGGTCGCTCCGCATCGACACCCTGACTGCGGTCATGCTGGTGGTCGTGACGACTGTCTCGTTTCTCGTGCATCTCTATTCCTGGGGCTACATGCACGAGGACCCCTGCCGGCCCCGGTTCTTCGCTTATCTCTCGCTATTCACCTTTGCGATGCTCATGCTGGTGACGGCGGACAATCTGGTGCAGATGTTCTTCGGATGGGAAGGCGTCGGGCTGGCCTCCTATCTCCTGATCGGCTTCTGGTACGAAAAGCCCTCGGCCAACGCCGCGGCGATGAAGGCATTCATCGTCAACCGGGTCGGCGATTTCGGCTTCGCGCTCGGCATCTTCCTCGTCTTCCGGCTCACCGGCTCGGTAAGTTTTGAGCCGATTTTCGCGGCCGCCCCGGGTCTCGCGGGCAAGTCGATTCACCTTTTCGGGCTAAATGCTGACGCATTGACGTTTGTTTGTCTCCTCCTGTTCATGGGCGCCATGGGCAAGTCGGCGCAATTCCTGCTGCACACCTGGCTCCCCGACGCGATGGAAGGCCCAACCCCGGTTTCGGCGTTGATACATGCCGCGACGATGGTCACTGCCGGCGTGTTCATGGTCGCGCGTTTGTCGCCGCTGTTTAGTTACGCCCCGACGGCGCTGAGCGTCGTAACAATCGTCGGCGCGACGACTGCGATTTTCGCCGCGACCGTCGGTCTGGTGCAAAACGACATAAAGCGGGTCATCGCGTATTCTACCTGTTCGCAGCTGGGATACATGTTTGTCGCGCTGGGCGTTGGCGGTTACGGCATAGGAATTTTCCATCTGTTCACGCACGCCTTCTTCAAGGCGTTGTTGTTCCTGGGTGCCGGGTCAGTCATTCACGCGATGCATCACGAGCAGGATATGCGCGCAATGGGCGGCCTGAAGGATGACATTCCTTTCACGTTTTGGATGATGCTAATCGGCACGCTGGCGCTGACAGGCGTTGGCATTCCCTTCACTTCGCTCGGTTTCGCCGGATACGTCTCGAAGGACGCGATTATCGAGGCTTCGTACGCGTCCCATACCTACGGCGCGACCTATGCATTCCTCTGCGTGGTGGCTGCAGCCGCCCTGACTTCGTTCTATTCCTGGCGACTGATATTCATGACGTTCTTCGGCCATCGCGGCGACTGGGCGGCCTCGCTGCCCACCGCCGCGCGCGGCCACGGTGATCACGCCCACGGCGAGCACGATTACGCGGCCCATGAATCGCCAACGGTTATGCTGGTCCCGCTCGCTGCACTGGCGCTCGGCGCGGCGCTGGCGGGCGTCGCTTTCCGGCACTGGTTTATTGGCGGGGGTTCCGAGGGCTTTTGGAAGGGCTCGCTGTTTATCGGGCCGGACAACAAGATCCTCGAGGAGATGGAATCAGTTCCCTGGCTTGTATCGCTGCTCCCGACGCTGATGATGTTGGGCGGACTTGTCGTGGCCTATTACATGTATGTAGTCGACAAAAAGGCGCCGGCGCGCTTGGCGAAGCGCAATCCGCTCCTTTATCGCTTTCTGCTCAATAAGTGGTATTTCGACGAACTGTACGACTTCCTATTCGTGCGTCCGACGTTCTGGCTCGGTCGACTGTTCTGGAAGGGAGGTGACGGCCTCGTCATCGACGGCCTGGGGCCGGACGGTCTTTCGGCGCGCGTGCTTGACGTGACGCGCAATGTCGTGCGCCTTCAGACAGGCTATATCTACCACTACGCGTTCGCTATGCTCATCGGCGTCGCAGCGTTTGCGACATGGTATCTCTTCGCGGGAATCCACTGATGACCGGCAACTGGATTCTCTCCGCGCTTTTGATCGTCCCGGCCTTTGGCGCTCTGCTAATTCTGCTGCTTCGGGGAGAGAGCGAAGCCAATAACAACAATGCGCGCTGGATAGCTTTATGGACGACGCTGATTACGTTCGGCCTCAGCGTTTACGCGTGGAGCCAATTCGACCCGTCCAAACCTGGCTTTCAACTCGTCGAGCAGCACAATTGGTTTCCCGACGCGATCCTCTACAAACTTGGCGTCGACGGGATTTCCATGCCGTTCGTTCTCCTGACGACATTTCTAATGCCGATATGCATCCTGGCGTCGTTTGGACCAATCGAGAAGCGCGTCAAGGAATACATGATCGCGTTCCTTGCGCTGGAGACGCTGATGATTGGCGTATTCGAGGCGCTCGATCTCGTGCTGTTCTACCTCTTCTTCGAGGGCGGCTTGATACCGATGTTCCTGATCATCGGCATTTGGGGCGGAAAGCGTCGCGTCTATGCGGCGTTCAAGTTCTTCCTCTATACACTGGTCGGGTCGCTTCTGATGCTGCTTGCGATCATGACAATGTACTGGACCGCGGGCACGACCGACATCGAAGTGCTGCTGAAGACGGCCTTCGCGCCCTCCGCCCAGAAGTGGCTCTGGCTCGCTTTCTTCGCATCCTTCGCAGTGAAGATGCCAATGTGGCCGGTGCATACCTGGTTGCCCGATGCTCACGTCGAGGCCCCGACCGCCGGTTCGGTGATCCTCGCCGGCATCCTTCTGAAAATGGGCGGCTATGGGTTTTTGCGCTTCTCGCTTCCAATGTTTCCCGACGCCTCGCACTATTTCGCGCCACTAGTGTTCGCCCTTTCGGTCATCGCGATCATCTACACTTCGCTGGTCGCGCTGGTGCAAGAGGACATGAAGAAGCTGATTGCCTATTCCTCGGTCGCCCATATGGGTTTTGTGACGATGGGGCTATTCGCTGAGAACACCCAAGGCGTCCAGGGCGCCGTTTATCAAATGATCAGCCACGGCCTTGTTTCGGGGGCGCTGTTCCTGTGCGTTGGCGTCGTCTACGATCGCATGCACACCCGCGAAATTGCCGCTTATGGCGGTTTGGTGCAGCGTATGCCCCGCTACGCCGTTGCGCTGCTCGTATTCACGCTGGCGAACGTCGGGTTACCCGGAACATCGGGGTTCATCGGCGAGTTTCTCACTTTGCTCGGCACATTCCAGTCCAACTCTTGGGTAGCGTTTTTCGCCACGACGGGCGTGATTTTGTCCGCGGCATACGCTTTGTACTTGTACCGCAGAGTCATCTTCGGCGTGATCGACAAACCCAGCCTGATGGGCATTCAGGATTTGAATATGCGCGAGATTGCGACCCTCGCGCCGCTCCTGATACTCACCATCTACTACGGCATCCACCCGCAACCGATCCTTGACGCCAGCGCGGCTTCGATCGAAGCGCTAATCAAGGGGCTCGTCGTCACCAAGACGGCTGGCTTATAGGAGTGTCGGACGTCGAATGATTTTGGGATCGCTGCACTCATGGACGTGACCGGGCTATCGCTCCCCGTCGTGCTGCCCGAGTTTATACTCGCGGCCGGCATTCTCGCGCTGCTTCTGCTCGGAGCGCTGCGCGGCGAGCGCTCGGTCTGGATGGTGACCGAGGGCGCGGTTGCATTGCTCGGCATAGCGCTCGTCGTCCTGCTGGTGGGCGCGCGGCCCGGGGGGGTGACGTTCTATGGCGCTTTCACGGACGACGCCTTCGCTCGTTTCATGAAGGCGCTGGCGTTGCTCGGCTCGGTGACCACTCTTCTCTTGTCGGTTGACTTCATGCGCAGTAACCGCATCGGCGGCTTCGAGTTTCCAGTGCTGCTTCTGCTCGCAACGCTCGGCATGATGATGCTGATTTCCGCGAGCGACTTCATTGCGCTTTATCTCGGCCTGGAATTGATGAGTCTTGCGCTCTATGTCGTGGCCGCATATCAGCGCGACAATCTGCGAGCGACGGAAGCGGGCCTAAAGTATTTCGTTTTGGGCGCGCTGTCGTCTGGCATGCTGCTCTACGGCGTCTCTCTGATGTATGGCTATTCCGGCACTGTTTCATTCTCTGGCGTAGCGGCGGCTCTGAAGGGCCATTCTCCGCTTGGCGTGATTTTCGGATTGGTATTCGTGCTGGCCGGATTGGCGTTTAAGATATCTGCAGTGCCCTTCCACATGTGGACGCCTGACGTTTATGAAGGGGCGCCGACGCCGGTCACAACGTTCTTCGCCTCCGCGCCGAAGATGGCGGCGATGGCCGTGCTCGTGCGGGTAACGCTCACCGCGTTTCCGGGCGTCGCCGACGAATGGCGTCAAATCGTGACCTTTGTCTCGATTGCTTCTATGGCGCTTGGCGCGTTCGCCGCGATCGGGCAAACCAACATCAAGCGCCTAATGGCCTATTCCTCCATTGGCCATATGGGCTTCGCGCTCGTCGGTCTGGCGGCCGGCACTGTCGAGGGCGCGCATGGCGTTATAATTTATATGGCCATCTATCTCGTGATGACGCTCGGCACTTTCGCAGGCATCCTGTCAATGCGGCGCGGGGGCGCCTATGTCGAGAACATCTCCGATCTCGCAGGCCTCGCGCGCACGAACGCGCCGATGGCGTTTTTCCTCGCGGCTATGATGTTCTCCTTGGCAGGCGTGCCGCCTTTGGCCGGATTCTTCGCGAAGTTCTATGTTTTCGCGGCGGCGATGAAGGCCGACCTTTACGGGCTCGCGGTCATCGGCGTGCTGCTCAGCGCGGTTAGCGCCTATTACTATTTGCGCATCGTGAAGATCATGTATTTCGACGAGCCGGCAACAGCCTTCGATCCGCAGGGCGCCGCAGCGCGAGTTGTACTGGCCTTATCGACGGCGGCCGTCATATTTTATGCGCTCGCGCCCGCCCCCTTGACGAATGCGGCGATGGCCGCAGCCAAGTCGCTGTTTTGAACGCTCCTGATATCGCTGCGAGCACGCACATCTCCGCAATCGGAGGCTGGCGCGTGGAACATCACGCGCGCCTTGGGTCCACCAATGACGAAGCGCGCAGCCGAGCGCTTGCAGGAGATCCGGGACGTGTTTGGATCGTCGCGAGCGAGCAGACGGCGGGCCGCGGCCGACAGGGTCGAGCATGGAGTTCTCCGGCTGGAAATCTTTATGCGAGCGCGATGATTATCGACCCTTGCGAGACAGCGATCGCGCCGCAAATCGGATTTGTTGCAGGCGTGGCGCTTCGCCGCGCGGTCGACGATTTGGGTCACGCTGACGTCGCATTGAAATGGCCGAACGATCTCGTTTCGAACGGCGCCAAGCTCGCCGGTCTTTTGATCGAAGGCGTCTTGACCCCGCAGCGACGCCTTGCCGTCATCGCCGGCTTCGGCGTCAACCTGGCGAGCTCGCCCCAGGGTCTCTCATATCCGACGACCGACTTGCTTCATCTGCTAGCGCGGCCGATTGCTCCGGGCATGCTGCTCGAGCGCCTCGTTCGCCGCTGTGACGAAGCCTTGGCGATTTGGGACAAAG
>Ga0182030_10024246_pt1 | contig 11161 bp, 6 predicted proteins | sample 812S3MmetaG_FD_121299 | JGI IMG/M metagenome (GOLD analysis project Ga0182030, IMG submission 121299) | Permafrost microbial communities from Stordalen Mire, Sweden - 812S3M metaG (Illumina Assembly) | ecosystem: Environmental > Terrestrial > Soil > Wetlands > Permafrost | place: Sweden...
CATACCAGAGATCGATGAGGTATCCGCCATTCACCTCTACCCCGATCCCAACAATGGGTCATTCACTCTTGAGACTTCACAGCAGCAGGCTGCTACATACACCATATCTGATGTACTGGGACGCACCATGCAGCAGCAGGCCATCACATCGGATAGTCAGCGCATAGACATGGGCACTGTGCCCTCAGGCATTTATACACTGTCGGTATCTGGTACATCTGGGCTGTTGAAATTTGCGGTATTAAAGTAGAGACGCAAAATGTTGCGTCTCTACAGAATTAACAATCCGCCATTCATTATTTCACTCATCCATTTAACAAAGAACCGCGTCTATATTATGTAGTAAAGATTTTATACTTAACTTGTGTGTGCGAAATATCAGATACAAATATTAATTTTATAATATAATAGATACTAAAGCGATGGGTACCCCATCAAAAATTTTGTTGCTTACTTTGCTCAGCCTGTTTCTGGCCGTGGATAGTCATGCCGGTGCTGCATGTACAGCCTGCAATCAGATCACTTTTAAGGAAAATAAGGGCCAGTGGAATAAGAATATACTCTATAGGGCCGATATGCACTACGCCGAAACTTTTTTTGAGCGGACCGGCATCATGTATGAGCTGCTCGATACCAATGATCTCAGGCACTTTCGCAGTGAGCACCCGCTCCAGATCACCTATAAACTCAATGAAGACCGCATCGTACACGGACATGCCGTCAGGAGCACCTTTATCGGTGCTGATCCTAACGCAAAGCATACAGGTAGTGATAAGCTTAATGAATATTACAACTACTTTATCGGACGGGATAAGTCCAAGTGGGCCAGTCGTGTCGGCGGCTATCACCAGCTCACCTATTCTGATATATACCCCGGCATAGATTTCCATGTATACAACGAAGGGGTAAACATGAAATACGACTGGATCATAAAACCGCAAAGTGAAAGCAAAAGAACGGCTGTTTCACCCCTCTCTTTGGGAGAGGGGCAGGGGGTGAGGACTTTGCCCATTCAGATACGCTATGACGGCGCTGACCGGGTTTATCTCAGTGAGGGTAAGCTTGTGATCAAAACCTCAGTGGGTTCTATGATAGAGTCAGCACCCTATGCCTATCAGGAGCTCAACGGCAAAACCGAAACTGTACCCTGTCATTATCAGATGAGTGCAGAGGGAGTAGTATCTTTTGACTTTCCGAATGGATGGGACCACTCACGTGAGCTGGTCATAGACCCCACTCTTATTTTCTCTACTTATTCAGGCTCCTTTGCAGACAACTTCGGCTATAGTGCCACCTACGACAGCAAGAGCAATGCCTATGCTGCAGGCAGCGTGTTTAGCTTTGGCTATCCTACCACTCCCGGTGCATTCCAGACCTATTGGGCAGGTGGGCATGGCTACTATCAGGATACTGCACAGCTTGATGGCTCGGGTACGGATGTGAGCATTACGAAATATACTTCCGACGGTACTTCGCGTGTATTCTCCACATATCTCGGAGGCAACTCCGACGAGCTGCCCCATAGCCTTATTGTCAATAGTAATGATGAACTGGTCGTTTTCGGTACTACTGCCTCAAGCAATTTTCCTGTCACGCCCAATGCATATGATACTACTTTCGGCGGCGGCCCTGATCCCGGTTTGTTTAATGGTTTGGGAGTATGGTATGCACAAGGCTCTGATATTTTTATCACACACTTCACATTTGATGGTACGGCACTTGTTGGCTCGACCTATATGGGTGGCACCGGAGATGACGGGCTCAACTATCCCGAGTATCAGGACCTGCACTATCAGTATGCGGATGAAGTGCGCGGTACGATAGATATAGATGCCAATGACAATATTTATATAGCTTCCTGTACTAAGTCCAATGACTTTCCGGTCACGGCTGGCGCCTATCAGACCATTCTGAACGGATCTATGAACGGAGTGGTATTTAAGATGGACAACTCACTGTCTACACTCGTATGGAGCACCTACATCGGCGGCAACAATATGACTGACTGCTATTCGCTGGCACTGGACAGGACAGGAAATATTTTCGTCTGCGGTGGCACGATGTCAGATTCATTCCCTACTACACCAGGGGCATATCAGTCTACTATGCATCCAGGGCAGGCAGAGGGTTTTATCGCCTTGCTCAATACTACCGGTTCGGCCGTACTGCATTGTACGCTCTTTGGCACGCCGAGTTATGACCAGCTTTTTCTGGTACAGCTGGACCGCTATCAGAATGTCTATGTACTAGGTGAGACGCTTGATACAAGCAGTTTTTTCAGCTATAACACAGTATACAACGTGCCTAAAAGTGGCCAGTATATCAGTAAGTTCAGTTATAACCTAGATACACTGATCTGGTCCACACGTTTCGGTACCGGCAAAGGCAGGCCTGATATATCTCCGACGGCTTTTCTCGTAGATGTGTGCAATAGTATTTATGTGGCAGGCTGGGGTTCTGATTTTCATGACCTCTATGGCCTGGGCCCGATCCTGAGTACTACCGGAATGTTTGTCACACCTGATGCATACCAGCATACTACAGACGGCAATGATTTTTATATCATGATCATGAACGATGCTGCCTCTGCTATCACCTATGCTACTTATTTCGGTTCGCCGACAGACGAGGAGCATGTGGATGGAGGCACCAGCCGTTTTGACAAAAAAGGGGTCATCTATCAGTCGGTCTGCGCCGGTTGTGCCAACTCAGTGACCGGTTTCCTACCGGACCAGAACTTTCCCACCACACCTGCCAATGTCGTTTCACATACTAATAATTCACCTAATTGTAACAACGCAATATTCAAGCTCGATCTCAACCTGCCGCTGGTCGTAGCTGACTTTTATACTCCGCCTACAGTATGTGATACATTCAATTATCAGTTCGTCAATAACAGTAAGATCATCGACACTGCTAATACGATCGTCTATTGGAATTTTGGCGATGGCACTACTTCTGACAGCCTCAATCCTACACACGCATATATTGCGCCGGGTACATATACCATTACGCTGATCATTTCAGACAGTACCAGTTGCAATGGCTCTGATACAGTGAGAAAGCAGGTCACTATTCTTAAGAATGATTCTACGGTCATCCTGCCGACTCTGACTGACTGCCTGGGAAATATGGTCCAGATAGGTATACCACAATCTACCGACACCTCGGTCACATTGCAGTGGGTACCAACTACCGGTCTTAGCAATTCAAACATCTCCAATCCATACATATCCCCGACACAGGCTACCAACTATGAACTGATCACGACCAAAGGAAACTGCCACGCTATATACAAACAACAGATCAATGTCGTGTCAGACAGTCTGATAGTAAAAGGCGCTAATGTGCTATGTCCGAATGATACTATTCAGCTCTTTGCTACAGATACAGCCGGCCTGCAGCTCAGCTATAGCTGGACTCCTGCAGCTGATGTGGTCAGTGGTGTCAATACTGACTCTCCATATGTGAAACCACCGAGCAATACTACTTTCTACGTCACAGCTATTGACTCAGCAAACGGATGCAGGTATAAAGACAGCATTAATATCAATGTGATCTCATCTTTGCAGTATGTGCTCGCTACTGCTACACCCGATACGATCAAATACGGAGACACTACGCAATTGAATACGATCTATACGCAGGCGGCATCATTGTATTGGAATCCCGATTCTTCACTCTTCTCGACCACCATTGCTAATCCATTGGCGGACCCAAGACAGGTGACGACCTATACGGTCAATGTGACGGACAATAATGGATGCAAAGTAGAAAAGGATGTCACGGTATATATTCTTTATACACCTTGTTCATCGACCAATCTATATGTGCCAAATGCATTCAGCCCGAATAATGATGGCAAGAATGATGTGCTCTATGTGCGGGGCAATTTTATTCAGACGATGTACTTTACTGTATATGACCGATGGGGACAAAAAATGTTTGAGACCCGCAATCAGAATGAAGGATGGGATGGCACCTACAAAGGCAAAAAACTGGACCCGGCTGTTTTCGGATGGTATGTAGAGGGTACCTGTGAGGTGGGTGAGAGGTTTTTCAAGAAAGGAAATGTGACATTACTTAGGTAATTAATAATGAAAAGCAAAAGCTTTGTTTGGTAAGAGAAAATATTTGTGTTCTGTCATTACCCGGCTCAAAAGCTCGTTGAAACCCCTATGTATATTATTCATTATTCATTATTCACTATTCGTTAGCGCTCAGGATATCCACTTCACCCAGTTCAATTTCTCTCCGCTCAATGAGAACCCTGCTAATACCAATCTCTTTGACGGGGATATGCGATTCGTGGGAAATTTTAAAAATCAATGGCAATCAGTACCGGTAGCATACAATACAGCCTCGGCATCTATGGATATGAATTTCGTGACGCTGAAAAATCATGACAGGATAGGCGGTGGCTTTTTGTTTTATTATGACAGGGCGGGTGATTCTCATTTCACCTCGATGAATGTCGCTGCATCTATCAGCTATCAGTTGAACTTTGGTAAGAATGATGCACATACTATTTGTTTCGGTTATCAGATCGGATTTGTCAATCGCTCTTTTGATTACACCAAGCTGTTTTTTGACAATCAGTTCAACGGGGATGCTTTCAATCCGAATATCAATCCTGACGAGGCATTCAGCAAGACCAATTTCTTCTTCCTGGATATGGGCGCAGGCCTCACCTACAAATGGAATAAGGGCATTAGAAAAAACCTGACCCTTGGTTTCTCCATTGATCATTTCAATACACCCACTCAGAGCTTCTATTCTGACCTCTCCGTGAAGTTGGCACCGAGGTATAATTTCAATGTCAAGGGTGATTTCAAAATATCCAAGAGATGCGATCTCGTACCTGAGTTCCTCTGGCAGCGGCAGGCCACGCAGCAAGAGTTTATACCGGGTATGCAACTGAAGACATATCTCTCTATGAAATCATATTCCCGCATTGCCCTGAACACAGGTGTATACTACCGGATAGGCGATGCACCCGCTGCATTGGTCGGTATGGATTATAACAACCTGCAGGTAAATTGCAGTTATGATATCAATACTTCCGGTCTTACACCTGCGAGCCGCAATAACGGTGGCTTTGAAATATCGCTGATCTATATACTTTCGAACATAAAAAAATTAGGTACCAATTTTGCAAACTGCCCTATTTTTTAGAAGTACTTCTTATCATTCTCTGAGATATATAATGATCCTCTTTATGGGGATTTTCTTTTATCTCCCAAACTTTGTAGACGCTCAGTCTGCCAAGCAATACCTCTCATATGGAGACGAAGCAATGAGAAAGGGGGAATGCTACAATGCTGCAATATATTTCAAACAGGGATTGGAGAAATTTGAGTTCAATCTCGAGATGGAATACAAATATGCCGAAGCGCTCAGGGGATATAATGATTATAAAAATGCGGCGGAGGCATACAAAAAAGTAGTGCAAGATGATGTGACCCATGAGTACCCGATGGCAATATTCTGGTATGGTACGATGCTCCACTATCTCGGCAGGTATGAGACGGCTATCATACAGTTCAAAAAGTTTCAAACTAGGTATAAGGAGAAGGGCTACTACAAGGATAAAGCCCAACAGGAGATCGAATCATGTAGCTGGGCCACTGTGAATGTCAAAGACAGCGCATCGCTCAAAATAATTCACCTGCCGGAAGGCGTGAACACATCATACTCTGAGACCAATCCTTTTGAAGATCTCAACGGGAATTTATTGTTCTCATCACTTCGTGACCAGAGCACCAATAAAAAGAAACCCAAATTTCTCGCACGGATATATCAAAGTGATTCTGCCTATAAGGTCTCCAAAGTTTTTGTTATTCCCGATGCTGACCAGTCTCAGCATATGGCCAATGGAGCTTATTCGCCGGATATGAGACGCTTTTATTTCACCGTATGTGAAGCTGAGGAAGAAAATAAATCGCTGCTGAGATGTGACATTTATATGAGTTACGTAAAGCATGATACTCTCACTGGAGCAAAAAAGCTGGACGACAATGTCAACTATAAAGGTTCTACATCTACACAGCCCAATATCGCCATAAATGAAAATGGGGATGAGATATTGTTTTTCGTCAGTGACAGGCCGGGCGGCTATGGCAAGACGGATATATGGATGAGCAAAATACTCAAGGATAGCAGCTATCAGGACCCGGTCAACCTCGGTGCGCAGATCAATACGGAAGATGAAGAGTTCTCGCCATTCTATGATAGCCATGAGCATAAACTGTACTTTGCATCAAACTGGCACTATGGTTTTGGGGGACTGGATATATTCGAATCCGAGATCAAACATGGCGGATGGTCTATACCAAAAAACCTGGGCCATGCGGTCAATTCTTCTCAAAATGATTTCTATTTCTATGAGAGTGCAGATAGGTCTAAGAATTATTTCGCGTCAAATCGCAAAGGGTCTTTTTATATCAAGTCTGAGACATGCTGCAATGACATCTGGATGTATGAGACCGGCATGAAGATCGAGGTGCTGAAGAGAGTGGATACTCCTGAGGCGAAGATAACCGCAGAAGCGAAGATCGACACACCTGAAACAAAAATCACCGTAGTGCTTAAAGCTGACACTCCAACTAATACAATAGCCGAAGTAAAGAAAGACTCAACATTTATTCCTCCCCCGACGGCTCTGGTTACGCATGCAGATACCCCACGGGTACTGATAGATAAAACTATCACTAAGATCAAACAATTGCTCCCCGTCACACTTTATTTTCACAACGATGAACCCGAATGCTGCAATCTGAGAGATACCACTACGCTAAATTATATCTATACCTATCAGCAATACTGGAACCTGCTGGACAAGTACAAAAAAGAGTTTGACAAAGGCCTCGTGGCTGATCAGAAGACCGAAGCTGATAAAGCAGTATTCAATCTCTTTACTGATAAAGTAGAAAAAGGATTTCGCGACCTGGTGCAGTTCAGCGCACAGCTGGTTGACCTGCTGCAGTCGGGGCAAAAGATCGAGATCACTATACAGGGTTATTGCTCGCCGCTCAACTATAGCGAGTATAATGTCAAACTCGGTTATCGCCGTATCGCATCCCTGCGAAACTATTTCTACCATTATCGCAGCGGGATATTGATGCCATATATTGATAGCGGCAAACTGATACTAAAAAATGAATCACTAGGCAAAGAGAGAGCTGCCAAGAATGTAAGTGACAACCGCGAAGACACCCGCAACTCTGTCTACAACCCCACTGCAGCAGTAGAACGTAAAGTTGAGATCATTTCTGTCGAGATCAAATAGTTTAAGCAAACTATATACTGCGATGAATTGCCGCAATCAAAAATCCGACATCCGACATCTGTACATCTACCAATCATATATCATACACCTGCCTGCCGGCAAAGGCAGGTCAAAAATCATAAACAGCTTTAGGGAATTGTGTTATATTCGTACCGACAATAAATGACAGTAGTGGCGAAGAGCAATCCAGATAAAAATAAAGGGAAGAAAAATCCTTTCGAGAAGTTTTACCAGAAGGAAGCTACTATATCTGAAGCAGACTTGGTGCCTGTCAAAAAACCTGCACGTCCATCGACCATATCAAAGAAAAAAACAGACGCTCCCGCCACATCTCTAGATTCCAAGATACAGAAGAGGCTTAACAAACTCACTGAAGGTGATCTGCCTGCAGTGGTCGAAGCTCCGATGGAGAGCATGCGCCTCAATAAATTTCTTGCACATGCAGGTATCGCATCACGCCGCAAAGCAGATGAACTGATAGCTGAGGGCAAGGTCAAAGTAAATGGCGAGATCATCAAAGAGATGGGCTACAGGGTCAAAGTTACTGACAAGATCACCTTTGATGATAAGCGCATCACACCTGAGACCAAAGTATATATCCTCCTCAATAAACCAAAAGACTGTATCACTACTACTACTGATGAGCGGGATAGAAAAACAGTACTCGATCTTATAAAGGCCGCCTATACCCAGATCAAGTCTACCAAGAAACCACGACTATATCCTGTCGGAAGGCTTGATAGAAATACTACCGGTGTGTTGCTCATTACGAACGACGGCGAACTCGCACAGAATCTCACGCACCCGTCTAAAGAGATCAAAAAGATATACCATGCTGTCCTCGACAAATCTCTCAAACTGGATGACTATGAGCGTATCAAACATGGTGTAGTGCTCGAAGACGGCATAGCTGAAGTGACAGAGGTAGCGCATACTAATCCAAAAAACAAAGCTGAAGTGGGCATAGAAATTCATTCCGGCAAGAACCGTATAGTGCGCCGTATCTTTGAATCGCTCGGATATGAAGTGCTGAAACTCGACAGGGTTTATTTTGGTGGCCTGACCAAAAAAGATGTTCCCCGTGGCAGGTGGCGTTTTCTCGAAGACGAAGAAGTCCGAAGACTGAAGCATTTCAAAATAGGCTAAAACATTTGCCGCAAAGATTCTACGATCTGTTTATAGAGGAATGGAAATTTTCCGAAACGTCCGCCGTTTTTATACCAATCTCTTTTTCCTAATCTAACGAAAATAATATCCTTGTCAGGGAGTGTACCTATATACTGGCCCCTCAGACCATCGGCCCTGTAATCAACTTTGCCATTTATATTTCTCAGCCACCAGAGATAGCCGTAGCGATCACATATGACAGAGTCGCCTTTTTCACCATCAGGTATATGAATAGGAGTGAGGGACGCTTTGACATAGCTCGTATCGACTATCTGCAGTCCATGCCAGTTACCCATGTGCTCATAGAGCATCGCTATCCGTGCTATATCTCGCGCATCGGTATGAAAGCAGCAATAGGTTTTCTCCATGCCGCCTTTGTGATCTGTGAGCCAGTATGCATCATGCGCAGCACCTATCGGTCCCCATAGTTTCTCTGTGGCATAATCTGTGATTGACATACCAATAGCATTCCTGAGTGCGATGCCTAGTATCTCAGGGTCAGCATTCTTATACCTGAATTCATAACCCGGATCTTTTTCCTTTTTCAAAGTATTGACAAACTTCGGCAGGTCTCTGCCATAGTATAGATGCGCCAATTGCCCGACGGGATTGAGATCGTCATGATAGTTGAGGCCTGATGACATAGTGAGCAAGTGTTTGAGCGTAAGGCCGTTTAGGTCAGCCCTTTTGTATGGTTCGTAATAGTTTCCAACTGGTTCGTCGAGGCTCTTTATTTTCCCTTCTTTTAGTGCGATACCGGTGAGGATGGAGGTGATGGATTTTGTCACCGAAAAAGGATTAGTATGACTGCTGTCGGAGTAGCCCTTGGCATACCATTCATATATCAGGCTGTCATGCTGAAATATCAGGAAGGCGATCGTTTGCGTTTGCTGCAGCTCTTGCCACAATGAGTCAGGTAGTTTGAAAGTATTGTATCGCGAAGATTCAGGCAGCGGCTGATAATTGGTGGCTTTCACATGAGAGTATGGAAGTATCTTGTAATCTTCCATTCCGGGATCATTGTATACTATCGTTCGACCGAGCAGGCAGGAACATAAAATGAAAGAAATGCAAACGGCAATAAAAAGAATCTTCTTCATGCCGGTCTTATTTCTTCCACTCAAAACTATTCAGAATAGTATCTATATCCTGGCGTATGAATGCTAGCACCGGGGCCATGGAGTCAGTGTTAGGCTCATTGTAGAAATAAAGCGAACCGCGTATGAAATTTTTTGTGCTGTCTGTCAGAAAGAACTGGATATTAGTCGCAGCATCACCGCCCACATTATAGAAGATACCACTTACACCATGCTTGTTTACGATCAGGCTTTCATCGATGTAGTTTGCTTTCTTATCATGCTTGAAGGAAAGTTTATGCGCATCGTCGAGCAGTTTATCCAGCGTCATGGTCTTATTGATCTCCTTATAGGTGAGATTGATCGTGCCGTTGAAATCCGGGAATACAATATTCAACCAGCATGGTTCAGCAGGCCGCTGACCAAAGAAGGAAGTATCCTTTTGGACTACAGCATACACTGGTTTGTCAAATTTGAAAGGGCATGCCTCAGGATCATAGGAGTCATACTTTCTCTCAGGGAATATCACACGTGGATAAGCCTTTGGCTTAGGGGTATAATCCCCATGACAGCTGCTGAGAGAAAGAAGAATGATAAGGAGTGTAATGAACTGAGATGCTTTTGACATTGTTTTATTCTACAGAGGATAAATATATTGATTATTGGCGGCGAAATGATGAATGCTGTACTAATCTTGATCTGCTATTTCCAGTTTTACTTTTTCTATCCGGTTGTTCTTGATCGAAAGCACTCTGAAATTAAACTGCTCATAGATGATCTCATCTCCTGCCTTTGGTATGCGTCCGCGAAGTTCCAGCAGCAGCCCTGCCACTGTCTCGGAGTCTTCGCGCACATCTTCGAAATGATCTGCCTGCAGATTGAGTGCCTTGGTGAAGTCATTCAACGGAGTGGCGCCCTCGATGATATATGTATCGTCATTCAGCTTTCGGATATTGGTATCGGTTGATTCATCAAACTCATCTTTGATATCGCCGATCACTTCCTCTACAATATCCTCCAGTGTCACAATTCCGGATGTCCCGCCGAACTCATCCACCACGATAGCAAGGTGGGTACGCGTCTCCTGAAACTCGCGTAGCATGTCGTCTATCTTCTTGGTCTCGGGAGCATGCAGCGGGTCCCTGATCAGTTTCTGCCAGCCGAATGTCTTGCTCTGGTTGATATGCTCCAGCAGGTCTTTGACATACAGCACACCTTGTATCTGGTCTATGTTTTCGGAATAGACCGGGATACGTGAGTAGCCTTGTTCGCGTACATAGGTCAGCAGCTCTTCATAGTCCCAGGTGATGTCAGCTGCAGCCACTTCCATCCGCTGGCGCATGATCTGTCTCACAGTCAGATTACCAAAGTGTACGATGCCTTTCAGCATCTTGACATCATTGCCTGACTCTTTATTCTCTACCGTTATCTCGATAGCCTTGTTTATTTCCTCTATGTCCATTTCTGCATTGTGGCGCTTGATGCGGCGCTCTATGACAGATGTGGAACTCACCAGTACATAATTAAGGGGATAAAAAATGCGGTTGAGAAGAATAAAGAAACTCGACATCTCTTTTGCGATCTTCATCTTATTGTGCGAGGCATATACCTTTGGTATGGCTTCGCCAAA
>Ga0182030_10024248_pt1 | contig 11160 bp, 5 predicted proteins | sample 812S3MmetaG_FD_121299 | JGI IMG/M metagenome (GOLD analysis project Ga0182030, IMG submission 121299) | Permafrost microbial communities from Stordalen Mire, Sweden - 812S3M metaG (Illumina Assembly) | ecosystem: Environmental > Terrestrial > Soil > Wetlands > Permafrost | place: Sweden...
CGGACTGCTCGGCGACGCGGTCGATCAATGCTTCGGTGAGTTCCGGCGCTTCGAGCTTCGTCCACGGCAGTTTCAGCGCCGGGCCGAACTGCGCTAGGAAATGCCGCATCCCCGCCTCGCCGCCGGCCATGCGATAGATGAGAAACGTGCCCATGAACGACCAGCGCAGGCCCGCGCCGTAGCGGATCGCGTCGTCGATCTCCTCCGTCGTCGCGACTCCGTCGTTGACGAGCCAAAGCGCCTCGCGCCACAAAGCCTCCAGGAGACGGTCGGCGATGAACCCGTCGATCTCCTTCCTCACATGCAGAGGCTTCATGCCGACGCTCGCGTAAAGCGCCATCGCCGCCTCTTTGGTCGCCGGCGAAGTCCGCTCGCCGCCGCAGACTTCAACCAAAGGCAGCAGATAAACCGGATTGAACGGATGCCCGACGACGAACCGCTCCGGCCGCGCCATCGCGCTTTGCAGCCGCGTCGGCAGCAATCCCGAGGTCGAGGAGGCGACAATGACCTCCGCTCGCGTCGCCCCGTCGATGACCTTGAGCACGCTCTGCTTGAGATCTTCGCGCTCGGGCAAGCTCTCCTGCACGAAGTCGGCCTCCGCGACGGCCGCCTCGACCGAGGGCGCGACGCTGAGCGCGCCCTCCGCCGTCGCGTCGCCGGGAAACAACGCCGCGCGCGCCTTCCGCGCCGCCGCGACGACCGCATCCAGCTTGCGGGCCAGCTCCGGATCGGGATCGTAGACGGCGACGTCGTGGCCTTCGGTGAGGAAGCGCGCGGCCCAGCCGGCGCCGATGACGCCGCCGCCGACGAGACCCACTTTAAGTTTGCTCATCGCTTCAGCCCCGCTTGCGCAATTTGAGTTTCTCGCGCGCTTCCTTGGGCGAAATCACGCGCGCGCCCATATTGGTCAGGATCGTCGCCGCGCGCTCGACCAGCGCGCCGTTGCTCGCCAGCACGCCGCGGTCGAGGAACAGATTGTCCTCCAGCCCAACACGCACATTGCCGCCCGCGAGCGCCGCCATCGCCGCATAGGGCAACTGGTTGCGGCCGATGGAGAACGCGCTGAACACCGCGCCCGGCGGCAGTTGGTTGACCAGAGCAAGCAAGGTCAAGGGATCGTCGGGCGCGCCATAGGGAATGCCCAAACAAAGCTGGATCATGCAGGGATCGTCGATCAGCTTCTCGGCGATGAGTTGCTTGACGAACACCAGATGGCCGGTGTCGAACACTTCGAGTTCCGGCCTGACCCCGAGCTCCTGGACCTTCGCCGCCATCGCCCGCAGCGTCGAGGGAGTGTTGGTCATGACATAGTCGCCGAGCGCGAAATTCATTGTGCCGCAATCGAGCGTGCAGATTTCCGGCAGAAGCTGTTCGACATGCGCGAGCCGCTCCTTCGGCCCGACCATGTCGGTGCCTTGCGCGTTGAGCGGCAGTGGGGTCTCGCCGGCGCCGAACACGACGTCGCCGCCCATGCCCGCCGTCAGGTTGATGACGACGTCGACGTCGGCAGAGCGGATGCGGTCGACGACCTCTTTGTAGAGACGCACGTCGCGCGCCGCCTTGCCGGTCTCGGGGTCGCGCACATGAATATGCGCGATCGCCGCGCCCGCCTTGGCCGCCTCGAGAGAGGCGTCGGCGATCTGCTTCGGCGTCACCGGCACATTCGGATATTTGCCCGTGGTGTCGCCGGCGCCGGTGACGGCGCAGGTGATGAAGACTTCGCGGTTCATGAAAGCTCCCTGTGCGAGCAATCCCCTCGTCCTGAGGCGCGTAGCGAAGCGAAGCCTCGAAGGACACTCCAGCTTGCGCTGCCGGTCGCGCCATTCTCGCTTCCGCGCTGCGTGGCAGCGCCCCTTGGCGGAAAGCTTTCAACCTTCTGGAGCATCCTTCGAGGCCCGCTGCGCGGGCGCCTCAGGATGAGGCATTGGCTGCTCTCGCCAAGACAGGAAGGCCGTCTCACAACACGCACACCAGCCGCAGCGCGTCGTAGACCGCCGCGTGGATATTGCGCGAGGCGACCGCGTCGCCGATGCGGAAAAGCTGGTACGACCCCTCCGCATTTCGGATCAGTGTCTGCGGCCGCACGCCGAGCAGCGCCGCCTGATCGACCTCGCCGAGATTGCGCGACTGCGGCTTCAGCGCAAAATAGAGATCGTCCACCGGCGTCGCGCCGTGATCGACCACGACCTGATCGGCGATGCGCTCGACGCGCTTTCGCCCGTATTCGTCGTGGAACGTCGCCACCAGCCTGTTGCCCTCGCGCCGCAGCGATTCCAGCCGCAGGTTGAGCGTCACGCCGACGTCGAACTGAGAGAACGCGCGCAGGTAGGGCGGGAAGCTGGTCGAGCCGACGTCCGGCCCTATCATGCGCTCCGGCGTCATGTAATCGACATTGGCGCCCGCGCGGGCGCAGAACTCCGCGACGCTGACGCCCGCATGCGCGCCGTTGTCGTCATAGACCAGCACGTTCGCCGCCGGCTTCACCGCGCCAGTCAAAATGTCCCAGCTCGACGTCGCATGCTCGGCGCCGCTCAGCAGAAAGTCGAGATTGGGCACGCCGCCCGTCGCAACAACCACGACGTCAGGCCCTTCGCGCAGCACATCCTCCGCTTCGGCGTAAAGGTTGGTGCGCAAGTCCACGTCGTGTTTCTCGCATTGCGCGAGCCGCCAGTCGATCACGCCCAAGATCTCGCGCCGCCGCGCGAGCCCCGCCGCGACGCGCACCTGTCCGCCGGGTTCGTCCGCGGCTTCAAACAAAATCGTCTTATGCCCGCGCGCCGCGGCGACCCGCGCCGCCTCCAGGCCGCCCGGTCCCGCGCCGACAACCACAAATGTCTTCAGCGGCCCGTCCGCGCGCGTCACCACATGCGGCATCGTCAGCTCGCGCCCGGTCGCGGCGTTGTGGATGCACACCGCGTGGCCGCCGTAGATCGAGTCGATGCAATAGCCCATGCCGACGCAAGGCCTGATCTCGTGCTCGCGCCCCTGTTTGATCTTCAGCGCGATATGCGGATCGGCAAGATGCGCGCGCGTCATGCCGACGAGGTCGAGCTTGCCGGATTCAATGGCGTGCCGCGCCGTGGCGACGTCTTGCACGCGCGCGGCGTGAAACGTCGGCAGCCGCGTCGCGGCGCGCACCTCGCCGGCGAAATCGAGATGCGGCGCCGAACGCTCGCCCATGCCGGGGATGACATGCGACAGCCCCTCCTCGGTGTCGATATGGCCGCGGATCACATTGACGAAATCGATCAGCCCGCTCGCCGTCAACGCCCTCGCGATCTCCAGCCCCTCCGCTTTATCTATTCCGCGCTCCACATCCTCGTCGCAGACCATGCGCGCGCCGACGATGAAGTCCTCGCCGACGCGCAGCCGAATCGCGCGCAACACCTCCATGCCGAAGCGCAGCCGGTTTTCGAGCACGCCGCCGTATTCGTCGTCGCGCTTGTTGGTGAGCGGCGACCAGAACTGATCGACGAGATGGCCGTAAGCCTCGATCTCCAGCCCGTCGAGCCCGGCGGCCTGCACGCGCTCCGCCGCATCGGCGTAAGCCGCGATCACGCGGGCGATGTCGAACTCCTCCATCGCCTTCGGAAACGCGCGATGCGCGGGCTCGCGCACATGGCTCGGGGCGAGGATCGGCAGCCAGTCGTCCTTGGCCCAGCTCGTGCGGCGGCCGAGATGGGTGATCTGGATCATCACCGCCGCGCCCAGCGCATGCACGTCGTCGGTCAGCGCCTTCAACCAGCCGACGACCTCGTCCTTGTAAAGCAGAATATTGCCGAACGCCTGCGGTGAGTCGGGCGCGACCACCGCGGAGCCGCCGATCATCGTCAGTCCGATGCCGCCCTTCGCCTTCTCGACGTGATAGGCGCGGTAGCGGTCCTTCGGCATGCCGTCATGCGTATAGGCAGGCTCGTGCGCAGTCGACATCAGACGATTGCGGATCGTCAGACGCTTGAGCTGAAACGGTTGCAGCAGCGGATCGGCGCTCATGAGCCGGGGAGATTAGCGCGGGCCGCGCGCTTGTACAGGGCGGGGGCAGGGGGCGCGACCGCATGAAATATGGATGAGGTCAACGCATGGCGTGTTTGAGAGCTTCGCTCTCCGTCATGCCCGGGCTTGTCCCGGGCATCCACGTCGCGCCCCGTCAGCGCCTTACCAGGAAAGAGCGCATCGCTCTCCGGCGTGGATGGCCGGGACAAGCCCGGCCATGACGAAGGGCGCCGCTGATTGAGGCGGCCGCTAATACCCCACCGCCGCGCCGGTCCCGCGCCGCTCGTCGTTGGCGCCGTAATATCTGTTCGCCCCGACCGGCTTGCCGCCGAGCTTCGGCGCGCCGACGAGGATCGCATCGACGTGATTGGCCGGCTGCGGCGGCCCGAAATGATGCCCCATCCCTTCAAGGATCTTCCGCGTATCCGGCGACAGCGCGAACGCCTCGGCGTTGGTCACATCCGGCAGCCACTGATTGTGGATGCGCGGCGCGTCCACCGCCTCCGAGATCGTCATACCGTAGTCGACCACGTTGAGGATCGTCTCCAGCACGACGGTGATGATGCGGCTCCCGCCCGGCGTGCCGAGAACCAAGAGCGGCTTGCCGTCCTTGACCACCACGGTCGGCGACATTGAGGACAGCGGCGTCTTGCCCGGCGCAATCGCGTTCTTCTCGCCCTGCACGAGGCCGTAGAGATTGGGCGCGCCGACCTTGGCGGTGAAATCGTCCATCGTGTCGTTGAGCAGCACGCCGGTATCGCCCGCCACGATCCCCGCGCCAAACCAATCGTTGAGCGAATAGGTCACCGCGACCGCGTTCCCGTCCTTATCGATGACCGAGTAATGCGTCGTCTCGACGCCCTCGTGCGGCGGCTTGCCCGGCGCGAGTTCGGCCGAGGGCGTGGCGCGTTTGGGGTCGATAGCCGCGCGAATCTTGTCGGTGTAATCCTTGCTCAGCAGCTTCTGCGAGGGATTGTCGACGAAGGCGGGATCGCCCAGTAGATTGTTGCGGTCGACATAGGCGTGCCGCATGGTCTCGATCTCGTCGTGCAGCGCTGCCGCAGAGCCGAAGCCGAGGCCCTTCAAGTCAAAACCTTCGAGGATGCCCAGCATCTCGCACAGCGTCACGCCGCCCGAACTCGGCGGCGGCGCCGAGACCACCGTGTAACCACGATAGTCGCAGCTTATCGGCGGCAGTTCGCGCGGCGCGATGCGCGTCAGATCCTCCGCGATGATGAGGCCGCCGCCCGCCTGCACGCTCGCAGCGATCGCCGCGCCGACCTCGCCCTTGTAGAACCCCTCGGCGCCGCGCTCCCGGATGGCCGTCAACGTGCGCGCGAGATCCTTCTGCACCAGCGTCTCGCCCGGCAGGAACGGCCGCCCGTCGTGCAGGAAAATCGCCGCCGAGGCCGGATATTTGCTGAGCTGGGGCGCGGCCAACGCCAGCGGGAACACGTCGCCGTAATCGAGCGCAAAGCCGTTCTCGGCGAGCTTTATCGCGGGATCGATCAACTCCGCCCGGCCGAGCTTGCCATATTTCTCCCGCGCGTATTCGAGCCCGCCGACCGTTCCGGGTACAGCGATGGCGAGATAGCCGCGCGTCGAAAGTCCGTCGACGACCTTGCCGTCGGGGCCAAGATACATGTCGCGCGTCGCTTTCAGCGGCGCCTTCTCGCGAAAATCGACGAAGGTCTTGCGGCCGTCGGCGAAAACGATGGTCATGAACCCGCCGCCGCCGAGATTGCCCGCCGCCGGGTAGGTCACGGCCAGCGCGTAGCCGACCGCCACCGCGGCGTCCACGGCGTTGCCGCCTTTCTTCAATACCTCGACGCCGGCCTCGCAGGCCAGATGCTGCGCGCAAGCGACCATGCCGTTTGGCGCCGCTACCGCCGGCGGAGCGGCGGCGGCGGCCGGCGTCGCCAGCAGCGCCAGCGCGACGGCCGCGCGCGCGATCATTTCTTCGCCCCGTCCGGCTTCAGCGCAATGCTCGTCAGCAGTTTCGCGAACAGGTCGGCGCCCTGCTGGCCGGTCGAGAACCACGTCTTGAGCAGGTTCTCGGGGCTGAACTTCTCCATTTCGACGATGGTGCGCTTCTCCATCTCCGCCAGAATGGCCTTCTGCATCGGCTGCACGTCGGGAAGGCCGAGGAAATGGCGCGCCTCTTCGGGCGTACAATCGATGTCGATGGTCACCTTCATGGCCGTAAGCCTCCCGTCCGAAGTCTTTATCGACGCGAGCAGCCGTGGTGGCAAGCGGCCTTGCAAGCGACCTTGACGCCGCCGCTGGCATGACGGAAGCCAGACCGAGGTCAGCCCGGAGAGATGGCCTTGGATGCAACCCCCTTCGCCGCCTTGCAAAACGAGGCCGTCGCGCCGCAAGACCTGCGCGCCGCTCTGGCCGCCGCGCATCGGCGCTCCGAGCCGGACTGCCTCGCCGCGCTGATCGACCTCGCCGCCGCGACCCCCGACGAGGCCGGCCGCATCCGCGACCTCAGCGGCAAGCTCGCACGCGCCTTACGCGCCAAATCGCGGGCGCGCTCCGGCGGCGTCGAGGGGCTCATCCACGAATATTCGCTCTCCAGCCAGGAGGGCGTGGCGCTGATGTGCCTCGCCGAGGCGCTGCTCCGCATCCCCGACGCCGCCACGCGCGATGCGCTGATCCGTGACAAGCTCAGCCCCGGCGACTGGCGCGCCCATCTCGGCCAGAGCCCGAGCCTATTCGTCAACGCCGCCACCTGGGGCCTCGTGCTGACCGGCAAACTGGTGGCGACCAACAGCGAGCAAGGCCTGTCGGCCGCGCTGACCCGCCTGCTGTCGCGCTCCGGCGAGCCGATCATCCGTGCTGGCGTCGATGTCGCCATGCGGCTGATGGGCGAGCAGTTCGTCACCGGCCGCACCATCGAGGAGGCCATCCGCGCGAGCCAGGCGCGCGAGGCGCGCGGCTTCTCCTTCTCCTACGACATGCTCGGCGAGGCGGCGACGACGGCCGAGGACGCCGCGCGCTACTATGCGGATTACGAACACGCGATCCACGCTATCGGCAAGGCCTCGGGCGGGCGCGGCATCTACGAAGGGCCGGGCATTTCTATAAAACTGTCGGCGCTGCATCCGCGCTACCAACGTATGAAGCGCGCGCGCGTGTTCGGCGAACTGCTGCCGCGCGTGAAAGCGCTGGGGAGCCTAGCGCGCTCCTACCAGATCGGCTTCAACATCGACGCCGAGGAGATGGACCGGCTGGAGATCTCGCTCGATCTCCTGGAATCGCTCGCGCTCGATCCCGAGCTTGCCGCCTGGAACGGCCTCGGCTTCGTCATCCAGGCTTACGGCAAGCGCTGTCCGGCGACGGTCGACTGGCTCGTCGATCTCGCCCGGCGCGCCAAGCGGCGGCTGATGGTGCGGCTGGTCAAGGGCGCCTACTGGGACAGCGAGATCAAGCGCGCGCAAGTGGATGGCATGTCCGATTTCCCCGTCTATACGCGCAAGGTCCACACCGACGTCGCCTTTCTCGCCTGCGCCAAGCGGCTGCTCGCCGCGCCCGACGCGATCTACCCGCAGTTCGCGACCCACAACGCGCAGACGCTCGCGTCGGTCATGGTGTTCGCCGGGCCGAACTACTATCGCGGCCAGTACGAGTTCCAGTGCCTGCACGGCATGGGCGAGCCGCTTTACGAGGAGGTCGTCGGCCGCGACAAGCTCGACCGCGCCGCCCGCGTCTACGCCCCCGTCGGCTCGCACGAGACGCTGCTCGCCTATCTCGTGCGCCGCCTGCTGGAGAACGGCGCCAACACCTCATTCGTCAACCGCATCGCCGACGAGACAATCGCCGTCGAGGATCTCACCGCCGACCCCGTGGAGGTCGCTCTCGCGATCCGGCCGCTCGGCGCCATGCACGACCGCATCGCCGCGCCGCTCGCGCTCTACGGCGACAGCCGCCCGAACTCGCAGGGGCTCGACCTTTCCAGCGAGGCCGAGCTGGCGCGGCTCGCGGCGGCGCTCTCCGGCGAGCCGCTGACCTACGAAGCCCGCCCCGCCGACGCCCCCGCCGCCGCGCCCGCCGTGCCCGTAACCAACCCCGCCGATCCCGCCGACCTCGTCGGCCACGTCGTGTTCGCGCGCCCGCCCGAGATCGAAGCGGCGCTCGCCCGCGCCTGCGCCGCCGCGGCGTCCTGGGGCCAGACCCATGTCGCCGAGCGCGCCGCCGCGCTGCGCCACGCCGCCGACGCCTACGAGGCCGCGAGCGCGCGGCTCATCGGCCTGGCGGTGCGCGAAGCGGGCAAGTCCTACGCCAACGCCGTCGCCGAGGTGCGCGAAGCCGTCGACTTCCTGCGCTATTACGCGGACGGCGCGCAAAAGCTGCTGGGTCCGGGCGCGCCGGCGCCGCTCGGCGTCGTCGTCTGCATCAGCCCCTGGAACTTCCCGCTCGCGATCTTCACCGGACAGGTCGCCGCGGCGCTGGCGGCCGGCAACGTCGTGCTGGCGAAACCCGCCGAGGAGACCCCGCTGATCGCGGCTGAGGCCGTGCGCCTGCTGCACGCGGCGGGCGTGCCGGCCGAGGCGCTGCAACTCGTCCCCGGCGCGGGCGAGGTCGGCGCGGCTTTGGTCGCCGACCCGCGCACCCACGGCGTCATGTTCACGGGCTCGACGCCCGTCGCCGGGCTCATCGCCCGCCAGCTCGCCGGCCGGCTAACCCGGACCGGCCAGCCCGTCCCTGTTATCGCCGAGACCGGCGGCCTCAACGCGATGATCGTCGATTCCTCCGCGCTCGCCGAGCAGGTCGTCGGCGACGTGATCTCGTCCGCCTTCGATTCCGCAGGCCAGCGCTGCTCCGCGCTGCGCATCCTCTGCCTGCAGGAGGAGATCGCTGCGCGCACGCTCGCCATGCTGAAGGGCGCGATGGCCGAGCTGGAAGTCGGCGACCCCCGCCTTCTGTCGACCGACGTCGGCCCCGTCATCACTGCGGAGGCGCGCGACGGCATCCTGTCCCATATCGACACCATGCGCGCCCGCGGCTTCAAGACGACGCAGATCGCCCCCGCGCCTTCGACCGGAACCTTCGTCCCGCCGACCCTCATCGAGGTCAACCGGATCGCCGACGTCGAGCGCGAGATCTTCGGTCCGGTGCTGCATGTGCTGACCTACAAGCGCGCCGATCTCGACCGGCTCATCGGCGAGATCAACGCGACCGGCTACGGCCTCACCTTCGGCCTGCACACCCGCATCGACGAGACCATCGCGCGCGTCGTCGACCGGGTGGAGGCCGGCAACATCTACGTCAACCGCAACATCATCGGCGCGACAGTCGGCGTGCAGCCGTTCGGCGGCTGCGGCCTTTCCGGAACGGGTCCGAAGGCGGGCGGCCCGCTCTATCTCGCCCGCCTGCTCAGCGAGCCGCCGGCGCACGCTCTCGCAGGCCTCGACGGCGCGCCCGAGCCCGCGCTGCGCGCCTACGCCGACTGGCTCAGCGCGGCAGGCGCCGAAGCCGAGGCCGAGCGTTGCGTCGGCATGGCCGCGCGCTCGCCGCTCGGCGCGCGCGTCGAGTTGCCGGGCCCGGTCGGCGAGCGCAACGTCTACGCCTTGCGCCGCCGCGGCCTTATCGCCGCTCACGCGGAGACCGCGACCGGCTTGAGGCTGCAACTCGCCGCCATTCTCGCCACCGGCAACGACGCGGCGGTCCCCGCCATGCTCGCCGCCGCCGCGCTGCAAGGCCTTCCGGCCGAACTGCAACCCCGCGTCCACGGCTGTGACGAACCGCTCGACGCGCCCGCGCTCGCTGGCGCTTTGATCGAGGGCGAGGGCGACACGGTGGCCGAAGCCGCCCGCCGCCTCGCCGCCCGCCCCGGCCCGATCTTGCGCGCCGCCGCGCTGAGCCACGCCGAGTTGGCGGCCGGGGAGGACTATCCGCTCGAATTTCTCGTCGAGGAGCGCGCGATCTCGACCAACATCGCGGCGGCCGGCGGCAACGCCAGCCTTATGACCATCGGATGATACCTTAGGCGTTTGCCAAAAGGCGAAGCTGCATTACAAGCGCGCAAAGGCGTTTAATCGCGGGAGGAGCTGATTCAGGCCGGTCCTTCGCGCGCGCTCGACGCAGGCGGAGCACGAAATGACCAAGAAGACCGGACCGTCGCGTCCCTCGATCACCGATCAGGAGGCGCTGCAGTTCCATTCGCGCGGACGGCCGGGCAAGCTCGAAGTCGTCGCCACCAAGCCGATGGCGACGCAGCGCGATCTCTCGCTCGCCTATTCGCCGGGCGTCGCCGTGCCGGTCAAAGCCATCGCCGCCGATCCCTCGACCGCCTACGACTACACCAGCCGCGGCAACATGGTCGCCGTCATCACCAACGGCACCGCGATTCTCGGCCTCGGCAACCTCGGCGCGCTCGCCTCGAAGCCGGTGATGGAAGGCAAGGCGGTGCTGTTCAAGCGCTTCGCCGACGTCGATTCCATCGACCTCGAAGTCGACACCGAGGACCCGGAAGAATTCATCAACGCCGTCAAATTCTTAGGCCCCTCGTTCGGCGGCATCAACCTGGAGGACATCAAGGCGCCGGAGTGCTTCATCATCGAGGAGCGGCTGCGCGAACTGATGGACATTCCCGTCTTTCACGACGACCAGCACGGCACCGCCATCATCGCCGCCGCCGGCATGATCAACGCGATCCGCCTGACCGGCCGCGACATCAAGAAGACCCGCCTCGTCTGCAACGGCGCCGGCGCGGCGGGCATCGCCTGTCTCGACCTCATCAAGGCCATCGGCTTTGCGCCGGAGAACGTGCTGCTGTGCGACACCAAGGGCGTCGTCTACCGCGGCCGCAGCGAGGGCATGAACCAGTGGAAATCCGCCCACGCCGTCGACACGCAAGCGCGCACGCTCGCCGATGCGATGGAGGGCGCCGACATCGTCTTCGGCCTCTCCGCCAAGGGCGCGCTGACATCAGAGATGGTCAAGTCGATGGCGCCCAACCCGATCATCTTCGCGTTGGCGAACCCTGACCCGGAGATCACGCCCGAAGAGGCGCACGAGGTGCGCGACGACGTCATCATGGCGACCGGCCGCTCGGACTATCCCAATCAGGTCAACAACGTGCTCGGCTTCCCCTACATCTTCCGCGGCGCGCTCGACGTGCGCGCCAAGACGATCAACATGGAGATGAAGATCGCCGCCGCC
>Ga0182030_10024252_pt1 | contig 11159 bp, 7 predicted proteins | sample 812S3MmetaG_FD_121299 | JGI IMG/M metagenome (GOLD analysis project Ga0182030, IMG submission 121299) | Permafrost microbial communities from Stordalen Mire, Sweden - 812S3M metaG (Illumina Assembly) | ecosystem: Environmental > Terrestrial > Soil > Wetlands > Permafrost | place: Sweden...
GGACGGAGTTCCTGCTCCTGCAGCACGCGCAGCAGCTTGACCTGAAGTTCGAGCGGCAGTTCACCGATCTCGTCGAAGAATGCAGTGCCGCCGCTGGCGAGTTCAATCAGTCCGCGCTTGGAATCAACCGCCCCGGTGAAGGCGCCGCGCACGTGGCCGAAGAGTTCGCTCTCCATCATCGTGCCGACAAGAGAGCCGCAGTCGATGGGGACCAGCTGGCCGCGCGGTTCCACATTGTAAAGCGATCGCGCGACGACCTCCTTGCCCGTGCCGCTCTCGCCCATGATGAGGACGGGGCAGCGGCGGGTGCCGAGCTTTTCGATCTGGTCGCGCAGCTGGACGATGCGGGGCGAACGCCCCACGAAACCGTTAGGGAGGTCCTGTTCGGCGATCCTCATCAAGGAGGGTAGTGGGGTGGGGGGAGGATTCTTCTCAGAACGTTGCGTTGCCGCTCCCTTACGGTCACGGTTCAGAAAGGACATGGGCAACAGAAGCGCGACAGTGAGAAAGCGGCGGAAATGGCTAAGGACATGGGGCAACAGAAGCGAGACAGGGAGGGAGCGGCAGTGGGCTATGGGTCCAGCCGGACGACAAATGCCTGGGGTTCGTGCTGGTCGGCGCGGATACGCTGCGCCAGGGCTTCGGCGGCTTCGGGCGAGGGCTCGCGGCCGGCGAGAATGCGCCACAGCGGCGGATCGCCCTGGCGCAGCACTTCTTTCGCCGCCCCGTAGGCCATGATCATGTTCTGTTGCTGGCGGTCGGCGTTAGCCTTATCGCGGAACGCGCCGATCTGGACGGCGAATATCGCAGGCTCGGGCGTGGCCGGCGCGCCGATCAGAATCAGCTCGACGCGCGCCACGCCCGGGCCGATCAGATCGATCTCTCTGGCGGCGGCGTGCGAGAGATCGATGACACGTCCGTCAACGAAGGGACCGCGGTCGATGATGCGCACGTCGACAGTCTTGTCGTTCGTCAGGTTGCGCACCCGGACCATGGTCTGGAAGGGCAGCGTGCGGTGCGCCGCGACCATCGTTTCCATGTCGTAAATTTCGCCGTCCGCGGCTCTGCGTCCATGGTAGGGATGCCCGTACCAACTGGCGAGTCCCTGCCCGATGACGGCGCCGAGCGAGGGGATCGGTGCTGTGGGGACGACGCCCGGAGCGGGTGGGGTTGGCAGCGCCGGGGGCGGGACAACGGCGACGGTTTTCTTCTTCGCGCACCCCGTGATTGCGATCGCGAGGGTGATGACGAAAGCCAGGCGCCGGGTCATCGGGTACCTAACCATACTAACCTCGATTTTGGTCCAAAGCGTCACCATCGTTGCCGCCTGCCGCAATGAGATTGCCCACATTCGGGCATTTCTCGACAGCCTGGCGCGGCTGGAGCGTTCGAACCTCGATCTCGATGCCATTGTCGCGGACGGCATGAGCACGGACGGCACGCGACAGATCCTCGATGCGTTCGCGCGGGAACACGCATGGTGCGCGGTGATCGACAACCCGGGCAAAATCGTTTCCACCGGACTGAATCAGGCGGTGCGGCTGGCGCGCGGGGAGTTCATTGTGCGGATGGACGCGCATACTGTCTACGAACCCGGATACGTGGTCCGAAGTATCGCGGTATTGCAATCGACCGGCGCGGCGAACGCGGGGGGGCCACAGCGGTCGCGCGCAGAGGGCTACTGGCAGCGCGCGATTCAGGCGGGATTTCATGCGCCGTTCGCGACGGGCGGCGCACGGTTTCGCGACGACGACTATGCCGGCTCCGTGGATACCGTGGCTTATGGCTGCTGGCGGCGCGAGTATCTGATCGGGATCGGCCTCTTCGACGAAACCCTCGTGCGGAACCAGGACGACGAGCTGAACCTGCGCATCCGGCTGGCGGGCGGAAGCATCCGGCAGGATCCGTCGATTGTTTCCTGGTATGCGCCGCGCACCACACTCGCGGGCGTCTTCCGGCAGTATTTCGAATACGGATTCTGGCGCGTGGCCGTGCTGCGTAAACATCCGGGCCAGGGCGCGCTGCGGCATTTCGTTCCGGCCGCGGCGCTGCTGACCGGAATCGGACTGCTGCTGTTGGAGAGGCCGGCGCTGCTGGTACTCGGGCTGATCTATCTGCTGCTCAGCCTGCTCGCGAGCGTGAAGTCCGCCCAGCGCGAGGGTTGGGAGCTGCTGGCCGCGCTGCCGATCACCTTCGCCGTTTATCAGGTTTCCTATGCGGCGGGCTTCCTTTCCGGACTCGTATACTGGACGCTGTTTGGACGAGATCGAAAGAATCCGCGCCGAGTTTGAGACGCGCGACCGGACGATTCCGCCTGACTTCTACGCCTGGCATCGGCCCGAGATTCAGTACTGGCAGCGGCAGACGGCGCGCGCCTGCACGAAGCTTCTTGAAAAGGCGGGCGCGCTTCCGCTGGGAAACGCCGCGGTGGCCGATATCGGATGCGGCACAGGCCAGTGGCTCGCGGAGTTTGTGCATTGGGGCGCGAAGGCAGCCAACCTGCACGGCATCGATCTTCTGGAAGAGCGCGTCACCCGCGCGCGGGAACGGCTGCCGGATGCTGATTTAATATGCGGCGATGCGCGCCATCTCCCGTGGGCGGACGGCAGTTTCGATCTGCTGACGCAATTCACCGTATTCAGCTCTATCCTCGACTGCGAAGTGCAACGGGCGATCGCCGGAGAAATGCTTCGCGTGCTGCGCCCCGGCGGACACATCCTCTGGTACGACTGCCGGTGGTCGAATCCTGCGCGCGCGGCAGTGCGCGGTCTGCATCGCCGCGATATCGAGCGACTTTTCCCGAACTGTGCAATCGATTTCACCGTAACCACTCTCGTGCCTCCGTTATCGCGGATCATTGCGCGCCATTCGCGCGCGCTCGCCGCGATGCTGGAAAGCCTGCGTTTTACCTGCACGCATCTGGCGGCGGTAATTACGCCGGGAAAAAAGTAAAATGGAGAAACCTATGCGGGGAATTTTGCTCCTTCTGTTGACTGCGGGCCTCGTGTGCGCGCAGACCGTCGCGCCGACCAAAGCGCCTGCCTTTGATGTCGCGTCCATTAAACCGGCGCCGGACATCCTGACGCTGGGGCAGCAGATCCAGTCCGGCAAGGCGCACATCGGGACGAAGATTGACGGACACCGCGTCGACATCGGCTTCGCCTCGCTGCGCGATCTGATTTGCTACGCCTGGGATGTGAAGCCGCATCAGGTGATTGGCCCGGATTCGCTGCTCCTCGGCCAGCGCTGGGAAGTGATGGCTACCATTCCGGATGACGGGACGAAAGAACAGGCGCCGCAGATGATGCAGGCGCTTCTGGCGGACCGCTTCGGTTTGAAATTCCATCGCGAAAGCAAGGAGCATCCGGTTTATGCGCTGGTGGTGGCGAAGGGCGGGATCAAGATGAAGGAGGCGGCGCCTGATGATCCAGCGCCTGCCGCCGCACCGCCGCCGGATTCCAAAGACACCAGAACCATCGACGTCGGCCAGGGGCCGATGACGGTCAAACAGGACGGCAGAGGCGGCGCCTCCATCAACGCCGGCGCGCTGGGAAACATTAAAGTCAACATGAGTCCGGAAGGTCTCATCCACATGGAGATGAGCAGGATGTCGATGACCATGCTGGTGGGGCAGATGGCGCCGATCATGGACCGTCCGGTCATCGACAAGACTGAGCTCAAGGGGAATTACCAGGTGGCGCTCGAGTTCCCCATCAGCGCCATGCTGGCGGTGGCGCGCGCGCAGGGCATCAACATTCCCGGCATGCCACCGGGACTGGCCGGGGGCGGCGGAACGGGCCCCGCGGATGCCGCATCCGACCCCGCCGCGATGGACGGCGTCTTCAAATCGATGGAAAAACTCGGTCTGAAGCTGGAGCAGCAGAAACAGGCGTTCGACGACATTGTGGTGGATCACGCGGAAAAAACTCCGACGGAAAATTGACGGCGCCGGCGCGCGGTTCCGCGCGGGGGTTGTTATATGATGATGTCCGACACGCGTCTGCAGGCTCTCCGGCGCGAACCACAATAAGGAATTCGTTCATGACAGTTCGGTCCAAGAGATGGATAGTTGCCGGTACGGTTGCGTGCGTGGCCGCGGCGTTGCCGTTCGGCGCGAAGATTTTCGCGCAGAACCCGGCTCCGGCGACGCCGAAGCTGGAGATGTCGGACAAGTATTTCAAGAAGGTGCAGGTACTCACCAACATTCCGGTGGACGAGTTCATGGGCACGATGGGTCTCTTCTCGGCAGCCCTGAGCTACTGCTGCGGCGACTGCCACGTGGGCGCCGGAACCGATAATCCCGACTGGGCCTCGGATAAGAATCCGCGCAAGGTCAGAGCCCGCCAAATGGCGGCGATGGTCAAGGAAATCAACCGGGGGAATTTCGGCGGCACCAACCAGGTCACTTGCTGGACCTGCCATCGCGGCAGCCCGAATCCCGCAGTCACACCCTCGATCGACACCATCTACGGTGAGCCACTTTCGTTCCCGCCCGACACGGTTCTGGCGGCGAAACCAGGGCAGGGCGCCCTCACGCTGGATCAGATTTTCGACAAGTACGTGCAGGCGCTCGGCGGCGCCGAGGCTACAGGACGTCTCACCAGCTATACCGCCAAGGGCACCAGCCATCTGTTCGGCGAAACGAGGGAAGATCCGGTGGAGATTTACGCGAAGGCGCCGGACAGCCTGGCGACTTTCGTGCACCAGCGCGGCGGCGATTTAGCGCGCACGTTCGACGGCCGCGATGCGTGGGTTATGCTGCCGCTCACGGTGGTGGGCAAGTATCCGCTGAGCGCGAGCGCGCGCGAAGGCGGCAAACTGGACGCCGAACTGGCCTTCCCCTGGCGCATCAAGAGCTTCTTCCAGAACTGGCGCGTGGGCATTCCGACGACGCTCGAAGGCAAAGAAGTCCAGGTCGTGCAGGGCAACGCCACCGGCATTATTGCGACGTTCTACTTCGATAAGACGACCGGGCTGCTGACGCGCATGGTGCGTTACGCGAACTCCATGTCGGGGCGAGTGCCGACGCAGATCGATTACGCGGAATACAAACCCGTGGCCGGCGTGATGATGCCGACCAAGTGGACGTTCGGCTGGGTCAGCGGTCGCGAGGAGTATGCGATTTCGTCGTACGACGCGAATGCCACGGTGGACCCGGCGAAGTTCCGCGAGCCCCAGCAGCGACCGAAGCAGTAAGCGGCGCGACAACGGCGCTATTGAGCTGTCCCGGCGATTACGTTGCCGCTCCTTTACAGTCGCGGTTCTGTAAAACCAAGAGACCAGAGCACCTGCGAACCATGACCCTGGTGTTGTTGCAAGCGGCGAGCGGGGTTAACAACCCCGCTGCAGGATGGCATCCTGCCCCACACAACACTAGCGGGAGCGCGACTTGAGGCGGCACAGGCCGAGGGCGAGTCCCAGCGCGAGCAGGATTGCTGAAGCTGGTTCGGGGGTGGGGGTTCCGAGGTCCAGAAGGAACCCCAGGGTCTCGCCGTTGTACTGGCCGTAGCCCGCGATCTGGCCTTCGTCGTTGATGGCCAGCGCGCCGGTCAGCTGCCATCCCGAGTCCGGCGGTAACAGTGTATTCAAGTCGAGCATGGCGCCGTTCTCGTAGAGAAAGGCGTCGAGCGTGCAGTCGGCGTCGGTTACACCGCACGAGGGAGAAAGCGAAGACGTTCCCACGATCTGGCCCAGGTCGTTGATGGCATAAGCATTGGCCGGGCCTCCCAGATTGCCGAGATCCGTGAACGTGCCGTTGTCATCGAGGAAGGGCTCGTCTGTTTCGCCCAGATCGTCCGACCAGCCAACGATTTCGCCACTGTTATTTATTCCCTGCGCCTGACTGTAGGGCAAGGCGCTGCTGAGCGAGCCAAGTTCAATAATGGTCCCGTTCGAATAGAGGAATGCCGCGTCATTACCAGCCGAATCATATCCGTTACCCACGACCTCGCCGGCGTTGTTGATGGCGGTAGCTACCTGCGGAGTCAGAGTGCCCGAGAGAGTGCTCAGGTCGGTCACGGCGCCGTTCGCATAAAGGTAGGCGTGCTGCTGGCAGGGGCCGGGGCCGGGGCAGGGGTCCTGGTCGAGCGAACCAACGATTTCACCGGCGTCGTTGATCGCAAGGGCCGTGGCCATGTAATACCCCGCAGGCGGTGCGGCGACATTGTCCAGATAAACCGTCTGGCCGCCGGAGATGAGGAAGGCAGCAAAGTCATTCCCCACGATCTGCCCCTGGTTGTTGATGCCGTTCGCCTGCGCCGCGAGTGGGTCCAACGTGCCAAGAATATTGGTTATCACGCCACCGGAGTAAAGGAACGGCGATACGAAAGGCTGGCGCGGCAGGTTTTCATACGTGTACCCTGCCACCTGGCCGCTGTTGTTGACGGCAGTCGCAAAACTATAGACGCTGGCGTAGGGCGGGGGCGTGATCGGCAAGCCGAGCGGAGTGATGCTGATGGGTCCCGCGAGTGCCGGATGGGCGGCAACCAGGAAGCAGCCGCTCAGAAAAAAGCCGGCCGCCGGGTTGCGAAGAAAGGCGCGCGGAAAAGCCGTAAGGCGCATGCAGTGTCCTCCAGCGCTGTCACTCTAACAGGCTTGCGGACAGGGCAGCAATCCGCGAACGGGACAAACGGCACACGCCGATTCATTCGAACACGGAGGCGGCCGAAAGATGTTCCGGCCGGTACAAATGCGGCGCTTTTATTGTGTGGAAATGATCGCCGCCGGGCTGGTCTGGCCCGCCACCGTCAGCAGCACCGGCACGGCGTTGCCGGGTGAGACTCCGGCGGGCATGGTCACGTTCACCTGATAAAGCCCGACCAGACCAGCTACCAGGCCCGCATACAGCACCCTCGCGTTCTGGCCACCGATCGTGACCGTCAACGGCGATTGTGTCTGGGCCGTCGGGCTGGAGGGACTTGCGACGCCGTCGGGAACCGGCGGATTGGTGACGCCTAATCCGGCGGAGTAAATCACGAGCGCATCGCCCGCCTGGGCCGGCGCCGATGACGACACCAAAAACGGCGGGGTCGCGCCGCGGAAATCCTGCACGATGGCGCTGCCGCCGCTCGAGAACACGCCGGGCTGAGCACCGGCGAGATTGATCGGCACGGGCGTCGAGAGAGTGAGGTCCCGCTGAATCAGGACCTGGTAGGGCGTGTTGGCATTCAGACCGAAAGGCACGACCGCGTTGATTTGCGTGGGGCTCACGTATAACAGAGGCGCGACCTGCCCGCCGATGATGACGTTGGCGTTGCCGAGGGTGGAGGGTAACGGGAATTGATTGCTCGGCGCGGGAACGATGTCGTCCGCGAGCAGACTTCCGTAGATCGCGATCAGGCTGCCCGGCGCCAGGGCATTGAACGATACGGGGCTGGCGGCGCTCACGATACCTGCCTGCGTGAGGGCGGGCGGGGTTTTGGGAGAAATGACGCCTCCCTGCACCTGGTTGGCGCCCGAGAGCAGCTGCTGGCTGTTGGCGGCCCGGATGGTGAGGGTGACCGGCACATTGAGCCGCGAGGTCGCCCAGGTGGCCTGCCATGTGCCGTCATTCAGGGAGCCTAAAGCGAGCGGCGGATCGCCGTTCGAAAAGGTCACGGTGACACTCCCGGCGGTCTGGGGGGTGCCGCAATCGTCGAGGGACTGGATGGAGAGGGCCACGGGCCAGCCGGCGGTGACCGAGAAGGCCTGGGTGAGTGTGGTGAGGGCGGGAATCAGTTTGGTGGGAACGCAGGACGATGTATCCCGGGGACGAAGGGCGCCAGTGCTGCCGGAGGTGGAAGCGCCGGCGATCACATTGACTTTGAGCGTCTGGATACGACCGTCGGAAAACTGGAAGTTCACAAAATCGGTGTAGGCGCCGGGCGGGAAGCTGCCCAGCGGCTGGATCACAACGGGCGTGGGCTGGCTCGGATTGAGAACACCTACATAAGGAAGCGCATCCACGAGGAATCCGCTTCCGGCGGAAGCACCGCTCGCCGAGGAACCCAGTAACGGAGTGTAGAAAGTCTGGGCGGCGCCGCCGATGTTGTAAAGCACCACGTCCGCGGAGCCGGGACTGCCCGCGTTCGGGGTGGCCGTAAAAAACAACTCCGACGGCTGCACGCTGGCGCCGGGATCGGAACCAACCGGCAAGACGGTCAGAAACGCGGTGACGAACTGGGGAGTGTTGGCGGCGCCGGGCGCATCGATCCGGACGAGGCCATAATAATCGCCGGCGGCCAGTCCGCTCGGGTTCACGCTGACCGCGACCTGCGGAGCGGCCTGAGAAGCATTGCTGGAGCCGCTGGCCGGTGTCGCGCTGAGCCAACTGCCGCCGGCCAGCGTGGATGCGGAAGCCGTGAAGGCGAGCGAGCCCGTCCCCAGATTCACTACGCCGAAAGACTGAGGCGGGACGACGCCGCCCTGCGCCACACCGGTGAAACTCATGCCGGTCTGTGTCAGTAAAAGAGCCTGCGTCAAACTGCTGATCGCGAGATTGACGGGGACAACGATGGTCCCGCCCCCGGCGGACTGAATGGTCAGAGAGCCCGTGTAGGTTCCGGCAGGCAGGCCGGCGGGATTGGCTGTAACGGTCAGCGGCACCGGCGTACCGGGGGAGACGCTGCCGGCCAGCGGGGTGACCGAGAGCCACGCGCCGCCCGTCACCGTGGCGGCAGAAACGGTGAACGCGAGCGCCCCGCCACCGGAGTTGGAAACCTTGAGCACCTCCGAGCGCTGCGGCGCGCCCGCCGGGTACGTGAAGGACAGATTGGGCTGATCGACGCTGAGTTTGGGCGGCAGCGCGGCCCCCACCGTGAAGGTCACGGTGAAGACCAGAGAGGCGGGCGTGGCCGCCGCGGGAGTGATTGTGATGGTCCCGGTATAGGAGCCGGGCGCCAGGTTCGAAGGATCGGCCGTGATGGAAAGAAGGTCCGGAGTGTTTCCCGAAGCAGCGCCGGTGCTCAGCCAGTTGCCGCCGCTGGTGGTGGCGGCCGTTATGGTGAAGGCGAGCCCCTGGACGGAACCCTGCACGCCGACGTTCATGGTGACTGGCGCGCCCCCGCTGGCGGCTGAAATGGCAACGCTGTTCTGCTGCAGCGAGATGGTGGGCGGAGTTGCGAGAACGACCTGGATACCTACTCCGAGATCGTCGATGTAAACATTACCCAGGCTGTCGGCGGCGATGCCATAGGGTTCGAGACTGGCCTGCGTTGCCAGTAATCCGTCGCCCGGCGCGGAGGCGCCGTTGCCGGCGAAGAGCGAGGGCACTTTTGCCGGCGTCACCTTGACGATAAAGTTCAGTTGTTCGTCTGAGATGTAAAGGTTGCCGGCCGAGTCAAATGCCAGTTCCCGCACCCGCTTGCCGCCGCCAATGAAGGTGCTGATGATGCCCTGGGGCGTCACCATGCGGACGCTCCCGTTCAAGGCGTCTGCGATATACAGGTTGCCCTGGGCGTCGAGGGCAAGTCCGGAGGGCTCGTTGAGCAGGGCCTGGGTGGCGGGGCCGCCATCACCACCGGAGCCGGCGGTACCCGTGCCCGCGACAACGGTCCGATGGCCCGCCGTGTCGATGCGGTAAACGATCGAATCTTCCTCATCGGAGACATAGAGGTTGCCGGCGGGGTCGAAGACGAGCCCCCACACATTGCCAGGCAGTTGCGCGTAAGTAGAGATGGTGCCGTTTGCGGCGACTTTGCGAACCCGGCTGTTGAGCCAGTCGGCGATGTAGAGATTGTTGGCGGAATCGAACGCGAGGTTCAAGGGGTAGTCGAGCTTGGCCTCGACGGCGGGGCCGCCATCGCCGGAAAAACCGGTAATCCCGCTTCCGGCCACCGTGTTGATGAGTCCGCCCGAGATCTTCCTGACTCTGCCGCCGACGGGGTCTGAATAGTAAACGTTGCCAGTCTTGTCGATGGCCACATTGCCGCCGCCCTGCACCGGGGAAGTGAGGGCAGGCACATTTTCTCCGGAGTAGTAGAACTGGCCGTTGCCCGCCACGGTGGTGACGATCCCGTTGATGGCAATGCGGCGAATGCGGTCGTTTTCCTGGTCGCCGATGAACAAATTGCCCTGATTATCGGGCACGATACTCATGATGAGAGCGAACTGCGCGCTCAGAGCCGGACCGCCATCGCCGGAGAAGCCGAGGACGTCCGGATTTCCGGCGATCAGTGTCGGGATGGTGGTCCCGGGCGCGATCTTTGCGACCCTGCCGGCGCCCGCCAGGTAAAAAACTGCATTCTTATCAAAGGCGATACCGGTGGCGTAGTTCGCGGTGAAGGTCGAGATCACGCCGGTCGAGGTGACCTTGCGAACCCTGAGGTTGCCGGAATCGGCGATGTAGAGATTACCCAGGGCATCGAGAGCCAAGGCGTACGGATAATTCAGCTCTGCCGACGTCGCCTGGCCGCCGTCGCCGGAGAATCCAGCGGTGCCTGTGCCGGCTACGGTATTGATAATGCCGTCAGGCGTAATTTTCCGGACGCGACTGGTCGCATAGTCGGCAAAATACACGTTGCCCGAGGCGTCGATCACGATACCGCCGCTCTGGGCCGAGACTTTGGCCGTGAGAGCGGGAATACCGTTGCTGACAGCGTCAGTGCCCCCGCCGGCAACCGTGGAGATGATGCCCTGCGGAGAGACCATGCTGATGCGGTTGAATTCCGTGATGTAGAGATTACCCTGCGGGTCGTAAGCCACGCCGGTGGGCCCGGCGAGCGCCGCGTTGAGGGCGGGTCCGCCGTCCCCTGTATGCACGTCGAGAGTGATGCCGTTGCCGGCGATGACAGAAAGGGTGCCGTCCGGATTCACTCTCTCGATCAGGCAATTCCCGTAGTCGGCGATCACCAGATTGCCCGAAGGGTCGCGCGTGAACCCGTAAATACTCCCGAGCGGCGCATTCACCGCGGGCTGGCCGTTGCCGGTGAAGATGAAGGGGCCGCCGGCGAACGTGGTGATGACGTTCTGCGGGCAGGCGCTGCCAGCGAAAAGCAGCGCTACGAATAAACCGCCGACAAGCCTGGCACGACATGCGTTCCACACTTCACCCATGACGCCATTCTCGCAAGGCTGAAGCGATTGGTATCGAAGCGGGGACAGTTGGTCAGGCTGCGAATCGCGAATGCAGGGCCGGCGCGGAGCTTACCGGAAGCCTCGCGCAACTTCCCCAGCAGGCCACA
>Ga0182030_10024255_pt1 | contig 11158 bp, 12 predicted proteins | sample 812S3MmetaG_FD_121299 | JGI IMG/M metagenome (GOLD analysis project Ga0182030, IMG submission 121299) | Permafrost microbial communities from Stordalen Mire, Sweden - 812S3M metaG (Illumina Assembly) | ecosystem: Environmental > Terrestrial > Soil > Wetlands > Permafrost | place: Sweden...
AAAAAAAAAAAAAAAAAAATAAAAAAAAAAAAAAAAAAATAAAAAAAAAAAAAGAAAAAAAAAAAAAAAAAAAAAAAAAAAAAAAAAAAAACAAAAAAAAAAGAACATAAATTGCCTTCCATAGAAAAAATATGATATATATGATACTTAGCGGGGAGCTTCTCGGGTCGTTCTGCCCAAAACAAATCCACACAACGCACGCACGAGTACAAATATACTATCAGTCTTTTAAGGAGAGTAATAATTAGACACCATAGAGAAGCAAGCTCTTTCTTAGCAAAAGCCAAAATCGCGTGAGGAAAGGGGAACAATCACGTGGCATTGGAGGGGTCAAATCGGCTAACTTAATTTAGCTTCACGATAGCGGTAGAAGAGGGGCAGAATAAAATAAAAAAACTCGCACAAATAATTGTGGAGATTTCTCCAATTTTGATACTTGGTGAACCTCTAATTAGGCTATATTAAAAGGAGAACCTATTGATGATGCCTATTGATGGCAAGAAAGACTCATTGAAAGACTCTTAAATGGAGTCATGACTTGATCATGCGTCATAATTTCGGTCTCAAAATTGATTTAACGCCATTGAGCACGGCCCATGGTTCTCCAGCCTCACTAAACTTGTGGTATAGCTTCAGTACCACGCTTTGAAGTTTAGGGGAAGGTTGAGGTGGGGAGGGGCCTAGGACAAAGGAAAGCATGGCACCTATTGGGTGTTCATGCCGATGGCCACGTTGACCATGACTCTGTTCAACTTCCGTGACCTTATCCAGTGCGTTCTCGAGGTGAACCCATCTGAATGACTTGACTTGAAGGCTCAGGAGATGTGATGTTTTCAACTTCTCAAATTTAGCTGAGATCCTTTGCCCTACCATTCTATGTTCTCATCCCCATAAAACATGCCTCTCGTGATGAATGCCGAGGCGACAACATGTAGCAGTTCCCCCTTACAGTGCAGATTGTAGCGGTGAGCATCTAACTAGCGAATGAGGATACATGACGCCGTTTTAAACACGGAGCCAGAGGCTGATCCAGTGCAAAGTGCGGGCAATGATGCTAAGCGAAAAATTAATTATCTGCCTCACGGAAACCATCGTGAGGGCTTCTTTTTCTTTTCTCCTCCACAACCATCAACAATCCAAAAGACAACGAAGTCACACTACATAAACGAAATCATTCACGCAAATAATAAATACCCCTTCGTCGAGAACCATGCCGCAGGCTATCGCTGAGCTGTGAACGCCCACTACGGGCATGCTCGAACGGAGCGTGCCCGTAGTCCTTCAGCCAACGAGACTTTCAATCATCTATCGACCTCGACGAAGTACCAGACTCTTATTGTCTAAAGCCAAAAAGTGGCATACAATTGGGAGCCTGCCTATCACAATACATTACAGATCGAGTTGCGCTCTCCATCACTGAGAGTGAGACTCCATCCGCGAGCAAACGAATCCTACCTACCCCTCCGCCTCCTCGAATCCGAAGTCAACAACGAGCTCTCCTACCTCCCTATATATCTTGATAAGCTCAATCGATATTGGATTTTACGATCAGAATAATTTTGGGCATAAGATCCTTCTCCCGAGACCTCCAACACTCCAGTCCCTTCAGCGACGCTCACCGCCGCTTTTTTTTTTTTGGGACCCACATACAACGAAATTTCTCCACAAAGACCTTCACAATGTCTCGAAATCTACGACACAAGTCGAACCCTAAACCTCCCAAGAAATTGGCGAGCAAAAACAATACCTCATTCAATGATTCATCCGATGATGACTATGCAGGGGTCGATCTCGTCTCTGACGACGAAGACGATGAGCCAGATGTTGAAAAGGCCGAGGAGCAGGTAATCATTGAGTCTGAACAAGACGAAGATGATTCCACACCTCGGCCAAGCATAGAAGATGATCAAAGCAGTTGGGATGGCTTTGAAATGGAATCCCAAGAAGTACTTGGCGACACTTTCTTTGATGACCATATGGCACGCATGCATGCTCCCGATATTGATACGGAAGCTGCTGTTCTATGGGCACCAGAACCCTCCGATGACGAGCCTGATCGTCGACGTGTTCGTTTTGACCTATCTGATAGTTCCTCCACCGCCTCCAATGACGAAGATTTCGGCTTTCCAGATCTCTTCGTACCACAAAGCAGCCTCGATCCCGCTTTCCGCCGACAAATAGAAGAAGATGAAGCAAATGCGTCAAGCGATGAAGGGTATTGGGATCTTAGGGGAGCAGACGATGCCGCCTTGGAGGATGTTGACGACAATGACAGTGACAGCTCTTCCGGAACGGGTTCAAGTGGATACGAAAGTGGGTGATACATATTGTTTTCAAGCCTATACTAACAAAGCTTTGCAGCCGATGATGGGGAGACAACGGATGAGGATATTGATATTCCAGTCAGCTCTCGACCAAAATATGTTCCAGGAGCTCGCTCACTCATTCGAGAGCCGTCCACGGTCTCGGAATCCGAGGAAGAAGTTATTACTCGCCGCACTCCTGCCCGACCCAACCGAAGTGGTCCTCGACTTGGTGTTTGGACTCAAAGACCTGATCGTCCTTTCGCTGTCATGGACAGTCGTGGGAAGAAGATTCTGATGTTTCAGGCTAAGAGGCGGTCAAGTCTCAATGACATGTCTCGCCTGTTGGAATACGATTCACAAGATATCGAAGAGATTTCGCCTATGCTTAGCAACTCGGCGAACCTTATGATGAGCGCGATGACACCAGCGCACCCACTCTTTGACGGAGGTGATGTCCTTGGTCCACCAGAGGCCTTCTTCCCTTTTACCAGCATATCTGCGAATGGTGAAATCTCTCAAGATAGCCCCTCATCGTTTGACGATGACGATATGGACGAAGTAGCAATGTGGAATATGGATGAATTCCTCAACCTACCAGGTGTCGAAGCGGGCGAAGACGAGGACGACAGTTCGCCTACCGATGATCCGACATCTACACCTCGTCCCACAACTCTTACTAGCGAGGATCAACCCCAGTTTCTTGATTCTACTTTGGTTGGCTCCTGGCGCAGCGACAAAGAACGTCACAATCAGATGATTCGCAACAATGCCACTGAGGATTCGCTCCGCTTCTCAAGTCCACATCTCCATACCACCATCAAAGGCATCAAAGAAGGACGACTCGCAAATGCTGTCATTCCCATGACACCGATGCGGAAGCAGAAGAGATTTGAAATGCCGATAGACTCGAGTCCCCTTGCCACGCATATGAACAAGCGGAAATTCAGTGGGGAGCAATCGGGGCATAAGAGGAGTAAGAGTATGAACTGATCCTCGCGATCTCATACCTTTGGTCACGATCCATCACACACCAACCTCGATTAGATGGATTTAATTCCTAACATTACGGGGAGGACGGCGTGATATTCTCAAGATATCATCCCTGACCTCAACTTACTTTGCGCTCTGCACATTTCCTTCGTGTTTTTATCTTGATGTTTTCATTGCCTAGAGAAAAGCTTTCGCGTCTCAAAAGCGATAGATATCCTCTTTTTTGTTTTCTTTCTTAGCGACCTAGAAGTCATTGGATTCATTCAGTTGATGCTTTCAGGCATAGTGTTCGGGTTAGAGTCCTTGTGGTTTGGGAAGTTTCTTTGACGGGTTGCTTGCATAATGGGGACTGACTGAGCGATGAGCTGTATGATGCGACGGATTCGATGATGAGGTCTGCTATTATTTGGCGTTTTGGGAGGGAAGAACTTATGCTTGCGATAGGATGGGTTGTGTATGTTGTGCTATTTCTGTGTGGAATATAAAAGATTTCAATGCTTTGATATTTGATGATGTGATGATGATGCATACACGGGATCATGACGAGATGATGATGAGCATAAACATGAGATTCTTAACCGGCCATGATGAGATCTGGACAGCAGGAAATTTTTTCTGAAACCAGGGAAAGTTGTATCTTGGGACCGATCCACAATGACAGCGGGTCATCCCTCCTACTCAGCTCTACCAACTCCGACTTCTAAATCATGGGTCCGGGTGCCATTAATGTCAATGTCATTGATCGCCAGCTTCAATGGCTCACCCAAGATTCACAATGCAGATATACACGCGTCCTGGTCCGAGCCCCATCGATGGAGCTGATTTGTGACGAATGAAGGTATTCGCACTGCAGCCAAGCAGTGCCCCGAGCACGGTGGAGTTTTCTAGTAGCTTGGCGGTGTGTTGTACACACGTGGAGCTAGTTTGGGTGAGCTGGCGGGTTATTTGGGAGCAACGTTCAACCATGTAGGCACAGCAAAGGTTTCAGCATTGATGAACAGAGCTACTCATTCTGCGCACTGGAAGTATCTCAAACTTCAAAAGCTGTACTATATATGACGTCAATCTTCAGCGTCACATCAAAAAGAAATGGCGCAAGCAAAGGCGCAACAACCTCGATAAGCGTGCCCTACCCTATCTCAGTCATACCAAGGGAGTCGGGACTTCTACACAGCCCCAAATAGATCCCATCTTCCTACCCATGCGCAAATCTACGGCACGTACTAGTACCAATTGACCAGGTCACTATGCACCTGATTAGGTATCTGCTCTTCTTTGGCTTACCTTATCTCACCTCACCTTCTAGACCGAGCAGTTCCGAGAACGAGAAAGCATTTCCTTATTTCCAATCCAGCTGGATCTATCTCCTCGAAAGATTCTGGATCTGGTTAATATTAAGATGAGCAAATATCGTGATTCCAAATAGAGATTTTCAAAGAAAACGTGATTGAGGTGAAAGCTTTAAGGACGGGATCACCAGTTACCGGGGCCATAGGGCGGTAGGTTGGGCGAATAAGAGCCCCCTGATTGAGGATCGCGATATTTGACATCCGGGGTATTAGGACGACTCAGGGGGAGCGATCTCCTGTTTAGGGTAGGATAGTCGAAGTTTGATCTTGGACACTCCCGAGACGAGACTCTTGATTCACTTGAACATGACCAGCGAAGCTCAAGATAATAGATGGATCTCATTTACGAGGGTAAGATCAGATATGATTTATCTTCTTTCTACGCCGAATCTCTAAAAATATCAATAATCTGTAAATCCATCACCGATTGGCTGTCAACCCGGTGGTGCATAATTCATATGGATAATCCCCGAAACACCAAGGGGTCTCCTCACCTTCCCTATTCCAGACCACGCTTCCCGCATCTGGAGCTGATTGGGATGAATATGCATAGTCCCGAGGTTCTGATTCGTGGGAGATGCAGAACTGTGTAGGGGGTATGAGACAGATGGTGGAGGCGGTGCCCAAAGCTAGTTATTGCGTGTACTTTCGTACTAAATATCTACAGGGTACGCACGGGTATTGTGATGAAGAACATTCCTCCTTCCCTTGTTTTACGGCTGCAAATATAGCCGCCAGGGGATAGAGTAGCTAGTGGGTATTGTTTAAGATAATGGGTTTTCCCCCTCTGTAGATGTTTCGTGTACGTACTGGTATTTGTGAAGATATCGAAAATGAGGTTATTACAACGTCCAACGGTTGCAGCGCTTGCGCTTGGTATGCTCCCTCCCTGACTCGATTCTGGAGATGGAACTGGAGATGGCGGTGGAGCCCGCGGATTAAGCTGACAATATACAAACAGCATACCGATCCCACGCTCTCTCAACTTTCAACCCGCTCAACGATGGCCCGCTCTACACTGTCGCTGTCCCTTCCTCCTCCTCCATCTCCTCCAGCACAGCAGGCGCAATCTACTTCCAATTACAAGCCCCAACGACATACCAATGGGTGGGTCTCGGAATTGGTGGACAGATGGCTGGGGCTAGTATCTTTGTCATGTATGCGGATGGGAATGGGAATGTGACGATAAGTGCAAGGGATGGTGGACAGGGACATGTGCAGCCGTCATTTGACTCAAGCCTGATGCAGGGTGTGGAGTTGTTGGCTGGCAGTGGGGTGGTGGATAATGTCATGACTGCGAATGTCAGATGTAGGTTCCATTCCCTGCGCTGAGGCAACTGGGGCTGATGATGATAGGTACGACGTGCAAACTCTCCTCCGCCGCAAACTCCAAATCCTCGCCCTGGATCGCGGCATGGCAGCCGGGGAATGCGCTCGATAGCGGGTCGACTTCTGCGACGATCACTCAACATGCGGCGGATGCCATGAGACAGTTTACGTTCGATCTTACGGGCGCCAGTATCTCTAGTGATACGAATCCCTTTACGAGCGCAGCGGCTACAAGTTCGTCGCCTAGCTCGGCTGCCAGTTCGGGATCGAGTCCTTCGAGTAGTGGGTCGCCGAGCACGAGCAGCGGATCGAGTGGATCAAGCTCTGGATCTTCTGTCGTAGGAGCAAGCTTTACTACCCTCTCCGACTACGAAAAGGCTCATGGAATTATAATGGGTGTTACGATCGTGCTCCTGTTTCCTATTGGGGCGATCTTCATGCGTGTGGTTGCCAGTCCGCTTTTCCATGGTATACTGCAGATTTTCAGCTTGTGTGCGTTGATCGTGGGATTCGGGTTGGGAGTGCATTTGGCGAAGATTTTGGATTTGGTACGTGTTCCACCTCTCTTCCCTCCAATATCCTCTTGTGTAAGAATTAGAGGCTGACCCGTAATCTAGCTGTACAAATCCCGCGGCCGTACCCACACAATCTTCGGCACCGTCATCATCGCCCTCTTCCTCATCCAACCCTTCCTCGGTCTGGCGCATCACACTTACTACAAAAAACACCAATCGCGCCATGCCATCTCTCACGTTCATATCTGGTTCGGTCGTATCGTCATCATACTTGGTATGATTAATGGAGGGTTGGGATTGAAGCTGGCGGGGAATACGAAGGGGGGAGAGATTGCGTATGGGGTTGTTGCCGGGGTGGTGGCTGTTATTTATGCGGCAACGGCGGGGTTGAAGAGGAAGGGGACGAGGACAGCTTGGGGTGGGAGGGAGAAGGTTGCTGATGGGAGTTCATCGCCGTGAGTGGGGTAGTGGAGGTGGAAGGGATGTATTGATGATACCTTGGTTATTTTCATGGTGGAGTTTGGTGGGTTTATGAGTATATAATTTTATGTGATACATCAGGAGAAATAGATCTCCATCCTCAATTCAAATCATCCCTACCACTGGATTCGGGTGTCTGTTCGATCTGGCTCCGTGACTTGATTACTGTCCCCGCACAAATAATGGCGTTGCCGTTCCCAAACCAACCCTTCTCTCCCGCCAGAGATACGTTACCTCGCTCGACATCCACCACGAAGAAAAGAAATCAATGACAGCAGTTCCAAAAACGACAGCAGTCAGTCACTACCGCTTATCTTGAACTGGTGTTATCTGTAAAATGGAATACCCCAAAAGCGTTTGAGCCGATTCAAGACTGCTAGAGTTAACATCAAACCTCGGGATATGGTTTTAATTTCTCTACTTTCCTGAGAGATCGTCTCGATAGCTCTAGCAATTTGGTTATTGCTGGGTGTGGCGAAGGGGCTTAAATACTTTGGCTTCGTGGCTAAGATGGTTTTGTATGTTAGGTACTTCCAATCCGAGTCCCGATTCGCCTCTGACTAAAATTTGTCTATAAATTGCTGATCGTTTTCGCGTCCCTACTGGAATTTCTCCAAAGTTTCAGAAAGAACTTGAAACGCAATGTTTAGGTGCGAGACTGCTGAGTGAAGCGGTTTTGGTGGCTATTTTATGTGGGGGATCTTGGTTGCTGTTGCCTCAAGTCTGAGATGGCATAATACGAGTACTAATAAGTACACATCTACCAAAGCTCGACACACCCCTCAGTGGGTCTTGAACCTATGGAATAGTACCAACTCAATCTTCTGTTCCTGCATTATATACCTATATCATCCGCCACCTCATGCGCGGACGAGGGGCATGTGTTATTCGGCCTATATCTTCATTTATCGACAATCGCTGGCCACAATTGGGTGATCAATCTTTCTAGTGCAAGTGTCCCGTTTGGCAATAAAGCAATGCCGCCCCGCAAACCTCACTCAAAGTCAAGGAGAGGTTGTATTGAGTGCAAAAGGAGACATACTAAGGTTTGGTCCTATCAATCTCTCGAATTTAAACTTCTCACTGTTTTCTTCCAGTGCGACGAGCAATACCCTCGATGTTCTACATGCAGCCGTCTCGAAATACACTGCACGTGGCCAAACTGGAAGCCGCGCAATGGGTCGACTCTCCCTCCCAGTCCAGCGGATGTGAGCACGCCAGGCTTGATCACCAGCTTCAACAACATATCGAAGAGTTTAAGAGACCATAGCGAAATTCAGGAGGACTTAGCAATTGATGACCTGAAGCTACTTCACCACTTCACAACAAAAACATACGCTACACTCGATTCAGTCGTCTCGCAGCAGAATATCTGGCGGGATTCTGTCATTCAGATTGGGTTCCAGCACCCGTTTCTGCTTCGAGGAGTTCTTGGCATTTCTGCACTTCACCTCGCAACACTGAACCCGGATTTGAGCGTAAATTTTGCCATTCAAGCATCGAACCAGTATAATCGCGCGCTCCTGGACTTTCGAAATGTCCTACACAATGTTGGAGAAGAAAATTGTGTGGCAGTCTTCGCTTTTTCCTGCATTACTGTTGTACATGCGTTCGCTGTAGCACAGGTCCATCAGCCCCAGGATCCGATTTCAGATTTCTTGAACTGTATGCGTCTAGTACAAGGGGTTGTGACTGTCTTAAAACCGCACTATTCAGCGCTTTGGATAAGTGAGCTAAGCCCAATCCTGGGGAACGGTCTAAAGGGTGGCATTGGAGGAGAAATTTCGGAGATCCTGCACCTGAAAACCCTCGTTAAATCATTGCCAGATGATGATCGCGGCGAAATAGCTGATACATACTTACATGCAATCGACCTACTCCATACAGTGTTGTTGGAGTCCCAGATTGCCGGCGACACCCAGTCATATCTTGCTCTGCTATTCAGCTGGCCGGCCTTGTTATCACCAAAATTCTTTTCTTCTTTGTCAATGCAGGAGCCCGTGTCACTCATCATCATGGCACACTTCGCCAGTATACTCGGTCACAATAAGAGTTTTTGGTGGATTAAGTGCTGGAACAAGTGCATCGTAAATGCTGTTGAGTCAAGACTCAGTCCAGACTTACTTGAGTGGCTTGTCTGGCCTAGACAGATGTGTGGGGATGACGCAGGATAAATTTTCCATTCCAATGCAGTCTATATTCTATTCTAGTATCGGAGCTCTTTAGAAACTCTTGATCCATTTATCGACTTTCCAACAAATCAAACTCTGCTCCCGATGACTGATCCGACCTCTTGTTCCAATCCAGAAACAATTTACCGGGTTGTTGCCACAGGAATATGACTACGACAGACAGCATCAATATGGTATCGAAGATGTAAAGCATGTATTCGTGGGAGAGGATCCATCCGGAATTACCCATCAGATACTCGACGATTCGGAAAACGCTTCGGACGAGAATGATGCCGCTTGTAAGATAGAGGTTGCGGATGTGCTCGCGCCAGGGGATATCTGTTGAGGAGGATAAGGCTGTCGGAACTAGATTGATGCGATAGTGGAAGAGGAGTGCGGAGATGAGAAAGATTCCGAAGAAGAGTATCTGGATGAAGAGACCGGTGACAATTATTTTCTCTCCGATGTGCAGCAATTGGAGGGTTCCTGCCGCCTGTATTCCTCCTCCCATGGATTGTACGAAGAACGATACGCAATCCCCTGTGACGAATATTTTCGTGAGCCACTTTAATCGAATTATCGAATGTTGTTCGCCGTCGACCAGTTCAATAAGGCGTCCGAGGACCATATATATGGTAGCGGCGAAGAGCGCTGGAGCGATTAGGATAAGCAATGCCTGTATGACTAGGAAGATCAGCGTTAGCAATCGCTCAAAAGAGAGGGAAGATGGAGCTATGTCGGTATCATGATTCTCGGTTTCCAGAGATGGGATTCTGGAGTCTCATGAATTCGATCAGGAAACGGAAAATTTCACCCGGGGAGTACATACTAAAGCCCGGCAGCCCTGTTGGATTGAAGTGCGACCAAATTCTACCCCCATATCCCATCGCTTCCACTGCAACAAATATATTAGCTGTCCATCATCACAGCAAGAAACAAGCAGTCGCCGGGCTTTTCTCACTGAAACATCCAACTACGAATGGAATGAAGTAATTCGTCCGAAGTCTTCGCAAGAGAATTATGTGGGCAATCCCTCCGCTAGAAAACAATACTGCCGCAACAATTGCTGGCACAAGCTGCGGGGTATATTGATAGAGCTTGTAATTGGAGTCACCCCGAATAGCGAGCATAGTGTTTAGGATATGAACCCGCGAGACTGGAATTTTATAGGAGTTTGGATCGGCGACTCTAGTGATCGTATAGAAAATTTTGGAACGGTGGGACGTTCTGTGAGGAGGCAAGTTTGTTGCAGGAGGAGAACGAGTGATTAAGTTTCTTTGGAAAATGAGTTCTGAAGCTGGTTGTGAAAAGAGAATGAATGAATGAGTATGGAACTACGAAGCAGCGGCAGCATGGCATTATATGAGGGAAGAGTATTCCGGAACCTTTCTCTGACAAGAGTTTTTCTCGTCGCGTCCATCTCTTGTCGTACCCATTGTACCCATCGTACTCATCGTACTCATCGTACTCGTCGTACTCGTCGTATTTATCGTACTCGCTAAGTTCCACTTTTTCCTGATCCGTACCACTTAGACATTTCTTCAAGTTCGCTTTCAACGCGGTTAGTCAGCATCGTCGCTCTGCTTAGCTTACTTAGTTACGTTCCTGCTCTCCTTTTTAGTTACCAATTATAATTTATTTACTATTCAATTCTGCCGTGCAAGAGCTGTCAACTTTACACAACAGTGTTTAGGGGAACCAAGTCGGCTCCTAGAGAGCCTAAACAGAAATCACCCAAGAATACATCCTTCAATCTCTGTCACGTATTATAGTGCTCTTTCAAATAAAGTAAAGTATGTAATAATATTCTACAAAACTAAGTAATGCTTAAGTAAAACAAAAGTATTTATAAAAAGCTTTGCTAAGTATATTATATACTTATAGTATATAATTTATTTGTTTTATAATATATCCTCTAGCTTAATAGATTATTGATTTCTAAAAAACTATTATTAAACAATAAATTATTATCTACTTAATTATTAATTAATTAATCAATTATACTAATTAATAGTATA
>Ga0182030_10024256_pt1 | contig 11158 bp, 11 predicted proteins | sample 812S3MmetaG_FD_121299 | JGI IMG/M metagenome (GOLD analysis project Ga0182030, IMG submission 121299) | Permafrost microbial communities from Stordalen Mire, Sweden - 812S3M metaG (Illumina Assembly) | ecosystem: Environmental > Terrestrial > Soil > Wetlands > Permafrost | place: Sweden...
CCCCAGAACATCTCCTCGAACGCGGTGAGAAAGCCCAATCCCGTCGGCTCGGCGGCTTGCTGCGCGAAAAAGTCGGGGGAGTAGAGCCCGACCTTTGCAGCCTCCTGGATCACCGGCCATGGAGTTTCCTCCCGTTCATCCCATTCGGCCGCGGCGGGGCGGATGACCTCGGCCGCGAATTGGTGCACCCAATCGCGGACCTCGATCACATCTTCGCTGAGCTCCAGTGAGAACGTCACGGCTTAACTCCTGAAATAGGTTGGTGGTCAGTAAATTTTATTGCGGCTGTGGTTGGTGTACTGCGCGAGGACACTGACCGTTTGGTTCACCCACGCCTCGAAGTAACGATCGCCATCGACGTTGCCCGGCGAGCGGCCGGTCAGCGCTTGCAATGTCGCGGCGTAGGACAGCGACCCGATGGCTACGGCCGCGGCCGCCGCAGGATCCGGGATGCAGGTTTCGCCAGCGCGATTCGACGCAGCCAGTTCGTCGGCGAATCGCTGATAGGCGTTGTCAGTGATGGCCTGCCAGGTCTTCTCGTCCAGATCGCCGAGCTCATCGGGTTCGCGCAGCATGACCTTGAGCACATCCTCGCTCTGGGTCAGGTTGTTCCAGATCAGCTGGCCCGCCGTGCGCACCGCCTGTTCGACGCCGCCGGGTTGCCCGGCGTCGTACTGTTCTCGCGCGGCCACGATGCTGTCGATCCGGTGCGCAACCGCGGCCTCTAACAGCTCGCGCTTAGAGGTGAAGTGTTTGTAGAGCGCTCCCGACCCGGGCGCGAGGCCTGACGCCCGCTGGATGTCGGCGACCGAGGTCGCCGCGTATCCCTTGGCGGCGAAGAGCTTGAGCGCTGCGGTCAGCAACCGGTCGCGCCCCGAGGCGAGCATAGTGAGAGAGTACTCACTCACTAGGTCGGGGGCAAATTAACCGGCGGATGGCGGCGCGCACGTGCAGAGGTCCAGACTTTGTCCGGGATAGTCATCGGAAGCCCATGATGAAGATTCGATGGAGGACAAGACAGTGGAAGTCGCCGCGAGCTCAATAGTGGAGCCTGAGGGTCGCTCGGCCCGGTGGATTCGGCTACCGATGCGGGTGCTGTCGCTGCGCACCATCGTCATCATCGGGCAACTGGCGGTGATCGCTCTGGTCGTTATTCTGGGCGTGTGGGTTTGGGTTGGCGTCACCAACGACCAATACAGCCAGCTCGACCGGCGACTTGATTCGGTAAGCAGCCTGGGCGACATCAACACTCTGCTAAACAGCGCACAGCAGACCGACCCCGATCGGCCCACGCCGGACGGCAACTTGGTGCGAACCGCACGCATCGGGGGTGTGACCGTGTCTGTGCCCAACAACATCGTTGTGCCCAAACTCGCAAACGGCTACGCGAACACCACCATCAACGGAGTGCAATACCGGGTCCGTACTTTCAGTGCCGGTCCGGCTTCGATCGCGCTCGCCGCGCCACTGGCTGAAGCGCAGCATCGGATCAACGAATTGCATCTGCGGGTTTTGTTGATCTGTGCGGGCGTCATCGGCGGCACGTTCCTAGTCGGTTGGGTGATTTCGCTGATCATGGTCAACCCGTTCCTGTTACTCGCTCAGCAGGCGCGCGCGATCAATGCCCAGTCCAGCCCAGACGAGGTCCAGGTCCGCGGTGTGCGTGAGGCCGTGGAGATCGCCGAGGCGGTCGAGGGAATGCTGGCCCGCATCGGAAACGAGCAACAGCGAACCAAGGCCGCGCTCGAGTCTGCTCGCGACTTCGCGGCTGTCGCCTCGCACGAGCTGCGTACCCCGTTGACAGCCATGCGCACCAACCTGGAAGTGCTGTCCACCTTGGAGTTGGCCCCCGAACAGCGTCACGAGGTGATCGGCGACGTCATACGTACCCAGAGCCGGATCGAAGCCACCCTGACCGCGCTCGAACGGCTGGCTCAGGGTCAACTGACCACCGTCGATGATTTTGTTCCGTTCGACATCACCGAGCTATTGGATCGCGCCGCGCACGACGCCCTTCGTATCTATCCCGGTGTGGACGTGTCGCTGGTGCCCTCGCCCACGGTGCTGATGGTGGGGCTGCCCACGGGCCTGCGGCTGGTGATCGACAATGCCATTGCCAACGCTGTCAAGCACGGCGGCGCCACCAAGATTCAGCTCAACATCGCCAGTTCCAGCGAAGGCGTGGAAATAGCTATCGACGACGACGGCACCGGTGTCCCCGAGAGCGAGCGCACCGCAGTCTTCGAACGCTTCTCCCGCGGGTCGACGGCATCGCGGTCCGGCTCCGGGTTAGGGCTGGCATTGGTCGCTCAGCAGGCCGAATTGCACGGTGGCACGGCGTCTCTACGCGCCAGTCCGCTGGGCGGCACGCGACTTCTGCTGAGGCTCGCCGGTGATGGGCGTGGCCCCGCGTGAGTCGTTGAGTCCCGCGCGCCGCTCCCTTCCGCTATATCAGCTAGGTTGATACGAATGGAGCCGCGTCAGCTCCCAGAGAGGTAAACGACGAGATGACCGATCCGAAACCGCCGGCCTGGCTCAGGCCGGTAAATAAGGTCCTGGTTGCCATGCAGAAGCTTGGCATCGTCGCTGGGCCGGTGCGGGTGCTGACGGTGCCCGGTCGAAAGTCGGGTGAGCCGCGCAGCACTCCGGCGACTCCCTTCACGCTTAATGACGGGCTCTACGTCGTCGGCGGATATCCCAAGGCAGATTGGGTGCTCAACGCCCGCGCCGCCGGCGCGGGAACTGTTACCGGGGGCCGCAAGTCGGAGCGCGTCAGCTTCGTCGAGCTCTCCGCCGAGCTCGCTCGCCCGGTGTTGCGCGCGTTTCCCAAAGAAGTACCGACGGGCGTCGGCTTCTTTAAACGCTCGGGGTTGGTGAAGAAAGGAACCGCCGACGAATTCGAGGCTCTCGCAGGCCGATGCGCGGTGTTCAGACTCGACACCATTTCGCCGGTCTGACACCTAACCCGTCGAGGGCCTCACAATGGCGGCGCCTGTTCGGTCAGGTTCAACAACACGTAGGCGATGCAGAAAAGAAAGTTCAACACGATAAGCACCAAGCCCGCAAAGATGAGCGAGTGGGTGCCCCGGCGGCGTAGCCCCTTGAATTTCGCGGCCCGCTTTTCGCGGTTGATCTGCGTCGCGATCAACGCGAAATTGACGTCCGTAAATTCATCGTCCGCAAAGGGAACACCCGCCAGCATCGCCTGAAGACGCTCCGGGCGGGTTTCGATGCCGACGCGCGCGCAGCGTCGGCATACGCGCCGGGCCTCCCTCCGGCCCAGAACTTCACCCCGCATCTGTAGCTGATGCGGGAGTCTCCCTCGTTCGTCGCCCCATGGGTTCGACGGGGTCGTCACAATCGGGGAGTCTAGTTCGTTTGCGCCGGATTTTGGGGGCAATATCTACGTTGATTGTGCGTCCACGGCGACGACACGCCGAGCCGACCCGCCCTGCGCGCGCAGTCAACGGGATAGCGGCTCGCGAAGGACGGAAAAGGGGCGGTGCGTGTGGACGCCGATGATCGCGGCGACAAGCAAGCCGACGGACCAGCCGACCAGGGCGCGGAGGCCGCGCCCCCGCGCCCCAGGCTCGGCGCACTGACCCGCCGGGGCGCGTTACTGGGGCTCGGTGCAGTGGCCGGTGTCGCCGCGGTGGACGTGGGCGGCTTCGCCTATGCCGGCGGCTGGCTGCGGCCCGACGGGCCGACCCCACTAACCCCGTCACGGTTCGCCGACGGCTTCGAGCAGGTCTACGGCCGGCACGACGGGTTCCGCCGTAACCATGCCAAAGGCCTCAGCGCCACAGGATCTTTCGCGAGCAACGGGGCAGGCGCGGCGATCTGCCGCGCCGCGGTCTTCCAGCAGGGCGACATTCCCGTGATCGGCCGGTTTTCGCTGTCCGGAGGTCTGCCGAGTCAGGCCGACAAACCCGACACCGTCCGAGGGTTGGGCTTGCTGTTCCAGGTGAACGGCCAGCAGTGGCGCACCGCGATGGTCAACATCCCCGTTTTCCCGGACAGCACCCCACAAGCGTTTTACGAACGCGTGCTGGTGTCCAAACCTCTGCCCGATACCGGCAAGGCTGATCCACAGAAGATGGCCGCATTCCTCGATCGCCATCCCGAGACCGTGGCGGCGATGAAAATCGTCAAACAGGCACCGCCCACCGCGGGCTTCGCGGACAGCACGTTCTACGGGCTGAATGCCTTTTACTTCGCCAACAGCGCTGGCGCTACTGTCCCGGTGCGCTGGTCCGTGGTTCCGCAGGACTCCGTCGTTCCGCAAGGCGGAGCCGGGGCCGCGCCGCTGGCATCGCCTGACAAGGATTACCTGTTCGACGACCTCATCCGCACCGGCGCTCTGCGGCCACTGAATTGGCGGCTGATGCTCACAATCGGTGAGCCGGGCGATCCGACCAATGACGCCACCAAACCCTGGCCGCAGTCGCGACGATCCATCAACGCCGGCACCATCACCATCACCGCGGTACAGACCGAGGAGGCCGGCAACGCGCGCGACATCAACTTCGACCCCTTGGTCCTTCCAGACGGCATCACCGCCTCCGATGACCCCCTGCCTGCCGCGAGATCGGCCGTGTACGCGCGCTCTTTCACCCGGCGCGCGGAGGAACCCAAATCGGACAGCGCGGTCAACGTGCGACGGGTGCTTTCATGACGGACGAGACAGCCGAAGCCGGGCCGCGTTTCACCCTCCCGTCCCGGATTCTGCACTGGCTGATGGCGCCGATGGTCGTTGCGCAACTTCTCATCGGCGTGACCATGGTCGCTTCCCTGGCGTATTACCCGCTACTGCTCGCGATCCACCGGCCGTTAGGCGTGTTGATCCTGATCTTCGCGATAGTGCGCCTGGTGAATCGACTCACCCACAAGCTGCCGCCGTTTCTGGCCACCATGAGCCCCGCCGAACGCCGCATCGCTTCGTGGTCGGAATATCTGCTCTACGCACTGCTACTGATCCAGCCGTTGGTCGGGTGGGCCATGCTGTCGGCCGCCAGATTTCCGGTCACCCTCTTCGGGCCAGTTCATCTGCCCGGAATCGCACCGCACAACATCGACATCTACGCCGCGCTGCGGGAGTGCCACAGTGTGTTTGCTTTTCTGCTATTTGCGACGTTTACCGCCCACGTGTGCGCGGTTCTGTTTCACACACTCGTTCTGCGCGACCGTCTCATCGACCGCATGGCGCTGTGGCCCACTAAGCCCAAGCCGTGAGGCCCGGTCCGTGAGTCAAGCCTGCACCCACTCCTGCGACAACAGCCATAGCCGCTGCGCCGTGGCCGAATCGGTTGCCGCCGGGGCGGCCTCCGCGATCTGGCAGTCGGCCAGGTAAGCGCCACCACGACCGGCCAAGGATGGCTCGGTGGCGGCCCACACGGTGGTGGCGGCGGCTTGCGCCACGGACTTCATGTTCTCGGGGGCGAATGTCTCACCGCCCATTGCGAACAGCTTCTTGACGGTCGCCCGCTCCATGTAGCGGCCCAGGTTGGTCGCGCAGGTGCCCGGATGGACGGCCAGCGCGGTGATGCCTCCAATGCCTTGGCCGCCGAACCGCCTCTCCAGTTCCACCGTCATCAGGATATTGGCGGATTTGGCCTGACCGTAGGCCAGAAACGTGTTGTAGCCGCGACGGTCGAAGCTGATGTCATCGAGGTCGATACCCCAGTTTCGGTGGGCTTCGGAGGTCAACGTCACGACGCGGGCATCACCCGACGCCGCGGCCGCCGCGCACAGCTGCGGCAGCAGCAGTGTCGTCAGCTGGAAGTGCCCGAGGTGGTTGATGCCGAACTGCAGCTCGAACCCATCGGCGGTGGTGTTGTGCGGGGTGAACATCACGCCGGCGTTGTTGATCAGGATGTCGAGGTGTGGGTACCGCGAGGCGATCGTCTGGCCTGCCGCGCGCACGCTCGCCAGGCGCGCCAAGTCCAGCGACACCGGATGGATTCGCGGCGTCAGCGCACCAAGCTCGAGCCAGTCGGTGCCGGCGCGGAACTTCTCCGGATCCCGCACCGCCGCAATGACGTCGGCACCGGCGGATGCCAATGCGGCAACGGTCTGCAGTCCGAGACCGCTGGACGCGCCGGTCACCACGGCGGTCTTGCCGGTCAGGTCGGCACCGGCGATCACGTCGTCGACGGTGCTGGCAAACCCAAACAACGTCAGCCTCCTTCAGTCGTTAGGGGCCAGCAGGTCAGCCAGCGCTAGCCCTAGGTTGTGCAGGTTGGTTGGTAACGAGTAGGTGGTGTCTAACCGCCAGTTGACGATCGCTCCAGACAGGGCACCGACAATGATGTCCGCCACGATCTGTGGGTCGTGACGCGTGTGGACCTCACCGCGGGCGAGCCCGTCCTTGACGAGTTCGACGAATGTCTCGTGGAACGGCGAACCGCGCTGGGCGCCGTAGTCGGCCGCGGCCATCATCTCACCGATCATCTCGCGATAGGTCTCCCCGGAATCGACCAATGTGATTGCTATGTCGTCGAATACCGCGACGAGGCGTTGCGGGATCGGCTCGGCGCTCCTCGCGAAGACAACGTCGTGCAGGTTGACCAGCCGGCTCTCGGCCAGCGCGCGGACCATGTGTTGGCGGGTGGGGAAGTGGTTGAAGAAGGTGCGGCTGGCGATGTCGGCCCGCTCGCAGATCTCGTCGATTCTGGTCGCTGAAACACCTTGGCTGAGAAACAACTCGAACGCTGAAGCCAGGATGCGTTCGCGTAGTTCGTTCTTGCGCCGCTCGGCGCGATTCATTGCGAGATCCTACTGGCGGGTGTCAGGTCGGGGTCGTGGCGCTGTCCCAGGCGCCACAGTGGGATGACGACCTCGGGGTCGCATTCCTCTTCGACGATCCACTTGCACATGCGGCGGATGGGCTCGATGGCGTCTTGTGGCATGGCAATGGCAACGCTGCACGCGTAACCCAGGCTGGTCAGCCGCTGCGCCCCGAACAGTGGGAGAATATCCCGCAGTTGGTGTTTGAGAGACTCCGGATAAATACCGATGGTTTGAGTGTAGGCGTTGACGGCTCGGGTGACCTGTTCGATGTTGTCGACGGGCACGATATTGGCCACCCGGCTCGACAGCATCGGTGCGTAGTCGACGGGTTCGTCGAACTGGGACACCACGATCGCGCCTTCGCGCTGCTCGCCGCCGAAGACCCGGTAGAAGTCCTCGGTCATCCGCGACGTCTCCAGGTGCTCGAACAGGTCACGATTGGGGTACAAGGGCGGGGTGCTGATGAACTGCGGCAGCTCGACGAGTTCCCGGTAGATCATCTCGCCGAGTTTGTTCGCGTTCGCCAGGCCGGCGTCGTCGGTTCCCGACAGCGCGTAGATCACCCGGGCGTTGGCGCAGCCTTCCTGGTTGGCGACGCCGATGTCGATGGCGGCGCGTTGCGCGACCTCGCGCATGGTGGCTTCGTTGGTGAACGCCTCGGCGCCGATGATGGTGGCGCTGCGCTTGGGGTCTAACGCGATCAGCTCCAGACCGGGCTGGATGTAGCGGGTGACGTGCTTTACCGACGCCAATCCGCCCCACGCGACGATCTTTTCGACATACCGTGGCTGGTATAGCACATCCTCGACCGCCAGATCGCCACCCTTCCAGTAGCCAACCGCCAGGTGCCTGGTGATCGGGTGGCCGGGCGCGACATCGGCGAGGGTGCGGGCGATGGCGATGGCCGTCAGCGGATCGTTGGATGGTGCTTTGATGATCGTGTCACAGCGGGTGATCACCGAACGCAGGATCGTGACAGCAGAAACCAAGCCGCCGTTGCCCGCCGGGATATGCAACACCCGTGACCCGAAAGCGCGCACCCGCATATCCCGGCCGTCTGAAAGCTTTTGCGGCACCCAACCGTTCAAGTAGTCAAGGCCGACCTGGGTGTCAGCCACTTCCAGTACGTGCTGGCGGCTGAAGATCGGGCGCAGCACACGGTAGCTGTTGCGCATCATCTCGGCGGGCAAGACGTTGGCCAGCAGGGAGGCTTCGTAGGCTTCCTGCAGGTGGGCGTTCGTGTCGAAATCCAGCGCGTCGCCCAAGGCTTCGAGGACGTCAAGGATCTCGTCGAAACCCACGTCGTAGAGATCGGCCATCTCGCCGGGGTTCTTCAACGGCAGCCGTTCGACATACTTAGCCATGTCGGGTGCCTGGAATTGGGCGGCTCCGTCCCGGGTTCCGAACGACACCAAATCGTCGACGATCACCTGTCCGCGCAGGAACAGCGGGACCGTGTATGCGGCGCTCGCAGCTCTTGTCACAGTTCTAGGCCCTTCATGAAGTCGATGGCCTCGTTCTGCACCTCCTGCGTGGCCGCACAGGTGATGCGGTCATCCTCGACGCCCTGCTTTTCGCTGTAGCGAATGATGTCCTTCTCGAAGGCGACACTGCTACGTCCACACGGGCACTGCAGATCCCAGTCGATGGTGACCTCGTCACCCGAGATCACCCCACCCCAGTGCGCGCGAAGCAGGATGTCGTAGACCGCGGCACGGCCCGTTTGGCGCCCGGTGCGCGGCAGTGGTGCGCTGGTGTCGGGATCGAGGATGAACGGGATGACCCACGGCATCACGTGGTAGCGGCCCTCCTCGCATGCCCAGTGGAAGGTGCTGGATTCGGAAAAGCCGTAACCCTCCTGGATCTTGTCGACGCCGAGGAATTCGGTGATGATTCGCATGAAATCGGGTGGCAGCGCAACGCCCTTCATACCGCCGCCGGTGAGGATCGCCGAGTCTTTGGCGAAGACATTCGTGACGCCGCGTTCCAGGCCGGCCTTGGCGATCTCGTACATCTGGGGGTAGGCGCTGGTCATGAAAACGCGTTTGCCTTTGAGCGTTTCGGCGAGCTTGGCGAAGAAGGCGTCCAGTTCCTGGGGCTGGCGCAGCTGCATGGCGATGAACTCGTCTTTGCGTGCCGCCAGCGCCGGGTCGATCTCCAACCGGTCGAGTTCGCCGCGCGAGGCCGCCGCCCGAATTTTCGATGCCAAGAACATCAGGTCGGTTTCCACCGATCCTGGGTACAGCGGATGGAATTTGGATTCGTCGCCGCCGGTGAAGCCCTGTTTGATCATCTGCGCGATACGCAGGTGCCCCAGTTTGCCGCTGGCGAAGTTGGGCCAGATCACGTCGACGTTCGGGTTGAGTTCCTCGTCGGTGGGCTCTTGCCCGAAGGTCTGAAACAAGCAGATCTTCCAGAGCACCATGCCGTCTATTGCGCCGCGCTTGTCCTTGGGCAGGATCGATATCGTGCCGGTGGTGCCGCTGGAGGTGATCACCTGCAGCGGCGTCTGTTCGTCGAGCAGGTCGATCCAGTCATCGATGCTCTTGCACCCTTGCGCGTCGACGTTCGATAGGTCGTAGCTGGTCAGCTTGTCCAGCCACTTGGTCATCAGGTCGAACCGCTTCTTGTCGATCAGCATCGGCGGGTACGACTTGAAGGCCGTGTGGGAGAACATCAGCGGGACAACGTCATTGAGTTCGGTGAGTTCGGTGATCCCGAGCCGATCGGCCAACTTACGCAGCATCTCGATGCTCCGGTGATGTTGCTGGAAGCGGATAGCCATGGCTTGGCGCTGCAGGTCCTCGAGTTCGGCGCGTCCGATGGTGTGCATCTGCGTGTAGGACTGCCCGAAGAACTGGATCGGGTCGTCCATGAATTCCGTAACCGACTTCGTCGTTGGCGCGCTCATCCGCCGATGTTAACGCCCGATGCAGGTTAATGCAATGATGCAGTTAGATGCATCCAGGCCATGCGACCGGTTGGTGGCATCGACCGCCGCCGATAGTCAGAAGTCACCCATGTGCGGTAATGGATATTGCTTTGTCACCACTGACCAGCGGTATTGATAGAAGGTTTCGAGTGAAAGTCCACTTGCAAGTAGAGGGATCGCCGGGCCGGGTGGCCGCGCACGCGGCCGAACTCGCCGAGCTGGGCGCCGACGGCGCCTTCACGTTCGAGGGCCCGAACGACGTATTCCTGCCGTTGGTGGTTGCCGCCGGGCAGCCGTCGCTGGAACTGATGACCAACGTGGCGATCGCCGGTCCGCGCAGTCCGTTACATCTGGCGCACGCGGCATACGACTTGCAGGTCTACAGCCGCGGGCGGTTCCGTCTCGGATTGGGTTCCCAGATCAAAGTGCACATCGAGAAGCGCTACGGCTCGCAGTGGGCCAAACCCGCAGCCAAGATGGCTGAAACGGTGGCAGCGGTCAAGGCGATCTTCGCGGCCTGGGAAGGGCAGGCACCGTTGAACTTCCGCGGCGAATACCACACCCACACTCTGATGCCCCCAAACTTCAACCCGGGTCCCAACCCGTTTGGCCCCCCACCGGTGCTGATGGGTGCACTCGGGCCGATCATGACCCGCAAAGCCGCCGAGGTCGCCGACGGCCTCTTGGTGATGCCGTTCAACAGTGCCCGCCACTTCGCCGAACGGACCGTGCCTGCCCTCACCGCGGGGCTGCGCCGGTCCGAGCGGGCACCCGGGGACTTCCACGTGGTGGCACAAGCCATGGTGGCCGTCGGTCGTACCGAGGCCGAACTGCGCACGGCCGTCGACGCGGTAGCGATGCTGATCGCCTTTTACGGATCGACGCCCGCCTACGTGCCGGTCCTCGATGTCGAAGGGTGGACCGACGTCCAGCCCGAACTCAACGTGCTGTCCAAAGTGGGAAAGTTCGCCGAGATGAGAGCGCTCATCAGCGACGAGATGGTCGCCCGCATCGGTGTCGTTGGGACGCCGGAGCAGTGCGCGGCTGAAATCGGTCGTCGGTTCGGTGCGTACGCGAGCGACGTCTGCTGCTACTTTCCCGGCTACTCGCCTCCGGGCGCCCAGATCTCCGACCTCATCGAAGCGTTGCACAACACTCCAGCGCTGCCATGACCGATCTGAACGTCTCCGTCACCGACGGAGTCGCGCTGCTGACGCTGAATCGGCCGGAGCGCCGCAATGCCTACACCGCGCAGATGGGTGAGCTACTCAACCGCGCCTACCGGGAGTGCGACAACGACGACGGCGTGCGCGCGATCGTGCTCACCGGGGCGGGCGACGCCTTCTGCGTCGGCGCAGATTTCGCCACGGCGACAAATCCTTTCGACGCTCCCGCCGAAGGCTCCGCGTTTACGGCCGCGCCGACCGATCCCGCGGC
>Ga0182030_10024258_pt1 | contig 11157 bp, 7 predicted proteins | sample 812S3MmetaG_FD_121299 | JGI IMG/M metagenome (GOLD analysis project Ga0182030, IMG submission 121299) | Permafrost microbial communities from Stordalen Mire, Sweden - 812S3M metaG (Illumina Assembly) | ecosystem: Environmental > Terrestrial > Soil > Wetlands > Permafrost | place: Sweden...
ATGGTCTTCCCTGCTGGTTATTTCTTTCTTCCAGCGCTTGATCTGTTCAAGGTAGATATCGATAAATGCAAGCTTTTCAGTGTGCACCTTTTTGATCCCCCAGATTGTTGCGTCACTAAAAAGATGGGGACTGTACGTTCCCTCCATGAGTAACAGTTCCTGGTTCTCAGCATCCTTCACCGCTTTGTCAATGATTTCCCCTATTTCCCGTAGCCGGCTGACCGGCTGCCAGACAATTTCCTCGTCTTGAGGCTTCTGTCCCTGTTGATTATTCTTCTTCATGAATCTGGACCGACTTTGCTAAAACACATGCAATTGTAAGGGCAGAGTCTATTGGCACAGCACACTATCTTTCTCATTCTCAGCCATGGATTCTTGTCATAAGTCGACACGACCGGCAAGCTGTGGCAAACAAGTAATTCCGCGAATACTGCCAGATAATTCCGAAAAAGCTGCAAAATAATTCCCTCAATTACACGCGCTTTTCGAGGTTGGAAATGCGTTCAGCCATTTGGCCAAGGATAGGCACGGCGAATTCACTAACGCTCTTAGGTAAGTCTGCTTCCTTCAAAGCTTCAATGAATCGTTCCCGATTCGACAGCCACTTCCGATGCAGCCGACTCAGTTTTCCGATCCGGGGGTCGTCCTTGCGGGTACCTCCAGAAATCAAAGCTTGGTACCGCTGCTCCAGCGTTGCCGCATCAGTTAGAAGCTCGGCGAGTTTGCTTTTGAGTGGTTCATCCAACTGCGGTAAGTCCTTGTGACGCGAACGCCCTGGATTTGCCCTTTCTGCTTCGGCTGCTTCTTCCATGAGGCTTGCGTACTCATAGAAACCAGGATAGTCGTTGCACAGAGTGGCCAGTTGACGATCATTTGTGCCAACCCAAATTCGTTGCAAGTCCGGCAAGTGGCCAACCATGCGATGGAGCAACTCACCGCCTTTTACTCCGTCAGCTGCAAGCTGTCGAACGCGCTGGTCCATGGCTGCGGCCATGCTGCGAAAGTCTTCCATAGTTGTCATTCTCTTACCCCATTAGGCGTGGTTCTTACTCCCGCGCGCTCGTGACTTCGCGCTAGGGTCAAAAACAGTTTTTTGTTTGGCGCCATTGCGCGCTTTTTAGAACAGAACCGTTATTATATGGCGCCGCGCGCTTGCTGCAAAAGAAAACAAGAGCCCCCCTCAGCACTCACTCACTCTGTACCAGTCAAGCTATAGTTCTAATGGTACAATTGGTCGGCCTTGCCCGTCTGACTTTTCAGCTCCATTTTGCATGAGGTTAAATTGGTACAGAAGAAGGCTGCTATTTACTGCCGGGTATCAACATATGATCAGTCTTGTGAGCGGCAGGAAATTGAACTCCGCGCTTATGCGCTGAAGGCCGGCTGGGAAATAGCAGGCGTCTGGAAAGAGACAGCATCAGGAGCCAAGGACAGCCGCCAGCAGCGCAAAGAAATTCTTGCTCTAGCACAGGCACGTAAGCTCGACATAATCCTTGTGGCTGAACTCACGCGCTGGGGACGCAGCACAATGGATCTCATTCACACGCTCCAGCAACTCCACAGCTGGGGCGTATCTCTGATTGCTCAATCTGGTTTGCAATTCGATCTGAGTACAGCGCAAGGAAAGCTAATTGCCAACATGATGGCTTCCCTGGCTGAGTTCGAACGGGACGTAATAAAGGAGCGCGTCAAGTCAGGAATAGCTGCGGCACAAGCAAGGGGCAAGAAGATTGGCAGACAGCCGGGGCAACGCATCAAGTCCGACCGGCTTGCTCCCAAAGTTCTGAAACTTATTGAAGAAGACAACTCTTACCGCGCAATTGGCCAACAACTCAAGATCAGTAAGACCACCGTTACAGACATAGTTAAGCGCCATCGTTCGCAGGTGCAGGCAGCCGCACTGACTGCAGGCGGCAAGAAAACAACCTCAGTAACACTCTGGCTCCGTGTGGAGAACAATAACAGCTATGGGCGTGGACGGAAACGCTCGCTGGAAGCCATCGAATCGTTTGTCCTGTCCCACTATGATGTAAAGACGCTTCCTGAATGCCAATATGAAGTCACCTTCAAGTATGAGCAAGACACTGATTTAGACAACCAGATCTATGAAATGCTGAATGAATGTCAGCACTTTGCCGATTTATACAACTGCTCAACAGAAGGAACTGACGTTGTCGAAAAAGGAACCGACCGTTCATGGTGAACTCTGGTATTACAAGAATTCAACCGGAGCCAGAATCAGCCGCTTCGTCCAATTGGCTTCCATTTTCGAAACTATCTGTAATCATCTCGTGCGCAAAGTACAGCAGCACCAACTCGATCAAAGCCGGAACCTGTCAAGCGGTGAAGATCGGTCATACATATGAGAGCATTAATTCTTATCTATAGGGTTGTTGCTTGTCAGCCGGCATCTTCTGATGTCAAATAACATCTTGAATTCAGGGCAGGCCAACATCCTATGCACCCATAAATATTGAAGGTATCGCAATTGCCGGTGGTAAGCCCTAAAAGAGAATACAAATCAATCCAAGTAAATGCCTCGGGTTATAACACCAGGTTGCAGAAAGGAGGAGCGCTTCTTGACGACATGCGCCTTCTGGTTCGAAGTTGGCAAGATGGTGATCCGTGTGATCAAAAACACCAGGCCATTGTCGAGAATATCTTAGCGAAACACACACGCGCTCGGGCCCTGGACACGTTCAATCGAACGTTTATCCCTCGTTACGTCAATGGAACGCCGAAGAACGCATGGAAGCTTCTTCGCGAACTTGAAGATCGGAACTGTCCAATCGAAATTCTTAGGCCAATTTATTACTGGGTTACAGCTAAGAATGAGCAGTTACTTTATGAGTTTGTTGTCGAAGAACTCATCGAAATAAGCAAGAATCCGCTACAAGACGTGGCAGTACCTGTTGTTGCTAAATGGCTCCAGTCCAAGATCGCTAAAGTCGATAAATCGTGGACTACAACAGTTTCTCAGAAAGTAGCTCGTGGCTTGCTCGCGAGTCTGCGCGATTTTGGAATTCTTGAAGGTGCCTCAAAGAAGAAACTAGCTCCTACTTACATTCCGATCGAATCGTTTGCGTATCTTGCATTTCAACTATACAAATCTGGTGTCACATCTCAAAAGCTGCTTGTTCATCCAGACTGGCAGTTGTTTCTGTTTCCCTCGCTACTCGTGGAGCGAATGTTTCTTGAAGCGGATAGACGGGGTCTTCTGTGTTACAACTCAGCGGGAAAAATCGTGCGAATTGAATTCAGCGCTACTAATGACGGAGAATTGGCCGATGTCATTGCTTCAAGATCGAATTGAAAAACTTGAGGCCGATGTGCTTGCCACTCCCCTGCGAATAAGCGCTTATCACGACCTTCCATTTGCTATATTCGCATATCCACCCACAGTTGAGCGTGATATGCGGCAACAGGCTGCTCTATTTGGAACGAGGCTCCAGAACGCAGGCAAGAAAGTCCATTACATTTCTATTGCAGAGTTACTTTGGGAGGCCATAGAAAAAACAGAAGGAATAGAAGCGATTGCAGAAGAGGAGCAACAATTAGGTTTTGCTCGGGCTCAGCAGACCGTTTGTACTTTGCTCTCAGATCCGTCGTTCTATCCATTGCCTACCAGTCTGAGCAAGCGAATTAATGATCTCGATCCTTCAAAAGACATCATCTTCTTGGTTCGCATAGCAGCTTTGGCGCCAGGATTGTACAGGTCTGCGAAACTCTTGGACGAGATGCACGGCAAGACGATGATTCCAATAATTCTCTTCTATCCCGGTTCAGTAGAAGGAGAAAGCAGTCTCCGATTTATGAATATGTCAGATCGAGAGCATACCGGCGCATACAACTATCGAGTCAGAATCTACTGAGGTAATTATGGGGACGATTCGCGATCTGTTCTTAAAACCAGTTGACCGCAAGATTGAAGAAGTCATAAAAGTTGATCAAGACGACGTATCTACAGTGCGTGATGAGCTTGACGAGTATGTCTTCACCGAGTCTATTGGCATGCACTTCAAAACGATTTTAGATGAGATAGCCAAAGCAGCCGTCAATCCGCACGAAGGAATCGGTGTTTGGGTATCGGGTTTTTTCGGCTCAGGGAAATCGTCGTTTGCAAAGATTCTGGGATACACGGTAGCAGCCAGAGACTTGGGGGGACAGACAGCCAGCGCAATCTTCAAGACTAAGGCCGAGCATGAACTCCCAAAAAATCTTGCAGGTTCACTTACGGCTCTTGTTGACGTCGTCAATTTGAAGATCAAGACCTTTGCCATCATATTCGATGTTTCGATGGATAGGGGAGTACGCACTGCGAGTGAGCGCATCACGGAGATCATGTATAAGGCTCTTCTGCGCGCCCTAGACTATTCTGAGGACTTCGACCTAGCAGAGCTTGAAATAAGCCTAGAAAACGATGGTTTACTTGACCAGTTCCGCTCTGAATTTCTACGGCTTCATAAAAAGCCTTGGGATGAACGGCGCAAACTCGGTCGGGCTGTAAACGAAGCAAGCGCTGTTCTGCACCAGCTTGATTCTCAAACATATCCAAGCGCCGACTCCTGGGCCAAATCCCTTGCCCAGGGACGTGCTGACATAACACCAAACTTATTAGCAGAGAGAGCCTTTACTCTTGCGTCTAAAAGAAAGCCAAACCACGCCTTAATTTTCATAATCGACGAAGTAGGGCAATACGTATCTCGTAGTGTCGAAAAAATGCTTGATCTTCAGGCAGTAATCCAGGCTTTTGGACGAGAGGGCAAGAATCGTGTCAAACGAAAGGACGCACCGGCACCATGCTGGATCGTAGTAACTGCGCAAGAAAAGCTGAATGAGGTGGTAGACGCTCTTGATTCCAAAAGAACTGAACTAGCCCGATTACAAGACAGATTTCCTCAAACAATTGATCTGAAACAGTCGGACATTGCTTTTGTAACTAGCAAAAGGGTTCTAGACAAAAAGCCTCAGGCCAAAGAAGAACTTGGGCGCCTCTATGATGAACATGAAGGGCGTCTGAAGAACCTCTGTAGTCTGGAAAGGACTGGCCGCGCGTGTTCCATTTCAAAAGACGAATTCATTGCCTTGTATCCGTATCTGCCCTACCAGATCGATTTGTCCATCGATATTGTTGCCGGGCTACGTCTGAGGCGAGGTGCACAGAGGCATATAGGCGGTAGCAATAGGACCATCATTAAGCAAGCGCAGCAGATGCTCGTAAATCCAAGGACAAACTTGGCAAGCCGGCAGGTCAAAGATCTCGTTACGCTCGATCTTGTCTATGAACTCTTGGAAGTCGGTGGACTCCTACCTAACGAGGTGACTCGTGAAGTTGACGACGTACCAAAACGCTTACCAGGCGACGAAATTGTGCACAGAGTAGCAAAAGCAATTGCTCTGCTGGAGGTCGTTGCGGATTTGCCCCGAACGCCAAAGAACCTGTCTGCGGTTCTCCATCCAAGGCTAGATGCTGAATCCATACAACCTGACGTTGATAAGGCGCTGAAAAGACTTGAACAAGCACAAATAATAAAGGACTCAGATGAAGGCTACAAGCTTCTAACGCTCGAAGAAAGAAACTGGGACACGACTCGACGAGGAATTGAAGCAAAGCCAATTGACCGCAATAAAATCAAGCGTGAGATTTTCAAAGAAATCTTCGATGATCCTAGCATTAAGCAACACAGGTTTGAAAATCGAAGGTCATTCAGTTTTGCTTTGAGCATAGATGGTGACACCGTCGATGCTAATGGAGATATTCCCCTCCACTTATTTATTGCCGACTCATCGAATGACTTTTCTGCTCGATGTGAAGAAGCGCGCAAGGCAAGTACAGAAAAAGCGCACGATTTATTTTGGGTCGTTGCCTTTACCGAGGAGATCCACAGAGATTTGGAAGAATTGCATAGGTCCAGAGAGATGGTGCAGACCTATGGAAGATTAGCTGACCAAAGCAAGTTGAGATCCGAGGAATCAACTTGTCTGGGTGAAGAAAAAATCAGAAAAGATCGACTTCATCGTTCTTTGAGAACAAAACTAATGGAAATAGTTGCAGTCGGCACCGGCTACTTCGAAGCCGTGCGCAAGGACGCGTCAGCCATAGGAAATGGTGCCAAAGACGTATTGGGAAAACTCCGAGATGAGGTTATTCCCCGCATCTATCCCAAGTTCCATTTGGGTAATCGACAGCTGAAAGGTGATGAAGCGGAAAAGATACTCACAGAGGTTAATCTCAAGGCGCTGTCTACGATCTTTTTTGAGGAAGGAGATGGTCTCAATTTGGTGGTAAAGCAAGACGAAAAACTTATTCCCAACTTGAATGCCGAGATTTGTCGAGAAGTATTGCAATACCTGCAGCGTGAACACTCATATGGTACCAAAGTTACAGGAAAGGGACTTGACACCCACTTTGAGGGCATTGGCTATGCTTGGGATAGACAGGTCCTACGATTGGTTCTGGCAGTACTTTTACGAGGTGGTGCTATTGAAGTAACGCATCAAGGGAGGAAATACCGAAATCACAATGAGCCCGCATGTAAACAGGCGTTCCTGAGCAATAATGCTTTTCGCGCCGCCTCCTTTGCTCCTCGCGAATCCATCGATCTCAGGATGCTTGGCGATGCTGCTCGCCGATATGAAGAGCTAACCGGAAATGAGATTGATGTGGAGGAAAGCTCAATCGCCCAGGGGTTCAAGAAAATCGCCGAAGCTGACAAAAGAATAGTTTTCACTGTGCTTGAGCGCGTGCGCACGAATGAGCTTCCAGGTCTGCAGTTCATAAGGGAGTTTCAAGAGACGGTTGATGGTGTTGTCGAAATGCCGACTGACGATTGCGTAAAAACCCTTGCAGGAGAGGGCGCAAGCTACAAGGAGAATCGAGCCAAAGTTTTGCGCATTAGCGAATCACTTACAGGGGAAAATCTCAAGCTTATAGCTGGTGCCAGAAACGTAGTAGAGGATCAAGTGCCTTGTTTGCTGCAAGATTACGCTACATTATCCAATGATTCTGAAAGTGATCTCTTAGAATCAGCCGAGGCTTTGCGCTCAGCACTACAAAGCGAGTACTTCTTTGAACATTTTAAAGACATTCGTAGGCTGACTGACTCAATCCGGTCTAAGTATGTTGGTCTCTATAGCGGACTCCATGCCCAGAAATATGAGGCTTATGAAAAGGCTATTGATGAGATAAAGGGACTTCCGGAATGGACCGCCGTGAGTGCCCTTGCGAAGCACGTAAACGAGTCAACACCCTCCATCTCAAAAGAGCACGAGAGACAAGTCAGTCTGATTATTGAACCTCTAGAACGGAAGTTGTGCCCCCACGAAGATCTGCCCGAGAATTCAGACGTTTGTAGCAAATGTAGAGCTACTGTATCCCAGCTTGATACTGAAATGGCTGCGCTTGAGACACTCAAGGCTAAAGCCGTCCGCCAACTTCAGGAGTTGGCGGTACCTGAAAAGAAGATTATGCGAGTTCGAATAAGCTCCATAATCGGAAACGTTGTCGAGTCACGTGAAGACGTAGAAAATGTCGTCGAGCGGTTGAGGGACCATCTGCTAAAGCTTCTGGCCGAAGATGCGCGGGTTGTGTTGGAGTAAATTTCATGCAAGCAGAACATTTATTTGACCAAAACTTTGCCGTTTCAGAGAGCCTTATTCAACTCTATGAAATGTTTCAAGGATTGACCCGTCCGCAATTGAGTCAGCAACTCAGGTTGGCAATATGTACCGAGTGGCAAGCTCCAGAAAATTTGCACGTAGAATATATGGTCAATGAAAAGGTATCAGTTATTGCACGTGCCGTCGCAAGAGTGCCCCAGTCGCTAACATATGATGGTGGTTTGGATTTCTTACTTAGGCAAGCTGTAATTGTCGCGTCGACATCTGTGGAATCCTTCTACTGGGATGTCCTTCGCGAGAACGTATTGACGGTTGTGCGCGCCAGAAGAACAAATGCTGATGACTCTATCAAAAATCTAAAACTAACGGTTGGTGATTACATTTCAGCACAAGAGTACGAAGACCCTGATCTTCGAATAAAGCAGGTGATTCTCAAAAATTTTGAACGAGGTACTTTATACACCCACCAGTCGATCGACGATATCGCAAAAATACTTACTGTCAGAACCTTTTGGAACGACATCGAGCCAATCTGCGGCGAGAAGTCTGAGATCTTGAAGAAGCATATTGGTGATCTAATCACACGACGAAATCAGATCGCTCATCGCGCTGACAGGCCGGTAGATGGCGAAGAAGCCGATGCCCATGGACTCCGTCCCATACAGCTTGCTTGGACAAACATGCGAATTCAGTCTGCAAAGACTCTTGTGAAGGCAAGCGTAGCGGTGTTCAAAAAGGCTATAGAGCGTCTGGAGCAGGATATCGAAACGTCAAGAGAACATGAACTGGCCAAAAGAGCTGCCAGCAGGAAGTAATTGTGAGGACCTTATGGACATAAGAGATATGACTCTGAACGTGAGGAAGCTACTCATGACAGAGGTCAGTGAGCAATTAGAAGGTTTGTACGGTTTACTGCCTGATGGAAGTTTTCACTCTGCCACAGACTATCTCATTCTTTCGTCGAATAAGGAAGCCGCAGTTACTAGACAGCAACTCGAAACACTTTTGGCTGACGAAATGGAGGCCGAAATACAACCGCTGCAAGCGAGAGAAAAGCTAGTTAACGAAGTAGCATTCACCTGGCTGAACAGAGTTGTCGCCTTGAAAATGATGGAGTCAAGGAAGCTGATAAAACAATCAGTAAGCAAAGGGTCTGATTCGAATGGATTTAAACTCTGGCTAACAGAGCGAGGGAATGAGAGTCACTACTCTGATTACGAAGCGGGAGATTTACCCCAAGATGGGCTCGGAGAAGGACCCAGGCAGAGAGCCTATCGCCAGTATATTCTAAGCCTTTGCAAAGATCTCTCAGAAGAAATTAGGGTGTTGTTCGAACTAGATAATATTCCCAGTAGATTATTTCCAAGACCGAATGTATTGAACGATCTTTTGAAATTCTTGAACGAGGAGTCCTTGGCAGGGGCCTGGCTTCCTGGAAACGAAGAAACCATAGGCTGGATCTATCAGTTCTTTGTGGAAGAACAAAAGAAAGATGTCTTTTATCGGTTGTATACGAAGAAAGAAAAAATTCGAGCAGAGGACATACCTGCAGCAACCCAAATTTTCACTCCTCGCTGGATCGTCAAATGCCTTGTTCAGAATACACTAGGAAGGCTCTGGCTTGAAATACATCCAGACTCCCGTCTGCAACACAAGCTGGACTATCTTCTTCCCTTTCAGAAGGAGCAAAGCCTACATTTACCGAGTCTTGTGAAGGACATTAAGGTTCTTGATCCGGCTTGCGGAACGATGCACTTTGGTCTCGTAGCATTCGACCTACTTGCAGAAATGTATACCGAAGAATTTGAACGGCGTGGTGACTCCGGTTGGATGGATACTGCTTCTGTAAATTCGAAGGAGGAAATCCCAGCCCAGATTATTGCCAGCAACATTCACGGAATCGATATTGACCTTCGCGCAGTTCAATTATCAGCACTTACCCTTTTTATGAGAGCCAAGTCTTTAGAGCCAAAAACAAAACTCTCCGAGTGTCATCTTGCTTGTGCTGATATCAACATGCTAGCAGGCGAGCAACTAGATCGCTTTTTCGAGACTGCTGACCTTGAAGAGAAGAACATTTATGCGAAGGCCACTGCGCTATTGAGCGCTTTAGTCAAGAATTCCAATCAGCTGGGTTCTCTTCTTAGGATAGCCGATGAAATAAAACAAATCGTTGAAGCGGAACGCAAACGAAGCGGAGCGAACACACAGCAGTTAACGCTACCACTTCGAGGAACTGGTCGGGATATCGTCGATATCTCTTTCTGGGACCAACTTGAGCTACAACTTGTAAAAAGTTTGCATGCGGCAGCATCGCTCACAAATGACAAAAACAGGTCTCAAGTGTTTTTCGCACGAGAGGCACAGAAAGGGCTACGATTCTTGGAAATTACAGGTCAGCAGTACGACGTTGTATTAGCCAATCCACCGTATTTGGCGGCAACGAACATGAATCCCTTGCTCAAGGGCTATCTATCAAAGCCAAAGAACTACGCAATATCAAAGGGCGATTTGTACGCTGCTTTCATACACAGATGTACTGAATGGGTCAAGGAGCACGGTAGGCTAGGAATGATTACTCAGCAGTCGTTCATGTTCACTTCCTCTTACAATAAGTTGCGCCATTTCTTGAGAGAAAGACTCCGCATAGAGCTGGTACCACACGTCGGTCCTCGTGCATTTGATGAAGTTCCTGGTCAGAAAGTAAACACAACTCTGCTAGTTCTTCGACGAGATTCGAACAAGACTTCGAGAGAACAGACTACTGGCACATTCATCCGTCTGGTCAACGAGCAAGACGCGGAATCGAAAAAGGCTCGATTCGAATTGGCGCTTGCGAACTTGCGACAAGAAAAGACGGACCCTGCTGTGTATCGTCGCAAGCAGTCTGAGTTTGATGAAATCCCTGGAAGTCCATGGGTATATTGGACCAGCGAATTTGAACAGAAAATGTTTGAGCAGTATCCAAATCTCGCCTCCCAGTTCGATATTGATATGGGGCTCAAGACTTCAGGCAACGTTCGTTTCGTTCGTTGGTGGTGGGAAATTGGCCTTTCTCAAATTGCTTTACCAAAAGACCGTCAAGAAGCCGCTGAATCTGGTAATAAGTGGTTTCTATACGCTAAAGGCGGCAGGAACTTGGCATTCTCAAGCTCAGTTGACCATGTTGTGAATTGGGCTTGCGATGGCGTTGAGTTGAAAGCTCATCTTACTGAGAGATATCCGTATCTCAATGGCAAAACAGAATGGTGCACTCACAATGAGTCCCTTTATTTCAAACCCGGTTTATCATGGTTTCCAGTTTCCTCAGCTGGATTTAGATGTCGCAAAATCCCACCAGGCGTGATTGCTTCTAATGCTAGTTATGGAATCTTCGTTAATGCTGATCAAGCACCTACGCTACTAGCTTTTCTTAACTCTGTTATCGGGAGATATCTAGCTAGTTCGCACTGAAAATCGGCTTCGAAAAATCTCGGTCGGCTTTAATGATGCTATTTTTTTGCCGGTATATACAAAATACCGGTCAAATTAGCCCAA
>Ga0182030_10024260_pt1 | contig 11155 bp, 10 predicted proteins | sample 812S3MmetaG_FD_121299 | JGI IMG/M metagenome (GOLD analysis project Ga0182030, IMG submission 121299) | Permafrost microbial communities from Stordalen Mire, Sweden - 812S3M metaG (Illumina Assembly) | ecosystem: Environmental > Terrestrial > Soil > Wetlands > Permafrost | place: Sweden...
AATGTTGGAGATGCAGTTGCGCTCGGCGTCGGTGCGGCCCGGACGTGGCGCCCAGGTGATGTAAGCGCCGAGCGAGTCGGGCGAGCTGAGACCGGGGCGCTCGCCGATGAGGATGATGGAGACTTGCGCGCCGAGGGCGTGGCCGATCTCGTCGCCGATGGCCACGCGGGCCTGCTCGACCACGCACAGGGGCGCGAGCTGCCAGCTGTCGAGACGCGGGAGAATTGCCTGAAGCAGTGGGGCGGCGTGGCGTTCCACGGCCAGCGCGGAGAGACCGTCGGCAACGATGAGCGAGAGCGTGGATGCGTTTGAGCCGGTGGGAGGCGCGTTGCGTGCGAGTACGCTACGGGCAGCTTCGTCGAGCGTGCGGCCGAGGTCGGGGCGTCGAAGATAAGTGGCCCGGTCGGGCGCAGCCGAGTGCAGCCGTAGGACCTCAGCATGCGTGAAAGCCTCCAGAGTGCGGGCGAGCGCGGCGGCTTCCAGGCGGCTGTGCACGGCGTCGCGGGCCTGGGCGTGGCAGCGCTCAAAGTCGAGCAGGTCGCGGGTCTCGAGACTCACGCCGGTGCGGGCCAGGCCCACGCGGGCGGGGGTGAGCGCGCGCAGCCGCGCAGCCAGCGCCGGGGTGAGGCCCAGTGCGGAACCGGCATTGTCCTTCGCGTCGTCGCTCATGCGGTCAGCAGCCTCTCCGGATGGTTGGCTTCGAGCGCCAGCCGCTGAAAGCTTTCGCCGGCGAGCCAAGCCTCAAACTCCGGGGCCGGCCTGAGTCCCAGCACGCGCCGCAAATAGAGCGCGTCGTGGAAGCTGGTGCTCTGGTAGTTGAGCATCACATCGTCGGCGCCGGGCACACCCATGATGTAGTTCACGCCGGCCGCGCCCAGCAGCGTGAGCAGCGCGTCCATGTCGTCCTGGTCGGCCTCCGCGTGGTTGGTGTAGCAGACGTCGCAGCCCATGGGCAGGCCGAGCAGCTTGCCGCAGAAGTGATCTTCGAGTCCGGCGCGAATAATCTGCTTGCCGTCATACAAATACTCGGGCCCGATAAAGCCGACGACGGTGTTCACGAGCATGGGGCGGAAGTGGCGGGCGACGGCGTAGGCACGGGCTTCAAGCGTTTGCTGATCCACTCCGTGATGCGCATTGGCCGAGAGCGCGGAGCCCTGGCCGGTCTCGAAGTACATGATGTTGTCGCCGAGCGAGCCATCGGCGCAGACAGCACCGCGCATGAGCTGTCGGCCGGCCTCGTGCGCCTCGGCCAGCAGCGCCAGCGAAACGCCGAAGGTGCGGTTGGCGGCCTCGGTTCCGGCGATCGACTGAAAGAGCAGATCGATGGGCGCGCGGGCTTGGAGTGCCACCACCTGCGTGGTGATATGGGCAAGCACGCAGCTCTGCACGGGAATCTGAAAGCGCTGTCGTAAAGCATCGATCATGCGCAGCAGCCGTGCGGTTACGGCCGCGTTGTCGCCGGCGGGGTTGATGCCGATCACCGCGTCGCCGGAGCCGAGCAGCAGGCCATCGAGAATTGCAGCGGCGATGCCAGCTGCGTCGTCTGTGGGGTGGTTGGGCTGCAGCCGCGCGCTCAGGCGGCCGGGCAGGCCAACAGTCGTGCGAAAGCGCGTAACCACGTGCATCTTGCGCGCGGCGGCGATGAGATCCTGCACGCGCATCAGCTTGGCTGTCGCCGCGGCCATCTCCGGCGTGAGGCCCGGCGCGAGAGCCGCGATCCGCTCCGGTGTTGCGTCGTCCGAAAGCAGCCAGTTGCGCAGCTCGCCCACGGTGAAGGAGCGGATGGGTGAGAAGACTTCCGCGTCGTGCGTGTCGACAATGAGGCGCGTGACTTCGTCGGATTCATAGGGCACGACCGCTTCTTCCAAAAAGCGCGTGAGAGGCAGATCGGCGAGGGCGTACTGCGCGGCCACGCGCTCGGCTGCGGACTCCGCGGCCAGGCCGGCCAGCACATCGCCGCTGCGCGCGGGTGTAGCCTTGGCCAGCAAGTCGCGCAGATCGGCGAAGGTGTAGCGCGTATTTCCGATGGTGTGAACGAAGGGCATGGGGCGGCGACGGAATGCAACTTCAGGATAACCGCAAACGCGGCGGTCGCATGAACTCAATGGAAGCCGGCCCCGTTCTTCAGTTCTTCGTCAGCTGGCTTCTGATTCGCTCTGAGGACAAGTGACAGAACGGTGGCGCAAACGAGCGTCGCGGCACGGCCGTGGCGTTCGCGGCAAACTCCATGTAGGGCTCGTCGTTTTCGTTCCATGCGTCCCACATGGGCAGGCCCGCGGCGTTGGGGTTCCCGGTCTTCGCGAAGTTTGTCCAGTAGTTCTCCATCACGTTCGACAGCTGGCGATCAGCCGCAGTGAAGGGGAGCCAGCGCCAGGCAGGGTCGTCGAATGCGTTGAAGACGAAGAGAACCCCAAGCCCGTGAAAGGCGCCCAGCTCAGGCTGGCCCTTGCCTGGAATGGAGCGGTCGAACTGGTAGATGTACGCGTGCTGCCCGGCAGCACTGGTGAGCGCGCCCAGTGCGCCGATGGGGCAGGCCATGAGCATGTCGTTGGTAGCTTGGTCGATGGCCGCGCCGTGATACACAACGGCCGCGCCGAGGTACGCGGCGATGGCCACGCCGGTCCAGTTGCCGTAGAGCGGGCGCGTGGTGTTGGCCACGCCGCGCAGGGCGTCGCCCGCTCCCGCGGCCGGCATGGGCTTGCCGCTCGTCTTAGGTGCGGCCGCCGCGGCAACGCGAAAAGCGCTCAGTTCGCGGCCATTGAGGCCGACCATTACTTCGGCCTTCTGCATGGCGGCGGTGGCGAAGGTGCGCGCGGGGGCCTGCGTCAGAAGCCAGCCATCGATGGTGGGCGAATTCGGGTCGAAGCCCTTGAACTGCGCCTTCTCCACGCTGGCGGCGAGTTCCACAACCTGCGCGGCGGGCATGCGGCGCAGATTTTCGAGTGTAGATGCCGAGCCACCCGGTGCAGCTTTAGCGATGGACGCGCCCACGGCCTCCGCTTCACTACGCGTGCGCGGCGTGCCCAGGCCGAAGGGAGGACCGCTCTCCAGGATCACGCGGCGGAACAGGCCCGTCGATTGGGGAGAAGCGAGCAGCATCCCCGCGTCAATGGAGCCGGCCGATTCGCCGAACAGCGTCACGTTGGAGGCATCGCCACCGAATGCGGCAATGTTCTGCCGGACCCAGAGCAGGGCGGCAAGCTGGTCCTGAAGGCCGTAGTTGCCCGAGGTGTGATGGGGCGACTCGGCGGCGAGCTCGGGGTGGCTGAAAAATCCCATTACACCCAGGCGGTAGTTGACGGTGATCAGGATGACGCCGCGCGTGGCGAGCGATGCGCCGTCGTAGGTGGACTGCGCGCCGCTGCCGGCGGTGTTGCTGCCGCCGTGCAGCCACACCATGACCGGAAGTGCAGGCGCGGGCAGGCCAGGCGCAGGCTGCGCGGCTTTAGGCGGCCACTCCGGGACCCACACGTTGAGATAGAGACAGTCCTCAGAGGATGCAATGGGATGGACGGTGTAAGGCGCGCCGTAAGCGGCCGCGAGAGGGGCGATGAATGGATTGAGTCCGGCTGCGCTCTGCACGCATGCGCTGCCGGGCCGGGTTGCGTCGCGCACGCCGGACCAAGGGGCTACCGGCTTCGGCTCGCGCCAGCGCAGCTTGCCAACCGGCGGCGCGGCAAAGGGAATGCCTTGAAAGACGGCGAGATTTCCGCGCATCTGGCCGCGCAGACCGCCGTCCTCAGTGCGCACGATCGGCGCGGGCTGTGTGCCGGCTTGTTGCGCGGGTGCGCTGCAGCGGAACAAAGGCAGCAAGAGAATTGCCGCGCAGGCCACAAGGGTCGCGACAGGCCGCGATTGAAGCGCCACATTTGCCGGGCAACGCTCGTCCAAGAATTCTTCGTCCACCGCACGCGCAGAACAGTTCATGGATGAAGAGAATAGGGAGCCGATGCGGTCCGTGTCCACAGGCAGCGCCAGAGAGTTCGATCGCCCTCAAAAAAGTTGTAACCGCATGCGGAGATTTCAATTCACTTTTTTGTGAACTGGAAGTTCTGGATGCGGTCCGCATCGAGGATGAAGCCGGTGATCTGCTTTTTTGCGTTGCGGGTGAAGCGCAGCGTGCCGATTTCGCCGACAAATACGTCACGCATGGCCGGTCGAAGCGTATCCGACTTGTGCCTCGGGCGCGTGAGCATCAGGGTGTCGCCCTGAACGGCGATGCGGTAGACCGGGTCGATCTCTTCGCTCACAAAAGCTCCCGCAAAGTCGGCCAACTCCGCAGCCGTGGGATCGAAGGGCGTGACGGATTCAAATGTGTCCGGTTTGCCGCCGCGCACGCTCAGTTCGAGATGGCGCGGGATGGTTGCCGTGCCAGCTACGAAGTGGAGGTCCGCCTCTTCGCCCCACGGAACGTCAGCGATATGAAAGTGCAGTTCCCCAAAAGGCTTCAACACACGAACTGTGTCGCCATCAAATTCGGTCCACTGAAGCTTGCCTTCCTTCGCCCAGATTTTTTCGAATTTTCCATATTCGCGGTTCCAATAGGTGCCCGCCACGGCGGCCATCTGCTCTGCGGTCAGTACGACCGCCGCTGTTTTTGACGGCTCTTGCGCGGGAGTTGCGGCTGGGGCCTTTAGATCCTTCGCGAGGATAATGTCCGCAACCTGCCGCGCCAGCGCGCCGGGATCGGTATCCGCGAAGTTGCAAAGCACGGAAGTGGAGAAATGCTGCTCGGGAAAGCGGGTCATGTCGGAACGGTAGCCGGCATCGGCGCCGCCGTGGCCCACGGTCGCGAGGCCGCGGTATTTGCCGATCGACAGGCCGGAGGCGTAGTCCTGCGTCTTGCCGCTGTTGAGCTTGCCGGGCTCCAGCATCTGCTGGATGAACGTGGGGCCGCCGATGTGCGGATGATAGAAGTTTTCGTCCCAGAGGGCTAGGTCTTCGACGGTGGTGTGCAGGCTGGTGGCGCCGGCCGTATCAAAGTTGGTCAGGTTCATGCGGTAGGGCTTATCCGGGGCCGCCTGCTCGTAGCCCAGCGCATCGTGCTTGATGACTTCTTCGTGGTCGTCGCGGAAGTGGGTGTGCGTCATGCCCAGCGGCAGAAAAATGTTTTTATTAGTAAAATCGCGAAACGACATGCCGCTGACGCGTTTGACGATGATGGCCAGCAGCGTGAAGCCGGTGTTCGAGTACATGTACTTTTCGCCGGGCTTGAAGTTGAGCGCCTTCTGGTGGACCAGGACGCTCATCACGTCGTCGTCGGTGATGAGGTCCTGCGAGTAGCGCCAGCCGGCCAGGCCGAGCAGCGCCCACTGGTCGCGCAGGCCGCTGGTGTGGTGCATCATTTCGCGCAGGGTGATGCGCTGGCCGAAGTCGGGCAACTCGGGAATGTACTGGTGCACATCGTCGTCGAGTGAGAGCTTGCCCTGCTCCTGAAGAAGCAGAATGGAGGCCGCGGTAAACTGCTTGGACATGGACGCGACGTGAAAGACCGTCTCCGGCGTGATGGTCACGTCGTCGTTCAGGTTGGCCATGCCGTAGCCGTGCTTGTAAACGATCTGGCCGTTCTGGTAGACGCCCAGCGCGCAGCCCGGCGAATCAGTGCGGTTCCACTGCGCGAAGACCTTGTCGACTTGCGCGGCGACACCGGGCGCGAGCGACTGCGCGTGGCCAAGGCAGGAGGCGAGAACGATGGCAGGCAGGCCGAGCAGGGTGGGAATCCGCTTCATGATGGGTTTCCTCTTCGGGGTCAATGGCCGGGCGAAAGTCCGATGTGCCCCATTCTCACAGGCCGACGGCGGGTGCGCAAGGCGAAAACAGTACCGGCCATTGAGTGCCGGCGATTGTTGGGGCAAAAAGAAACAGGCCGGCCGGAATTGGCGGGCCTGCTCCTTGGAATAACGGATATATTAGCCCTTGATCGAAGCGGCGCGGGCGGAGATGCCGCTTAGCTCGGCGGCGCGGGCTTCGGCGTAGGCGGCGGCGCCCAGCTGCGCGGCGCGGGGCTCCAGGATAATGCGCACCGGCATGTTGATCAGCAGTTGGCTCAGGCGGCCTTTATCGGTGAACGACCTCAGGAAGGTGCCGTCCTTCAGCTTCTCCAGGATGCGCGGGGCGATGCCGCCGCCGACGTAAAGGCCGCCGACCGAGAGCACCTTGAGGGCCAGGTTGCCGGCCTCGGCGCCATAGGCGGAGACGTACATGTCTAGCGCCTTCTCGCAGATTTCGCTCTTGGCGGAGAGAGCCAGTTCGGTGATCACGGCGTTGGGGTCTTGCTGGGCGATACGCGCGGCCAGCCAGGCCGGCTCATCCATGCCGCGCACCTCGCGCAGGAACTCGTAGATGTTGGTCAGGCCCATGCCGGCGACGACGCGCTCAAAGCTGACGCGGCCGTTGTACTTTTCCTTGAGAAAACGCAGCAGGTCGATCTCGTCTTCGTTGCGCGGGGCGTAGTCGGCGTGGCCGCCTTCACTGGGACAAGGACTGTGCGTCCGGCCGTTCCACACCAGGAAGCCTTCGCCCAGGCCGGTTCCGGCGGCGATCAGGGCGCGGTTGCCCATCTGGCCGGGGTCGCCCGCGGCCAGGGTGAAAATCTGATCCGGAGCCAGCTCGGCGATGCCGTAGCCGTTGGCTTCGAGATCATTGATGAGGAAGACGTGGTCGATGCCCAGGCCGGCGGCGAGCTCGCTGCTGTCCAGCGTCCAGGGCAGGTTGGTGAGGCGCAGGCGACCGTTGCGCACCGGGCCGGGCACGCCGAAGCAGGCGGCGGTTACCTTGTCCGCGCCCAGGAACTCCTTGACGATGACTTCCAGGCCCGGGTAGTCCTTGGCCTTGTAGACCGTGCCGCGCGTGGGCTTGAGCTTGCCGTTGGTAAAGTCATACAGCCCCAGGTCGACCTTGGTGCCGCCTACGTCTCCGGCCAGAATCATCGTTCCTTCTCCAAAAACCCGCAGCCTTCGCCGTCTGTCGGGGGCAAAAGCGCAGCCGCATCCTTATCCAGAATCAGGGTAAGTATACCGCTTGCCGGCCAGATCAACTGGCTGGGCAGCCGTTCGGGATCGCGCGGGCCGGTGAGCACCTCGCTCAGCACCTGGGCCTTGTCCGTGCCGGCGATGAGGAAGAAGACCGAACTGGCGTGGTTGATGACCGGCCAGGTGAGCGTGACGCGCCAGGCGTCTTTCTGCTCGACGTGGTTGGCCACGGCCAGGCGCCCCAGCTCATGGATGGCTGAGGTGTGTGGAAACAGCGAGGCGGTGTGGCCGTCCGGGCCCATGCCCAGGGAGATGAGGTCAAAGCGGGGGCTCTCGGCGCCCTCCAGGCGGAAGCTGTTGCGCAGCTCGGACTCGTAGCGTGCGGCGGCGGCGGCAGGATCAAGCTCGCCCTCGATGCGATGAATCTGCTCGGGCTTGAGGGGCACGTGGTCCAGCATGGCCTCGCGGGTCATGCGGTAGTTGCTGTCGGCGTCCTCGGGAGGAACGGAGCGCTCGTCCACCCAGTAGAGCTCCAGGCTGTCCCAGGGCATGCGGCTGCGCCAGGGCTCGTTGGGGTCGGCGAGCAGGGCAAAGGTGGCCTTAGGCGTGGAGCCGCCGCTGATGGCGATGCGCGCCCGGCCGCGGGCATGCACGGCTTCGCTCGCCATCTCAAGAAAATATTGCGCCGCGTGGCGGGCCAGCGCCGCAGGGTCCGGCTCCACGTAGTATTTGATGCTCAGGTGTCTGCCCGTGCCCATTGATGCCTCTTCTCTCTACGTTACTCGAAAAGGTTGGATGAAATTGGGACAGGCGGGGTTCTTCGCTTCTTTTTCAAGGTGTTGAGTGGTGCTCCGGTTTGAATATTGGGAGTGCGTGGGCAGAGCGCCAGTTCATTGAGCGGGAACTTTTGAGTGGCCAGGCGCCGCGCATGGCGCCCGGCTCATGCCAGATCAGCGGCCGATGTATTCGCGGTACTGGGTTTCGAGCACGCCGGCGGCGCGGGCCAGGGTGAGCTTGGCCACGTTGAACTGATACAGGCTCTCGACCAGGTTGTTTTGCGCAGAGGCCAGCGTGGCCTGGGCGGTGACCAGGGGCAGGTTGTCGTCCACACCGGCGCTCACGCGGTCGGTCTCGTCGCTGAGCTCACGGGTGCCCAGATCCACGTTGGAGCGGGCCACCTGGACCAGCTGCTCCGAAGCGCTGACGTCGAGAAGCGCCGAACGCACCTGCTGGTCGATGTGGTCGCGCAGGTCGGCGAGCTGGTTGTTGATCGCGTCCATCTGCGCCCCGGTGGCTTCCACATCGCCGCGCAGCTTGGCCTCGCGGAAGAGCGGGACGCTCAGCGTGCCCTGGGCCATGAAGATGCCGTGGGTGTTCACGCCGGTGACCGTGGTGGTGCCGTAGTAGCCGCTGAAGCTGAGCGTGGGCAGCCGCTGGCTGCGGTAGGCCAGGTGGATGGCCTTGTACTCGACGGCCTGGTTCTGGAGGTTCTGGTAGTCCTGGCGGTTCTTGTAAGCTACGGCGCGGACCTCTTCCGGGGTCTCGGCGGCCAGTTCGCTGTAGGGCGCGGGGTCAGTGAGGGTGATCTTCTGTCCGGGCGCCACGCCGATTTCGCGCTTGAGCAGGATCAGGTCTTTTTAGAGAGCATTTTCAGCCAGGATGCGGGATTGCTGCTGGGCCTGCAACTGCACACGGGCGCGCAGTTCGTCCAGATTGGCGGCAGTTCCGGCCACGTGCGCATCGTGGGCGTGGTCCAACTGGACCTGATCTTCGCCTTCGAGGGCCTTGGCGTCATCCACCTCGCTGGCGGCGGCAATGGCGTGCAGATACGCCGTGGCTACCTGCTGGACAACCTCGCCACGGGCCGACATCTTGGCAAAGTGCGCTGCCCGCTCGGCCGCGCCCGCGCCCTTGTAAGCGGCGATGACCGGGCCGGAAAAGAGCGTCTCGCTGAAGGAGACCTGGCCCTGGGTCAGATCGTCGCGGGTGATGTAGCTGATGTCGGTGGGCAGTTTGCCGCCCGGAAACAGGGAACTGAATTTGCCGATGGTGGAGGGACCAAAGCCCAGCGCGGCCAGGTTGTGCTGGTAGACGCCGGTGGCGCCGGACAGAACGATGGTGGGGAGGAACTCCTGCAGGGCGACGTTCTTTTCTCCATGCACGAGCTTTTCGCTGTTCTCGGCTTCCTTGAGGCCCAGGTTATTGCGGAGGCCGAGGCTGACGGCCTCGTCGAGCGAGAGCTTGAGCGTGTCATCCGTGGCTGGCTGCGCGGTTACGCTGCCATAAAAAGGATTCGCGGCCGAGCTGGGGTTTCCCGCTTGCGCGCGCGCCGGCGCGGAGGCAAGGCTGAGTGCCAGAAAAGCGGAAAATGCCGGCAAGAATGCCAGGCGGAGGCCAGGATGTTGCGCTCGATTCACTACCATGCATTATTTCAGATGAAGCAGTGGGCGGCGGGGATTCCGCGGTTGGGAGAAAAACCGTGCGGAAGCGAGATGGGAGGCAGTTCTGGTTGGAGGGATTTACAGCCGGACTCCCTGAAAGCCAAGTTGAGCCGCAGCATCGAGTAGCTGCGTGTCGTTGGAGAGCAAGGCGCGGGCACGGGGGCAGTCCGAGGTCCAGGCGAGCGCGGCGGCCAGTTGCAGGGCGTCGGCTGCCTTGAGGGGAAAGCGATCGAGCAGGCGTTCGGCCTGGTCGCGTAGCTGCGGATTGGGAGCGACCTCGCGCCATTGGGAGCGCAGCCGGTCGAGGCGCACCTGAGCGCCAACGTGCTGGTTCGAAGTGAGCCGGCCCATGCGCAGCAGGCGTGCAAATGAGCCGCGGATCTCAACCGGAGCTGCCCACCACACGATGATGCTGTAGCGCTGAAGCATGGCTTGGGCCGCTGGCGTACCCTGTTGCTGAACACAGAGCGGAACCAGGGCGCTCGAGTCCCAAAACGCGGGCTCCATTTAGCGGTCGCCCTTGGCCCATTCGATGGCTTCTTTAACGGCCTCGTCGGAGACAGTACCGGTCGGGATTGCCCAGAAGGCCTCCCAATCCATGGGTTCAGGGTTCTGAGGGGGTGTGATGATGCCGGCGGCGATGAGCGCTGCTTCCTCGACATCATAGCCGGCAGTGGGCTCAAAAGGAAGGATGCGCGCCACAGGAACATTACGGTCGCAGACGATCACCTCTTCGCCGTTGCGGACGAACTTGAGGTAGGCGCTGAGCTGGTTCTTGAGGGTGCCGATGTTGGCGGTGCGCATGGAGGTAGTCTACATCGACTTGGCTAAGTTAGCCAAGTTGGAGTGCGCGAGCGGGAAGATGTTTTGCTGTCAGGACGGCAACGGTTCAAGCAGGCGGCTTCAGATCACCATGGCGATATAGACCAGCACGAGCAGCTGCGCGATCCAGAAGTTGCAGATTTTAAAGGTGCGGGGTGTGATCAGGTTCTTGCGGACCTCGCGTTTGACCAGGTTGCGGAAGGCGATGCCCATGAAGATGGGAGCGGGGCAGATGAGCAGGTCAACGGCAACCTGGATGATCTGACCTAATTCGATCGGCTGGCCTTCCAGGCGGTTCCAGGCCTTGAGGGCGCGGCAGAGCAGGGCGAAGACCAGCATCATGTAGACAGCGCCCCACAGCTCGGGCGTTGCGGCGGTTCCTCGAAGTGCGCGGTCGTTGCTTTGAAGCGCGTTGCTTTGCATTCCGATCCTCGAATGGAATCGATGGTAACGCCCCTTCGCGCAACGTTCTATAGCACTTAAATGGATTCTGCCTGACACAAGTTGGGTAGGCGCAGGGAGGGAGCGGGGGCATTCATGCCCCCTGAAAACAATGCGGCAAGCGACCGGCTTCAGCCCTGGACTCTGATCCCAAAGGGAGGCCGTTCCGGGCCTGAAGACCGGCCTCTCCGCGGCGCTCGTAAGGGGCATAAATGCCCCTGCTCCCTCCGAAACGATGGCCGCGGTTACACCATGGCCCGCTCTTTGACGGTCAGATACTGGTTGAGGACCGAAGAGGTCAGGGCTTCGGGATTCAGGTCCAGGGTGAGCGCGCCGTGCTCGTGGAGGCGGGCGAGGAGCAGCTCGCGGCGGCCGGCCATCTCCTGCGCTGCGGCGGCGCGGAACATCTGGTCGACGGAGCCGGGGCTGGCCTGGGCGATGGACTCGACCTCGGGCTGGGCCATGGCGACAAACAGGAGC
>Ga0182030_10024261_pt1 | contig 11155 bp, 14 predicted proteins | sample 812S3MmetaG_FD_121299 | JGI IMG/M metagenome (GOLD analysis project Ga0182030, IMG submission 121299) | Permafrost microbial communities from Stordalen Mire, Sweden - 812S3M metaG (Illumina Assembly) | ecosystem: Environmental > Terrestrial > Soil > Wetlands > Permafrost | place: Sweden...
ATAATGGAAAGTAACATACGACCGCGAGAGGTGGCCGACTGTTGAAGTTGAGCCTCTAATCTAGCCGATTCCGTCCAGTATCGGAATCACGTTCCTGTGGACCGGCTGCCTCACGCGTCAGCTCACAGCCTCAGGTTTTGATTTCTATATAGGCTACCGTGCCCCCGCGAGCTCCCGGAGCTCGTGGGGGTTCGTATTTCTGGTATACTGAAAATCTCGAAAGGAATCCCCGCAACAAAATGAAGGCCGGTATTCATCCCGCTTACAACCCGATTCATGTGATTTGCGCCTGCGGCCACACGTTTGAGACCCGCTCCACGCATAAGGGCGATATCCGTGTGGAAATCTGCTCCTCCTGCCACCCGTTCTTCACTGGCCGGCAGAAGCTGGTGGACACCGCCGGCCGCATCGATCGGTTCGAAAGAAAATACAAAGACTCGCGCGCCGGCAAGAGAGCCGTCATAAAGTAGCCCAAAGGCCCAGAGTTCAACCGGGTGGGTTTCTGGCCGGGCCGCGGCCGCCGGTGAGCCGATACCATTCGGCGATTCCTAGAGCCGTGAGCCCAAAACCGGCATCGCTTGCGCCGGTCGAACTCCTCTCTTTGTTTGCCACAACATCCTGGTTTATTCGTGCACAGCCCTGCCCCTATTGACCGTGAAGCGTGGCCATGAATTGGCTAACCATGCGTCAAAGGGCAATGGTCTGTGCCGGTAGTGGGGGCCAATAACGGACAGGCAGCCGCGACCTTCTAAGGCCGGTTGCAGGTCCGCCCCACCAAAGCTCTGGCGAATCGGACGACCGGGAATCGGGGCTATGATGGGGCGTGCGGTATCTGCTGCCTCTGTGCTGCGCCGGCCTGCTGCTGGGCCAGGGCACCGAACCTAAGCCGAAGCCGGAAGATTACGAAGTCCACGCCCAAGCGCGGAACGCGGCCATCGGCGCGGAGTTCATGGTGCACAGCTTTTCGCGCGGCGAACAGGCCTTCCTTGCCAAGGATTACCTGGTGGTGGAGGTGGCGCTGTTTCCACCCAAGGGCCAGACCATCGACGCGCAAAACGCCAGCTTCTCGCTGCGGATCAATGGCAAGAAGGAACTCCTGCAGCCGCATCCGGCGTCCATGGTAGCGGCCGAACTGCAGCATCCGGAATGGCAGCAGCCCACGGGCGTTCGTCCCGAGGTGGGCGCCGGGGCGGGGAACATCGGGGTGACGATGGGCGGACCGCCGCGCAACACCAACCCTTTTCCCGGCAGCCAGCCGCCGGGCAGCCAGCTTCCGCCGCGCGTCGAAGTGCCACCGGATAACCCCACCGGCATGCAGAAGGAGCCGGTGAAGGCCGACGTGCTGTTGACCGAAACCGCGCTGGTGGAAGGCCCGCACCATTCGGCCATCAGCGGCTTCCTGTACTTCCCGTTCGGTGGCAAGGTCAAATCCATCAAGACCCTGGAACTGCTCTATCAGGACGCCGTGCTGAAGCTGCGCTAAACTGCCCCAGTCGCGCGCGGGCGCGGCATGTCGTACACTGAGGCGGAGGTTGAGCACGTATGCCTTTTTGCACCAAATGCGGCGCCAATGTAACCGGGACCTTTTGCAGTCAATGCGGCACGCCTGTTGGCGCGGCCGCTCCAGCGCAGCCCGCCGCGGCGAGCGCCTACGGGCAGCCGGTACCGTTTGCTCCCGCGCCGGTGGCGCGGAAAACCAGCCCGATCGTGTGGGTGCTGGTCGTCATTCTGGGAATCGTGGTGCTCGGCGGTATCGGCGTGGTCGGGGTCATCGGATTTGTCGCCCATAGGGTGCATCAGGCGGGAGTGTCGTTCGACCGTGGGCGCGACGGCGGTGTGACGATGCAGGCCCGCGGGGCCGACGGAAAGGACGCCACGGTGGAATTCGGCGGTTCGGCGGGAAAACTGCCGTCCTGGGTTCCGGTGTACCCCGGATCGGAAGGGCACACCAATTTTGCGGTCCGGGGAAGCGGCGATGGCGGGGCGGAAGGCGGCGACTTCACGTTCACCACCTCCGACGAAGCGTCGAAGGTGAAGTCATTTTACGCCGGCAAGTGCAAAGAGATGGGCATGACGATCAACCTGGACAGCACCACCGAGGAAGGCGGCATCATGGTAGCGGCGGACGAGGGCGGGGACCGGCGTTCCCTGACGATTACGGTGGGCGGACATCCGGGCGAGACCACTGTCAACGTGATCTACGGACGGAAGTAGCGGATTACCCGTGGCCGAGGTACATCAGCCATCCCAGGCCGAATAACGCCGCGAAAAAACAGACGAAGGTGTAGATGCCGTAGTGCAGACGGTCGCGGTCGGTGCGCTTGGTCACCACGCCCAGCACCACCGAGGTGAAGAGCGCGAACAGCATGGCGGCCTCGAAATGCGACAGATTCATTTTGGGCATCAGTCTTTTCTCCCTGCGGCGATGTCGAACGTGTCGACCATCGCCAGGATGTTCAGCAATCCGGCCGTGACCAGAAACTTGGTGCCGTAATCGTGAACCGCGCCGGCCATGTCAGGCTGGGCATAACCCAGCCATTGGCTTAAGAGATAGAGAATGCCCGAAGCCAGGTCGCCGATGAATCCGCCGGTGTTGATGAGGGTGGTGAGGAGGTCGCCCGATTCGGGATGAAACATCGCCCCGCGCATCATCAAGCCGCACACGAACATCGCTGTAATCGCGGCCATCAAGAGGAGGCCGCGGCCGGTCCGTTTGAGAAGCAGATGGCCGCCGCCGGGGACCAGCCAGCTCAAGGCCAACGCCGGCGCCCACACGGACACCGGGGGTAGCGGCTGCTTCTGTTCTTTTTCCGTTGCCATTGGTTCTTTTGAGTTTAGCAGACCGCATAGTGGGGGAGCCCGTGAGGGTAGTGCCTGAAAGTTGCGTTGAACGAAAAACAGCGAACGCTTGCTTTTCGCCCAAGCCTGCCGCACGATGAAAGTATGACAACCCGGCTTGAGGTAGTGCTTGAAAGGTTCGTGTATTGCAGATTGCAATAGAATACGTGACGGGCTCCTTCCACCCTGTCCTCGGGCACGGGGCGGCAAATCCCAATGAACCATGAACTGTTCATGGTTCTGTCTGCTCATGCGCAATGGCTCACTCGAAAATTCGGGGTTGCCAAACCGGAACACTTTCTGTTCCCATTCGGTAGGACCTGCGCCCCTGCGCCAATTGATCCCGACCGCCCGACGACCACGTTAAAGACCGTCTGGGGCAGTATGCACGAATCCCTGGGAGTGAAGTTCAGCCACCGCTTCGACAATCGGTCGAAACCGGACGAGCGAGCCCAAAAGATCCCCCTCGTGTCTTTCCCAAATGGCCGCTCAGCGTACCGCGGGAAAGGACTCCATAACGAACCAGCGTTTCTCGGGATTCGACCCGTATACCCTAACCAGGGTCTCATGTTGGAGCAACGCTCCGAGTTCCTGCTTCATTCGCCCCACGGCTTTCTCGGATGCGCGGCGGTGGGCAATCTCTTCATTGGCTTGCGGACAATGTGCTTGCTCGACCTTACTCTTAATTCTCCGTTATTTCTAAAAGTGGCTGTGAGCAGGAATCTGTAAACCGCCCAATTGGCGGGCACTTGGGTGTTTGACCCCACGGGGATCTGCTCAACCTGATTTCTTCCCGGTTGTTGGGTAGTCGGAACGGGGAAGGACTCCAGTAGCACGGAGCCGCTGGGAGCCGCGCCGGCATGGGGTGGCGAGCATCGAGGCCTCTCTGCTTGGCACGTAAGGTACTGATTCCAGGAACGATTGACGTTTTTCTTCGTCGCCAGTTTCTTTGGAAAGACTCCGGCCAGTGTCCGCTCGCCGAAGGAGAGCCGAGCTCGCCATGTGAAAGCCGGGTGCTGTGGAGGATCGGCAGATCGGCAGATCTTCCCGGCGGGAGATCGACTGCCGGCCGACGCCGCGCTCGCCGCAGTTATGATCAGAGATGCCACCGAAAGGCCCATGAATGCTGGCCACAAACCCTCTCGTGCATTCTGGACGAGGGCCGCAGGAACGCCTCGAAGACCGAAAACCCAGCAAAATAGGGGATCTTACAGATTCCTGCTCACAGCCCTAAAAGTTAAAAGGTGTGGGCACAAAAATGGGTACAGGTTCCACGATTCGCCCAGAAGCCAGATCCCGTCTAGGCAGGCAGATATTCATCGGAAATCTCAGCCAAGCGCTGCGCCAATCTAGTTGCCAATGCTGTTGATTCGCGGTCTGTGGGGACGCCCTTAATGAGGCTGTGAAATGGATCGCGCTCTGTAGGCTTTAGACAGACTTCGAGAGTCACGCCTGACTCTTTAATGCTGCGAATACGGGCCGCCAAAAGGCTGCAAAATACACCCGATTCATTTCCCATGCGGCCTTTGATTTGGCCGCGGTTCTCTCCGTTAGGTTGAGATACGGACAGACCGGCGTCGTCCTTCCCATTCTTGCGTGGGATGAATGCGGTCTTCTTGACCCGACCAGTTTGCTTGCTGATGTCACTCTCGCGAATACCCCGTAACATCAGAGCGGGATCTGGGAGAGATTTTCGACAGTCCTCCGGCATTTGAGCTTATATGCCGTCCTTAGCCCATCGAATCCTTGAAAGCAGTCCCTCGGGTGTGATGTTGGGTTCAGTTGCGTATGAGTCCTCAGACGAGTAGTATACGTAGGGTGATTCTGTGTCCTCCGATGGACAGACCAATTCCGTCTCGCGCCCCTCCTTCGTCCAAGTAATTCGTATCGCTCCATTACGATCCGTACCGATGTCGGAGGGCCTGATGAATTCACTGCTCTTCGCCATCGCAAGCAGTAATCGCATGCAGTGCCGGTGGGCGTGATAGCTAGGCCGCACCAGACCATATTCGTCCTCTTCTATCTGAAACGCTAGATCATTGACGGTAGCCAAGATCTCACCTAATTCACTGATAGACGCGATCAATGAGTCGTCAATTGCGGAACCCGAAAAGGTCAAAAATTCGATTCCTGTTTCGGCGCGCAGTTTTAATGCTTTCGTGATGGCCGCCTGAAACTTTGTGTAGTAGTGATGTCCGGCGATCTTCGGCTCCGTCGCCTCAGTTCCGCAGAGGACGCCTGCACCCACAAACGGGCTCAATTTAATCCCCCGCTGCATGGGTACGCCGGTGTACGTGACTTTTTCTCCGTACCTAATCCGCTCTGATATCGCCATAAGCTACGCCCTTCCTAGCTAGTCCTCCAAATCCGTCAACTCAGTTCTGGCCATTATATCTCTTAGAGTCTTCGTCTTGGCCTTGGCGCGGGTAATAGTTCGTTCCAACTCGCTCAAGTCATCGGAATCCATCGCGACAAAGATCTCTTTGGCCTCATTATCGTGAAAGTAAGAGAGCTTCAGGAGATGTACGATCATCGCCCCTTGTGCGCTGTCCGGCCCTTCGAGGAAGACCGGCCGGATGTCGGTGATCACGCGCGTATCCATCAAGATGTTCGTGTGCTCCCGTTGAAGCGTCGAGGCCTTTGCCGCGAGCATCAACGGCTGCGCTCCCAGGAGAGCCGTGAGCCGTTCCCGCAGCCGGTCCACTAGTTGTGCTCTGACTACGTCGCCTTGCGGCGGCGCTTTGTCAGTTTCCAGTGAGCGGCACACTTCTTCAACAAAACCTGAAATAGAAACCTGGTTAACAATTCGAACAGAGGATAGGGCCATCAACGCGCCGATAATCTCACCTAGATCATCGGCCGAAATTGACTCCAGCGCCACCGCTAGCGTCGAAGCCATTTTCCTAGGGTTCAGAACGGGTACGGTCCCATGCAAGGCCTCGGTGAGATCATGCGCGGCCTTGTCCGATAGTGAACCGAGCTTGTTCAAGGCCGGCTTGAAAACCGGTGGAATACTCAGTCGAGCCAATGCCAGTTCCTCCATATCCGTGTCTCAGCGGGCGATGCTAACATTTTCATGGCATTCTATCAATTCAGACGGGCGTCCGTCGGCTCCGTCACCTGATTTCGTCCGGCTCCCGCAGGTTTCTCCCGCCTGTATTCTAGAGATGCGAAAGACGGGCTGCCGTTTCGGGCGCTCATCAGTTTTAGAACTGAATCGAGTTTAACATGCGGACAGGTGGGCCGCCGGCCGCGCGCGGAGGCGCGGAGCTACTCGAACTTTCGGCGGAACTCCTCGAACTCCCGCTTCAGCGCGGCGAGATCGGCTTCCAGCCTGGCGATGCGGTCGCGGTCGCTCGCGCCGCGTTCCTCCGGGGGCGGCGGCGCTTCGGCGGCTTCCTCCACGTCGCCGGCGAAAAGGTGCGCCCATCGCGGTTCTTTGAACCCGGCGCGCCGCGGCAGTTTCTTCACATACGCCATATCGGCCAGGCGGGCGAGCGTGGCTTCCACGGCCTCCAGATCGTCGAAAGTGTAGAGACGCTCGCTGCGGCCGCGGAGCTCGCCCACGGTCTGCGGCCCGCGAAGCATCAAGACGCAGAGCAAGGCCGCCTCGCGCCTTCCGAGGTTGAACTTTTCGGTGAAGCGCTGCTCGTGCTTGGGGACGCGGCTGTCTCCGGTGACGCGCATGGCGAGTCCCTTGGCGCGCAGGCGTTCGAGCGCGTCCTCCACGGTGTCTTCGTCGTAGGAAACTACCGGCTCGCGATTGGATTTTTGATTGCACGCATTCACCAGCGCGTTGCTGGAGAGAGGGTAGTAATCCGGGGTAGTGATCTCTTTTTCGAGCAGCGCGCCGAGTACGCGGGTTTCCGCGGCGTCCAGTTGCCAGTCCATAGTCTTCAGTTTACGTGTTACGATGTGCGCAGATGTCGCCCGCGCATCGTCCTCCCTGGTCTCACCTCCTGCTGGCCGGAATTCTGGTCGCGATCTTCGTGATCGAGAGCCTCTCGGCGAGCCTCAAAAAGAGTCCGGTGTTCGACGAGCCGCCGCATATCGCCTCGGGACTCTCGTACCTGGCGACGCACGTTTTTCACGCCAACCTGCAGCACCCGCCGCTGCTCAAAGAGATGAGCGCGCTGGTGCTGTCGATGGCGGGCATCCATTGGCCCAAATCGCCGATGGCGGACGCGTTGATACGCGGCGGACCCCGGAGCGTCAACGTGGAATGGCCTCTGGGCAGCGACATCATTCGCGATAACGGCGCCGACCGGGTATTGTTCTGGGGGCGCCTGCCGTTTATTGTGCTGGCGGCGCTGCTGGGCGGGCTGATCTACTGGTGGGGCCGCGAACTGGTGGGCGAGTCCGCGGCCCTGGGCGCGCTGTTCCTCTATGTGCTCGATCCGACGATTGTGGCGCACTCCGCCCTGGTGACCACCGATACCGGCCTGACGGCATTCACGATGTTGTTCCTGTTCGCCTTGTGGCGCTATATCGGTCAACCCGGCTGGCGCCGCATGGTGCTGTGCGGCGTGGCCCTGGGCGCGGTGTTGGGAGCGAAATTCTCGGCGGTTTTCCTGCTGCCGATTGCGGCCGTCCTGCTGGCCGCCGCGGTCCGGTGGCCGGTCACGGCGCGGGCTGCGGGGAGCGCGCCCGAGGCGGAGCCGCGCGCCGCCAAAGTGGGACCGAACAGCGCGTGTCCCTGCGGCAGCGGCAAGAAGTACAAGCGATGTCATGGCGCCGGCAGGACGGCCGCCGCCGCGCCAGCGGGACGCCACGCGCCGCAGCTTAAACAGTTGATGACCTATGGCCTGGCTTTGCTGGCGATGTGCGGCATCGCGGTGGTGGCGATCGAAGCGCTCTACTTTTTCCCCAGCGATCCGCTGCTCTATCTTACCGGCCTCAAGAAGGTGGATGCCGACCATATGGTGGGCTATCAGGCTTACCTGCACGGCGAACTTTCGCGGCGGTTCTACAGTTACTTTCTGGTTGCGTACCTTCTGAAAGAGCCGCTGGCCAGCGTTTTTCTGGCCGTGGCCGGGCTGGCGATACTGGTGCGAAGCAAGTCCACGCCGGTTCTGAAAAAGTGGTTTCTGCTGCTGACGCCGGCGGTCTTTTTTCTGGCCACCACGTTTCTGGCCGACGACATGGGAATGCGCTACCTGATTCCCATTCTGCCGTTCGCTTATCTGCTGGGCGGAATGGCCTTGGCCGCGCTCGTCGCCAAGCGAGCCGCTTGGGGCCGGTACGTGGCCGCGGCGCTATGCCTGTGGGTTGCGGTGGAGGCGGTGGGAATCTATCCCGACGATCTTTCTTATTTCAACGAATCGGCCTGCCTGCTGGAGTCGCCGGGCCGGGCCGGCTGGGATGGCGGCTCGCGCTGCGGCCCGCTATGGCTGGACGACAGCAATATCGACTGGGGGCAGGGCCTCAAACAACTGCGAACCTGGCTGAATCTGCACGGCAATGGGCGGACGGTCCGGCTGGCGTATTTCGGGACGTATCCGCCGGAAGCCTACGGGCTGCGGTTTCAGAAGCTGGAACCGGTGCAACTGCTGGCGGAACCGTCGAAGGGTTTGTATGCGGTCAGCGCGCAGTTGGTGGCGCGCATTCCGGCGATGGGCGCGACCATGGCGCAAGGAGCGGGCGGATGGTTGCGGCGCATCCCGCCGGTGGCAATCGTCGGCCACGCGTTCTACATTTACGACGTGCGATGAGGGGGCCGGTCCGCGGCGCGTGGCGGGAGCCGCGAGGGTAAGGCGGCGCTAAACAATAATCTGTACAAAACATGAATTATGAATTGCAGGCTATGTTTTATGTAGTGAAATACGGAATGGATGGAGCTGCATTCCTCACACCGCGCAGGGATCCGTTGGATTCGGGCTTAGGTCGATCGGTTGATCCCTGCGAGATCGAGACCCAAACCAAGGGAACGCAACCTGCGGCGGTTTCTTTCCCTGGAACCTTTTCTTCCCTTGGGGGCGCACCGGGCGCCGGCGGCGAGACGGGAGTTGTTACACAAGACGGCGACTCCACCCAGGACAGCCGTCTGCACGATTGGACCATAATCCGGATCAGCGGCCACGATCCGATCAGGCGTCGTGGTTAGGGTCGCTCCGCCCGGGTTCAGGCGAAAACGCGATTTCCGCGTCCGGCGAGCGGCCCGAATTCATTCAGCGGCGCAACAATCGTGTCCGCCAGCCGAGTTACCATGTAGGTTCGCATGTCTTACGAGTGGTTGGAACCCGCGCGCGTGACCGCGCGCCGCGAAATCGGCACGGAGACGGACGGCACATCGGCGCGCGTGGAAGCCATCGCGCGGGGATGCGAGGCGTTGTTCGCGCGGCAGGCGCCCGAAGGCTTCTGGTGCGGCGAGCTGACGGCCGACACCACTCTCGAATCGGACTACATCCTGCTGCAGCTTTGGCTGCATCAGCCGGAGGGCGCCCACTGGGATCCGCCGTCGCGCGGGCGCATCGACCGGGCCTGCCAATCCATTCTGGAGCGCCAACTGGCGGACGGCGGGTTCAATATCTACCGCGCGGGGCCGGCGGAAGTGAACGCCACCATCAAAGCGTACTGCGCTCTCAAACTGGCCGGCCATTCGCCGGAAAGCGAGCCCATGCGGCGGGCGCGGCGCCGCATTCTAGAACTGGGCGGCCTGCAGGGGGCCAACAGCTACGTCAAAATCAACCTCAGCCTTTTCGGACTGTACCCCCGGCAGCACGCGCCCTCGGTGCCGCCGGAGATCGTGCTGCTGCCCGGCAACGTGCTGTACGAAATGTCGTCGTGGACGCGCTCCATTCTGGTGCCGCTATCGATTGTGCAGGCGCGCGGATCGAATCGCCGTGCGCCCACGGGGTTCGCGCTGAACGAATTGCTGCTGCCTGGCGTAAGCCTGAAGTTGCCCAAGCGCAACCGGCTCTCGCTGCTGTTCCACCATCTCGACCGGGTCTTCAAAGTCTGGGAAAAGCGCGGCTCGCAGCGCATTCGCGATGCCGCCATCCGCCAGGCGGAGCATTGGATTCTGGATCGCACGCGCTTCACCGAGGGTCTGGGCGCCATCTATCCGGCGATGATGTACTTCATCATGGCGCTGGATGCGCTCGGCTATCCCAAGGATCATCCCGACCTGGCGGACGCGGTGCGCCACTTCGAATCGCTGCTGATCGAGACGCCGCAGCGCTTCACCTTCCAGCCCTGTCTGCCGCCCATCTGGGACACCGCCCTGACGGCGTTCGCGTTGGGCGAGGCGGGCATGGACGGCGATGCGCGCATGACGCGGGCGGCGGATTGGCTGCTGGCCAAAGAGGTGCGGCGCAAGGGCGATTGGTCGGTCAAGCGTCCGGATACCGAGCCTTCCGGCTGGGCATTCGAATTCGCCAACGAGTTCTATCCCGATATCGATGACACGGCGCAAGTGCTGCTGGCGCTGCTGCACGCCAAGGCTTCCGACCCACAGGCGCAGGCGGCCTGCGAACGGCGCGCCCTCAACTGGCTGCTGGCCATGCAATCGGAAGACGGCGGGTGGGCGGCGTTCGACGTGGATAACAACTGGGCGGTGCTCAACCAGGTGCCGTTCGCCGACCACAACGCCATGCTCGATCCCACGTGTCCCGATATCACCGGGCGGGTGCTGGAATCGCTCTGCCGCCGCGGGCTGGCGAATCACGACGCCGTGCGCCGCGGCGTGGGGTACCTGTTGCAGGCGCAGGAGAAGGACGGAAGCTGGTACGGCCGCTGGGGAGTGAACTACATTTACGGCTCGTTCCTGGCCATGCGCGGACTGGCAGCGAGCGGCGCGCCGGGCGCCCGCGACGCGGTGGCGCGCGCGGCGGACTGGCTGCGGGCGATTCAGAATCCCGATGGCGGATGGGGCGAAAGCTGCGCCAGCTACGATCGCGACCACTTCGTGCCGGCGCCCAGTTGCCCCTCGCAAACCGCCTGGGCGGTGTTGGGCCTGCTGGCGGCGAACGGCCACGATAGCGCGGCGGTGCGGCGGGGCGTCGAGTTTCTGCTGGAGCGGCGGAATCCCGATGGCACGTGGCCGGAAGACGCGACTACGGGCACCGGCTTCCCCACGGTTTTCTATCTGACTTACGCCATGTACCGCGACTATTTCCCGCTGCTGGCGCTGGCGGGGGCTTGAGGTTAATGCCGCATAGTTTTCCCAAGGGTGGGATTCCTGCGGAAGTGAGGCGGGGCAGGCCCCCCGGCCTGCGCGGGACGCCCTCGTCCCGCTCCTGCTGCGGATTCATAGGCTTGGCATCGAGAAGAGGCCGACCAGGGGGTCGGCCGCGGACGTGGGCGTCCGCCCCACCAT
>Ga0182030_10024262_pt1 | contig 11155 bp, 7 predicted proteins | sample 812S3MmetaG_FD_121299 | JGI IMG/M metagenome (GOLD analysis project Ga0182030, IMG submission 121299) | Permafrost microbial communities from Stordalen Mire, Sweden - 812S3M metaG (Illumina Assembly) | ecosystem: Environmental > Terrestrial > Soil > Wetlands > Permafrost | place: Sweden...
CGGCACAGGATACACAGGCGGCGCTATTCCACTGGATAAACGCTCAGCCGTCATCAACACCGAGAAACTGGATGCTATCTCTGCGATAGAAATAATTACCTTGCCCGGCGTCAGCCAACCTTACGCTACGATTCATTGTGGGGCAGGCGTAGTAACGCGGCGAGTAATGGAAGCCGCAGAGGCCGGCAAGTTGGTCTTTGCCGTAGACCCCACCTCGGCGGATGCCTCTTGCATCGGTGGCAATGTAGCAATGAACGCGGGAGGCAAAAAAGCGGTGATATGGGGAACCGCATTGGATAATTTGGTCTCGTGGAAAATGGTCACGCCGGATGGGCTATGGCTATTCGCGGAACGTCTTGAACACAATTTTGGCAAAATTCACGATATCGAGACAGCGCATTTCCGCATCAGTCGTTTTGAGGCCGACGGCAAGACACCGCACGGTGAAGTCGAAATACTCAGCATTCCCGGCGGGAATTTCCGCAAAACCGGCTTGGGCAAAGATGTCACTGACAAATTTCTGTCGGGGCTACCCGGCATTCAAAAAGAAGGCTGCGACGGCATCATCACCTCGGCGCGATTTATTTTGCATCGTGAATTCAAATTCACCCGCACGGTATGTTTGGAATTTTTCGGACAAGTGCGTGAAGCGGTTCCCGCCATCGTTGAAATAACCGGACTATTTAACAAAGGCAACGGCAACCCTGCCCTATTGGCCGGATTGGAACACCTGGACGAGCGCTATTTAAAGGCAGTGGGTTACGCTACTAAAGCCAAGCGTATCGGGCGTCCAAAAATGGTTTTGATCGCAGACGTAGTCAGTGACGATGAGAATGCGGCAGCTCAAACCGCATCGGAGATCGTGCGCCTGGCCAATTTGCGCCATGGTGAAGGATTTATCGCGGTCACTGCCGAAGCGCGTAAAAAATTCTGGCTGGATCGCGCCCGCACTGCCGCCATTGCCAAACATACCAACGCCTTCAAGATCAACGAAGATGTGGTAATTCCTTTGCCACGTATGGGTGATTATTGTGACGGCATAGAACGCATCAACATCGAGTTGTCGCTACAAAACAAAATCAAGTTACTGGATGCACTGGCGAAATTTTTCGACGGAGAGTTACCGCTCTATTATCAAGATGACGCGCAATTGGGCGACGCTGAACTGCTGGGCAATCGCCCGCAGCAGGCACGTGAATTAATTGCGGAAGTGCGTAATCGCTGGTCGTGGATGTTGGAAAATCTGGATAACCAAAGTCGGGAGTCGTTAGTTGTTAGTCATGAGTCCTCAACTAATGACTCAACTGTCTTCCATGCCTTGCAGAACCATAGCATCCGTGCGTCATGGAAACGCGAGGTACGCGATCCTTTAAGTCAGCTTTTCAACGGCAAGACCTACCAACCTATCCTTGATCGCTGTATTGCTTTACATCAGAGCACGTTGAAAAGCCGCGTATTTGTGGCGCTGCACATGCACGCGGGCGACGGCAATGTACACACCAACATACCGGTGAATTCGGACGATTACCAGATGTTGCAGCAGGCCTATGGCGCGGTGGATCGCATCATGCGACTGGCCAGAGACCTCGGTGGCGTGATTTCCGGAGAGCACGGTATCGGCATCACCAAATTCGATTATCTGGAAGCGGAAGAAATTGCGCCATTTATTGCCTACAAGCACAGAATCGACCCGCAAGGACACTTCAATAAAGGCAAGCTCTTGCCTGGCAGCAATTTGGAACGCGCTTACACGCCCAGTTTCAACCTGATGGAATTGGAAAGTTTAATTCTGGAAAAGAGCGAGCTCGGCAAAATTTCCGATTCGATCAAAGACTGTCTGCGTTGCGGCAAATGCAAACCCGTTTGCACCACCCATGTGCCACGCGCCAATCTGCTGTATTCACCCCGCAACAAGATACTCGCCACGTCATTGCTGATCGAGGCATTCTTGTACGAGGAACAAACGCGGCGTGGCATTTCGATTGCTCACTTTGACGAATTCAACGACGTGGCCGATCACTGCACGGTATGCCACCGCTGCCTCAATCCATGTCCGGTCAATATCGATTTCGGAGATGTAACCGTTGCCATGCGCAATTTCTTGCGCACTCAAGGCAAGCGAAATTTCAATCCCGTGTCGACGGTTTCGATGTTCTATCTCAGCGCGACTGACCCGGCCACCACAAAACTCCTGCGCAAGCTTATGCTGGAATGGGGCTACAAAGCGCAACGCTTTGGCTATCGAATTACCAAGTGGCTCGGCTTGTTCCGTTCACAAATTGCACATCCACATGCAACAGTGGGCAAGCCGCCGATCAAAGAACAGGTGATTCATTTTTTCAACAAACCGATGCCGGGTAGCCTACCGAAAAAGACTGCACGCGCATTGCTCGACATTGAAGATAACACGATCGTGCCGGTGATACGCGACCCGCGCAAAGTCAATGAAGACTCTGAAGCGGTATTTTATTTCCCCGGCTGCGGTTCCGAGCGCATGTTCTCGCAGGTTGGGTTGGCAACGCAGGCCATGCTTTACGAAACAGGTGCCATCACTGTTCTACCTCCCGGTTATCTATGCTGCGGCTATCCCCAAACATCCATCGGGGACGAGGTTAAAGGCAACCAGATCACCACCGACAATCGGGTTCTTTTCCACCGGGTTGCCAATACACTCAACTACCTCGATATCAAAACGGTGATTGTCTCGTGCGGCACTTGCATGGATCAGTTATTAAAATACCAGTTTGAAAAAATATTCCCGGGTTGCCGCCTGCTCGACATCCATGAGTATTTATTGGAAAAAGGTGTGCAACTGGATGCTGCTGCGCTGGGAGGGGCTGTACGATATATGTACCATGAGCCATGTCATACGCCAATGAAGGCCTACCAGTCTATGCAGGTAGTCAACAAACTCATGAATACCAAAGTGACTCTCAATGATCGTTGCTGTGGCGAATCCGGCACATGGGCATTGAGCAATCCTCACATTGCAACGCAAGTTCGCTTTCGCAAAGAAGAAGAAATGCGCAAAGGTACTAGTGCGTTGCGCAGCGACGGATTTACCGGAGAAGTGAAAATTCTCACCTCCTGTCCGGCATGCCAACTCGGCTTGTCACGTTATGTCGACGATACCAATACCACCCCTGAATATATCGTGGTCGAAATGGCCAAGTATGTCCTCGGGGAAAACTGGATGGCTGACTATGTACAGAAAGCGAATAATGGCGGAATCGAACGCGTGCTTCTTTAAGTTCCAATAGAAATATATTCACCAACCACTCCTCCATTTTTATTTCGGAAACCATTGCACTTAAGACTGAATATGCTCGACCTGGCTCTAGAACCCACCGATGAACGTGCGCGTCCTGTCTTCAAGGACAGGGCTGGCTGTGAAGCATGGCTTCAGCAATTACAACTGACCAATCTGCATCAGGCACATGGCGTATTGCGTTTGCAGCTTGATGAATTCAACCGTTTTCCAATGAACGGACTTGATCGGCTACACACACTGGAATTCTTGCGCGAGACTATCGTCGTTATTCAGGACGACTACGCCAAGAAACTCATCTCAAAAAAACTCCCTCTCAGCTCTGATGAATTGACTATCTTTGTTGCCATTATCAATTTATGGAAAGGCTTGGTAACAGGCTATCAACGCTGTCTGCAAAATTACTTCGACGGAGACAAGCAACTCTCAGATTCAGTTAGTTTAATAACTCAACGCTGCCTGCGTTATACCGGCTTGCAAATATTCGAACACCTGCGCAACGGCTATGAGTTTGATACTCAACTATGGCTGCAGTTGCATTCCTTATTTGCCTTTGCCGAACAGCAAGATATTCTGCGTAAAGCAGTTCAAGACGAATTACATTCACCCAATCACCCCAGCACATGCCAAGCGGTCTGGATAAAAACATTACTTGCAAGCCACTCCCACCCCGCCGAATTAACTCGCGGGCAGTTGCAAATGCTTGATCGCTGGCTCACTCAATGGAGCGACGTTGTAGAAGTAAACCGCCGCTTTGCAATAAGTGAACAGGATGCGCCACCTTTGGCCGTCGACCTTTGGAGTGCTCACGGTTTACAGGCAGTTAAGCTAATCTCTTCCTCGGGCGAAATGCGTTACTTGGCCATGGTGCCGCTCAGTAAGTTGTTGCGAGTTAAAACCATATTGCTACAACAGGGACAAATTCCCCAACAACTTGAACTCGGGGATGTAAACAGCGCTGACTGCGCAGAATTTCTCAAGACCTTACATCATTATCTTTGCGAGGAGAACACTGATCGTCAAATTGACCGGCACAATGCCACCCAGCTGGCTGATTTGTGTTTCAACGTTGAGGGCATCTATGCTCATATTTCGTTCACTCCCTTCAGGCAACCCAAAAAGGAGGTCGGCACTGATCGCAAGGAACAGACGCAGATTGCCGCATTTGGTCGAGTGTTGACGGATAGCAATCGTCAGAATATCGTGGAACTGGGCTTCTCTTTGGAAAGCTGGCATGTCGAAAATGAAAGCATGTTGGGAGCGAAAGTGTTGCGCGAAGAAATTAAGGGCGAACGCATTGGCGTCCATCAGATCGTCGCAATTAGACCCAGTGATGCCAATGCATTCATACTGGGAAAAGTTAGCTGGGTCGTCGTCACTCTCAGCGGTCAATTACGCATAGGAATTCAATATTTCCCCGGTGTAGCACAAGCGGTATCTATTCAAAAAAAGAGACTCAATACCAGTTTGTCCGACAAAGCTGTTGCTGCACTATTGTTACCCGCGGTTCCCACGCTTAAAACTCCGGCAAGTCTTATTGTACCGCGTGACTTTTTTCAGCCCAACCATCTCGCCGAAATTACAGAACTCGACAATAAGACTCAGTCTATCAAAATGGGATTCAGTGTTGTCAAAGGCATTGATTTCGAGCGTATCAGCTTTTCTCCGGAATAAGCGCAGCTATGCTAAATGTCGCTTGGAAGGAAACACGATACTGAACGTGCTGCCTTTGCCTTCTTCACTACTAATTTCCAAATTACCCTGATGGCGATTGACGATGTGCTTAACAATAGCCAATCCCAATCCTGTGCCGCCTGTTTCACGCGAACGGCTACGATCCACACGATAAAATCTTTCTGTCAGACGCGGGATATGTTCGTGAGCTATGCCTATGCCACTATCTTGCACACTAAATGTTACCTTACCGCTATCCAGCTCATTCCAGCGCAAAACGATTTCACCACCCTGCGGGGTATAGCGCACTGCATTTGAAACCAAATTACCGAACGCACTGCGTAATTCCGCAGTATTTCCCTGCAATTTTGCAGCACTATTCAGCTCCAATTTAAACGTATGCTTTGCTGCACTCAGTGCCTGTCCTTCCTGATACAACGATTGCACCAACACCGGAACGTCAACCACTTCCTCTGCCAAGGGATTGAGAGAGTTCTCCAGACGCGAGAGCGTCAACAGATCGTCAACCAGTCCTTCCATGCGGCGCGTCTGATCTCCCATCAAGGTAAGCGCACGGCGGGCCATGTCATTATCCAGCTTTGGCATGTCCTGCAGCGTTTCCACAAAACCATTAACCACCGTCAGCGGTGTGCGCAACTCATGCGAAACATTCGCCACAAAATCACGGCGCATCGTTTCTATTCGTTCCAGATGTGTAATGTCGCGGCTGATTAATAATTTCTTATTGGTGCCATAGGGCACCACCTTGACTGAAAGTACCATTTCGTCTTGCCGTGTTCCGCGCAAAATCAGCGGTGCTTCATAATTGGCCACCGACAGGTATTGCACGAATTCCGGCTGGCGTGCCAGGTAAGTAATCTGTTGCCCCACATCTCTAACACTATCTAAACCAAAATGTGTCTCAGCCAGCGGATTACACCATTCAATGTGATCTGCTTCATCCAAAATTGCCACGCCCTCAGGCAACGCAGATGTGGCTTGTTCAATTTGGTGTAATGCGGAGGCGTGTTTCTCGCGGTCTTCATGCTGCTTACGCATCATCTTATTTAGCCGCGTAAATACCTCATCCCACAAACCGGAATCCTCCGGCACTTTGTGCAAATCAGGGGATTTAGACCAGTATTCTAAAGCAGCCAACCGACGCAAGTCGTTTAACATCCGCAGCAAAATCGTGATGCCGAAGAAAATGGCTGCGGGTAATGCACCATATATCCCCCATATCATCAATGAGAAGAACAACATCGCCAGGGGAAAATACAAAGCACGTTGCCAGAAATCTACCACGTCACACCCTCATCAGCATTAAGACCGCCCATTATCCTACAAAAATATTTCAGCTTTGTGTTGACCACCCCTTGTGCCGCCTGTGGATGACTCCGATATTCCAAAATCAGCTAAGCAATCAAAATCTAATTAGTTCACTCATGGGCACGCCCTAACTAATATGTCCCCATCGTGAATTCATAGCGATTGTTTGTATTGTAGACGCTTAGCCAATTTTCATTCATTAGATATTTCAGGAGAAAACATGCAACTTTCTAAATTAACCACCGCGATATTTGCCGGTACATTAGCACTGGCTCTTTCGGCCAGCAGCTTTGCCGCTGAAATCAGCCTGCTAAATGTTTCCTACGACCCCACACGCGAGTTATATCAGGAATATAACGCTGCATTCTCCAAATACTGGAAAGCAAAGACCGGTGATGATGTCACCATCAAATCATCTCATGGCGGCTCCGGCAAGCAAGCGCGCTCAATCATCGACGGACTGGAGGCCGACGTGGCAACGCTGGCGCTGGCTGCAGACATCGACGCTTTGAACAAGAATGGCGAACTGGTACCGGCCAACTGGCAGACCCGTTTTAAACATAACAGCACGCCATACACCTCCACCATTGTTTTGATCGTACGCAAAGGCAATCCGAAAAACATCAAGGAATGGAGCGATTTGATCAAACCCGGAGTGGCTGTGATTGTAGCCAATCCAAAAACTTCCGGCGGTGCTCGTTGGGCATATCTGGCTGCCTACGGTGATGCATTGAAGAGAAACAACAATGACCAAGCCAAGGCAAAGGAATACATTTCCAAGCTATACGCAAACGTTCCAGTACTGGATTCAGGCGCACGCGGGGCAACAGTTTCATTTGCCGAACGCGGTTTGGGCGATGTACTGCTTTCATGGGAAAACGAAGCGGGCTTGGTAGCCAAAGAATTTGGTACGGATAAATTCGAAGTTGTTGTACCCAAGCAAAGCATTCTGGCCGAACCCCCAGTTAGTGTTGTAGACAAAAATGTCGACAAACATGGCACTCGCAAAGTTGCGGAAGCTTATTTGGAGTATCTCTACTCACCTGAAGGTCAAGAGATCGCTGCAAAGAATTTCTATCGCCCGACCGATCCAAAAGTGGCTGCAAAGTACGCGAAACAGTTTCCTAAAATCAAACTGTTTACCATTGACGACACGTTTGGCGGCTGGACCAAGGCACAGAAAGAGCATTTCGCAGATGGCGGCATATTCGATCAGATCTACGTTAAGAAGTAATTGTTAAAATGACACACCAAGCTGACCTTGCCGATTTGAAACGCATGCTCGGAATCAATTTATTCCTCGAGTTGGACGAACACGCGCTCACTCATACGCAGCAACAAGGCTTGGTGTGCAATTTTCTAGGATTAAATCTCGCAAGCGCATTTCAACCTATTGTTAAGTCGAACGGTAAAATTATTGGCCGTGAAGCATTATTAAGGGCAACTGATCCCGTTGATAATCTGCTTACACCGCATGCAGCGTTTGATCACGCTGCTGCCAAATATAAGCTGGTCGCTTTTGACCGTTTGGTCCGAACAATTCATTTGCTCAATCACTCCAATGCATTTGATGAGCATGAACTAATTTTCTTGAATGTCCATCCACAACTTCTCACCAGTGTGAGAGATCATGGACGCACATTCGAACAAATATTGCATTACTACTCGGTGCCCACCTCCCGTGTCGCAATCGAAATACAAGAATCCGCCGTCAGAGATGACGTTCGACTTGAGGATGCTGTGCAAAATTATCGCAACATTGGATACCAGATCGCCATAGATAATTTTGGTGCGGGCCATCGCTCCCTGGACAAACTGTTCCACCCGACACCGGGTTACAACAGATTGTCGTCTATCGAAGGACTGCACTGGCTTAACCGGGTGATAAACCTCAGACCCGACTACGTCAAGTTTGATAACTCCGTCATTCGTCAAACGGAGAATGACACTCAAGCCCTTTTGGTTCTGCATCGATTGGTGAATCTGTTTCACGGTATCGGCACAATAGTTGTCGCTCAAAATATTGAGACAGATGAGCAATTATCAATTGCTCGCAGCGCAGGTGTCGATCTTTATCAAGGCTATCAATTAGGCAAAGTCGAATCGGTGTTTGAGGCACGGGGAAGGCTTCGTCGGGGCAAGTTATTGGCTGCATAGGTTTGCCCCCTGGAAATACCCAACAATTCTCATGTGTAGTCAGTTAAACAAGTTTAATTAAATGCTGATCGCCAAAAAACGATATAGCGAGATTGAAAAATATATGGTGAACCAAGTGACAGGAAAATTATTAACATTTCCAGACCCGCAACAGATTAGCTTGTCTATTAGAGCAAGTGCGCTGGTATTTTCCGACCCCGAGTCTCAAAAGTTATTATCATTAATAGAACGTGTTGCGCCGAGCGATGCCACAGCCTATATAAAGGGCGAAACCGGCACCGGCAAGGAATTGGTCGCGCGGCATATTCATTCATTAAGCACCCGGCGTAATGGCCCCTTTGCAGCCATTAATTGCGGTGCCTTTTCCGAAACATTAGTAGAAAGTGAATTATTTGGCTACGAGCGCGGTGCATTTACCGGCGCGGTCGGTTCCAAGACCGGCTGGTTCGAAAGCGCAAATGGCGGGACACTTTTTCTGGATGAGATCGGCGACCTGCCACTTTCCACTCAAGTTAAATTACTACGTGTATTGCAAGAGCGCGAGATTGTACGTATCGGATCACGCAAACCAACCCCCATCGATGTGCGCTTGATTGCAGCAACAAATGTTAATCTTGAAGAAGCTGTAAAAGCAGGACGCTTCCGTGAAGACTTGTATTACCGCATTAACGTGGTGCCCATCCAACTGGCACCACTGCGTGAGCGCCCGGGTGACATACTGCCGCTGGTACAGCACTTCCTTTCCATTTACAAAGATCGCCTGCACACCTCAGAACCTCAATTGCACCCCGACACGATTCGCCTGCTTCATGAGTACCCATGGCCGGGCAATATTCGTGAACTGGAAAATACAATTCACCGTGCATTGCTAGTGTGCGATGGTAATGTACTGCGTCCATCCAATTTGAATCTTCCCATTGCCATCCCTAAAAACTCCTTCCAGGATTGCTTGGGGGCAACTGACAAAGCCAGCGAGGACTTGTGCCTGTTGGAAAAGTTATTCACGCAATTTTTCGAGCAAGGTCATGACGAATTGCACGAACTGGTTCAACGCAAGTTGGTCCTTCAGGCCTATGATCATTCCCGCCAAAACCAAGTTCAGGCTGCAAAACTACTTGGCATCAGTCGGAATGTATTGAGAACCCAACTGAAACATTTCGGCGTCATTGAGTAGGGTGATATTCGGCTCATCGCCAAAATCCAAACTTCCTGACGATCAAATACAAGTTTGGTATAGTCTTGTCAAATTGCCCCGATTTAAAGTGAGGTTCGTTGATTGGTTAAGCTTCTCCAATCCAACGTGCCAATACTAAAATAGTTGGCAATTTGTTTACAGGAGAGGAAATTATCCAAGCAAAGTTATCACCATTATCAGAGAACGATTTCGAATCTGTATCTGACTTGGCCGCAACAATCTGGCATCAGCATTACATAAAAATTATAAGCATCAATCAGATTGATTACATGCTTGCGGAAAGATACAAACCCGAAGATTTGCGCGAATACTTAAACTCGACCGAACGATGGTTTGACATTCTTTGGCTTCGTAACACACTAATTGGATATTGCAGCTATTCGCTAACATCTAATCCGGACGAAATGAAACTTGAGCAGCTTTATTTGTTGGAAAATTTCAGGGGAAAAGGCTTGGGTAGCTTAATGCTCCGCCATATTGAAGCTGAAGCAAATGCGAAACAGAATTTAATTTTGAAGCTTCAAGTAAATAAACGAAATTTCGACGCTATCTCCTTCTATCAAAATGCCGGCTTCACTGTAAGCAAAGAATCTAGATTTGATATTGGCAACGGTTACTTTATGGATGATTATGTTATGGAGAAGTCCATTTAGAAAGCTTTTGTCCTGGATTTATATTGCGTGCATCTTGAGGTCTTCGTATAAATTCTGAATTTGCAGATCAACGTGGACATTAATAAACATGACTCCGATTATCAGTGTTTGAGGCTTCCCTGGAAAATAACCGCCTTCTGGGAAAATCAGATTCTAACAGTTGGCAGCAAGCAGCTTTCCTCCATCTAAATACGAGCCAACGAGTTTATCCATGAAGCAATCTATTTTTTAGGAGAAATATTTATTAAGGATGCGCCGAATAGGCCCCCCCTTGGGGAGAGGGAACAAACTGACTTAATCTGTGTTTCCTTAATTCAAATAAACTGCTCAGCGCCTATCAATCCAATCTTGGTCAACCCATTGCGCTGAATAGCTGCCATTACAAAAGCGACGGTCTTATAGGATGCGCTTTTGTTGGGGCGAACGTGCAACTCAGGTGGCACTAATAATCCGGATGCGGACGCCAACCTTGCCTCCAAAGCGCCCGGACCTACAACCACATCACCATTCCAACGAACACTATTGTCAGCATCAATGTCGATATGCACGACTTCAGGTTTCGTCAATTGCACAGGCGGATTCCCTCTCGGCAAATTCAAATCAACAGAATGAAGTTGCGCCGGAATTGTAATGATGAGCATCACCAACAATACCAGCATCACGTCGATCAACGGTGTGGTATTCATCTCAGACATGACTTCACCTTCCTCAGATGAACCTATACTAATAGCCATAGCAATTTTCCAATATATATTTAACTTAACTCTTGGCAGGAGGCTCGGTTATAAAACCGATCTTTTGAATGCCCGTACGCTGGCAAGCCGTTACCACTCTCCCGACCGGCTCGTAAGTTGAATTACTGTCACCGCGTATTTGCAC
>Ga0182030_10024268_pt1 | contig 11154 bp, 12 predicted proteins | sample 812S3MmetaG_FD_121299 | JGI IMG/M metagenome (GOLD analysis project Ga0182030, IMG submission 121299) | Permafrost microbial communities from Stordalen Mire, Sweden - 812S3M metaG (Illumina Assembly) | ecosystem: Environmental > Terrestrial > Soil > Wetlands > Permafrost | place: Sweden...
AATTCAAGGACCTTGAGGATCTCAACCGCTTTGTGGGCCTTGTGATGGGCTTGCATAACGAGCTTGCGGGTTGCTTCGCGCAGGATCCCGCATCCTTCGAACCCTCGTTTTACGAGTCCCCTCTGAATGATAAGACGGTCATCATCGTTGATGAATGGTGCGACGGGTTTGTCAAAGGCATGCGGATGGATTCGGAGGCCTGGAAACCACTGAAGCGCGAGCGGCCAGAACTTCTGATGCCTATGGAGCTCTTTGGCACTCGCGCCGGTTGGCGGAAATTGGAGGCCGGAGGCGAAGCGGCCATGCACGCGACCTGGTCGGTCCGCATCGCACCGGCGGTTCGAGCGATTCATGCCTATTGGCTGCCATACCGGCGCGCCGCGCTGGCGATGCCGGGAGATGCGGTCCGACACTGACGCACTCTGGCGAAGGGCGGGCTTACCCGGGGATTGCTGGTGATAGTGGGCGCTGAAGGCGGATATCGCACGTAAGCCAGCGAGGTGCGGTGTTTCTGGCGCGTGTCGGGCGTTCGGCTTGGCTATCAAGCCCGCTGACCGAGACGCATCACGAAATGGCCTCATTCTTCCCTAACCCAATGCGACCATCGGCACCGATTCTCCGATGTATAAACAGGTTTATACGCTGGAATCACAATGTCAATTTGGGCGCTGATGACTGCTTGCTGGACGTCGACGCCACCCAACTGGCAGACCAACCGCTGGTCGCCAGTATCCTACTTTGGTAGTATAGCGGTAGGATGAAAACGAAGACGTCCCTTACCCTTTCCGTGGACCTCATCGCCAGGATCGACAAGCTGGCCGGTTCGAAGGTCTCCCGCTCTTCATACATCGAACGGATCCTGAGGGACTTCGTGGACGGACTTGCTCAGGCCCGGAAGGACGCCCGAGAGATCGCTGCAATCAACCGTCACGCGGCTCAGCTTAATGCTCAGATGAGCGATGCACTTTCCTTTCAGGCCAATTCGGCGGATGAATGAGGCGGGGGGATTTATACCGGGTTCGCCGTCCTCCAGGTGACCCAAAGCCGGCACGTGTCTTTGTCGTCGTGAGTCGGCAGCCACTGATCGACTCGAATTACTCCACGGTAATCTGCGCACCGGTGTTCACGCAGCGGTACGACTTGCCAACGCAAGTTGCCGTGAGCACGACCGAAGGCCTCAAGCACGAAAGCGCGATCCAATGCGATGGGCTGATAAGCCTTGAGAAATCGAGGCTGACAGACTTTGTCGGCGAATTGGCTCCCATCAAGCTGCGCGAACTCGACAAGGCCCTGATCGTCGCCCTTGGGGTTGCGACTGGCACGCGGCCGCCGGCCTGACGATCGTGACCGGCAGCTATGCGGCATCGCCACCAGTGACCCGAACCAGGCGCGCCAGCCGGGAATGCGATGTTTCCCGGTAACTTACCACCGTGACGGAGGCGTTGGCGCATCTGCCAGCAGCAGTCCCGCGTTGCGCAGCGACTCCCACAGTGCCGGCTCGATGGGTGCTCGCAGCCGCGCGACGGCGCTGTCGACTTCCGAGGCGGTACGCATGCCCACCGCGACGCTCGCCACGGCCGGATGCGCCAGTACGAACTGCAGCGCCGCCGCGCCCACATCGACACCATGCCGCGCACAGATGTCGTAGATGCGCTGGGCACGCGCCAGCGTCGCTGCGTCCGCGGCCACGTAGTTGTAGGTGGCACCCGGTGCGCGCTGGTCGGCCAGCAACCCTGAATTGAACGGGCCGCCAATGATGATTGCGGTGCCGTCGCGCTGTGCCTGCGCCATGACGCCGTGCAGGCTCGCCTGCTCGAGCAGCGTATAGCGCCCGGCGAAGAGGATGCAGTCCAGGTGACAGCGCTGCATCATCTCCAGGCACACCGCGCTCTCATTGACGCCGATACCGATGGCGCGGCATGCGCCCGTTTCCTTGAGCCGTTGCATGGCCGGCAGCGCCTCATCGAGCACCTGGCGAAAAATGGCGGTGTGGCGCGCGCCGTGGGTTTCGGCGCCGATGTCGTGCAGCAGCAGCACATCGACGCCACTGCGCCGCAGCCGCTTCAGGCTCTCATCGAAGGAACACAGCACGGCATCGCGCGAGTAATCGAACACCGCGCGATAGCCGTTAACAAGGTAGCCTTCTGTTGGCGTACGGCCCGCGTCGGCCTCGATCAGGCGCCCGACCTTGGTCGAGATCCTGATGCTCTCCTGCGGCAGGTGGGACAGCGCCGCACCTAGCCGTCGTTCGCTGAGGCCATAGCCGTATAAAGGCGCGGTATCGAAGTAGCGGATGCCGGCGCTAAGCGCGGCTGCGACAGCACCCTCGGCTGCCTCGTCGCTTACGCGCGCAAACAGATTGCCGAGCGGCGCGGTGCCCATCCCCAGCACCGGCAGCGGCACGACACCTGCGATAGACGCTCGCGGCGGGTGGTCCTCGTTCATTGTCGATATCGGCCCTGCCCTACCTTATATTCGTAAACTTGGTCTCCGCAAACCAGTGGCCCGCCCATGCAACGTGTCGTCTATGCCCTGGACCTCAAGGACGATCCGGCGCTGATCGCCGACTACGAAGCCTGGCATCGTGCCGACAAGATCTGGCCGTCGGTGGTCGAATCACTGAAAGTTTCCGGGATCGAAGAACTTGAAATCTATCGCACCGGGAATCGGCTGTTCCTGATTATCGAGGCTCCGGATGAATTCTCGCCGCAGGCCAAAGCCAGCGCCGATGCGGCCAACGCCGAGGTGCAGGCATGGGAGCGGCTCATGTGGGTATTCCAGCAGCCCCTGCCGTGGGCAGCGCCGGGTCAGAAGTGGATTGCGATGCAGCGGATTTTTGCGCTGACCGAGGTCATGAACACGCGGCGTTCGTAGACCTATAAGGCCGGGGGCACGGATTGCTCAGTTCTGCGTGCCTCGCGCTGCGTCTCGAGAATCTCGTACCAGATGGCATTGAGCACGCCGAAGGTAAGTGCCAGGCCCAATCCCAGAATCCAGCTGAAGTACCACATCAGTAAATATCCCCGTGGCGGCGGATGTGCTCGAGCGTCACGCGGCCACGCATGACGGCGAACACCCAGCTCGTGTATGCAATGATCAGCGGCAGAAACACGCACGTGACCGCCAGCATGATCAGCAAGGTCTTGGCGCTGCTCGAGGCGTCCCAGATCGTGAGCCCCTGGCCCGGATCGCTCGATGAGGGCATCAGAAATGGAAACAGCGCGAATCCTGCCGTGAGGAGCGTGCCGGCCTGCGTCAGCGAACTTGCCAGGAAAGCGAGGCCCGGCCGGCCGACACTGAGCAGCAGCGCCGCCAGCGCCGCACCCATGAGGGCACCGAGCGGCGCCAGCCACAGCACGGCATGCTCCCGATAATTCCAAAGCCAGGCGCCCGGTGAGATCGCGACCTGCTTGAGCATCGGATTGGAGGGACCGAACGGATCGGCGCCGCCGGTGATGTGATGCCCCGGAAGGGACGTCGCCACCCAGGCGCCGGTGGCGATGAAGGCGATGACGTAGACAGCCGCCGCCGCTCGCGCGAATTTGACGGCGCGCGCGGCCATGGGCTCGCCTGCTTTCAGTGCCGCGTAGGTACAGCCGTGCAGCACCAGCATCGAGAGACTCACCACGCCTGCCAGCAGCGCGAAGGGCTGCAGCAGATTGAAGAAGCCGCCCGAATAGGTCGGGCGCATCATGGCATCGAAATGATACGGCACGCCCAGGAAGAGATTGCCGAAGGCGACGCCGAACAGCAGCGCCGGCACCGCGCCGGCGAAAGTCAGTGCCGCATCCCACAGGTTCCGCCAGCGCGGATCGGCGATCTTGCCGCGGAAATTGAAACCCACAGGCCGCAGGATGAACGCGAGCAGGATCAGGAACATGGCCAGATACAGATTCGAGAAGGAGGCCGCATACAGCAGCGGCCAGGCTGCAAATACCGCGCCACCGCCGAGGATGAACCAGACCTGGTTGCCCTCCCATACCGGTTCGACGCATTCGAGCAGCGCGCGCCGTTCCTGATCATCGCGGCCGATGAAGCGAAACGTCGCGCCTACGCCCAAGTCGAAGCCGTCCATGATGGCAAAGCCGATCAGGAGCGCGCCCAGCAGCGCCCACCAGATCACTCGCAGCGTCTCGTAGTCAGGCATGCGGGCTCCCTGGATCCTGCCAATAGCCAAACCCATCCGGTCCGCGCCGCACCGTGCGCACCATAAGATAAATTTCGACCACCGCGAGCGCGGTGTAGAAGATCACGAAGCCGGCCAGCGATGCGATGACGTTGCCGACCGGCGTGCGCGACACGCCCAGAAACGTCGGCAGCACGCCATCGATGGCCCAGGGCTGGCGGCCGTATTCGGCCACCACCCAGCCCAGCTCGGCCGCGATCCAGGGCAGCGGCAGGCTGAAGCAGGCAATCCGCAGGAACCAGCGACTGTGTTCGAAGCGATGGCGCGTTCCCAGATAGAACGCGGTGGCGAACAGCAGGATGAAGAACAGGCCCAGTCCCACCATGACGCGGAAGCACCAGAAGATCACCGGCACATTCGGCACCGTCGACCAGGCGGCGAGCTCGATCTGCGCCTCGGTGGCCTCGGCGGGATTGTCGAGGTAGCGCAGCAGCAAGAGGCCGTAGCCCAGATCCGCCTGGTGCGCCGCAAACTGCGTGCGAGCGGCCTCGTCCTTAGGCTTGGCGCGCAGCGCCTGCAATGCCGCGTGCGCCTGCATGCCGCTCCTGATGCGCGTGCGCGCCACCGCGACCAGCTCCTCTATGCCCGCCACCGGCGTGTCGATGGAGCGCGTAGCGATCAGCCCTAAGAGCCACGGCAGTTTGATTTCGGCATGCGTGGAGCGCGATTTCACATCCGGCAGGCCGAAGACCGTGAAGTCCGCCGGCGGCTTCTCGGTGTGCCATTCGGCCTCGATGGCGGCGACCTTCATCTTCTGGTTTTCGCTGGCGAGATACCCGGACTCATCACCGAGCACGACCACCGACAATGCGCAGGCCAGACCAAAGCTGGCGGCCACGGCCATCGAGCGCTTGGCCACGGCGACGTTGCGGCCATGCAGCAGGTACCAGGAACTGATCGAGAGCACGAACACCGAGCCCACGACGTAGCCAGCCGCCGCGGTGTGCACGAACTTGGCCTGCGCCACCGGGTTGAACAGCACGCTGCCGAAGGACACCAGCTCCATGCGCATGGTCTGGAAGTTGAACTGCGCGCCGACGGGATTCTGCATCCAGGCATTAGCGATGAGAATCCACAGCGCCGAGAGGCTCGAGCCCAGCGCCACCAGTCCTGTCACCACCAGGTGTCCGATCTTCGACAACCGGTCCCAGCCGAAAAAGAACAGCCCGACGAAAGTCGACTCGAGGAAGAAGGCCATGAGCCCTTCGATCGCCAAGGGTGCACCGAAAATATCGCCGACGTAGTGCGCGTAGTAGGCCCAGTTGGTGCCGAACTGGAACTCCATCGTGATGCCGGTGGCCACGCCCATGGCGAAATTGATGCCGAACAGCACGCCCCAGAACTTGGTCATGCGCTGCCAGATTTCCCGTCCGGTCATGACGTAGACCGACTCCATGATGACCAGAATCATGGAAAGCCCCAGCGTCAGCGGCACGAACAAGAAGTGGTACAGCGCGGTCAGCGCGAACTGTGCGCGCGATACCCCGACGACATCGAAATCAATCACCGGTTCGCTCCTGCGGTCGGCTTCGCGGATCGGGCTCGGGCTCGGAACCGGCGCCGGCGCCCGGCATCGGTGCGATGCCCAGCTGTCTACTCGTGGCGGGCGCATCGACCGCGACCCGGTGCGCGCCCGAGAAGAACAGCACCCACAGGATCCCCAGCGCAGCGAGTTTCGCCGCGAGAATCCAGGTGAGCTCGCGCTTCATGCCGGGTCATTATAGCGCCCCGTTTGACCGCCGGCCCGCTTGTGTCAAGCAGTTGACGGATCAGCCCCGTGTGAGGGTTCACGATGGCGCCCAACCGAGAGCCATTGTTGGCAACTGTTCATCACGGAGTCCACCATGAAAAAGTTCAAATTCGCCGCCCTGGCAGCCGGATTCCTGCTGCAGTCACTTGCGCACCCGGCCACCGCACCTTCGCACGATTCTGTGAATGGCGACCGCCCTGCTTCGGCTAGCACAGAAGCAAGCCGGGACTATTTTCTGATCCCGGATATCAATGATCTGCACCGCGAGGATTGTGATCCCGAGGATGATTGTCCGCGGCCGGATTAATTCAGGCGCAGCCGCACGCCCGCCCAGATCGCGCGCGGCGTTGCCGGGGAGACCGCATTCTCGTTCGAATAGGTGTCGGGATCGGGGCGAAAGCTCCCGTTCGGGTTGAAGGTGTTGCTGGTCAGAAAGCCGGCCGTTTCGTATTGCTTGTTGAACGCATTCACGAGCCGCGCGAACAGATCGACGCGGCGCGCGACGTGCCAGGTGCCCTGGAAATTGACGACCGCGTAGCTCGGAATCCAGCCCGTGCCGGTGGGCGAGATGAACGCGCCCTCGCCGTTGGTGCCCCCGGCCACGTTGGCGTTGTTTTCATCGCCATGAAGATAGGAGCCCGAGGCGATGATGAGCGTGCCGCCAAGGTCCCATCGCTTATTGAAGTCGTAGTCGAGGACCAGGCGCCCCGTGTGTCGCGGGATCAGCGGAATGCGATCGCCCGGCCGCACGAAGATATTGCCGTCGGCATCGGCGGTGCTGTTCGATTCGGCGCTGACGATGAAATTCGACTGGAAGGTGGCATCGACCAGGCTGTAGGCCAGATGCCACTTCAGTCCGCCCTCGGTGCCCCCGACGGTCAGGTCCAGGCCCTGCCGGCGCGTGCTGCCGACATTGTCGAAATAGCCCGAATTGGTGGTCGTGGCGATGAACTGGATGTCGTCGCTGTTCATGGTGCGAAACACATCGCCGCTCCAGGTGAGGCGCTGATCCGCCCGATTGCCACGAAAACCCAACTCGAAGGTGCGTGCCACGACCTGCTTGAGATCCGGGTCGCTGGCGAAGTCATTGGGCAGCCCACAGGGCTGCAGGGGATTCGCGCAGCCCAGTTCGACCACGGTGGGAGCGCGGCTGGCCTCGTTGTAATTGGCGTAGTAAGTCTGTGCGGTGGTCGGAGTAAAGGTCACGCCCACCGCCGGGTTGATACGTGCGAAGGTGTGATCGCCCGTCAGCGGACTGGCCGTGTCGAAGCCCGCACCGACGTCGCCGACATCGGTGTCGACACTGTAGCCGTTGAGCGTCTCGGTGTTGCTGTTGTAACGCGCAGCCACGTTGAAGTGCCACTGCTCGGTGGGCGATAGCGTGTCGGTGAAATAGACGCCGAGAATCCGGTTGCTGCCGTCGAGCGAAATGACGGTCTCGTTGTTGAGCGGATTGACCGTATAGATCAGCGTGTGATTGGGCGCAAAGCTGCCGTACTGGAAAGTCTGCGCGAAGGTGTCATCGGAGCTGCTGTAGTCCGCCCCCAGGATGGCCTGGTTCTTCCAGCCGAACAGATCCTCGGAATCGGTCAGCTGCACACCGAAGCCGACGCTGCGCTGCACGAGGCGGGAGACCTGGCTGGCCGAGTTGGAGCAGTACGCCAGCGTGGTGCGGTCCGTGGCCGGGGCGCTGCAGTCCAGCGGCGGTCCGCTATAACTATCGCTCAGGAAGTTGTCGTTATTGCTGCCATTGCTGCTGCCGGTGATCAGGTGCCGGTAGTAGACATTCCCGGACAGCAGCAGATGATCGGTCAGGAACTGCGTGCCGGTCAGGTTCAGGAAATGCAGCAGATCGGTCGTGTAGTCGGGCGTGTAGCTCTGCTCGCGCCGGAAATAGAGCATGCTCAGCGGAATGGCGCCGTTGCCGAACAGGCTCGTGTCCGCATACGTGTAGCTCAGGTCGATATCGGTCTTGTCGGTCTGCCAGCCGACCTTGCCGAACCCCTGCCAGACACGCGTCGGCGACAGGTCGCGCCAGCCGGTCTCGTCGAAGTAGCTGCCGGTGAAAAAGTAATCGAACGCGCCGAACTCGCCGCCCGTCTGACCCTCGAATGAATGCCGGCCGAAGGAGCCGCCGTACGCTTCCAGTTCCGTCCCCGGATTGTCGTGCCCGCTCTTGGTCTGCACGGAGAGCGCGCCGCCGAGTGTATTGAGGCCGAAAACCGGATTGGATCCGGAGATCAGCGAGACCGTGGAGATCGCCGATTCGGGGATCAGGTCCCAGTTGACCGTATCGCCGAAGGATTCGTTGATGCGCACGCCATCGACGTACACCGAAAGTCCTTCCGGCGTCCCGAGCAACGGCGATGCCGTAAAGCCGTGATAGTTGATGTCGAGCTGGAACGGGTTGTCCGCGCTCTCGCTGACGTTCACACCACTGAAATTGCTGTTCAGATAACTGGCGACGTCCGTGGTCTGCTCGCGCTCCATATCGGCGCTGGTCGCCGTCTGCACGTTGGCGGGAATCTCATTCAGCGGCAGGCCGAAGCCGGGCAGCGGCGCATTACCGATCACGAGCACCTGCGGCAACTCCTGCACCGTGGCGGGATTGCTGGGCGCCGTGCCGGCATCCGAATCCCCCGCATGCGCACTGACGCCGCCCAAGGCAGCGCTGATCGCGACCGCGCTGATCATGAGCGCCTCGCCTACTCTTCCCAGGACTGACCTTGGCCGTGACATAGGGCGCAGTGTAGGGAGGCAACGGAATTAAGTCCCGACTGCCACGGGTCGGGAGCCCCCATGAAACGGGATATTTTCCCGATTACTGGCGGGACTTTTCCCTGCCCGCGAGCAGGGCCTCCAGAAGGCCGGCAGCTGTGCGCGGCGTTATCCAGCTCACAGACCCAGGCCGTGGTTCGGGGCGAGAATCCCTTGCCGCTGTAACGCAGGCGATGACGCTTCAACTCATGCTCTGGATTCTCGCCTCGCTGTTCTTTATCTGGTGCGCGTGCCGCGAAGTGCAACGGAGCATGGTTCCACCGCCCGGGTATGATTTTCCACAGCCGTTCTCGAAGGCCTACCTGGCAATTGTATTGAGCGTGGCCGCGCTGCTTGCATGGCCGCCGATTCACGTCTGGCATTTCGAGCGCTTCCTGTCGGCCAATGCGACCGAACTGGCAGAGAACCATCGCGCCAGGGTTCACTGCAACACAACCTTCGACACCATGCTCGACCCCGCCATGCTGTACGCCGGTCATGCGGATTTTCGCACCGGTAAAATTGGCATCCAACAGCCCTGGTGCGATCGGTTGATGGCGTACTTGCATCATCCCGAACGGGCAAGCACGGACGAACTCCAGAGCCTCAATCTGATAACGCATGAAAGCATGCACGTGCGAGGCGAGCACAACGAAGCCCGAACGGAATGTCAGGCAGTGCAGCGTAACTACCGCGCCGCCCGGCTGCTCGGGGTTCCCGATTCCATCGCCAGGCAAAACGCCCTCGACTATTTCAATGGGCCTTACCAGCAGCGCGGAATCATCGGTGGCATGCAGGGAGAATACTATTCAGCTCAATGCGCACCCGGCGGAGCGCTGGATGAGCACCTCAGCGATTCGACCTGGGCGACTCCGTAGCGAACCGTGCGGCCGTTTTTGCTCGTGCCCGCTCGGCCTCTATCTCACGGTCCCGAGGTTCCGCCGTGGTGACTAATGCGCGAATGAGCACGCGGGCCGAGGCGGCAACTTCATCGACGGCGTGAACAAAAGCAGCGCGGTTGGCCCTGGATGGACTATTAAACCCGCTGAGTTTCCTCACGAATTGAAGTGATGCAGCTCGAATCTCCTCCTCCGTGGCTGGCGGACTGAAATTAAAAAGAGTCTTGATGCTCCTGCACACAGTGCCACCTCCATCAGCAAATAGACGCGCCTTTTGTAGCGCACCAGAAAGTACGTTGCGACGCGCCCAGCATTCGCCCGGGTCGGTAGGGTGCGAGCATGTCACTTGCCGGGCCTTGAAGGATCTCGTCTCGGACCAGCTGACCGAGTATCGGCGCCAGTGTCACACCGCTGTGCGTGACGGCCACATGCACGTTCGCAAGCGCCGGCAGCCCGCCCACGACCGGAAAGCCGTCCATTGGCATCGGGCGCAAGCCGAGCGTCAGATAATCGAGCCGTGCCTGCGATGCCGTGGGCATGTATTTCGATATCTTGCCGAGGATGCGCGTTCCGTGCATGTCGCGTAGCGCCGCGCTTGGAAAATCGGTCGCCTGGCGCAGGATCTCGGCATGCGCCGGAATGTCCGGCGGCAGCTCCGCGTCGTTGCCGACGAGGCGCCCATCCGCCATCTGCTTGAATTCGAGGTCGCGCGGTCCGTCGTAGACCATCTGGGTGACGAGGGGTACAGGCATGCTGTGGGCAAGGATGCCCGGAGCATGCCGCAGCTGCAGGTTGTAGCCGAGCATGGCCAGCAGGCGCGGCGTGTCGACACCGGCCGCCACCACGACGTGGTCGACCTCGATGGCGCCCTGGGTCGTGACGAGCCGCTGCACCCGGGCGCCGACCGCCGCCATCGCGCTAACCTCACATGGGTAGAGGATACGCGCGCCGTGCGTCTGGGCATGCGCAAGGAAGCGCCGCGTCGCGTACACGGGATCGAGGTGGCCATCCACGCCCGAGTAAAACGCCGCCGCCACTTGGCCCGGCTCGATGCAGGGGCTGATTCGCTTCAGTCCCGCGGCATCGATCACGCGCACGGCATCCGGGCCGGCGGCCATGGTCGCGGCAAGGGCATTCACGTCCTTTGCTTCGGCTGCATCGGCCGCCCAGTCGATATAGCCACCCCAGACGATGCCGAGCCTGAGTTCGGCGTCCAGTCACCGGTAGGCGGCGATACTCCGGAGGCGCAGCTGCTGGTAGTGAGGATCCAGGGTCCACGGGTTGATCCACGCAAAGGACTTGGCGGTCGCACCGGCCGCCGGCGACGTCCGCTCCAGCACCGTGACCGATGCCCCTGCGCGAGCGAGATGCATGGCGATTGAGGCGCCGACAATGCCGCCTCCGATGACGCCGATCCGGCGACCCTTGCCGTTGGCGCGGCCGATGCGAGCGATGCCGATGGCCGCGAGTGTGGCGATGCCTTGCAGTGCTGCCCGACGATGTATGTTCGTCACAAATCTTAACCGATCTTCACGGTTAACCTCGGTGTGACAACCGCGCTA
>Ga0182030_10024269_pt1 | contig 11153 bp, 11 predicted proteins | sample 812S3MmetaG_FD_121299 | JGI IMG/M metagenome (GOLD analysis project Ga0182030, IMG submission 121299) | Permafrost microbial communities from Stordalen Mire, Sweden - 812S3M metaG (Illumina Assembly) | ecosystem: Environmental > Terrestrial > Soil > Wetlands > Permafrost | place: Sweden...
CACGTCAACCAGAAACGTGCCGCGCGCGCTGCTCTCAGCGATGCGACCCACTCAGTGGGTTAAGAATTTCGTCATCGTGGTCGCGCCGGCGGCCGCGGGCACTCTCACACACTCTGCGGTTTTGCGACAGACGGTGGTCGCGTTCGTCGCATTCTGCTTGGTCTCCTCAGGCGTGTATTTGCTGAACGACATCCGCGACCGGGACGCTGATCGTTTTCACCCGACGAAGAGGTTTCGAGCGATTGCATCAGGCCAACTGTCCGTGACGACCGCTCTCGGTGCCGCGGTTGTTCTTTTTGCGCTTGGATTTGTCGACGCGCTCGTTGTCAGCCACCCCGGCGAACTCTTGATCGTGCTGGCGCTCTATGTTGTCATCTCACTGGCGTACATCTTCTGGATCAAGAACGTAGCCATCGTCGAACTGGGTGCGGTGGCGAGTGGCTTTTTTCTTCGGGCTTACGCGGGGGCCGCCGCCTCGCACATTCCTGTCTCGACCTGGTTTCTCGTCGTCGTCTCATTCGGCGCTCTCTTTCTCGTGGTCGGAAAGCGGGCCGGCGAGCTGAAGTCCGGCGGCGGGATAGCAACGCGTCGAGTTCTCGCCGAATATAGCGAAAAGTTTCTCGAATCTGCGCTGACGATGTGTGCGACGGTCGTCGTCACCGGGTACTGTCTGTGGGCCTTCGATGGATCCTCGACGGGCCTGTCGGCGAATCATGACGCGACGTTGCCCGTCCGCCTGAGCGTCGTGCCCGTTGTCTTCGCCATACTCTTCATCATGCGCTCCGCCCAAGACGGTCACGGCGCCGCACCTGAGGAGCTATTGCTGCACAACCGCACCGTCCAAGTGTTGCTCGCAATTTGGGTCGTACTCATCATCTTCAGCGTGTACGAATGAGCGAAGTGCTCGTTGGTTGGGGAGGTCGATCGCCCTCGGTGTCATCCGTGCGCGCACCGGGCAGCGAAACGGACGTCGCGCGCGAGCTCGCGACGGGCGAGGCGATGATCGCCCGGGGGCTGGGGCGAAGTTACGGTGACGCGGCGCAGTTGAGCGGCGGCGTGGTGCTCGCGAACCGGGGTCTTTCACATATCGGTCCCATCGTCGAGGGCGTCGTCACGGTCGGCGCGGGGGCATCCCTCGATGAACTCCTGTCGAGCGCCCTTCCCCAGGGATGGTGTATTCCGGTCACACCGGGCACGCGTCAGATCACCATCGGTGGGGCGGTGGCGGCAGACGTTCACGGCAAGAATCACCACCTCGACGGATCGTTTGCGAACCATGTGCGGTCTATGCGTCTAGTGACGCCCGAGGGAACGTTTCGGGTGTCGCCTCATGAGGAGCCGGAACTGTTCTGGGCGACGATGGGCGCCATGGGCCTTACCGGCGTCGTCTCCTCGGTCGAGTTGAACCTGACACGTCTTGAAACCAACCAGATGATCGTCGACACCGATCGGTTCGACGATCTCGCAGACGTCATGGCCGAGATGCGTCTGCACGACAGTGACTACCCGTATTCGGTCGCCTGGGTCGACTGCATGAGCGCGGGCACGAGGACGGGACGATCAATCTTGACGCGAGGTCGCCACGCGAGCGCTAGCGATGTTAAACGCCCGCGACTTGAGCCGCCTGGACCTGCGAGGCTAACGATCCCCTTTCGTGCTCCGTCATTCGTCTTGAATGCGCTCTCGGTACGGATCTTCAACGAACTCTGGTATCGACGCGCGCCGCAGCGCGAAGAAGGGGCGATAGTGCCGCTCGGCTCCTTCTTTCACCCATTGGACGGTGTTAGCGACTGGAATCGCCTCTACGGCAGACGCGGTTTCGTGCAATATCAGTTCTGTGTGCCGGAGGAGAACGCGGACGCGGTACCTCAGGTCATCGAGCTGCTCGCCCGGTCGAAGGTGGCAAGCTTTCTTGCGGTTTTGAAGCGATTCGGTCCGGGCAATCGTGGGCCCCTGTCATTTCCACTCGCGGGATGGACGTTGGCTCTTGATCTTCCAGTTGGTTCGGCAAAGCTACCTGGCCTGCTCGACGAAGTCGACCGAACCGTGATCGCCGCGAACGGTCGGGTCTACCTCGCCAAGGACTCTCGACTGCGCCCTGAGCATCTCGCTCTGATGTACCCCCGCGTCGAGGAGTTTCTCCGCGTGAAGTCTCGGATCGATCCACGCGGCCAGCTCAAAAGTGACCTGGCGCGACGTCTTGGATTGGTGGGTGGGTAGTCGTGGAAAACGCTTTCGGGCAACCGCAGAACGTGGTGGTGTTTGGTGGCAGTTCGGAGATCGCGCGAGCGATCACGAAGAGACTATGTGCGGCGCGAACTCGCACGATCATTCTTGCTGGTCGAAACTCGACCCTCTTGAGTGAGGCTGGGGACGAGGCGCGAAGATTTGGAGCAACGAGAGTTGACACGGTTCTCTTCGATGCGGAAGAGCCGCAACACGCCGCCGCCACGGTCCGCGAAGCATTCGAAAAGATCGACAACCCGGTCGATCTCGTCATCGTCGCGGTGGGCCTTCTTGGCGCGCAGTCGAGCGACGAAAATGTCGCCGACGCCGTGACCCGGCTTGTCACCGTCAACTTCACCTGGCCGGGCGCAGCTCTCGCGGAGATTCGGCGTCTGCTCGTCGACCAGGGCATGGGCCGTATCCTCGTGATCTCTTCGATCGCGGCGGTTCGACCGCGTCGCAGTGCGTACCTTTACGCGAGCGCCAAGGCGGGGCTTGATCGCATGTGCCTTGGCCTCGCTGAGTCCCTCAAAGGAACGGGCGTCGCGATGCAGATCCTTCGGCCGGGTGTCGTTCGAACAAAGATGAGCGCCGGGCTCGCGGAGCCCCCCTTTACCACGGACGCAGACGAAGTCGCTGAGAACGTGATGCGAGCACTAGCGACGGTCGAGGTCGTGATCTGGAGCCCACCGATACTGCGTTACGTGGCCTTTGTCATTCGACACTTACCTCCCCAGATTTGGCGGCGAGTCTCGGACCGAGCGTAGCCGCGGCTTGATCTGCGGTCTCCTATCGATCTAACGATCAAGGCTCCCAGCCTCGTCGTTAGTTGTCGAGAAGCGAAGTATCAGCAGACCGAAGAGCAAGAATACGACGACGCCGACGCCGACGCCGAGCGAGATCAGAGTGTTGCGAAACCCCGTTTCGGACAGAGACGCGTTCAGTGTCAAATGCGCCGACGCGCTCAATATGTCCCGTACACCGGCGAGAATACCGATGATGAGAAATGGCTTGACGGGGAAAACGGAAGATCGTAGATGGCCAAATACGGTATGGGCGATGTCGAGCAGGATAATTACGACGAGAATCCCGTCGATGGCCGACACTACCGACTGAGGGTAGGAATTCCAGTTGTCCAGGAATGTGGCGACCGTGCGCACGAGCACGATGGCCGCGACCAAGAGCAGACTTGCGACGATCGCGTATTCAATGATCACGAGAAGCCATTTGATGAGGGAGTTCGTGTCGAGGGCGGGATGTCCGTGTTTTGGTGACTCGAGGTCCATTGGGCCACACCATAGCGTGAACTACCACCGTCGCGAGGGCCGGAAGTCGCCCGACGTCGGGCGAATCCTCAGGTGCCCGTTAGATGGGGGAGTACGGGAAGCCTGACGGGCACGAGCGTCAAGCCCAGTATTTTTTGCGCGATCGCCTCGTCGTTCAAGGCGCGAGTGCGCCCACGTTGCAGGTCGGACTCTTCGGCCGCGAGGTTCTGGATCTTCTTGGTGTTGCCCGGGTGATTGACGAGGTATTGAATGTCCTCGATTGAGGCGAGCGCGTTGTTGGTAATCCATTGTTCCACTGCACTCAGCATGTGATCAATGTGAATCCCGGCTTTCGTGTCGTCGATTTGAAGGTTGTTGGTGAGGTCGTAAACAGGTTCGCTGGCAAATGAGCAGGCGGTCTGATTCCCCGTCAGGAGCGTGGGAAGTTGCGCCAAGTCTGACGACGTGAGAGTGCCCGCAACGTCCTGGTTATAGAACGAGAACGACTGTCTCACCGCGAAAGAGCATTCCTCAAGATCGGCGTTAATCTCCTTGATCGAGGCGTTTTGGGTTGACGCGTCCTGTTTTGGAGTCATGTGCCCCGGGAGGTCCACGATGACCGATATCGCCGCAACGACAACCAGAGCGACGGTCAAAAGAAACCACGGTCGACGGTACCAGACCGCTTTCGTAATACCGAGCGACGACATCGACATTGCCGCAGGATCAAACGGAATCTGTTCGAAGTCGGACACGTCGTTGCTCACCGTACGAGACTATCGGCAGTCTCAGCAATGGCTCTGGCGTAGAGGTTGACACTTGACGCGCCGAGAGAGTAGAGACCGGCCTTGTTCTGAGTCCCAAAGGGCGACGAGTACGCGGCGAGATTACCCAGCGGTGAGATGAAATATAGAACGTTGTTGTGCGACACCTCGTCGCGCTTTGCACCTACGAGAACGCGAACGCCGTAGTTGCTCCATACGCTGTTAAGTGTCGAAACGCGCCCCGAGAGCAGTTCGAGCGAAGGAACGTCAACGAGAGCGGGTACGCGAATCGCGGGGCTATCGAGAGAGATGTGCGTGTGATTGGGGTCAGTGTTGACAATGACGAAATCGACCTTCGATGCGTCCACTCCGAGCTCGGTGCTGGCTTTTCGGATCTCCGTACCGAGAACGGGACAGATGTCGTTGCAGATGGAGTTGTAAAAGGCAAGAACGACGACCTTGCCTCTGGCTGACTTCAGGCTCCAGGGGTGTCCCAACTGGTTGGTGAGGGAAAAGGTGGGCGCCACGGCGGTGCCGATGTCCTTCAGTCCCATGAAGACCTGCAACGAAATCAACGTCGGCGTGCGGAGTGTCGAAGGGGGTGTGCCCTTGATGACCGGCGAAGTGGGCACGGTCGCTTTGGGTGCCTTGCCGTATGTTTCGAAGAAGTGCTGAGCCACCTCCCCTCCGAATCCGAGAACGAGTACGGCAACGATCGACCAGATGATGAATTTTCGAGGTACGCGAACTTGCTTGGTGCCCAGCGCGATGCTTCGAGTACTAGAAGCATTCGCTGCGGCGAACACCGCCGCTCGCTGCTCGTCGCTAAGTCCGCTACCGTCGTCGGAGTTTTCCGGAGATTCCGTGGTCATGGCGTAGAAAAACCCTATCGCACACCAAGAGCTCACCTCCGAGCGCCGGTCGGGATCGCCGCCTCGTCACCGATAAAGTACAAGTCGTGGGTGACCCCGAGCCGGTAACGCAGAGTGAACCAACGCGCGCGGGGGTGCGATTCACCGCAAAGTCGGCGATAAAGACGCATCTCACGCTCCTCTTTGGTCTCGTTCTCTGTGGCATCGCGTTTTGGTTTGAGTTGGGACGGGCCGAGCGGGGAAACGAATTGAGCTGGGCGTACGTTTTCGAGTGGCCGCTGCTCGCACTTTTTGCGATCTATATGTGGTGGAAGATCTTGCACCCAGAATTTACCTTCAAGCGACGTCACGACAAGCCGGCGATTGCCCCCGAATATGAGGGAATGCTGGCAGCGTGGCAAGAGGAAGTTTCGAAGATCGAACGAGAGCGAAGTGAGTCGAACGCTTCGGCCGACAACCGTCTCGACGACCATCACGAACAATCATGAGATGACGCCGCGTCGTGAGTGAGACGCGAAGATCTTTTCCCGATCATCGCGAATCCTCACGCGGTCCATCACCACGTCGCTCCGCTCGAGCGCGAAGTCGCTGATGGATCGCGCGCCCTCAACGACACGTGTGGTGAGTGCAACGTTGCTCGCCATCGGCGTGTCGATCGCGGCCGATGCCGGACTCGTGTGGCTCGGGACGGCCATCACGCCAAGCATCGCTCACTACTCGCACTTTCGCATTCTCGACTACGGATCGCTCACGCTCGTGGGCGTTGCGGCCGCCGGCGTGGCGTGGGCGATGGTGTCGCGATTTGTGGCCTCGCCACGGTCCTTTTTCTTTCGCCTTGCGACCGCCGTCACGTTGGCGTTGCTGCTTCCCGATGCGTGGCTCTTGTTTCGACACGAGTCGCCGAGAGCCGTTGTGGTGCTTATGTGCATGCACCTCGCGATTGCGGTGATCGCGTACTGGCTGCTTGTCCTCGTCGCTCCGATGAGAGATCGCAGCGTCGCCGTGGAGTCGTTGCAGCCAACGCCGATACTCGCCACAGACTCCTCGGTGGCGATGGACACAGTGTCATCGACGAGCAAGGTCGCGTGGAGGCTCATGATGTTGGCGGTGGTCGGCGAATTCATGCTCGGCCTGGTTGGCATGCTCTACGTGCCATTCAACCGGCCGAACGGGTGGATCGCCCACAAGGGCGAGGCCCTCTACTTAGCGCACGCAGTTTTGGGCGGTGTGCTCGGCATCGGCTCCCTCGCATTGGTTCTTGTCGTCATGCGCAAAGCGGGGGCACCTCGCATGGAACGAATTGGCGCAATTATGGGGCTCAGCGGCGTCGCGATTGGCGCGATCGGCGGAATCGCCTGCTACAGCCACTCGCTTCGTTTAATTGGCTTAGCCGTCATGTTCGTGGGGATCTCGGTCGCCTTCTTCGGGTACGTGATACCGCTCGTGGGGGACAACGACGGCATGTCGCAGTTTCAGAACGTGAGCAGTGGCGCCTCGGACGACGGTCGTTCGATTATTGAGTGACCTCTTCGGATCGGAGGCGGCGATACTCATCCGCGGTCATTGAGGAGCGCCCGCGCAGAATCCGATCCATCAGTGACGAATTGGTGTCCTCGTGCGTGATGAGACGTAGGACCATGATGATGGCGGGTAAGCACCAGAAGTCGCCACACACCCAGAGGATTGCCGCACCGATCTGCTGGTCAGCGAAGGGATTGAGCGTGATCGGCACCATGGTACGCATGCTGGCCATTCCCAGCATTGAATTACCAATGTCGTAGAAAGGGCCCGAAGCCAGAAAGCTCAGCGACATCGCAATGAGGGTCATCACGAGATTGGTGAGGAGCAACGCCCCGAGGCGAGCAAATGGCGAAAGTTGCGGTCGCCACGGTCGTGAAGGGATGAACTGGAGCCAGAACAAGACACCTGTCACAAAGAATGATCCGAGCATGAGACCAATGTGTAGGTCAGCCGAACCCATCACGGGGTTAAATACTCGAGGGATCATCCACAGCACCATGACGGCGTTGAACAAGATGATGGCGACCCACGGGGAAAAGACAAACGCCGAAATGCGCTTTACGGCAACGCGTGCGTGTCCAAGGAGCACGGCACGAAGTATTCGTCGCCGAAGCTTCACGGGAATGGCGTGGATCAGTGGAATGGCTGGCGCCCCGGCAACGTAGAGGGCCGGAGCGGCGAGCATGACGGTGACGTGCTGAATCATGTGGACCCAGAAATACTCCATGGACCAATACTCCAAAGGAGAAATGATGCTGAGCGTCAAGACAACGATTCCCGCATAGGTAAACCACATCTTGCGACGACGAGACCGTGCGTGCGCTGGCGTTGAGCGGGCATTCAGCGCTCGTAGACCGACCTCATGCACGAGAGCGAAGGCGAGGGCGTAAATGGAAAAGGCCGGGTAACCCCAGTTCGCGGTGAGGTAGCTCACTTAGACCCCGTACCGCGTGACCAGTTCACCTCGGACTCCCTTTCGCGTTCGGCCACCTCGACCCCCTGAACGTCGAGAGAACCCAATATTGGTCCGAAGTATACGGTGCGGACGGCAACGGTAATGGGCCATCGAATACGTTGCGCGGTGTTTGAGTTGTGCACGCGAACTATTGCGCAGTGGCCCAGACAGCGGTTGAGTTCCTGAGAACATCCTTCGCGACGCGCGACAAGGAGAGATCACGCTCACGCCACGATGCGACGTGCCGGAATTGTCGTTGAGCGGATGGGGCACTGGTCGGACCTTGGTAGGATGTTTCGGGTAAGTCGTGAAGCGAATCCTGTGAGGTTCGTACGACGGGAGCATGATGGCACAGAGTGATGAGAGTCGTCCGACACAGGCCGACGCCGCGTTTTCCGCGAAAAGTCAATTGCTTTCGAGCGAGGACGTCCTACGGGCCCTCAAGAGAATCGCCCACGAGATCATTGAACGAAATCAGGGTCTTGATGGCGTCATCCTCATCGGCCTGCAGACGGGTGGCGCGCCAATAGCGAATCGGCTCGCGTCCTTGTTGGAGGAGATTGTGGGAGAGACGACGCGGGTCGGCCTTCTTGATGTGTCGTTCTTTCGCGACGATTTGTCGATGAATCCTGTGCCGCGCTCATCACGTACCGTGATCGATCACGACTTAACGGATCGCACGGTGGTGCTGGTTGACGATGTGCTTTTTACTGGCCGCACTATTCGCGCCGCACTCAACGCCCTCACTGATTGGGGCCGACCACGTTCAGTCCAATTGGCGGTCTTGGTCGACCGAGGGCATCGCGAGTTGCCGATTCGACCCGACTACGTCGGAAAAAACCTCCCGACGTCCCTCGGTGAAGACATCAAGGCCACTCTCGAAGGCGTCTGGATCGGGACGAAGTCGTGATGGAGAGCCTGCGCGGGGAAAGCCTGCTCTCTCTCGATGATCTTTCACGCGAGGCGGTCGTGGAGATTCTTGATGTGGCCGAAACCTTTGTTGAAGTCAATCAGCGCACTATCAAAAAGGTGCCGGCCCTGAAGGGCCGTGTTGTGGCGTCGCTCTTCTTTGAGGAGTCGACACGAACCCGATTGAGTTTCGAAACGGCTGCGAAGCGTCTGAGCGCTGACGTCCTCTCACTGGCGATCGCCTCGAGCAGCGTCAAGAAGGGCGAGTCACTTCGCGACACCATCTCCACCATTGACGCCCTTGGAATCGACGCCGTCGTCATGCGCCACCAGTCAAGTGGCGCGGCCCTGCAGGTCAGTCGATACGTGCCCCACGTGCGCGTCATAAACGGTGGTGACGGCCAGCACCAACACCCGACCCAAGGTCTCCTCGACGCATTTACGATTCGTCAAATATTGGCTGAACGTAACGCCACCTCCGGACCGGAATCGGGGGCGGATCTGTTCGCGGGACTTCGCATTCTTATCGTGGGGGACCTGCGCCACAGTCGTGTCGCGCGCAGCGACGTCAGCGCCTACGTCACGTTGGGCGCCGAAGTTCGTGTCGCCGCGCCGGGCACGTTGCTGCCCGATGACGTTGCGTCGTGGCCCGTGACAGTGGCAACGAACTTCGACGAGGCCTTGGCGTGGGCCGACGTCGTCGGCCTGTTGCGCCTGCAGGTGGAACGGGGATCTGGTTCGTTCGTACCGACGTTGCGCGAGTTTACGACTACCTATGGTCTAACGATCGAGCGCGCCCGGTCCTTACGGCCAGAGACGATCATCATGCATCCCGGACCCATCAATCGCGGAGTCGAGATCGATTCCAGCGTGGCGGACTTGCCTTCAGCGGTTATCGACCGCCAGGTGACGAACGGCGTGCCGGTACGGATGGCCGTGTTGTACTTGAGCGTGGCCGGCGCAAAAAAGGAGAGACCGTGAAGATTGTTGTGCGTGGCGGGCTCATCGTCGGAGAGAACTCGAACGAGATCGGCGACGTCCTCATCGAAGACGGACGGGTTCGCGACGTGAGCGCGACGCTCGACGTACCGGCGGGTGCCACGGTCATTGACGCCGAAGGCTGTTGGGTTGGCCCGAGTTTCGTCGACCTGCACACGCATTTGCGTGAACCTGGACGTGAAGAGGCTGAAACCATCGAGTCGGGCGCTCGCGCCGGAGCACTCGGCGGATACGGCGCATTGGTGGCGATGCCCAACACTGAACCTACGCTCGATACGCCGGCCCTCGTCGCCTACGTCTTGGCGCGCGGCGCAAGTACGCCTCTCGATATCTCCGTTGCCGGAGCTATTACTCAAGGTCGTCTCGGCGAAAAGCTCGCGCCGATGGCAGAGATGGCTGCCCTTGGCGTGCGGCTCTTCACCGACGACGGCACCGGCGTGCAAAATCCCTCAATTCTGCGACGCGCGCTCGTGTATGCCAAGTCCCTCGGAGTCCGTCTTGCCCAGCACTGCGAAGACGAGCAACTTGCGGCTGGCGGCTCCATGAACGAGGGAGCACTTAGCAGTCGACTCGGACTGGTCGGACGCCCGGCGCTCGCCGAGGAGTTAATGGTCATGCGCGACATCGAACTCGTTCGACTGACGGGTTGCCCGCTGCACTTCATGCACCTATCCACCCGTCGTTCGGTGGCGATGGTGTCGGCCGCTCGACGAGAGGGACTACCCGTCACGTGCGAAGTGTCACCTCACCACCTAACGCTCGACGAGAGTCTGTTGGAATCGTTCGACCCACTGTTCAAGGTGCACCCACCGCTTCGCGGCCGTGACGAAGTCGCGGGACTTCGCGCGGCGCTCGTGGCGGGTGAGATTGACGCGGTGGCGACCGATCACGCACCGCACGCCGCTGAATTGAAAGACTTGCCCTTTGACGAAGCACCCGCGGGCATGTTAAATCTCGAACACGCGGCGTCGCTCACGTACGAGGCGCTGGGCGACGAACCGAACGCACAGGCGTTCTTTTCGGTGATGAGTCGTAACCCGGCGCGAATTGCCCAACTCCGCCACGATGATGAGCATCCTGGTCGCGGCAGCCACGGAGGGGCTCTGCGACCCGGCGAGGACGCGAACGTCGTGGTCTTTGACCCGACGTCGCGCTGGCGCGTCGATCGAACTGCGCTCGCGAGTCGCGCGACGAACACTCCCTACGACCAGCGTGAGATGCGCGGGCGAGTGCGAGCGCTCGTGGTGCACGGCGCTCTGCTCGTCAACGACGGGACTCTCGCGTGACGCGCCACGACGCCTGGCTCGTGCTCGCCGACGGCACGACCTTCGAGGGATTCGCCGCGGGATTTCTGCCACCACTCGGAGTGACGGCTGGTGAGTTCGTCTTCAACACCTCAACGAGTGGCTACCAAGAGGTCATCACGGATCCGAGCTACGCCGGGCAGATCGTCACATTCACATATCCCCACATCGGAAATTACGGCGTGACGCCCCTCGACGACGAAGCGACGCGACCATGGTGTCGGGGCGTGGTGGTGCGTGATCTGAGTGAACTGCCGTCGAACTGGCGCTCGCGCGAATCTCTCGAGACGTTCCTGGTACGCCACGAAGTTCCGGCCATCGTGGGGGTCGACACGCGG
>Ga0182030_10024270_pt1 | contig 11153 bp, 13 predicted proteins | sample 812S3MmetaG_FD_121299 | JGI IMG/M metagenome (GOLD analysis project Ga0182030, IMG submission 121299) | Permafrost microbial communities from Stordalen Mire, Sweden - 812S3M metaG (Illumina Assembly) | ecosystem: Environmental > Terrestrial > Soil > Wetlands > Permafrost | place: Sweden...
ACAGTTTGAGCAGACTGCGCGTGATAGAGATAGCTGATGTCGATCGGAACCAGATCGGCTTCGGAATTCACGCCACCAAACAGGTACGGCCGGATATCTTCTGAGATCAGCCGGTCGTTGATCCCGTCAAATACCGCAAATCCGAGGTGGCTGAACCGGACCACGCCGAAGCCAGGGAGAAACTGGATCGAGCGCGCGGCCAGGCAGCCAAGATTGGTCTGCGCCGGCTGAATCTCAAACGACGATGAGCCGAGGACGCCGATGACCTGGTAGGTGGTGAACTCCTTGAACACGCAGAGCGATCCCGTGGGAGAAATGCCCAAGGCCGCAATCGTGAACGGCTGCAAGCCAGTGATCTGTGTGCCTTCGTTCCTGCCGATAAAAGCAGTGTTGACCGGATTCCACGAATTCGGATTGTTCGAGTCCGACATCTTCAGGCAAGAAGGCCCGTCGATTCCATCGGAGGTATCTGCGGGGGAAGTGTTGGCCAGCCAGAGCGATCCGGCGTAAGTGACCGCATGCGCGGCGCCACGGGGCGGCGTAGAGGCGACAAGAGGACCGTTCGAGGTCCAAATGACCGAGCCATCGGCAGTCTCGCTCCCGAGAGCGGTGTTCCACGTGGGTGGGCCTGGAGTTTGAGAGACACCTCCTTGGGTTGCCGTGTAGAAATTACCCGCCCCATCCGTGACCTGAGATCCGGTGATCCAATCCACCGCTGGCTGCCAATTTGGGTAGGCGGCCTGGAAGGTGTTAGCCAAGGCGGTTGGAATCGCGGACGCTAGATCGGATGGCAGAAATGCTTGCGGCGCGTATCCGTTGCCGAGGATCAGGATTTCCTGCCCAGCAAACTGGACAGCAAGAGGGATGGGGTTGACGAGGCCGGAAATTCCGCCATAGGGGGAATATCCGGGGACCGGAGCAAATACCGGACTGTAAGCTGGATCGGCCGGCGAGAGCGAAGCCGGCTGGCGCAGAAGACCCGCGAACAGGGCCGCGGTCACCTCGTACAGTTGAAGGGTGCCGCCAGAGGATGACGCGTAGAAAATCGAGACTGTGTGGTAATAAGTCGTGTTGACGTTCAGGAAAGATGCACCGGGAGCGGGGACCACGGATCCGGTGAAGGTGTAGGAAGACGAACTGGCTCCGATGACGGTTGCAAGAAGAGAAGCGGCCGAAGGACGAGGTAGAATAAGTCCACTGCCTGCAGGGAACGTGTAAATCTGATACCCATAAACTCCGGCCACGGGAGTCCAGGTGAACGCGACCGAGCCAAAAGAAGAAGCTGGATTGATGATAGCGACGCCGCCAAGGGCCGACATCGATGTGTGGTCCGCGCCGCCGGCAGAACCGATTGCGACGATCCCGAACGCATATTTTCCTGCTGGATTGGTCGTCGACCCGGAAGGCGTGGCGGTCAGATTGGTGACGTTCGCGAAGGTGGGAGACACAGCCTGCGAAATAGCGACAATGTAAGGCGAATCCGCGTAGTTGAAATTGGTGTAGGCAGTCAGCCACTCGACGAGAGGAAAAGCGGAATTGACCGCAAGCGCGTACTGGCTGAGATAGGAAGAACCATCGGCGATCTGAAGAGACCCGCGAGTAGTAAAAAGTAAATTGGACATGCGGGAGAGGGAGCCAGGCGGCTGGCTTAAAGGTCCCGTGGCGGATACTAATTTAGCGAACTTGCGCTGGCTTATGGTCTTCGCACTCATGGAAGAATCACGCCCCCAAAGTAGCCTCCGAGACCAGAAACTGTCTCAACGCCCGACGCTCCTCCCGCCTGAATTCGCCGCGGGTTCATCACTGATCGATTTCCCTTGATACCGTTGCACTTCTCCGCCAATTGTTTCAGCAGCGCTTGCTGGGCTTCTATATCTTGCTCAGCGCCGCGGAATCGGCTGGCCAAGTAATCTTTGAGCGCATCGATCCAAGCCGGCGGCAATCCCAGTTGGTTCATCGCTTGGCCCTGCGTGTAGTGTGTGGGGTAGCGCAAGCCGGTCAAATAGATATTGCACTCAAGGACCTGGGTGCCAGAAGGCCACGCAGTCGCGAAGGTGCCGCCCATGCCGCGAGTGACAGGAGAGAGCGAATTCGAGACGTTGCCGGAGTAGTACACCAATTCACAGGCGGATGGATCAGCAGGATAGGGTCCGATCAGCGCCAGCCCAAATCCCAGCACCCACCCGGACGAGCCTGGCGTGTACGGAATCGTTGTGGCGGTGGCGGACAAAGCCCCGTTCAAAGTGCCGTTTCCTGAAGTCCTGCTCGACTGCGGATAGAATTCAACCTGCTGAATCACCGAATCCTGGTTCAGCACGCCGGTCCCCGAGATCCCAACCACGTTGCTGTGCCGAAACACATCGGACTTACTCCCAGCGGTCATTGGCCAGCCGTCAAACCATTGATTGTCGATCTTGCGCCAATTTGAGATCAGTTGGTACTGAGCCCGGCCCGCGGTCGACGGGATGCCGGTGATGTCTCGGATGCCTTCCGTCATACCGGTGATCACGTCCAGCCCTTCATTGATCCACCTATATAGCGCCGCGGCTGACAGCGCCGTGCCGTCTGTGTCCGGCAGCCAGGCCGAAGATCGGATGGGGTCAAACCCCGGAGTAATTCCGGCAGAGGATAGGGTGAAGGGAATCGAGAACGCACCGATGCCGCCGGGGGGAACGGTGTAGGAAAAATAGCGGTCCTCGTTGCCCGCGCCGCCAAGGGTGAAATAGACACGGATCGAAGTGGCAAGAAAAGAGCAGAAGCCGGTCACAGTGAACGTCGACCCGATGGCGCCGTTGGTTAAAACGACCTCAGTCGAAGGATTTGACTCGCCCCAGGGAGTGAGCTGAGTAACCGTAAACCAGATAGACGTCGAGCCTGTAGGAGCTGGTGTAACGGCGACAGAGGTCGGCGCGGAGAGATTCTGCGGGGGATCTGCACTTTGTTCGCGCAGAGCCATCAGGACATCACCGACTAAGGACCATTGGCTCATTCAGCCCTCCTACAAAAAAGAAGCGGGCTGCCACCGGTCAGTGTGGTAGCCCGCCGACGATGGTGCAGCGCGGGGCAATAACTGTTCGAGCCCTTGGCCTACACGAGGCTCACTTCTGCGTCGATCGGAACCAGTGACGAAGTTCCGGTGGACAAGCCCACGTTGAAGAGCACCTGTGTGATGCTCACGTCGGTCTTGAACTCGCCAGTGTAATCAGCATAGCCGCCGGCAGCCGCTACAGGAATTGTGGCGACAGTCCATGTGTTCGTGCCGTCGGTGACCTGAACGGCGAGCGAAAGGACCGAAGTCGAGGTCGCGCCTACGAGACGCAGGTGCCACTTACCTGACGTCGGAGCCGGGCCACCGTTGAGGTTGAATCCGGTGCCGCCGGTCGCAGGTGTGGTAGCCGTGGTGCCGATGATGATCGTAACGGCGGAGGTATTGGAAGTGCCCGAGCTGGCCGACCCATAGAACGAAGGCGAGCCGAACCCCGGCATGCACTGTGAAACTGGATTTGCAAAAGGTAGCGCCATGGTTATTCTCCTTGGGGTGGGGGAGGGTGGGTTGAATCCAGGTCACAGGCCCGGTCTGCCCACCCTGCCCCTTGGCTCGTTACGTGATCGAGGTGAAGGCGACGTTCATGCGCGGGCTGATGCACGACAGATTCCATGTCAGGTACATGCAGCTCACCAGAACACGCTGGTTGGACGGCTTCAAGAACGGATCGACGTTGAAGTAATCCGCCTCGTGAAAAACCGGGAAGATGTACTTCGAATTCAAGAGCATCGCTTGGTTGGCGGTCGCAAAGTAATCGGCGACAGTCACGGCGTTGTTGAACAGGAAGTGATTGCGGAAGCCAACCTGCAGCGCCTCGTCATCCTGCATCCCTTGGCCGAAGCGGATATTGGTGACAAAATTGTTCTTGAACGCTGCGTAAGACGCCCGGTTCATGACGAAGAGATCGGGCTCATCATAACCCCAGGTGACAGACTGGTATCCGGGCTCGGCGATGGTCGAGGTAAGAGCGCCCGAACTGCCGCTAACGGCAGTCGCCGGCAGCCACCAGGCATTCGCCGAAGACGCGCGGTTGATGCCCGCGATCGTGTTCGTGGTGGACACAACCCACGAGTTCAGATCGTCGACGTCAAGCGAGGTGTTCTGTGGCGAGGTGTGCCAGAGAGCGCGAGAGAGCTTCTGCAGGAAGGAGCCGGAAGCGGTCTGGAACTTCGCCCGGATGATATCCAGGTTGTTTGATCCGCCGCGGTTCAGAATGATGTCGGTGATGGGAATGACTACCGGCTGGCGGTAGGGCTTCCACTGTTGGTTCGCCGGTTGCACGGAATCGACCACGGAGGTATCAAGCAACTGATCGCCGTAGTAGGCGCCGCCGGGGAGTTCTTCCTGATAGATTTCAGGGAAGATCAACTCGCCCGCGCCGAACCGCTTGCCCTCGCGCGTGAGAGCCCAAAACACAGGGCTCGGCTTGAACACGTTGTCGCCGAGGACGGGGACGATAAATTTCTGGGAGATCGCATTGACGGTGTTCGAGAGCTGTACCGGCGGCGATGCTAGTCCCAGTCCAACCACGCTATTGGCCATGGAAAGTTCTCCGGGTCGGGCAAACGGGGGAGGTCGCCGACAGGGTTAAAGGTTGAGGACGAGGAAAGCATTAAATCCGCTTTCCCAACGAAACTTGCTACTGCGCTGGTCCAAAACTCGCCGAAGACAGAGCCGACTTCAGCACGTCATCGTCCGACATTGCTTCCGACATCGCTTCCTCGAAGGACTTGACTTCCCGAACCTTGGTGCCCTTGGCGTCCGTGCGCTCCTTGTAAGGCTGGAACTCGCCCTCGGCGGGCTTGGCCGTCGAGTGCAGCGGATTGCGCGAAGGAGGCGTCAACGTGGCCACGCGGTTCTTCTCCTCAAGATCCTTGGTGGTCTTCGCGATCAGGTCGGCTTTGGCCGCATCCAACTCGGCCTTCTTGCGCGCGTCCCAGGTCAGCCGATCCACGGCATCTGCGACCTGAAAGAAACCATCCTTGTCCTTGAGCCCATGATCGGAGGCGTATTTGTAAGCCGTCTCGTAATCCACCTTGACGCCGGTGGGCAGGTCCTTGGTGGATCGTGCAAAGTCTTCCTGATATTTGTCGCTCAGGTAGCGGCCGACCGAGGTATTGACCACGCCGGTGACCTTGCCGAGCGAATCAGTCAAGGTAGTCTTGAGCGAATCGAACTGGCCAGGAAGGGCATCGATCTTGGCGCGCATCTCAGCCAAAGTCGTATCGCGCTGCGCGAGCTGCGTCTTGAACTCCTTAACCACCGGGCCGAGGAGTGGATCGTTTTCGTCAAGACCGAACTCGGCTGCGGCTGCGGTACGGATCTGGGCGACAGTCGGCACAGGTTGCTGCGCTGGCTTCGGCGGCACGATTTTACCGTCCTCCATCATCCAGCCAACACGAAGCGCTTCCTGGAACTTGGCGCCGAAAGCTAGTTCAGCCTGACCGAGGGTATTCTGACGTTGCTCGATCTGAGAGGTGAGGGCCTGACGCTCAGCCACTGGCAGAGCGCGAATTTCGCCAACATTGACCGTAGAGCCGTCCGGCAGGTTCAGCACCATGTCGTCGGCGTACTTCGCATTCGAAAGAATGTCTTTAAGGGCCATGGGGGTAGGTCTCCTTCTTCGCGGCTATCCAGCCGGCTGTGAGCCCATTCCGCTAACCGGCGACGTACCTTGCTGACCGGCCGGATTGGGAATGGCTGCGTTATTGGCAATCGGACCAGCGGCGGCCGTAGTGGCCGCGGCCTTCTCCGCTTCCTGAATGGAATTGTCGAGATACTTGACTGCCTGGGCGAGGTTGCGCGCCACGCCGGGAATCGTAAAGACTGCTCGCGTGTATTGCGTGACCAGGAGCGATTTGGTGGAAGTCAGCGCCTTCACCATCGCATCCGGGTCAGCGCCCTGGAGTTCAGCCAGTTGCTGCGAGAGCTGGAGACCGGCTGGAGTGGACGGAGGACCGCCGGGGCCGCCGGGACCAGGAGGACCACCGGGGCCTGCTGCGCCCGGACCCGCCTGACCCGTCATACCGGGAGACGGAGGCATCGGACCGCCGGGACCAGTGGGAGGGCCACCTGGCGCGCCGCCGGCGCCCGCCATCTTGCCGATCAATTGCCGCGCCATCATCTGTGCCAAGGCTGGATTTGCTGTACCCACAGTCCGTATCCTCGTTCTCGGTTGCCGAATCGGCTTACTTCTTGTTCGACCAGTACGACTTGTCGCCGCCTTCGGGGATCAGGCCAAGGGGGTCCTTGACATCGACAACAGGGGTATTGTTGACGTCGGGACCGGGCTCGTTACCGGTTCTTCCTACAGTCAAAGGAGACTTAAAAATCTCCGTATTGAAATTCACACCAAAGCCTTCCTTGATCTTTGCCATCGCTAACTGCTCCTTTGATACTGAAGTCGTTGTGCTGGTTGAACTGCGGGGCGCTTACTTCCGCTTGCCCACGCGACGGTCCACTTTCTTCGTCATCCTGGGAATTACGCGGCCTGGTCCTCTGCTGCTTTTCATAGCTACATCTCCTCGTTTAGGCTGGGAGCCGAGCCAGAACATCGCTGCCCTGGCCCATCTCCTGTCTTGCGCATCGAACGCTTTCGGCGGGGCTAGTCCCCCACCAACTCCGCCGAACTACTTGCGAGCGGCGGTGCGCCGACGCCGGGTGGATCGTCTTCCTCCACGAGTAGCCATGCGTACCTCCTTCGCTCCACAGTTCAGCCCCGAGGCCGAACCAGTTAAGGAGACGGGCGCGAAGGCCAGCAGCAACGTCTCCGGGGTGAGTCAGGGCCGACGAGAACCGCTCTTACGAGAGTTCTTGCCGATCTTGGCACGCATGTCACGCAGGAACTTCCGGGGCTGGCCAAAGTCTTTGACGACGCGGGGATCGGATTTCGAGGGGGTTCCGGCCATCTGGGAGTGGCTCCTTTCGGGAAGTTGACGAGCGACTAGGACGATGCAACCGCGGAAGAATTACTTCCGGCGGGCTGCGGCGCGCTTTTCTTTCTTGGTTTCCTTGCGACGATGGGCCATGATGTTTCTCCTTTTCACACGAGCCGAAGCAGGTGCGATTAGGGAGATGGTAGGACAAGAAGAAGGGAAATGGAATATAGGTTCCGCAACACTAGAACTGGAGAGCAGCACGAATTCTAATAAATATTCCGAATAAACACTCTACCGGAGTGGCTTTTCCCGTGACGAAACTGACAAATTGGAATTCCAAATTCAGCCAGCGTGCCATTTTCGACCCAATCGTAAACGGTCCGTGGCTGACGACCCATCATGCGCGCGAATTCGACTGCGGTCAACCAATGAGAGCGCCAATTGTGCGCAGGAAAGCCACGGGCAGAAGATGCGTGATCCAAAGATTCCTCAATCGGCGTGACTGCGATCGTAGTTGCCATCGTTCGTTCCTGCTTTCTCATTTTTTGCCCGACCGAACTTTAGCCAGAGCCTGAAGAGCCTGCTCGGTCTTTTGCTCGTCTGAAACACCTTCAGGGTCAGGATAGCCCAAAGTCCGCAAGCCACGCTCGGTTCCGACCACGCCAGCCTTCATCAGATCGGGCGTAATCTTACGAACGATCGCCTCAGACAACGGCCGCACGCTTGCGTCGTCCAGCGCAAGATCGTAAGTCGAAGGATCGACCTGGCCATTCCAACTAGCCAAAGTGATCCCATCCGGTCCCTTGTATGCCAACGTGCTCTTCTGCTGGTACTTGCACATCGAGTCAAAGAAAAATTCGCCGACGCTTTGCGCCGTCTCGCTCAAGAACCGGCCAGCGAGCTGGAGCAGGCCAGAGGATTGCAACACAGCCGAATCAAACAAATCTGTCGAGACGTTGCCGTCGCCAGGATTACCCTGGCGCGATGCCGAAAACCCGAGGACATCATTCTGCATGGTGAACAACTTCTCAGCAGCTTGAAGAGATCCGGCGCCGATGGCATTGGGCGTCACAACCTGGGGAACCTTCGTTCCCGGCTTGATTGCGCAGACCTCGCCCGGCAACCCTCCGAATCCGTCGATATCAATCCCTGTGTTCTCGTCAATAAACCAGACACCGTTGTTCATCCGCAGCCCATTCTCAAATGTCTGCGTGAGAAATCTCTGGCCCAGCCGCTGCATATTTTCGGTCATGCGTGTAACAGGAATGCCCCATGGGCCAAAGAGGGGAGGAAGCACGTAATTGGGGAACAGGGGGAACCGGGGCGCGGCCAGGTCACGACGCATCGGGTAAGGATTATCGCCATCCTGGAGAATCACGCCTTCACACTCAACCAGCCAGCGGCCCTGCGGATATTTCAGCCGAACTTCTGGATCGATCAGCGAGGTTGTCGGCACATCCGGCTTTTCAACCGCTTCGCGCGTGTAGTCGCGGCAGAAACAATGGATGACCGGGACACGCCATTCGCTGCTTTGGGTCTTCGCATTTTGGCCTGGAGACGAAGGCATCGTCGACATCGGGCCAGGGGGCTGATTGACCCCGTATCCGGAATCACCCGAAAACGGTTGGAACCCACCCGAAGTGTGCCGAGGCTTAATCGCCTGCGAAGTGACAGGCCACTTCAACCGGACATCCTCGAGATTCATCCACGTGACCCAGCCGGCGTAAGAGGGGTTCCACGTGTAGTCGGCGCCGGGATCGAAGAACACATGCCGGGGATCGATCGAGCGAGCCCACATGCCGCCGCGGGCGCGGGAGAGATCCGGATCAAAACCCGCCACAATCCAGCCGGCTCCGCAATAGCGTGCCGTCAAGCCCGCCATCAGAAGGTGGAGATTCATCTTGCTGATTTGCCACTGAGCTTGAAGCGAAACTTCACGGGCAATATCGCGCGAGGAAGAAGAGGCTAAGGACGGATCGGCCTGCTGCGCTCCGGAATAAGAGGGATTGGAAGCACCGGCCGACGGAAACACGTACATCCGGGGCGAAAGATTCGAGACCTGATTCGCCTCTTCCAGCATGATCCGCTGCAGCATCGGGATCGAGAGGGACGGCCGGTAGACCGGGCCGGGAACCATCGCATCTTGCAGATTATATAAATCCTCTGCTGCCTTAGCGAAGTTCTCGCCCAGAGCCTTGTTGCGCGCGGAATCGGAAGCCTCCCGCCACTCTTGAATGTGTCTCGCCCTGGGGTCTATCGACTCCTGCTTTTGCGACTTGCGCGCGGTGCCAATGAATGTGACGTTTCCGATGGCACCCTCCCTTTCCCACCTTATCGTATCACTACTTTAGCGCCTTTTACCGGCACGCTTAGCTTGAGCCTTCTTCACCACGCTGTTCGCTCCGCGAATCGCACGCGCATCATCACCAGTTCTTTTCAAAATGCTGTTCGCGACGTCGCGCCACTGTTTCTTGCGCTTCGGCGACTTGACGCTTTTGTTGTGCCGGGAAACGTCTCGCGCGGTCCAGGGCATCGCAATCAGCCCCGTTTCCGCGCTGCGCGCTTGCCTGACTTCTTCTCGGCCATGCGTGTGGCCTTACGCAAAAACGAAACCGGGTGGCTGCGCGACTCTTGCTCAGGAGTTTCTTGAGATTCCGGTGTACAACGCTCTTTCTTCATCTGCGTCCTCCAGTTCTTGGGCGACGGCGCCGGGTGCGATCGCGCGACGAATGGGACGCGGAGGAATGCAATGCGTGCTCGCCAATGGCACCTTCGGTTGGGGCGCCGTCACCCCGTTGAATGGATCTCTTTTTGCTGGATTTGGTGGAGCTGCCCCCGCCGAGCGCTTCATCAGCGTGGCCCAGGGCCTCTTCCTTGGTCGAAGCTACCCGCTTGATCGTGCGACCGGGCTCGCCCTTTTTGCTCGACCGCTGGTGCCAACGGACCACATGGCCGTTGTCCGCGGGAGAAATGGTGACTTCCGGGGATTCGTTGTCGGAGGAATCGGAAGGCATATCGTCCATCATGCGCGACGGCTCTCTTTCTTCACACGCCGGCGAATCGAGGAAGAGACCCGGTGGGGCGTATGTACAGCTACGCCCCCTGATTGCCCGGAAGGCCGGGCTGTCGGGTCTCGAAACTCTTTGCGTGGATTCTCGGGAAGGTCAGATGAAAAGCGGGCAGGAGCGGTCGTAGAGTATTTGGGGCGAGCGGTTTCTGACATCGAGGCGGTTCCTTCCTCAAGACGGTTCTACGGGGCATGATACCGGAAAACGAGATTGAGGGGGTAGAAGTTATCAGAACAGACCGCAACACTGAGAAAGTTGTTGCCAAATTGATAAGTTTGCAATAAACTCTGAGCATTGTGGCCCCCTACCCAAAGTCCGACTTTTCCCCATATTCTATCGGTCCAGCAAACCGAAAAGAAGCAGACCCTCTAGTTCGCGCGCACTATTTGCATCGCTGGCCGGGCGTAGTTGTTTCCACTCTCGGAATGTGGAAGAACGCCACCCTCGTGGGAGTTATCATCTTCGCGCTCCCACCGCGGGAAACCATGAAGAGATACAGCGTCCCACTGGCTTGGGAACTGGCCCGTCTGTTTATTTTTGACTCTGAGCCTTTTAATTCAGAGACATGGTTCATGGCAAAAGCTATAAAATGGGTCCAAAAACAGCATCCAGAAGTGAAATTGCTTGTAAGCTACGCTGATCCTTCACAGGGCCACCAAGGCGTGATCTACAAAGCCGCGAACTGGAAGCAAGACGGCCGAACAGATCAAGAACGCAAAACGCCTCGATTTGACTATAGCGTCGATGGCAAGATTTACTCGCGCCGTTCGCACGTTCCAGAAGGCTCAATTATTGTGCGAATCCCTCGCGTATCCAAATTCAGATTTATTTATCGTCTCCACAAAGAAGCAACTGGGGAGCTAGCCCTCCTCAGCCGCCGCCTCCAACTCGTCGATCTCTTCTCCTGATTCCACAGTTTCTTCCACAGCCGGAACCTCCAACCCAGCCACCTCGGTAGCATCCATGCGCAGCCACCGGCCCAGGATCGTCGCTGGCGTCTCCGTGCTCTCAGCCTCGGTCTCCTTGGTGTACTGCTCAAGATTAGTGATGATCGTGGTCGCTTCCTTCAAATCGATCGCGCCACCCATGATCAGAGTGTCGAGATTCGCCATCAGGTCGTGACGGAAGGCGGCGTAGGCTTTGGTTTTCGACAGCTTCCGA
>Ga0182030_10024271_pt1 | contig 11153 bp, 8 predicted proteins | sample 812S3MmetaG_FD_121299 | JGI IMG/M metagenome (GOLD analysis project Ga0182030, IMG submission 121299) | Permafrost microbial communities from Stordalen Mire, Sweden - 812S3M metaG (Illumina Assembly) | ecosystem: Environmental > Terrestrial > Soil > Wetlands > Permafrost | place: Sweden...
CGCAGAAATCTGTCGATTTTGACGCTTTGCATAACGAAAACCTATAATCGTATTGTATCTTCACAGCGGCCCCCGGCGTCCAAAAAGAGGCCTAAGAATGCTTATTACCCGCAAAGTAGAGTTCTCGTCCTCCCATATGTGCCGCCGTCCGGAGCTGTCGGAGGAGGAAAATCGCCGGATTTACGGCCTCGCCGCCAATCCGCACGGTCACGGACACAATTATGTGCTGGAAGTGAGCCTCGAGGGCGATCCCGACCCGGTGACAGGCATGGTGCTCGATCTCAAAGAGCTGAAGGAGATCCTCACACGCCACGTGGTGGACGTGTACGATCACCGTTTCCTGAATCACGAAGTGCCGCCGTTCGACCGCGTAGTGCCCACGCCGGAGAACATCGCGCGCGATATCTGGCAACGGCTCGAACCGCATCTGAATGGCGGCCGGGGGCGCCTCCGCACGGTGCGGGTTTACGAAACCCCGGATTTCTATGTGGATTATTGCGGAGAGCAATCGTGTTCCGCGTAACCCGCAGCTACCGGTTCGCGGCATCCCATCGCCTGCACGCGCCGCAATTGAGCGAAGAGCAAAACCAAGCCATTTATGGCAAGTGCAATAACCCCTTTGGGCATGGCCACAACTATGTGCTGGAGGTGACGGCTCGTGGACCCGTCGACGATTCCGGCCGCGCGCTCGATCCCGTCCGCTTGGACGATTTGGTTCGGCAGCAGGTGCTCACGCCTTTTTCGCACCGCAATCTGAATACGGATGTTAATTCGTTTGCGGTGCAAGTGCCCACGTCGGAGAACCTGGCGGTGGAGATCTGCCGTAGATTGAAGGAGAACTGGGCGGCGGTATTCCCCGGAGAGTGGCCCAAATTGGAGCGAGTCCGCATCGCCGAGACCGCGCGCAACATCTTTGAAGTGAAGGCTCATGAAATCGACTAAAGCATTGGTGAAAGTGATCCCCACGAAACCGGAAGAACCGAATCTCGCCCCTCAGGTGCGCGAAATCCTGGCGAAACTGGGAGAAGATCCTACCCGCGAAGGGCTGGCCGATACGCCGGTCCGCGTGGATAAGGCGTTGAAGTTTCTGACCAGCGGCTACGCTGCCGACATCCGCAAGCTGGTCAACGGCGCGCTCTACGAAGTGAAGTACGACGAAATGGTGGTGGTGCGCGATATCGAATTCTTCAGCCTCTGCGAGCACCACCTGCTGCCGTTTTTCGGCAAAATGCACGTGGCGTATCTGCCCAAGAATAAGGTCATCGGATTAAGCAAAATTCCGCGCATCGTGGACGCTTTTGCGCGCCGTTTGCAGATTCAGGAGCGTTTGACCCAGCAGGTAGCGCAGACCATTGAGGAGATGATCGATCCGGTGGGGGTTGGCGTGATCTGCGAGGCGCGTCACTTCTGCATGATGATGCGCGGCGTGGAGAAGCAGCATTCCGGTGCTATGACCAGCGCGATGTTGGGGATTTTCCGCGATCGCAAGAAGACGCGCGACGAGTTTCTGGCGCTGGTGAATCATAGGGGACGCGAATTCTAGAAGGAAACCGCTGGCTCACGCGCGCGGCTCGGAAAGACGTTGAGGTGTTACCGAGCCGCGCGCGTGGGCAAGCGGTTTGATGTCCAAACTCCTGTCCCGACAGGATTTCTACCCGGCGGCCCTCGTGGCTAACATAAGAGAGTCGTGGAATCGCCCGGCTTAGACTTTTTGCTCTCCCGATCCGTCTCGAAAGTGATGCGACTTGTCACTTCGCTGGCGATGGCAGTGTCGATCGCCTGCGCCTCCGAGTTGTCGACCACCCCAAATGCCGCTCCGGCAGTACCGCTCGGCTGTGCCGGGAGCGCTACCCTTGGCACGTTCCAGCTTTCCGTCCGCCCGTTTGCGCAAGGGGCGCCCCTGCCCCTGAAATCAGTGGCGAGCGTTCCGGCCGGATCGCGCCTCATCTGGAATCCGGCGCATTTGAGGCTGCCCCCTTCGAACAGCGCGGAGGTCACGGTAATCGTGGTGCCGGCGAGCGACGGCATTCTCCTCACCATGGAACCTCGCAAGGCATCGGAGCGCACCGAATGGCAGTTGCTGCAGCGTCCCAAGGTAATCGCACTCGTCTACGGGCCGCAGGGCCTGAACGAAGGCAAGCTGCGGTCGCTGGTGACGCGCAATCAGGACCTGCTGCGCGAGCTCGCCGACTACGCCGAGCAGAGCTCGGAGGTCGAGACGCTGGTGCAGGAACTGGCCGATGCGGAGCAGTCGCGCGCCGGCGCCGGGACGGCGCTCAAAGGCGTTTCCGCGGAATACGGAGTGAGCGCGCAGAAGCTGAGCGACGCCAGCAGCTCCGGCCAGCAGGCGTCTATGCTGCTGAGTGCCCTGATTCCCGCCGCCTCCAACTACGACCCGCTGGCCGCGCAAAGCGCGCAGGTACAGCAAACCGGAGGATTGGCTGCTTCGGTAGCCGGCCTGTTCTTCGGCAATCCGGTGGCTCTGGCTGCCGGAGGCGCGGCGCTGTTTTCGAATCTGAAGACCATCCTGTTCCCCAACACGGAGTTTCGCTCGGCGTTTGCGCAGAGCGCCGAGAAAGGCAATCTGGCGCTGTGCACCAAGGCCCAGGGCGCGAAACTGAAGACGCGGGCGGCATATTTGTGGGCCTATCGCGTGCCGCAGATGTCCAAGCCTGGGTTTACGCTCGCCAAGTCTCCGAATCTGCCGCTCGGGATCAAGTCCACCGTGGAATTGAAGCCCACTAAAGACGGTGCGGCCAAGGATCTGGCGTTTGCCCGCGACTGGCGGCTGGTCTCCGACGCGGGCGCGGGCGCTTTCACCGTCCCCGTCACCGCCACGCCGGCGGGCGCGCTCGAAGTCGACCTCTCGAAAATCAAACTGCCAGCCGGCGATTATCGGCTGGGCTACACCTGGGATTGGGATTCGGCGTTGGTGCAAGGCACGGTTCACGTCCATCCGGCCGAAGATTTCTCGCATATCGGGCTCACGCCCGAAGAGCACGATAAGCTGATTCAGGGCAGCGGCATTGTCACGGTGGAGCTGAGCGGGCCCGATTTCGAGTTCCTGGAGAAAGCTACGATTGAATCTTCGGGCCGCGGTTCTAAGCCGGTGGAGACGGAATTCCATCTGCCGCTAGGAAAGCGCGGAGGCCCGCAAAACGTGGTGGCGTTCGATATCGACACGGCCAAGCAGGGGACTTACACACTTGGCTTGGCGCAGGCCGATGGTATTACCCAGAAGGTTCCGATCACGGTATTGCCCCCCAATCCGAAGGTCTCCAATCTGCCGCTGCGCTTGAACACCGGCGAATCGCGGCAGACCATCCGACTGCAAGGAACCGGCCTGGACCGGGTGGAAGCCGTGACTTCAGACGCCGGCGAAATCAGTGGAGCGGCCGATGCGGACGACTGGTCGGGTGAGATTCACCTGAAACCCGGTTTGAAGCGAGGGCAGAATTTCGCGATCGTTCTGAAGGTCAAAGGGCTGGACAACCCTGTCACGCTGCCGGGGGCGATCGAGATTGTGGGAGTGCGGCCGCAGATCCAGTCCGTGCAGAAGTCTCTGCCGGGCGCATTCGGGGTGGAGATCGCCGCCGACGAACTGCCTGCGGGAATGCCCATGGGGTTCGCGTTGAATCTGGATCGCGTGCATGATTCGAGCCTTCCGCGGCTCGATCTGAGCTGCCAGAGCGGCGAGCTGCGGCGCGAGCTCACGCTCACCGCCGGCACGCCCCTCGCAGGCGCGAGCCTGACCAGCGCGGGACCGGGGGCGCTCTACCTCTCCGTCGATCCCGGGGCCGTCGGTTATCCGGGCTGCAAACTATCGGCGACGGTGATTGTGGACCCCGATGGCAGAAGCGCGCCCTACATCCTCGGGCGGGTCATCCGCGTCCCCCGGCTCGACAAATTCGCGCTCACCAGCGAGAAGGTAGGGGACGCGAGCTACGGCGGTACGGTGGACGGGCACGATCTGGACGTGATCGAGAAGGTGGGCTGGGACGCCGCCAACGGAATACCGGTGGAAGCCATTCCGACTCCCGTGCCAGGCGAGCACCCCAGCCAGAATCTGCGCGTGGTTATGCCATGGCCGGCGCCGGGCCCGCACGCTCCGCTGTACATCTGGCTTCGTGGGGAATCGCAGGGGCGGAAGACCGCGGTTTCCTATTGACCGCTTGCTGACTTGACGCGCGCGGCTCGGAAACACACGTCCCGCTGGGCCTCCGGGTGGCGTCCTGGCCCCCGCGTGGCTTAAAGTGTAAGAGAATCAATCCTGTGAGGATGTAATGCCATCATTTCGCCGAGCGTCGATGTTTTTGTTGATTTGCCTGACACTGGTATCCTGCCGGCGCGATCCCAACGTCGCCAAGAAACAGTACCTGGAGAGCGGCAACAAGTACTTCGATCACGGCCGCTACCGGAACGCCGCCATCCAGTATCTGAATGCCATCAAGAACGATCGCAAATACGGTCCCGCCTATTACAAGCTCGGCCTGGTCTACCTGAAGTTGAGTCCCCCGCAGGTGGGCGCCGCTATCGGCAATTTCCGCCATGCAAAGGAGTTATTGGAGGGAAACCAGGCGTACCAGGAAGAATACCGGGACGCCATGGTGCGCCTGGCGGAACTCGATCTCACCTACGCCGCGCAGAGCGACAAGACCGTCATCGAGCATGAGGTGCCGGATATTTGCGAGAAGCTGTTCAAAAAAGATCCTAATTCGTTCGACGGATTTCGCTTGTCGGGCGATCTCAATTTCGCCAAGTATGGACAGTCGCTGAATGTTGCCGGACCGACCGTGGCGAATCAGTTCCTGGACGCGGCCATGGAGAATTTCCAGAGGGCCGACAAAATCAAACCCAACGATGCTGGGATTTCCATGCAGATCGGAATGATTCTGGTGCAGCAGCACCGGGATGCGGAAGCGGAGCCGTATCTTCGCAAAACGATCGAGAAGGAAAAAGCTTCCTCGCGCGCGATCGTCGAACTGTACAGGCTCTACATGAGGGAACAGAAGTCGGGCGCTGCCGAGCAAGTGCTGAAAGAAGCGATTCAGAATAATCCCAAGAGCCCCGAGTACCGGGTGCTTCTGGCGCGTCACTACTTGACGCTAGGGCGCCGCGACGACATGTTGAATGTTCTGGCGGACATCAAGGCTCACGCCAAGGACTTCGAGTCCGAGTCCGTGGCCGTGTACCAGGTGGTGGGCGACTTCTACTATCGGACCGGCGACGCCGATTCGGCCATCCGCGAATATCGCGAAGGCATCCAAAAGGACGCCAAGCGCAAATCCACCTATCAGCACCGCATCATCGAGGTGCTGCTGCGCCAGGGAAAGCGTGGCGAGGCCGCCGAACTGAACAACGAGATTCTGAAAGCGAACCCTAAGGATCCCGACGCGAAGAGCCTGTCGGCGAGTTTCCTGCTCGATCAGGGCGATGTGAACGCCGCGCTGACTCAGTTGCAGGCGGTGGTGACCACCTCGCCGGATAATGCGGTGGCGCATTTTCAACTCGGCCGGGCTTACCTGGCGAGCGGCCGGCAGGATGGGCGGGAAGCGGCGCGGCAGCAGTTCGAGAGGGCTATTCAGCTCCAGCCGAATCTGCTGCAGCCGCGGATCGGGCTGGCGGAATTACAGGTGATGCATGGCGAATACGAAGCCGCTCTGGACACCGTTCAGACCATCCTGCAGAGAGATCCCGGAAACCTCAACGCGAAGATGATTCAATCGCAGGCGTATCTGGGGCAGAAGAAGTTCGGAGACTCGGACAACCTGCTGGCAGGGGTATTGAAAAGCAATCCCAGTTCGCCTCAGGTCTACTACCAGGTGGGAAGAACCGCCCTTGCCGAAAATAACCCCAAAAAGGCTGAATCGGCTTTCCAGCGTGCCTACGAATTGAATCCCACGAATTCCCAGAGTCTGCTGGGCGTGGTGGAATCGGAGATTCAGCAGGGCCAGCCGGACAAGGCAATGGCTACCCTGCAGAACGAAGCCAAAAAGGCCCCGAACCGGATCGATATCGCATTCCTGATGGGCACTACGGCGAAAAGGGAAGGCAAATTCCAGGATGCGGAGGGCTATTTCACGCGAGTGCTCAACGGTCTCGACAAGAAATCCAAAACGCGGGCCGATCTGTATCTCCAAATCGGCGACTGTTACCGGCTGGCCGGCGACCGCGATACGGCGATTGCCAACTTTGAGAAGGCGAGAGAGATTTTACCCGACAGCGAAATCGTGCTGTCCGATATCGGCAAAGTGATGGATATTGCCGGCCGCCGGTCGGAGGCTCGCAAAGCCTACGAAGCTTGCCTGCGGGTGAACCCCAACAATGCCGAAATTCTGAATAACCTCGCTTATCTGATGGCCGAGACGAACGCCGACCTGGATCAGGCTCTGGGTTACGCTCAGAAAGCCAGGGGACTGAACCCCGGTCTGGGCGAAATCTCCGATACTTATGGATGGATTCTGCTCAAGAAGGGTCTGACTGAGCAGGCCATTCCGGTTTTTCAGGATCTGGTCAGCCGCGTTCCTACGAATGCCAGTTTCCGCTATCACCTCGCCAAGGCATATGCGCAAAAAGGCGAAAATGCGAAGGCGTCGGGAGAGTTGAGGGAAGCGCTGAAACATAGTCCGCAGCGGGAGGAACAGCAGGAAATCCAGGATATGTTGGCCAAGATGGGCGGACGGTAGGCGAAGACCAAGATTTTGTCGTGGCGCTCAGGCTGAAGCCTTTAATGCCGATAGTTTTCCCACTTCCGGGCATCTGCATAAACGGTGGGGCGGACGCCCACGTCCGCGGTCGACCCCCTGGCCGTCCCGCGCGGACCAGGGGGTCCGCCCTTTTGCGCATGACACAAAACTATGCGACATTGGGCTAAAGACTGCGCCACGTCTATTTCTTTACCGTACCGTCGTAGGTGATGGTGGTATCGGCGGAGAATTTGCGGTACTGCAGGAAGTCCGTTTGGTTGCGATGGTGGTAGGGCGGCGCCCACAGAGTCGTCTCCGAATGCAGCGGCAGCAGGTGGGGAGTGCCGCCTACGTCGATAAAGTCATAATCGAGAGTCAGGGTGACCTTGCGGACGTCGAAACCCTCCGGGAACTGGTCTGCGATGGCAACCAGCCGAACGGCCATTTTGGTGGCGTCGTCGATGTAGACGTATCCGTGCTGGCCCGCTCTCACTCGTTCTTCGTCGTGCAGACTGCTTCCGGAAGTGATCTGGTAATCCGAGTTCGCCTCCGCGATGGCGAAGGTGTAAACGTGGGTGGGACGCGAGCGCAGCAGCGTCCAGTGGTCCCATTCGCGATTCGTGCGCGATTTCAGCGAGAAAATCGCCACCAGTAAGCTCCCGAATTCGTTTTCCGTGACGACGCCGCGCATCTGCTCGTAGGACAAGCCGGTGGATCGATTGTTGACCGTCATCAGCTTGTACTTTTCCCGATGGTCGAAGTAGGTGAGCTGGAGTGTGAGTGTATCTTCCAGCCTCCAGTCGCCGTTATCTTTGGGGTTAAGGTAGCGATGGATCGCTTCGCTGCAAATGAAATCCGGCAGGGATTGGGTGTAGGTGAACGCGTTGTCGTGGGCCGCGTTCCAGATTTGCACCTGCTCGGCCGCGGATGGCGCCGGCGGTTCCGGAATGGCTGGCTTGGCGGGCGCCCGCATGCGAGTCGAGTGGTCGCGCAACAACAACAACTCATCCACCGTCTCGGGACCGGCGCCTTCGCTTTGCAAGGTTTCGATGGTGCGATCGTCCAGGCGCTCGGCAAGGTGCGTCTTGCGGACGTCTTTGGCAATGTGGCTGTCGCTGCGGGCGCGCTGTAAATCTTCGCGCACCAGCGCCACCAGATCGCTCACCGAGCCGCGCCCCTGCGCTGCCGCGCTCATGCAAACGGCGATCAGCGCGATATGGCAGCGCACCCGCATAGTCTCCCTAGACGTTCCCTTGCTCTAGGGTATACCGACGGAGCAAATTTCTGTAGGGACTTCCGCGAGGTCCTTCAGAAGGGCCCCACCTTGTACCGGCTGCAATCCGGGTCCGAATAGTCAATGAACGACGCCGAGACGGTGCCGGTAGATTGACTTCGAAGGCGCCGTTGATTTTGATAGTAAATAAATTTGATTTGGGTGCGGCTACTTTAGAACGACGGCCAAGCACTCATAAATTCAAACAGTTAGGGTTAATCGACTCGTCTTTGACTATCGCTTAGACCGGGGATATCGGAATAACCCCGGTTTTTGAATCAATCCTTGCGCTCGGACTCTGCCAGTTTGGCTTGGTAACGCAGGATGGTTTTGGAAAGTTTGTCGAGGCGGTTGAGCAGGGTTTTCAACTTGCGGTATTGCTGCGCTGCGGCCGTGTACAGCGGTGCCGCGTCCGGTGAGAGTTTGAGATTGACCGTTTTGCCGTTGGCCTTGTAGGTGATCTCGAAGTACGGACCGTGGCGCTTGGCGGCGTCGGAGGCACAGGCGCATTGGGGTTTGCCGCACTTCATCATCCGCTTCAGAACTGTACCTTTGCAGAAATACTCAATCTGTTCCAGATCTCGTCTGAGTTTCAGGAAGCGTTGCATCTGGCGCTCCAGGGAGGCGTTCGGTGCAACGGGGCGGACTCCGCCTTTCGAAACAGAAACACGTGGCATTGTTCTTACGGTTATATTACCGTAAGATAATGGCAACTGCAACCTGTTTCCCTACTGATACGAGACCGGCGTTTGTTGAGTTCTCGCTGCTGGAGTCCTGGCTGGCCTCCTCCAGCGCCCTCCAACTCCCTCTCCATCAGATCGAATTCCAGCAGCAGGCCAAAGGCCGCGAGGTCCAACGCCTTCTCCTCCAAGCTCATTTACAGCATCGCGGCTACGGAGATATAGGGCCTGCGTTGCAACTCGGACAGGCGGACGGTGCGGTGCTCTATTCTCACCGCCGTCTGAGCACTCGGTCCCTGACCACCGTCTTTGGAACCGTGGAACTCGTTCGTATGGGCTACTCCCGGCCCAGCGGGCCGAGCATCTTTCCGCTCGATAAGGCGCTGGCTTTGCCCGCGCGGTCGTTCTCCTACGAACTCCAGCGCCGCTTGGTCAAGGCCGCCGTACAGAACCCGTTTCTGGAATCGGTTCAAACCATTGCCGAGTTGACCGGTGTTTCCGTCTCCAAACGCAGTCTGGAAGAGATCCTTCCGGATGCGGCACGAGACTTTGACGCCTTCTACCAACAGCGCTCGGTTGCTACTGCCACCGGCTCGATCCTGGTGGCGGCGGTCGACGGTAAGGGCATTCCCATGGTCAAGCCTTGCAACTCACCACCCAGAGCACGGCTGACCAAAGGGCAGAAGACCAACAAGAAACGCATGGCCACGGTCGCTACCGTCTTCACCCGCACGCCTTGGGTGCGAACCCCACAACAAGTAATCGAAAGCCTCTTCCCCATGTCCCGCCCGGCATCGGGTGACACACCTCCTCCCCCACGTCCGGAGAATAAACGAGTATGGGCGAGTTTGCTTAAGGGCAAGACCGCCGTTATCGAGGAGGTAGCTGAAGAGATGGACCGCCGCGATCCCTCGCGATCAACAACTCGCCTGGCCTTGACTGATGGTGAGCGTGCTCTCCAGATTCGAGTGGACCAAAAACTCAAGGTCACCTTAATCCTGGATCTGATGCACGCGCTGGAGAAACTCTGGAAGGCCGCCTATGTCTTCCATCCAGAGGGAAGCCTGGAAGCCGATCTCTGGGTTCTCGACCGGACTCTGCGAATTCTATTCGGCGAGGTCGGCCAAGTCGTCAAAGGCATCCGTCAGAGCATCACCAAACGTGGCCTGTCCGGCCCCAAACGCAAAACGCTCAACGCGGTCGCCAACTACCTCTATCGCAACCGCTCGCGAATGCGCTACAACGAATATCTCGCCAACGGTTGGCCGATTGCCAGTGGCCCGGTCGAAGGCGCCTGCAAAAACCTGATTAAAGATCGCATGGAACGCTCCGGCATGCGCTGGACCGAGCAAATGGCGGAGGCCATTGTACAACTGCGAGCCATCTATCTCTCAGGCGATTTTGATCGCTACTGGCAATTCCACATCGATCAGGACCAGCGCCGCCTATATCCCGCCGCCTGGACCGTCGTTCCAAAGTAGCCACACCCATTTGATTTCATCCTTGACCGATCGGAGGCATCCGGCGCATCCTACGACTTACGGTATTTAGGAGTTGTTACTCTCAATATTACCGGAGACTTATGCCCTCTTAAGGGAGCGGTCTGCGGCGCCCGCCCGGAAACCGGCGGCCGATTTGCCGCATCACTACTAAGAGATGGCCAATCTGTCCAGGCGGAGCTTGCTCGCAGCACTGGGTTCGATCCCCGCGAGCCGGCTGGTGCGCGCGCAGCAGCAGAACCCGCCGCCCGGCTTCTCCATACCGTCAAGGTGGTCAATCTCTTCGCCACAGTGCGCGACAAGCAGGGCAAAGTGGTGACCGATCTCACGCAGAACGATTTCCTGCTGGATGAGGACGGAACGCCGCAGACCATCCGCTATTCTTCGCGGGAGACCGGCCTGCCGCTGACGCTTGGACTGCTGGTGGACACCCAACGGCAGCGAGCGCAACGTCCTGCCGGACGAACGCAGCGCCAGTTTCCGCTTTCTCGATAAGGTGATGCGCGCAGACAAAGACACGGCCTTCGTGATCCATTTCGACTTCGAGGTGGAATTACTGCAAGACCTGACGAATTCGAAGGTCGCTTTGCAAAAGTCGCTCGACCGTTTGGAGGTGGGCAACCGCCAGTTGCAGCGCCGCGGCGGAGGAGGAGACGGGCGATATCCCGGCAGCGGCGGCGGGCGCCACTTTGGAGGCGGCGGTACTCATCTCTACGACGCCGTCTATCTGGGCTCGGACGAAATCCTGAAGAAGCAGCAGGGCCGCAAAGCTCTCATCCTCCTCTCGGATGGCATGGATAACGGCAGCAAACTGACCCTTGAGAAAGCTGTCGAGACGGCGCAGCGTTCCGACACGCTGGTGTACTCCATCCTGTTCGAGGATCCCAACGGCGACCGCGGCTTCGGCGGCCACGGACACTGGGGCGGCGGGCGCCGCGGGGGCGAGGTGGACGGCCGGCAGGTTCTCCAGCGCCTCTCGCGCGAGACGGGCGGGCGTTACTTCGAGGTGTCGAAG
>Ga0182030_10024272_pt1 | contig 11153 bp, 14 predicted proteins | sample 812S3MmetaG_FD_121299 | JGI IMG/M metagenome (GOLD analysis project Ga0182030, IMG submission 121299) | Permafrost microbial communities from Stordalen Mire, Sweden - 812S3M metaG (Illumina Assembly) | ecosystem: Environmental > Terrestrial > Soil > Wetlands > Permafrost | place: Sweden...
TAGGCGAAAACCTTTTTGATATCGTTCTGCACCAGCCCGATGGAAGCGGCGAAGAAGGCCGTGGCGATGCCGATCACAGCCATGGTGTCCATGGCGGCGGGCGCGTGCACCAGGATGGGCCAGGAACGCGCCATCATGTAGACGCCGGCCGTTACCATGGTGGCTGCGTGGATCAGCGCCGATACGGGCGTGGGGCCGGCCATGGCGTCCGGCAGCCAGACATACAGCGGAAGCTGCGCCGATTTTCCGCACGCGCCCACCAATAGCAGCAGCCCGATGGTGGTGAGCACGCCGGTGGACGCGCTGGGCGCCTGGTGAAAGACGCTGCCGAAATCGAGCGAGCCGAAGTTGACGAAGATCAGGAACATGGCCAGCGAAAAGCCGAAATCGCCGATGCGGTTGACGATGAAAGCCTTGTTGCCGGCGTCGGTGGCGAACTTCTTGGTGAAATAGAAGCCGATCAACAGGTAGCTGCACAGGCCCACGCCTTCCCACCCCACGAACAGCAGCAGGTAGTTGGCGGCCAGCACCAGCACCAGCATGAAGAACATGAAGAGGTTCATGTAGGCGAAAAAGCGGGCATACCCGCCTTCGTGCGCCATGTACCCGATGGAGTAGATGTGGATCAGCAGGCCGACGCCGGTGACCACCAGAAGCATCACGGCGGTGAGGCGGTCCACCGCCATATCGCAGCCGATGTTGAGGCTGCCGCTTTGGATCCAGGTGAAGTAGCGCTCGATGTAGGCCGAGTCCAGGGAACCCAGTCCGAGCAGCGTCTTCACTACCCAGGCGAACGCCAGCAGCACGCTGCCGACAGCCACGGCGTTGACGATAGCCTTGGAAAAGCGGCGGCCGAACAGGCCGTTGATCGCGAACCCCGCCAGCGGGAGGATTGGGATGAGCCAGAGTTGCATTTAGTTCTTCATCGAATCGACTTCATCGATACTCAAGGTCGCACGGTTCTTGAAGATCGTCAGGATAATCGCCAGCCCCACGGCGGCTTCGGCGGCGGCCACCACCATGACGAAGAATGCGAACAGGTGGCCGTCGATCGATTGGTGTTGATACGAGAACGTAATGAAGCTCAGGTTCACGGCGTTGAGCATGAGCTCAATGGACATGAACACGGTGATGATACTGCGGCGGAACAGGAAGCCCGCCACGCCCAGCGCGAACAGCACCGCGCTGAGGGTCAGAAACCAGGAAATCGGCACTTGCGACATCATTTAGCACGCCCTCCTCCGGCCGCCGGAGCAACAGGATGAGCCTCTCGCCAAATGCCGGCAGGGCGGCTTTGGCGGCCGGCCAATTCCGAGTGGCCGCGGTCCGATGGGGCGCAGGCACTGGCCCGGAGGACGCCCTCTGCCGGGTCGAGATTCATCTCGACCCTTTTTGCAGTTTGCCACAGCGACGAAGCCAGTCGCCGGCAGGAGTGCCGGCGCTGCAGACACGAGTGTCTGCGCCACGTCATCGCACCGGACATCGCCATCAATCCATCTCCTTGCGCGCCAGAACGATGGCGCCCAGAATGGCGATCAGGACGAGGATCGAAGTCACCTCGAAAGGCAGCAGGTAGGTGGTGAACAGCGCGCGGCCGATCTCGCGCACGCCGCCGCCGGTGAATCCGCCGAAGTGCACCATGGTAGTGGTGGGAAACAGGCGCTGGACGAAGAACACCATCAGGGCCAGAAACGCCACAAACAGCGGCACGCCCAGCAACTGGACCATCAACGAGTGGCCCTTCTTGCCCTCTTTGCCGGCGTTCAGCAGCATGATGACGAAGACGAACAGCACCATCACCGCGCCGGCATAGACAATCACCTGCGCCGCCGCCAGAAACTCCGCCCCCAGCAGCAGGTAGAGCACCGCCAGCGACCCCATGACTCCCACCAGCGAAATGGCGCTCGATATGGGATGGGTCTGCACCACTACGTTGATGGCGCACACCACCGCGAGGATCGCGAAGACGAGAAAGAGTATGACGTCCATTTCAGGGTCTCAATGCAACCAGAAAGCCGGTCACCAGCAGGTTGAGCATGGCCACCGGGAACAGGAACTTCCATGCGAAGCTCATCAGTTGATCGTAGCGGAAGCGCGGCAGCGTGCCGCGGATCCAGATATACACAAACAGGATTGCGCCCGTTTTGGCGCAGAACCAGAACAGCGGCAGCAGCCACTGCTGCACCATGGGCAGCAGGAAGACCGCGGCGATCAGCAGGAAAATCACGCCAACGGCCGGGAAAGTCAGCCGGTCGCGGCGGCGCGCCGGGTTCATCCCGTGATACAGCGCCACCACCCCCGCGACCGCGAAAATCGCCACCGGAACGAAGCTCGAACCGTACTCGGCGGGCCACGGCGCCACCCAGCCGCCCAGAAACAGCAGCGTCGCCATGCAGCTCACGGTAATCATGTTGGCATATTCGGCCATGAAGAACGAGGCGAATTTCATGCTGCTGTACTCGGTGTGGAAGCCGGCCACCAGCTCGTTCTCGGCTTCCGGCAGGTCGAACGGGATGCGGTTGGTCTCCGCGAAACCCGCGATCATGAAAATCAGAAAGCCGAAAATCTGCGGGAACGGCCCATGCAGGATGTTCCAGTGCCACATGCCGCCGGCCTGGCGCTCCACCAGTACGCGCAGATCCAGGGTGTTCGAAATCAGCAGCGGCGCGGTAATGGCCAGCGACAGGGGCAATTCGTAGCTGACCATCTGCGCCGAGCTGCGCAGCCCGCCCAGCAGCGAGTACTTATTATTCGACGACCAGCCGGCCAGCGCGATGCCGTACACGCCCATCGAAGAGACCGCCAGAATGAACAGCACCCCGATGTTCAGGTCGGTAAGCTGCATGTAGGTCTGGTAGCCGTCCACCGTGATTTTCGGACCGAACGGGATCACCGCAATCGAGAGCAGCGCCATGGTGATGGCCAGAAAGGGCGCCAGGATATACAGTGGCTTGTTGACGTGCGGCGGGACCAGGTCCTCTTTGGTGATCAGCTTGATGACGTCGGCCAGTGGCTGGAGCAGTCCGTGCGGCCCCACGCGATACGGGCCGGGGCGCACCTGAATATGCGCGATCACCTTGCGCTCCACCCATTGCAAATAAGCCAGCACGGTCATGAGGACGGCGAAGACCACCACGACCTTAATCACGGTGATGACGATGAAAGAGTCCACGCTGGGTAGGTGCATTTATCGGTCCGCTCGATTTTCAACCACGGAATGCAGAACCTTAGAATAACGCCCGAGAGTCCCCGACGCGAATAGCCCGTTGTGATCGGAATGCACCAGACCGGGCGAGTTTTCCAGGGGAATCCGGCCGTTTACCGGCATCGTCTGTGCCGCTCCGCCGGCCGCCAGCGCCGCCAGCGGCGCCTGGTAACCGGGGACGTGGGCGCGAATTTCTTCCAGTACGGTATCCGGCAGCCACGGGCCCAGGGCCGCGGCCACACCCATTTCCCGCGCGATGAATCCCATGATTTCGAGGTCCGGCTTGGCGCCCATGGTGTTGATGGCGAGCTTCAACCGCTGCACTTCGCCGGTGACGTTGGTAATGGTCCCGTTCTTCTCGTAGGCGCAGGCGGCGGGCAGCACCACGTCCGCCAGTTGGGCCGTTTCCGTGAGGAACATATCCTGCACCGCCAGGAATCCGGGCTTCTGCCCACCGGCCTTGAACGGGTTCGCGCCGACCACCCACAGGACGTCCAGCTTGCCCGCGATCATCTCGCCCACGTGCATGCCCGGCTGGCCCGAGGGCTTATATCCCGGCAGCAATTCGGGCGCCAGCCCCATGTCGATGGCGCCGCGAGAATTGGAGTAATCCACCAGCGGGACGTAGGAGACCGGAATTCCCAGCGACGCGCCGAAGGCCACCACCTTGCGGAGATCCTCACCGCGGTAGGAGTCGTCGAACAGGATCACCAGCTCGGGCTCTTTTTGCAGCTTTTCGCGCAGCGATTCGTAATCGCGCCCGCGCACCACCGCCGCGGCGTAGTTGTCTTCGCGAACCGGGCCGGGCGTCACGGCATAGATGTGCGCCTGGTGATGCCGGTAGTTGGCGCGCATCTGGTAGGAGAGCAGAGGATGTTCCAGCGCCAGGTCCGCGCCTAGCACCAGGAAGGCTTTGCGCTCGTAGAGGTCGGCCACGGTGGCCAGCTTGCCTTGCCCGGTATCGCTCAGGGCGTCGAGCAGGGTCACCACGTCGCCCGTGCGGTGATGGTCTATATTATTGGTGCGCAGCACCTGGCGCGCGAATTTCTGCAGGTAGAAATTCTCTTCGTTGGTGGTGTGGTTGGAGCCGATGACGCCGAACGTGCCGCCATCGGCGAGATTCTGCGTGAATTTTTGCGCCACCGCGGCCAGCGCTTCGCTCCAGGAGACCTCTTCCAGCTTGCCGTTCTGGCGGACCAGGGGCGCCTGCAGGCGCTCGGGATGGTCGTAGAAATCGAAGGCGTAGCGCCCTTTGATGCAGAGAAATTCGCCGTTGATGCCCGAGCGATCGCGGTTGTTGCCGCGGATAATCCGGTCGTTGCGCGTGCCGAGCGTAGTCTTGCAGCCATCGGCGCAATGCGCGCAGATGGTGCCCACGTGGGTCATCTCCCAGGGGCGCGTCTTATAACGATAGGCGCCGCTGGTGAGCGCGCCCACCGGGCAAATGTCGATGCATGCGCCGCACTCGTCGCACTCCAGGTGGTCGCCGTGGTTGGGAGCGATCTCGGAAGTCACGCCGCGCAGGATCACGCCCAGTGCGTTGACGCCCATGCCTTCATTGCAGACGCGCACGCAGCGGTAACAGAGAATGCAGCGCGGCGCGTCGAAAAAGACTACCGGCGAGAATTGCTTTTCGGGCGTGTGGACCTTGACGTCGGTGAAGCGGCTCTCGCCCGCGCCGTAGCGGAAAACCATGTCCTGCAGTTCGCACTCGCCGCCCTTGTCGCACACCGGGCAATCCAGCGGATGGTTGGTGAGCAGGAATTCCAGCATGTACTTGCGCGCCGCGGCCACCTGCGGCGTGCCGGTGCGGACCACCATGCCCTCGGCCACGGGAAGCGTACAAGCCGTCATCAGCTTGGGCATCTTTTCCACTTCCACCAGGCACATGCGGCAGGCCGCCGCGAGCGACAGCCCCTCGTAGTAGCAGAACGCCGGGATCTCGATGCCCGCCGCTTTGGCGGCGTCGATTACCAGGGTTCCGGGCGGCGCGGTCACCGCCTTGCCGTCAATCGTCAGTTTTACCGGTTCTGCCATTTACACTGTCACCATGTCGTGCTCGTAGGGGCACGGCTTGCCGTTCAGATGATCTTCGAATTCCTGCCGGAATTTCTCCACGATAGAGATGGTCGGCAGGGCCGCGGCGTCGCCCAGCGGGCAGAACGTGCGGCCCAGCATATTCCTGGCGATATCGCCGATCAGGTCGATATCGGTGCGCGTGCCGCCGCCCTGGTGGAAACGCTCCAGAATTTTCTTCAGCCAGGTGGTGCCTTCGCGGCAGGGGATGCACCAGCCGCAGCTTTCGTGAGCGTAGAAGCGCATGATGCGCAGCACCGCCTTCACCATGCAGGTATGGTCGTCCATGATGATCACGCCGCCCGACCCCAGCATGGATTTGCGCTGCGCCATGGAGTCGTAATCCATGGTGGCGCCTTCCAGCTCCGCCGCCGTCAGCACGGGGCACGACGATCCGCCGGGGATGAAGGCCTTCAGCTTGCGGCCCAGCCGTATGCCGCCGCCCACTTCCTCGATCATCTGCTTCACCGGGAAGCCGAGTTTCAGCTCGTACACGCCGGGCTTATTGATGTGGCCGGTGAGGCAGGTCATCTTGGTGCCGCCGGCCTTGGGCACGCCCAGCGCCGCAAACGCCGCGCCGCCGTCGCGGAGGATAGCCGGCACGGCGCAATAGCTCTCCACGTTATTCAGCACCGTGGGGCACTGGAACGCGCCCACCACGGCGGGAAACGGCGGCCGGATGCGCGGAATGCCGCGCTTGCCTTCGAGCGATTCGAGCAGCGCCGATTCTTCGCCGCACTCGTAAGCGCCCGCGCCGCTGTGGGTGTACAGATCGAAATCGAAGCCCGTGCCCTGGATATTTTTGCCCAGCCAGCCCTTCTCGTACGCCTCGGCGATGGCCTTGTCCATAACCACGATCAGGTAACGGTATTCGCCGCGAATGTAGATGTAGCCGGCGTGCGCACCTACCGCCAGTCCCGCGATCAGCGTGCCTTCGATCAACTGGTGCGGGTCGTTTTCCATCAGCACGCGGTCTTTGCAGGTGCCCGGTTCGCTCTCGTCGGCGTTGACCACGATATACTTCGGCTTGGGCGAGTTGCGCGGCACGAAGCTCCACTTCATCCCCGTGGGGAACCCGGCCCCGCCGCGCCCGCGCAGGTTGGAGATTTTCACCTCCTCGATAATCTGCTCGGGTTTCATGGCGGCGGCCTTGCGGAAGGCCTGATAGCCCTCGGTGGCAAGATACGTCTCGAGGGACGCCGAGTTGGGCAATCCGAAGCGGCGCGAAAGCACCCTGGTCTCGAGCGGGCTGGGTTGGTTGTACAGCATGCGCTATTTTTCCTTCAGTCCGTCCAGCAATTGGTCCAGCTTTTCCGGCGTTACGAAGTGATGAAAATCGTAATTGACCTGGATGGCCGGCGCCCAGGAGCAGGCGCCTATGCACTCCACCTCTTCGAGCGAAATCTGTCCGTCGGCAGTGACTCCCTTGTGGCCGATGCCCAGCTTCTTGCAGGCGTGTTCGTAGAGCTTGTCGCCGTCGTTCAGCAGGCAACTGATATTGGTGCAGACCTGCACATGGTACTTCCCCAGCGGCTTGCGGTGCAGCATGGAGTAGTACGACATCACCTCGTTGACCTGCAGCGGGGTGACGCCCACCCGCTTGGCCACTTCTTCGATCAGTTCGTCGGAAACGCACCCCACCTCATCCTGTGCGTAGAGCAGCATCGGAACCATCGCCGAGCGCTGCCGTCCCGCCGGATAGCTCTTCAGGAGCTTGTCAAACCTGGCTTCCAGTTCTGGTGAAAAGGTCATCTTTTGCCGTTAAATCATCGATCCACGTCGCCCAAGACAAAATCTATGCTTCCAATGGAAGCGATCACGTCCGCGATCAAGGCGCCCTGTACCAGGGTCGGCGTGCATTGCAGGTTGCCGAAACTGGGAGTCCGCATGTGCACCCGGTAGGCGTTCGCCGTGCCGTCGCTCACTACGTAATAGCCCAACTCGCCGCGCGGCGATTCGATCACCTGGTACACCTCGCCCGCGGGCACGCGGAAGCCTTCGGTCACGATCTTGAAATGGTAGATCAGGGCTTCCATCTGGGTCTTCATCTTCTCGCGGCCGGGCAGCACCACGTGCGGGGCGTCGGCCTTCCACGGACCCGCCGGCATACCCTCCAGCGCCTGCTTCACGATGCGCGCGCTCTGCCGCATTTCCTGCACCCGCACCTGGTAGCGCGCGAAGACGTCGTTGGCGGTGCTGGTGGGCACTTCGAAATCGAACTTTTCGTAGCTCGTGTAGGGCTCGTCCTTGCGGGCGTCGATTTTCAACCCGGCGGCGCGCAGCATCGGTCCGGTGACCCCCAGGTCGAGCATATCTTCCAGCGAAATGTAGCCGACCCCTTTGGTGCGGCCGGTCCAGATGCGGTTGTTGGTGAGCAGGTCCTCGTATTCGTCCACCCGGCTGGGGAAAATGTCGATGAATGTTTTCACCCGCTGCTGCCAGCCGCGCGGCGGCTCCAGGGCCAGCCCGCCAATACGGAAATAGCTGGTCATCATGCGCTGGCCGGAGAACATTTCGAAGATGCGCAGAATGTCTTCGCGCTCGCGGAAGCAATAGAGGAAGACGCTCATCGCGCCGATGTCGATGGCGTGCGTCCCCAGCCACACCAGGTGGCTCTGAATACGCGTCAACTCGGTGAGCATCACGCGCATCCATTGCGCCTGCGGAGGGATTTCCAGGCCGAGCAGTTTTTCCACCGCCAGGCAATAGCACAGGTTGTTGGAGAGCGGCGCCAGGTAATCCACCCGGTCGGTGAGGGTGACGGCCTGCTGGTAGAGCTTGACCTCGAATTCCTTCTCGATCCCGGTGTGCAGGTAGCCGATATCCGGCTGGCACCTCATGATGTTCTCGCCATCGAGTTCGAGCAGCAGGCGCAGCACGCCGTGGGTGGACGGGTGTTGCGGTCCCATGTTGAGGACCATGCGGCGCGGGCGGGTTTGCGCCGGCTCCTCGGCTACAGCCGTGACCGAAACTCCCGGAATGGCCTGGTCGCTCATAGGCTAAATCCTCTTCCCCGTAATGGGGTAATCCTTGCGCAGCGGGTAGCCTTCCCAATCGTCGGGCAGCATGATGCGGCGCAGATCGGGGTGGTGCAGGAAGCCGATGCCGAACAGGTCGAAGACTTCGCGTTCGTACCAGTTGGCCCCGCGCCACACCGAGGTCACCGATTCGATGGCGGGGTCGGCGCCGTACACCCGGCACTTGAGCCGCACGCGCCGTTTCTGCTCCACCGCGTGGAGGTGGTACACCACTTCGAAGCGCGGCTCGGCGGGATAGCGGTCCACCGCCGTCACGGTGCTGAGACGCACGAACTTCTGGTCGTATTTGAGGAAGCCGCAGACGCTCACGATCTTGGGAGCGGCAATCTCGAGCGTCAGTTCGCCGCGTTCGAATGCGCCGCCGGTGACGGCGTCGGCGTCGAACGTCTCCACCGCCACGGCGAGGGCCTGTTGTCGCAAGTTTTCGGGTAGCATTTCGAGTTGTCTACGGTTTCCGCTTGGAATCCGACCCGGACCAGTCCAGCGCTCCCTTTTTCCAGATATAGAAAAAGCCGGAAAGGATCAAAATCACAAAAATCAGCATCTCGATGAAGCCGGGCATCAGCAGTTCGCGATAAACCACCGCCCAGGGATACAAAAAGATGGCCTCAATATCGAACACGATAAACAGCATCGCCACCAGGTAAAACTTCACGCTGAAACGCTGCCGCGCGTCGCCGGTCGGAACGATGCCGGACTCGTAGGGCATATCCTTGACGCGGTTTTTGACCCGTTTTCCCAGCAGATACGAAACGGTGATCAAGCCCGCCGCGAGCAACATGGCCACCACGGCCTGCAGCAGGACGGGGAAGTAGACCTCTGTGGGAGACGTCGGCATTTGGTGTCAGACAAGAACGGAGCTAAATCTGACTATAATTGGTTGAAAAGAGGGGTGTCAACCAAAGTGCCCATGGAGATTGTGGTAAACGGCGAGCGGCGCATAGCCCAAGAGGGCCAGACGATCCTCGGATTGCTGCGCGATTTGGGCCTGGACCCGGAGCGCGTGGCGGTGGAATACGAGCGCCGGATCGTCAAACAGGGGCTCTGGCCGGAGACGGAATTACGGCCCGGGTCGCAGGTGGAAATCGTACAGTTCGTGGGGGGCGGGTAGGGATTCTTGGGCGGCTCTGCTATAGTGTGACCAAGTAACACCTTGGAGTACTCGCGATGGCAAATCTTTCCACCACCAGTCTGAAGCTCGATAGCGTAATGAAGGAGCGCGTCAACCGTATTGCGTCGGCCCGCCGCCGGTCGCCGCACTGGGTCATGCGCGAAGCCGTCGAGCAATACGTGGAACGCGAGGAGAAGCGCGAGCAGATCCGTCAGGACGCGCTGGCTGCGTGGGCCGACTATGAGGCGACCGGCCTGCACCTCACCGCCGGGGAAGCCGACGCCTGGCTAGCCAAACTCGCATCGGGCAAGCGCGCCCTTGTCCCTAAATGTCACGTCTAGAGTGGTCCCCACCGGCCCTGCGGGATGTCGCCCGTCTGTATGACTTTCTGGCTCCCAAGAGCCGGGATGCTGCTGAGCGCGCCGTCAAGACCATCCGGCAGGGTGTGAAAATGCTCGGCAAGCACCCGGAGATCGGCCGGCCCGTGGAAGAGTTGCCGGCGGAGTTTCGCGAGTGGGTGATCGAATTCGGGCAGGGGGCCTATGTGGCACTGTACCACTATGACGGGAAACAGGTTGTCATTTTGGCCGTCCGCCATGGGCGCGAAGCTGGATATTGAGCTCGCGGGCCCCAACCCCATCCTCAACTGCGGCGCTCTGGCCGGAGACGGAATTGGGCATTGTAGTCACGATGTGACTACAATGGAGGGTGAAGGGACCGCATGAACACCGCCGACACATACGTTCGGGCTCGCATCGATACCGCGACCAAGCAACGTGGCGCCCACACCTTGGCGATGGGATTGTCCATTTCGGATGCCATCCGCTTGTTGATGTTGCGTATCGCGGATGAGCGCCGGCTACCGTTCGAGGTCAAGGCGCCAAACGCGAGAACCCGCAAAGCGATTGCCGAGTTGGAGGCGGGGAAAGGCAAGCGCTCCGCGAGCGTAGAAGCACTGATATCCGACTTGAATGCGAACGATTGAGTGGTCTTCGGCGTTCAAGCGCGACTATAAGCGGGCGAAAGAAGCTTCCCGCCATCGGAAGAACCTGGACTCGCTCTTATCTGCCGCTGTAACGCCGCTGCTCGCCGGCCAACCGTTGCCACGGGCTTATCGCGACCCGTTGATTGGCGACTGGGCAGGCTATCGCGAGTGCCATCCGAAACCCGACTTGCTCATTGTCTACCGCAAGCCCGACGCCGGCACTCTTCGGCTGGCGCGACTCGGCTCACACCGCGAGCTATTTGGCTGAGTGGCAGATTTGCCCGGCCAGGTTCCTAAAGTAAAGCGGAAAGCCGGGCCGTGCGGCCGGCGGTCCCTTCGCGCAGCACGATAATGTGCTCCGGCTCCGACGCGAACCACGCGAAAGAGTTCCAGGCCAATTCGGCAATGGTTTTTCGTAGGGCGGGCCGGCCGCGATCCAGGTAGGCGGTTACAAATGCAACGCTGGCGTCGGGAAAACCGGCCGCTCTGGTGATTTGCAGAAACGCCATCTTGCGGTGCGCGGTGATCGGCCCATCGCTGGCCACGACTTCCACGAAAATCAGGAGCGGCGTCTTGGGACCGCGGTCCACCAAAAGGATGTCGGGCAGGTACCGATCCGCCGGAATCTTGAGCGGATGTTCACCCTGACCATTTGAGATAAGCGATTCCAATTCAGCGATTTAGGTTGATTTTGGCCTGAAATGTGTAGACATGCGTAAGTTCCGCAAATAAGCTTGA